>Ga0182024_10016330_pt1 | contig 14096 bp, 17 predicted proteins | sample P32metaG_FD_120480 | JGI IMG/M metagenome (GOLD analysis project Ga0182024, IMG submission 120480) | Permafrost microbial communities from Stordalen Mire, Sweden - P3-2 metaG (Illumina Assembly) | ecosystem: Environmental > Terrestrial > Soil > Wetlands > Permafrost | place: Sweden: Stordalen... | reverse complement strand
GAACCTGTTCGCCGGCGCGCGGGCGCTGCTCGTGCCGATCCGCTGGCCGGAGCCCTTCGGCATGGTGATCATCGAAGCTCTGGTCTGCGGCACGCCCGTGCTGGCCTTCGACGAGGGCGCCGTGACCGAGTTGGTCGACGACGGCGTGACCGGCTTCGTCGTCGAGGATGAGACGGCGATGGTGGCGGCGCTGGCGAACGTCAAGCAGATCGACCCGGCAGCCTGCCGTCGCTGGGTGGCGGAGCACTGCGACGTCAACGTGGTCGCCGCCGCCTACGAGGCGGCGTACCACACCGTCCTCAGAGCCGGCTCGGCACAAGGCCGGGAACCCGCCGATCGCGCATTCGGAGGCTTTGATGGGGTGAGGGTCGGTAGACCCGGGGCATGGCGATACGGCTGATATGGATGCCAAGAACACCAACCGAGGGGACAAGCAGAGTCACGTCGCGTTTCGGAGGGTGTCTTTTCTCTGTAAGCGGGTTGGTGGTTCGTGCGTACCGGGTTAGTTCCGTCTGGGCGTGGCTTGACGGGGTGTCGCGGCCCGGGTTCCCTGTGACGATCATGGAGAACGCAAGCATGAGCAGCGGTCTCTCTCACAACCCCGGGGAATATGCTTCGGCGGGCTGGCGTCCGCCCTGGGACCTCCTACTGGGCGCCAGCAGCAGAATCCCGGCGGGGTCGGTAAGGCAGGCCGGTCCCGCCTCTCTTCGAAAATGTTTCGCGGTTGGGCATACGCTGGCGATGCAGCGCCCGGATGGGAATGCGCACGGAGGCCCCTCTCCGACGAGTGACCTCGCTGCCACGCCCCCGGACGCCTTCCCTGTGCGTCGCGGGGGCACTTGGACGCACGTGCCGCCTGATTCCGCCTCCGGGTTCGGAGTACTGTGGAGGCAGCGATATGTCCAAGGTGCCCGCTTTCCACACGACGTCTGAGGAGTACAGTGAGGACCAGCGCACCGTTTGCCACGACAACAACAAGTGTGCGCGTCAGCTGTGGCGCGCGCCGCGTCCAGTTCGGCTGTGAGGATCGGTAGCTGATCGGCCCGCCGAGGCGCACGTTGCGGGATCTCTACCGCGCGTCGACGATCGTGCGAGATGGCCGTCACCAGGCCCCCACGTGATTGGCAGGTTCTTCGAGGCCGCGACGCTCACTCACACCGATACGTCGCGGCGAGCTCGTTAGTGAGGGGTTAACGGGCCAAGCGAAGGCGTCGAGGTCGGCTCGGCCTTCCGGGCTTGACAGCGGCGGTAACGGTGCTACACCGTGCAGCAGCCAGCCGGAGGGTCTTTTGCTATGTCCGTGGTGCTTCTAGTCAGCGACCGGCGTGGTGCAACCTACGTCACGCCTTCGCGCGTTCGGCTGCGCGATCGCGTCGCCGCGCGGGTGCACGCGTTGGCGCTCGATCGCGCGCTCGCGCGGGGCGTCGCCCCCGAAACAAGCGCGCCGCTTGAGCTGCGTGCCGAAACGCTGATCGGGCCGACCGGGCGGCAGCAGCTTGGCGATCACATCCGCCAGATCCTCCGCACGGCGCAGCAGGGCTGCCGGTTTCCGATCCTGTCGGACGTGATCTCTCGCCGCTTGGTGCGCGACGTCGAACCTGAGCTGTCGCAGCTCGTGCTGCGTTTGCTCGACGGTCGGCCGGTTGACGTGCGCGGCGTCGCCAGCGTGCAGACGTTGCTTTGCGATGGCCGCGGGCCCTTGTACGGCGCATACGACGGGGACGCCAGTGGCCTGCGAAAAGCGGTCAACGATGCGCTCGACGCGCTCGAGATCGACGCCTGACTGTCGCGGTCGGGTCGTGTCGCTCGGCCCGCCGTGCTGCGGCGCGTCTGGCGCGATCGGGTGTAACGTCGTGTCGGTCGCCGATTGGAGCGCGTGAGCTGTGACCTATGTGATCGCCGAGCCGTGCATCGACGTGAAGGACCTCTCGTGCATCGAGGTCTGTCCGGTTGACTGCATCCACCCGACCGACCACGAGCCCGATTTCGCCGACGTGCGCCAGCTGTTCATCGACCCCGAGGAGTGCATCGACTGCGACGCCTGCGTCGAGGTGTGCCCAGTCGATGCGATTTTCGCCGACGATCAGCTGCCGCAAGAGTGGGAGCACTACACCAAGATCAACGCCGACTACTACACGAACAAGCCGTAGCCGCAAGCCCGTGCGCGATACGCTTGAGCTTCATGTCGCAGGTGGCGACAACGCCGTCTACGCGCGCGCGTGATCGCGGGAGCGATCTTCCAGGCGAGCCTCAACGACACGCGTAACGGCCCGGCGGGCGCCGTAGCTGCCGACGATCGGGCATGCGCCCGTGAGCCGTCCGGCCGTGTCTTTGGAGAACCTAGCCGTAGTTGACCGACGCCGCCGCGAACTCGCCGCGGGGCGCGCAGAGCAGCGCGAAGCCGCCGCCCACGCAGAAGCCGACTGACGCTAGCCCTCGTCGCTCGGCTCGCCCGAGGCGTGGAACGTCGAGCCGTATACGCCGGTCTTCGCGGGTTCGTAGTGGCCGTCCTCGTCGTCGCTGAACCATGCCTCGGGCTCCAGGTGTGTTGGGAGCTGCTGCACGAGCCGGAGGAGTCCCCGATGGCGCGACACCGCCGACCCGCCGACGACCCCGCGCTGGTCTATTTGATGTTCAGGTTGACCTGCAACAGGATCAGCGGCCACAGAACCATCGCCAGAACCGCGGAAGCGACGTGGGCGAAGCTGTTCAGGTGCGCGAAGTAATGATGCTGTTGGGCAATCACGGCGCCGATGATCACGTAAATCAGCGGGAAGATTCCGCGCATCCCGCAACCCTACTCCAGTCAGACGTCGACGATTTGAACGCAGCGGACCGGGAGCTGCGCCCGAAGCACACCCCGATCACGGTCAGGGGCTGCACGCGCTGCTGCGCCGCGGCGCCGCCTGATCGCCCAGCTCGAAGCGCTCGGACACCGCGTCACGCTGCAGGAGGCGGTGGCAGCCTGAACGCTATTTTCCTGTCAGTTCTCGGTAGGAGTCGCGAACGATTTGCCCGCCCTCGAGCTCGGCGGTGACGCTCGCGAGGTCGATCTTGGCGGCGGCCGCCTGCTGCAGGGTGCGCTTCGCCGCGGCGGGATCGGCGTCGAGCGTGCGAGCCACCTCGCCGTGGTCGGCGAACGCGTGCAGCGTGCTGGGAATCACGTTCGCGGTCAGCGGCCAGGGCTCGTAGCTGCTCGTCGTAGCGGTCAGAGCTGGTGATCGCCTTGGCGAAGATGGTCAGGTATGACGTGGCGCCGGTAACCGCGTAGTCGCGGATCAGGGTGGCGAAATCGCCGCTGTCGAGCAGCTCGCGTGAGAGCGGGTCGAGCCAGATGAAACGCCCTCCGCGTGCAGGCGCGTGAGCGGGTTTTCGCTCACGTGGACGCCTCCGTGGCCGACGCGGACTGCGCGGCGAGCGATTCGAGTGGTGTGTCGAGGTCGCTCAGCGCGTGGGTCTCGATCGGCTGGCGCGAGCGGATCAGCGCCTGGACGTGCTCGTTGACGTCCCAGACGTTGACGTTCATGCCGGCGACGACGCGCTCATCCTTGAGCCAGAACGCGATGAACTGACCACTGTCGCGGTCGCCGCGGAAGACGACCTCGTCCCACTTCGGGGCGTAGCCGGAATACTCCATGCCGACGTCGTACTGATCGGAGAAGAAATACGGTATGCGGTCGTAGCTCGTCGGTTCGCCGAGCATCGCGCGCGCCGCGGCCGGGCCCTGGTTGAGCGCGTTTGACCAGTGCTCGACGCGGACCCGCTCGCCGTAGAACGGTTGTGACGCGCGCGCGACGTCGCCGGCCGCGAACACGTTCGGCGCCGATGTCTGGAGCTTCTCGTCGACGAGGATGCCATCGTCGACCTCGAGGCCGGCGTCGCGAGCGAGCTCGACGCGCGGTGCGACGCCGATCCCGACGACGACGAAGTCGCAGTCGATCTCGCGCCCGCCGCTGGTTCGCACGTGCCCCACGGCTTTATCGCCGGCGAACGCCTCGACGCCGTCTCCGAGCACGAGCTCGACCCCGTGCTGGGCGTGAACGTCGCGGTAGAACGAACCGATCTCGGCGCCGAAGATCCGCTCGTTGGGCAGCGCAAGCGGGTCGATGAGCGTCACCTCGAGGCCGCGCTGGCGCGCCGACGCGGCGAACTCGCTGCCGATCCAACCCGCACCAACGACCACCACTCGACCGCCGGCGTCGAGGCGCTCGCGCAGCGCGTCGCAGTCGGCGAGCGTGCGCAGGTAGTAGACACCGTCGAGATCCGCCGCGTCGACTGGGATGCGCCGCGGTTCGGCGCCGGTGGTCAGTAGGAGCCGGTCGAACTCGAGCGTGCGCCCGTCGTCCAGCGTCACGCGTGAGCCGGCCGGGTCGATCGCTGTCACCGTGGTCGCGGTCTCGAGCTCGATCTCGTTGTCGGCGTAGAAGCCGGCCGCGTGAACGTAGGCCTTCTCGCGCTCAGACTCGCCGCGCAGATAGTCCTTGGTCAGCGGCGGACGCTCGTAGGGGCGTTCCGCCTCGGCGCCGAGCAGCACGACACGCCCGTCAAAGCCCTGGCTGCGTAGCTCCTCAGCCGCCTTCGCACCGGCCAGGCTCGCCCCGACAATCACAAACGTCTGCTTGCTCATCAGACTCTCCTTCCGGTCAGGCTCAGGAAGCTTACCGCGCGTGCGTGGATCGTCACGGACGAGTCCGTGCAACGGTCGCGCAGGTAGCCGTCGAACATCTCCTTCCAGACGGCGGCGTGGACCTTGGCGGTCTGCGCACGCCGTCGAGGTCAAATAGGCACGCTCTCACCCCCTCAGGCAGGCCAAGCATCGGTCGCATGCTCAGGGCTCGATTTCGCTCACGGTCACCGGCAGGCCGAAGCGCTCCTCGATTTCGGCGGCCGTGATGCTCTCGCGGTAGGACTGCTCGGACTGGGGATGGATGAAGAGCGCGACGCGGTCGGCGGGAAAAGCCTGCAGCGAGTCGGCGATCGCAGTCATCGGCTCGGACTCCCCGGTGTCTCCGGTGGCGATGATGTCGTCGTCGTCGAGTTGGTCGACGCTCTCCTGCTGGACGGTCTGAGCCCGGGCGATCGCCTCGTCGGCATCCGACAGCCAGAAGCGCAAGGCTAATTTGTGCAGTGCCGGCGCGATCACCAACACTTCAGCGTCATCGGTCGCGTCAGACCCAATGGCAGCGCGCAGATCGTCGGCCGTGATCGGCTCGCTCGTGATCACAAGCAGCCTCACCGCACGAGCTTAGTGGATCGCGCGGGCTCAAGCGTAGCGTCGCCGGGCGCCGCCCTTGCGCGTCAAGACGGCGGAACGGTGTGCCCACGATGCGTCGGCGTCCGCGGCGACGGCTCGTTCCCTTCCGCTCCTGCTGACGAACCGTTGTCCGTTGGCAAGGGCGGGGAGGTCCGAGCCGCCTACGGCCACGTCGGGACCCGTCTCGGGAGTCACGGCGCGTAGACCTGAGAGTACCCGGGCGACGCAGACATCGAGCAGGTGCATGTGCTCCCGGAGCTTTGTGGCGAAGCGATAGCAGGCGTAGACGCTCGGGCACTCCTCAGAGCCGAGGCCCGGCTCGCTGCAGCTGCGCGCGAGCCGCGATAGCCGCGACTGCGCGCGGGCGTGCCGGCGCACCGCTGGGCATCCCCGTCACCGGGCCGAACGGCCGGCGAGCGGGTCACCAAAACGCACGGGGACTACCTTGTCGCGCAGACTGTCAACCACGCGCGGGACCATCACGCTCGTCTATCACCCTGTCGGCTTCGTGGCGTGCGCGATCGCTGCGTCACGCGAGCGGGAGGTCGCAGCGACACCGCGGCCTCGCGGGTGGCGATGACAAAGCTGAAGCTCTCCTGCAGGTACAGGTGGACCGCGTCGGAGTCGTGGCGCTCGTAGCCAACGGCGAGGTCCTGTCCGGCCTCGAACAGGAAGTCCCCACCGCGCAGGCTGAGCACCACGCCTCCGTTGACTCCCGGAGCCCAGACGATCGGGCCGCCAAGGATCTTGTGCAGGTGATCGAGCAGCGGATAGCCGCCGTGCTCGGCGGACTCGATCACGCGCGTGTACTCCTCACGTCCGAGCAGCAACCCGTAGGGGCCGGCGATCCCTTGCCGCAGCAGGAGCTCCACCGCGCCGGCCACCGGGCTGGGGTAGGCGTCGACCGTGTCGGCGAGCGCCGGTCCCTCGTGCGGCGATGCCTCGGCAATCCCGGCGATCGCGGCGTCGCTCCACCCGTGAACGACAGCCGCATTCTCGGCAACGGCGATCCGGTACGCGGCGGCGTCGAGGTCGGCAAGGTCGGGGTCGAGGGCTCCCCGATCGTGATCGCGCAGTTCCCCCACGGAGACGCTGAAGTCCGCGCGCAGCTCGACGAGCGGCAGCACCCGGCGTTGCAGGGCACTCACGCCCTCTGACGGCGCGGAGGCCAGGGCCGTCGTGCGGCCAAGGTTGGTGGCCGAGTGCTCCCAGCCGTGCGGACCCGAGAAGTCAACGACCCGGCGAGCCGCGAGCGCCGGCGTGCAGCGCGCGACTGCCTCGTCGTCGATGAGCCTCCAACCCGAGTCGGTGATCGGAGCGTGCCGGCGCAGAAGATGGTTCATCGCTCAGCCCCACGGAGGCCGCCGATGCCCAGCGAGCCCGAACCGTCCGGCCCGAAGGCCGGGCCCTCGGAGCCCGCGTCGCTCGTGGTCGCGGTCTCGGCGTCCTCGCCTCGTTCGACGATGTCGCCGTCCCGAAAGAGCACACCGCGGGCGATCTCGCGCCACACCGGCGTACGCCGTAGAAGGAATTCGAGGGCCATCGAGAAGTGCTTGAACTCCTCGCCCTGCGCGTCGCGCATGATCGCGCTGGCCTCGGGATCGGTCTCAACCGCTAGGCGCTGCTGATACCAGCCGATCGCCTCAGCCTCCTCCGTGAGCGACGCACACATGCGCGCAAAGGTCCGTGTCGCAGCCGGCAACTCGCCCGGCGGCTCGTGGTACTGGTCGAAACCCATGAAACCTCCAAGACCGCGGTGGACAGGCAGGTCGAGCACGTGGACGCGCGAGGCGCAAAGACACTGGCGCAAACATACCTACCATAAGCCACCGGAAAGGCTCTTGCCCCTCCATTCATTCAAGTAAGCGTGTCGCTCCTCGGCCCCACACGCGCGCTACGGGCGAAGAACGCGCGCTTCCGCTTTCGCGCGAGGCTGAGGTGTAAAGAGGCGCCGGCGAACGATGCGTGAGCGTCGACGATCAGCGCTACGAGGCACGCAGCGCAGTCGTCGTCGCCGTCGGGAGCACCGCCGCCGTTCCACCGATCCCGGGTCTCGCGGATGCCAGGCCGTGGACCAGCCACGAGGTCACCACGGCGCGAGAGATCCCAGCCGGTCTGATCGTGCTCGGCGGCGGGGTGGTCGGCGTCGAAATGGCCCAGGCCTACAGCGAGCTTGGGGCGACGGTGACGATCGTCGAGGCGCTCGAGCGGCTTGTCGCGGGCGAGGAGCCCTTCGTCGCCGAAGAGCTGGGCGCGGCGTTTCGCGAGCGCGGTATCGACATCCGGCTCGGGGTGACGGCAGAGACGGTGCATCGCGACGGAGAGATCGTCACGGTCGAGTTGAGCGACGCTCGATCGGTCGAGGCGGCAGAGATCCTCGTGGCCACCGGTCGGCGACCGCTCACCGCCGACCTGGGACTTGAGAGCGTGGGCCTCGAACCCGGCGAGACGATCGAAGTCGATGACACGCTTCGCGTGCCGAAACTGCCGTGGCTCTTCGCAGTCGGTGATGTGAACGGACGCTCGCTGCTCACGCACATGGCGAAGTACCAGGCGCGCGTCGCCGCGCAGGTGATCGCCGGCCGCGAGGCGAGAGCAACCCGCGACGATCACGGCGCGCCGCGCGTGATCTTCACCGATCCACAACTCGCCGCGGTGGGGCTCACGCTGCAGCGCGCCCGCGACGGCGGGATCAACGCACGCGCCTACGACGTCGCGACCTCCGACACGCCGGGCGCGAGCTTTCACGGGCGCAATACACCCGGCACCTCGCGCCTGGTGGTCGACGAGGATCGCTCCGTGATCGTCGGCGCCACATTCACCGGCACGGAGGTCGCGGACTGGCTGCAAGCCGCGTCAATCGCCCTCGTCGGCGAGATCCCACTGGCGCGGCTGCAGCAGGCCGTGCCGGCCTTCCCCACCCGCTCCGAGGTCTGGCTGCGCCTACTCGAGCGCTGGAACGCCCAGACGCCAAGCGCGTAGCCCCCGGGGCCAGACGCGCAGCGCCCCGACCAGCCGTTCCGGCGTGGTACTCGTCGAGCCAGGACGAGCAAGGCGACGGTCCCGAGGTACGGCGAGTGCGCTCGCTCCCCGAAAACGTGGGCTCGCCGAGCCGGCGCTCGCGCCGGATCTTCCCGGCTCCTGCTCGTGGAAGTAGTCGCGCACCCTGGGGGACGACCGCTTCGAAGGACTCGTGCGCGGCACAAGCGTTCGTGGCGTATGCGCGACAGATCGGGGCCGCACCCGGGGACGATCAGTGGGATCCGTGAAACTGACCTCGAACTCCGGCGCCATCCGGCTGCTGGTCGACCCACAGCCCAGTCGCCTCAGCCGTCGACGAGGAGCCCGTCGATCGGTCCGAGGAGCGCTTTTGAGCGGCGTGACACGCCCGGGGAGTTCGAGCAGCCTGTGCGTCGGCGGATCCCCTCGGTGCCGTCGCGCGAGCTGCTCAGAAGCGATCGGGCGCCAGAGCTCATCGACCACCCTCGCGGGCTCGCCGGAGACCGCGGCCAGCGGGCGCTCGAGATGCTCTGCCCACAGTCGCAGCCGCGTCTCGCGCGCGAGACCGGGGTCGCACGCGACGACGTTCATCTCCGAATCGTTGAACATCGAGTGATCGTTGAGGTTCGCCGAGCCGATCGTCAGCCACGCGTCATCCACGATTCCGACCTTCGCATGCACATACAGCGGCCCGGTCAGTCCCCCGCTGCGGGCACAGAGCGTCGCCGCAAGAAAGCGGCGGTTTTCCCGATCGGCCTCGGCAAGCACACCGAGCTGGCCGCGCGTGGAGTCGGCGCCGTTGTTGGGGCGGGCAGGAAGCAGCACGACCAGGCGGAAATCGTCGTCCGGTGGATGGCGCAGCTTCTCGGCGAGGATCTCGACAAGCTCCGGCGACCAGAGGAACTGGCTCTCGAGATAGACGAGGGTGCGCGCCGAGCGCAGCGCGCGCGTGTAGGCCTCGACGATCCGAAAGTCGCCGTGCGGAAGGAAGTCGTAGACCTTCTCGGGGACGGTGCGGACGACCTGTAGCTCATGAGAGCCCGCGGCGGGCGGCGGCGGCGGCGCCTCGAGCGTCTCCCCTGTCACCTCGCCCCAGCGCGCGGCAAAGTGCGCTGCGACATCGGCAACGGCAGGGCCGCGCAGGCGCGTGGTGACGTCGTGCCACCCCATCCGGCCCCGCATCGGATGTTCGCAGGAGTCGAAGCGGTCGCCGCCGAGCGCGGTGAGGTCGATCCCACCGACGAACGCGACGTTCCCATCGACGATCACGATCTTCTCGTGGTGACAGTGCATCGGCCGCTCCTGCGCGTCGAGCGCGCACCGCACCCGCGTGCCGCGGATCAGCTCATCGGGCACCCGCCGCACCGCGGCCCGCGTCGGCGTGAACAGCGGCACCGGCGCCCCGGCCCACAGCAGCACGCGGACACTCACGCGCTCCGCGAGCTCCCCGAGCAGATCACGCAGCCTCACCGCCTCGTCATCGCGCGTGAGCCCGAAATCCGCCGTCACGTGCCAACCCGCGATGTGGACGCTCGAACGTGCCTCCGCGAGCGTCTGCGCGAGCAGCGGCAGCGCCTGGGCCCCGTCGATTAGGACCTCGAGGTCATTGCCATCACGCGGCGGCGGATCGCCCGCGGCCCACAACGACGTCGCCACCTCCGGGGGATCGAGCCGCTCGAGCTGACCCGCGCGGCTCAGCCGGCGACGGTGGTGCCCGCGGATCGACGACTCGACGCGCTCCCCCATCCACCGATCGAGGCGTCCGATCACGCGATCTCCCACGACCCAGAGCCTATCCGGCCGAGTTTGCCGCCGGCAGCCCGCCGCACTGCGTTCGCTACACGTCCAGAACTGTATTTTGGAATCAGGCCGTCGGCAGCTAGCCCGCGAGCCTGCTGCGACCGAGCGAGCTACGCGTCGATCGACGTGCGAAGGTTCCGAGCGGGGTCTGGAAGTAGCCCGATGGATAACGTAGGGCCGGCGGAGAAGTTGCAGGTAAGAGCGGGAAGCACGGGGACTCGGTGGCCTACTCGCCGCGAGCACGAGGTCGTCTGCACGATCGGGCTCGAGGTCACGTCTGAGGGCTTGGGTCCGCAGCTTTGACGCACGCTGGGAGGCCGGTCCAAATCCACCTCGGGTCTTCTATAAAGTCCGACGACGAGCTCACGGGCCAAGAGTCCTTGCGCGGCGATGACGCTGCGCCATACAGTGACGACGTGACGATCGAGTCGGTGAGTCAACGCGCGACGGGACGGGTACGCCGCGCGCTCAGCCGAACGCGGTCGGGGAGCCCCGACCGCAAGGAGGCGATCTTTGGATCATTTGACGGAATGACTTCGACGCTGGGTGTAGTGGCGGGCCTCCTCGCCACACACGCAACTCCGTCCAAGATTCTCGCCGCAGCGATCGGCATCGCCGTCGCTGCGACAACCGGAATGGGTGCCGGCCAGTACCTCTCTGACGGAAAGCGCAACATACGAAAAGGCCGTGGTAATGGCCGTCGCGACGCTCATCGGCTCTGTTCTGCCGGCGCTGCCATTTATCTTCGGCGCCTCGCTCGCTTGCGTCTTATCGCTGCGCTGGGCTCCGAGACGGCCGAGCTCGAGCTTAGGCCCACCGGGGAGGGGGGCCAGGGAACGCTGGCCCGCGAGCTCGTCATCGACCGCGACTACTGGAGTGAGATGACTCCTGTGGTGCCGGCGAGCTCTCGCTCGCAACCACACCCCACCCGCGCGCCATTCACGCCGGCGAACCCGCCGCCCCGGTATAGCGCCCTAACTTCGACGTGCTGGCCCAACACACCGAACCCGATACGATCCGCACCGTCGATTGCAACGACTGGCACTTGACGTCCACAAGCAGCACGGATCTCGCCTCCCCACGCGATTCGGCGCACCTCGCCGACTGAGCCGATGCGGTTGTGCGTTGCCCAGGTGGACTGCCGGCTCGGCGACCTGGAGGCTAACGCCCACCAGGCGCGCGCGACGATTGGCGCGGCGCGGCGGCTCGGCGCCGAGCTCGTCGTCTTCCCGGAGCTCTCGCTGACCGGCTATGCGCTTGGCACCGTCGAGCACGACACTGCGACGACGGCGGCGGAGCTGCCGCCGATCGCGGGGGACACCTCGGTGCTGCTCGGCTTCCGAGAACGCGAAGGCGTGCAGACGTACAACAGCGCCGCGTTCCTACAAGGAGGCTCCATCGTCCACGTCCACCGCAAGCTCTACCTGGTTGACTACCCCCCATTCGATGAGGCGTCTTTGTTCGCGCCCGGCGACGCGATGCGCGCCTTCGACACCAGGCTGGGGCGGTTCGCTACCCTGATTTGCAACGACGCTTGGCAGCCCTTCCTGCCGGTCATCGCCGTACAAGACGGCGCGTGCCTGCTACTCGTGCCGTCCAACAGCTCGACCGCTGTCGCGGAAGCCGAGACCTACTGGCGCGAGCTCAAACGCTTCTACGCCCGCATACTCCAGTGCTACGTCGTTTTCGTGAACCGAGTTGGCAGCGAGGCCGGGCTCACGTTCTGGGGCGGCTCGCACGTCGTCGATCCCTTCGGCGAGGTCGTGGCCGAGGCGCCGCGGCTGGAGAAGTCGCTGCTGATCGCCGACCTCGACCTCGAAGCAGTGCAACGACGACGCCGGCAGCTCCCGCTCGTCGGCAAGTTTCGGCCGGAGCTGCTGCGCGCCGAGCTCGCGCGCCTCGCAGGAGACGCGTGACCCCGGCTCTGGCAGCCAACCTCGCTGACGACCGCGACGCTGCCGCTGAGCTGCGCCACTCGGATGCATGCATCCCGCAATCGCAAGAGCAAGGACTCCACGATGTCCACTGAGAGGGCCGGCCTTCTGGTTTCCCATGCTTCGACGCGACGGTCGGCCACCGGCGGGATAAGCGGATCGGGCGGCGACGCGCGCCGGGAGTCGTCTCAGGAGTCGACCCGAGAAGAAGTCCTCCGGGGTCGGTAACGCTGCTTGCGGGGGACTCGGCGGAGCCCGCCGTCCAGGAGGCTCGACGACGATAGGAGACCACCATGCCGCAGCGTGCAGAGGTCGTGCTCAGCGTTGAGGAGCGCGATGTGCTTGAGCGGTGGGCTCGGCGACCCAACGTCGGGTGGGTTCACTACCCCAACCTCGACGAGGCGCTAACGCCTGAAGCTGCTCGCGCTCTCGCGCTCCTATGCCGTGCGGCTCGCCGTTCACCGATCACCCTTCCATTGCTCCCCGGCTCGTTGACGCCATCGACGACTGTAGGAATGTTGGCCGGACCCCGTTCATCGGTCCACCTGTTGTGAGGTGTGCCAGGCATGGCGTTTGAGATCGGAGGTGTGAGTCCTGTCTTGGGGCCCTGGCAGGGGGAACCCATCATCGATGAGGCAAGGGCGCGGCCCGGAATTGACCGGGTGGCTCGCTGGTGGCTGTTTGCGCGGGTGGGCTTCCGTGAGGGCGGGTCTGAAGGAAGCCGTAGGTGCGTCGTGGTCGCGAACGAGAGTGAAGCGCCGTGAGGCGTTCTTTGGGTGGGTGAGCTGGCCTCCAGCAGCGATGCCCGGTTCCTGTCGGGCCCGAGGGCGTATTGGCGATGTGATCGCGGCGAAGTCTCAGCGTCTTACCCTGGGAGATCTGCTGGGCTCCGGCCCGGGGGCCGGTAGGCCGCAGGACGAGAGAACGACGGTTGATGGCCCAGCAGGAGTCGGAGGATCGCGTACTACTGGAAGGCGGGGTAATGCCCGCTGAGCGTGCCGGGTCGAGTCCCGGTGGGCAAGGGAAGGCGGTCCTGGTTGATCAAACGGCGTGGCAGCTTCGTCTGCCGATCGCGACAGCTGATGACCCGCAAGGGGCCAAGCGTCGAGCGGCTTCGGACCGGTCCGGGCTCGTGAGGCGATGGTGCCGAAGGCGATCGTCAACGCGGAGAGCGTCACGCCGGTGACGATGGAGGAGGTCGCCGATCGATTGACGGTGGCGTTGGTGAAGGTGGTGTCGAACAAGGGCGCGCCTGGCCCTGATGGGCAGACGGTCGGCGAGTTGCGTGAGCAGTGGCCGATCGCCGGTCCGAGGCTGGCTGGCTGCCTGTTGGATGGGAGCTATCGTCCGGGCGTGATTCGCCGGGGGAGCATTCCGAAGGCGGGTGGTGGGCAGTGCGGGTTGGGGATTCCGAACGTGATCGACAGGGTGGTCTGTGAGGCCGTGCGGCAGGTTCTCGAGCCTGTCTTTGAGCCGACGTTTCACCCGTCGAGCCACGGGTTCAGACCGGGCCGTGGTTGCCACACGGCGATCGAGCAGGCCAAAGGGCATCTCGAGGATGGGTACGGGTGGGTGGTCGACATCGATCTGGAGAAGTTTTTGGTGCCATCGTCACACTGCCTGCGCGTTCATGGTGGTGGTGTCGAAGAGGGCGGTTTCGGGTGGTGGGACGAGTATTCGTAGGCCTTTTCGGCGTCCGTTGCGGACGTGGACGGCGTTTAGTTCGCCGCGCTTGACACGTTGCAACACGGTTTGGCGTGAGACGCCGAGCGCGATCGTTGCTTCGAGCATCGGAAGCCAGCCGGGTGGGGCGTGTTCGACGAAGAGGGCGCGCAGCTGGTCGTTGACGCGGATCCGCCATGGGGCTCCTGGCGTGTCTTGTTCGCCGGCGATGAACCCGTCGCTGACCCAGCGGTGCAGGGTCGAGGGTGCGACTCCGAGGGCGTCGGCGGCGCGGCGGATGGGGAGCAGTTCGCCGTCTGGCGGGTGGCTGGTCGGCTGGTGGGCGGGGATGCCGCGGTAGCGGCGTAGGCCGCCGACGATGATTTGGGTGAATCTCTCGCCGGTCGCGGATCGGCGGCCTTGGCGGTTGAGGATCCCGGCGATCG
>Ga0182024_10016329_pt1 | contig 14097 bp, 12 predicted proteins | sample P32metaG_FD_120480 | JGI IMG/M metagenome (GOLD analysis project Ga0182024, IMG submission 120480) | Permafrost microbial communities from Stordalen Mire, Sweden - P3-2 metaG (Illumina Assembly) | ecosystem: Environmental > Terrestrial > Soil > Wetlands > Permafrost | place: Sweden: Stordalen... | reverse complement strand
CCGATCGAGAACCGCAAATTGACCTTCGGCGCCGTCGAACTGGCGCAGGCGCAGGGCGATTTTGAGGTCCTCAACGAACGCGGCCGCCGCGCCATCCGCCTGCATCTGGACGATCTTCCGGGCGGCCTCGATGCGCTCGGCAAGGCCATGGAACAGGCGTTGGCGTAGGAGACGACATGCAGATCGCCATGATCGGACTGGGACGGATGGGCGGCAACATCGCCCATCGCCTGATCGACCGCGGTCACGACGTCGTTGTGTTTGATCGCGACGTGCAGGCGATAGAGCGCCTGGAGAAGCTTGACGCCAGAGGAGCCCGCGTGCTCTCCGATCTCGCGTCGCTGCTTGCCCCGCCACGTACCGCCTGGGTGATGCTGCCGTCAGGAGAGCCCACCGAAGACACCGTTACGGCGCTATCGGAACTGTTTGAAAGAGGAGACACGATCATTGATGGGGGCAACAGCTTCTATCGCGACGATATAAGGCGGGCAAAAAAACTCGCGCCAAAAGGCATCCACTATGTCGATGTCGGTACTTCGGGCGGAATCTGGGGCGCCGAACGCGGCTACTGCATGATGATTGGGGGCGAGAAAGACGTGATTGATCGTCTCGATCCCGTGTTTGGAGATCTCGCGCCCGGTTCAGGCGATATTTCCCGAACGCCCAAACGCGAAGGCCGCGATCCACGCCCGGAGAAGGGATATCTGCACGCCGGGCCCGCAGGCGCCGGACACTTCGTCAAGATGATCCACAATGGCATCGAGTACGGACTCATGCAGGCCTACGCGGAAGGATTCGCGATCCTGCGCGTCAAGGGAGGTGAATTCCTTCCCGAAGCAGACCGCTACGAGCTGGATCTCGCCGACATTGCCGAAGTGTGGCGGCGCGGCAGCGTCATCTCCTCCTGGTTGCTCGATCTGGCGTCAATGGCGCTTGCCGAAAGCCCGCAGCTCGCCGAGTTCAGCGGGTTCGTCGACGATTCCGGCGAGGGCCGGTGGACAATCAACGCAGCGATCGAGGAAGCGGTGCCGGCGCAGGTGCTCACGGCCGCGCTGTTTGCCCGCTTCCGCTCGCGCGTTCAGCACGGATTCGGCGACAAGCTGCTTTCCGCGTTGCGCGCCAGGTTCGGCGGACATGTGGAGGGACAATTGGAGAAGAACGCGGCACCGCGCGCGGACGCAAAATCGTGAATCGCAGTGGCGCACCGCCCTGCGCGATGGTGATCTTCGGCGCGAGTGGCGATCTCACCAAACGTCTGGTCGTTCCGGCGCTCTACAATCTCTCTAGGTCGGGTTTGCTGCCTGAGCGCTTCGCGCTCCTTGGCGTCGACCATAACGATGCGGATGCCGCCAAGTGGCGCACAGATCTTCGCAACTTCCTTGAAAATCAGGTCAAGCGGGGGGGCGGCGAGTTCGAAGCCGGCGAAATCGACGCCACATCGTGGGACAGGCTTGGTGCCTCGATGTCCTACGTTTCGGGCGACTTCACGCAGGCCGACACGTTCGAGCGCCTCAAGGCGCAGCTTGAACTGCTTGACCGCCAGAACCAGTTGAATGGCTGCGTTCTCTTCTATCTTGCCGTCCCCGATCGGTTTTTTGGTCCGATCGTGGATGCGCTCGACCGCGCGCAAATGACCGGGGAGCCCCGGGGGTGGAGACGCGTGGTGATCGAAAAGCCTTTCGGTCACGATCTCGAATCGGCGAAAGCGCTCAATGCAGATTTGCTGAAGCATCTGCGCGAAAACCAGATCTTCCGCATCGACCACTTCCTTGGCAAGGAAACCGTGCAAAACATCATGGCGCTCCGATTTGCGAACGGACTCTTCGAGCCCATCTGGAATCGCGACCGGATCGATCATGTGCAGATCACTGTCGCCGAAACGATCGGCATCGAAGAGCGCGGACGTTTCTATGAAGCGACCGGCGCATTGCGCGACATGGTGCCCAATCATCTCTTTCAGCTTGTCGCGATGACAGCGATGGAGCCGCCGGCGTCCTTCGACGCTGACGCCGTGCGCACCAAGAAGGCGGAGGTTTTCCGTGCCGTTCAGTCGCTTTCTCCGGCGGACGCGGTGCGCGGCCAATACGGAGCCGGCTCGATTGGCGGCGAAAGCGTTCGCGGCTATCGCGAAGAAGACAATGTCAATTCGCGATCACGCGTCGAGACCTATGTCGCCCTGAGGCTCTGCATCGACAATTGGCGGTGGGCCGGCGTGCCGTTCTATCTGCGCACGGGAAAGCGCCTGCCCGGGCGTTCGACAGAGGTCGCGATCCGTTTCAAGGATGCGCCATACATGTTGTTCCGCGACACGCCGGTGGATGCGCTGCACGACAATTGGCTGATCCTGCAAATCCAGCCGGATGAAGGGATCCGTCTCAGGTTCAGTGCCAAACGTCCGGGTCCGGAGATGATACTCGAAAGCGTCGCGATGGATTTTCGCTACTCAGACTGGTTCAAGCAGGCACCGGCGGTGGGCTATGAAACATTGCTCTACGATTGCATGGAGGGTGACGCCACGCTCTTTCAGCGTGCCGATCAGGTCGAGGCGTCATGGCAAGCGGTGGACCCGCTGATCAAGGCCTGGAAGGCACCACCTCAAGAAGAATTCCCCAACTATGCGGCGGGCAGTTCCGGACCGCGGGCTGCAGAGGAATTGATCGCGCGCGACGGACGCGCGTGGCGCGCCATTCGCTAGGGAAGCAATCATGTCCCCATCATCCCTGCACAGCCGGACCGAAGTCTTCGACAACGCGCACGAACTGGCAAGAAACGCCGCAGAATGGTTCACACGGACCGTGAATGCGGCTTCGGGATCCATACGCGTCGCGCTTTCCGGCGGTTCGACACCGAAAGAGCTCTACACTCTTCTGGGCCAGGAGCCGTATCTTGGGCGAATCCCATGGCAACGCCTCGAACTCTTCTGGGGTGACGAGCGGTTCGTGTCGCCGGACGATCCCGCCAGCAACTACGGAATGGTTCGGAACACTTTGCTGTCTCGCGCACCCATTGCCGAAAATCACGTGCATCCCATGCCCACGGATGGCACGCCAACAGACGCGGCGGAGCGCTACGAAACCCAGCTGAAGCGCATCTACGGCGCCGACAAATTCGATCCTGCCCGTCCGTTGTTCGAAATCGTGTTTCTGGGGCTGGGAAGCGACGGACACACCGCTTCCCTGTTGCCGGGACAACCCGTACTCGACGAGCGGGTACATTGGGTCGCGGCGGTGGCCGAAGGGCGATCGGAGCCGCGCATCACGCTCACCTATCCGGCAATCGAGTCGAGCAGCACAATCGCGTTTCTCGTAACCGGCGCGGACAAGGCGTCCGCGGTAAGCGCAACGCGCTCGGGGGACCAAAATCTTCCGGCGGCGCGCATCAATCCGCTTGGCGAAATTCTCTGGTTCCTGGACCGGGCAGCTTCTGCCGGGGACTGAGGCGCGGATGGCCGGACGCATCGAAGACTACGCGCTGATAGGTGACATGCAGACGGCGGCGTTGGTTGGTCGCGATGGCTCCATTGACTGGCTTTGTCTGCCGCGCTTCGATTCGCCCGCCTGTTTCGCAGCATTGCTGGGAAGTTCCGATCACGGACGGTGGCAAATCGCTCCTGTTGAAGACGCGAAAGTGACGCGGCGCTACCGCGAAGGCACGTTGATCCTCGAAACGCGCTTCAAGACGCCCAGGGGCGAAGCGATGCTGATCGACTTCATGCCTACCCGGAGCGAACACACCTGTATCGTGAGACTCGCGGTAGGCATTGCGGGCACAGTCAAACTGCACACCGATCTCGTCATACGCTTCGACTACGGGATCACCGTCCCCTGGGTCAGCCGCACCGACGAACGCACGCTCACGGCAGTCGCCGGGCCCAATCTTCTCATGCTGCGCACTCCGGCCCCGCTCTATGGCGAAGACATGCGCACCAAGGGCGAATTCGTCGTGCGCGAAGGCGAGACAATCCCGTTCGTCCTTACTTATTCACCTTCGCATCTCGCATTGCCGTTATCACTCAGCATTGAGACAACTCTTGCCGAAACCACCAAATATTGGACGTCATGGTCGGACCAGTGCCGGTTCAAGGGACGCTGGGCGCGCGGCATTCAACGTTCTCTGATAACGCTCAAGGCAATGAGTTACCAGCCGACGGGCGGAATCGTCGCCGCCGTGACCACTTCGCTTCCCGAGCAGATCGGCGGCCCACGCAACTGGGACTACCGTTATTGCTGGCTGAGGGACGCAACATTCACGCTGCTTGCCTTCATGAACGCCGGTTACATGGAAGAAGCAATCGCGTGGCAAGACTGGCTCGCCCGTGCCATTGCCGGCAGTCCCGAGCAAATCCAGACGCTATATGGGGTCGCGGGAGAACGCCGGCTCGACGAGTGGCAGCTTCCATGGCTGCCCGGTTATGAGAATTCCTCGCCGGTGCGCGTCGGCAACGCCGCAGCGCTGCAGCTTCAACTCGACATCTATGGCGAGATGGCGGACGTGATGACCCAGGCGCGAAAGGGTGGCCTGCCGGTTCCGCCGCGTCGCAGCGAACTGCGGCGCGTAACCTTGAGCCATCTCGAGCAAATGTGGCGAGAGCCGGATGAAGGCATCTGGGAAATCCGCGGGCAGCGGCAGCATTTTACCTATTCCAAGGTGATGACGTGGGTCGCCTTCGACCGAGCCTCCCGGAACGGCGGCGACAGCAAGCGGCTGCTTGGTCGCTGGAAGCGTATCGCCGATACGATACGCCACGAGGTTCTGCGCGAGGGCATCGATGCGAAGCGCAACTGCTTCGTACAGTATTACGGTTCCGAACTGCTCGACGCGAGTCTCCTCCTGCTGCCGATCGTCGGGTTCGTCTCCGCGCGGGATCCGCGCATGAAGAACACGATCCGCGAAATCGAGCGGCGCCTCGTCTTTCGCGGGCTCGTGGTTCGCTATGAAACAGCAAGCGGCATTGACGGTCTTCCTCCCGGGGAGGGCGCCTTTCTCGCCTGCAGCTTCTGGCTCGTCGACAATTACATCCTGCAGGGGCGCCGGCGCGAGGCGGAAAAGCTCTATGCGAAACTGGTCAGGATCGCCAACGATGTCGGTCTCCTTGCGGAAGAATACGATCCCCGTGCAAGGCGCATGCTCGGCAATTTTCCACAGGCGTTTTCACATGTGGCGCTCGTCAATTCCGGCATGAACCTGCTGAGCGCGGCCTCGCGCTCGCGCAAACGCGGCGTCCACTGGCGTGAACGTGTCGTCCGCAACAGACAATGAGAGCTGTCCCTCATCACCGCTCGAAGGCGAGCGCCCGCGCCGCCACACTCTGGCGGACCAGTCTGAGAAGGACAGGCCCGTGATAGAAAAGAGCGTCGCCGCCGACAAAGATCCCGATGCCCAATACCCTCCGGGGACGATTTTCCGGAAAGTCCTCTCGCTTGCCGGCGACGCATTCCTGCTGGACGTGGACGGGACGATTCTCGATATCGCGGTCTCTCCCGAAGACGTGCGAGTCCCGTCCTCGCTCCGTCGCACGCTCGCGCTTCTCATCGCCAGGTCTGGAGGAGGCGTGGCCCTCGTCAGCGGGCGCGAAATTGCCGCCCTGGATCGACTCTTCGGCCCGCTTGCGCTCGTCGTCGTTGGGTGCCACGGCGCGGAATGGCGTCCCGAACCCGGGGGGCCCGTCGTCGCGCGCGCTCAACCGCTGTCCGATGACATCAGGCGCAGCCTGTTGAATCTGGCTGCTGCCGAACCGCGAATTCGCGTCGAAGACAAGCGTTACACGATCGCGTTTCACTATCGGCACGCACCCGATCGCGGAGCGGCGCTGGAAGAGCGGCTGCGCCAGTATCTTGCTCCTTACTCAGGCGAGCTTCGGCTGCTGCGCGGCAAATCCGTCGTGGAAATAAAGCCCCCGAGCTTTGACAAAGGCGAGGCGATCGAGACCCTCATGCGGCTTCCGGCCTTCGCAGGACGCCGACCCGTGTTCTTTGGCGATGACACGACCGACGAAGATGCGTTTGCCGCCGTGCGCGAACTGCACGGGGTCGGCATCTCCGTCGGCCGGAACATGCCGGACGCCGAATTGATGGTCCCAACACCCAAAGCGGTGCGGCTCTCGCTCGCGCGCCTGGTGGGTTGTGACGCAGAAAGAATCGAGTAAACGCTGCTTGGAGTCATGATCGGTCGGGGGGCGGGCCGCCTGCCGCTTGCCCGGCCGCCTTCGGAACTCCCGCGCCCGGGATACGTTGTGAAATCAGCGGCGATGCGCCCGTCGCGAACCTGGGAGGCTCGCTGTTGGCTCGCGTCTTCATAATCTCCAATCGTGTCGGTATTCCCAATTCGGCCCGTGGCATACACGCCGGCGGTCTGGAAGTTGCGCTGCGCGCGACGCTCAAACGTCATTCCTGCGTCTGGCTCGGCTGGAGTGGCGCGGTAAAGGAGGCCGGAAAGATCGAGACCCGGACGGTGAGCCAGGGCGGAAACCGCTTCATCGTCACCGACCTGAGCGAGGAGGATTTCCAGGAATACTATAACGGCTTCGCCAATCGCGTGTTGTGGCCCATCTTCCACTATCGCCTCGATCTGGCGGAGTTTTCGCGCCGCGATCTGAGCGGCTATCTGCGTGTGAACGAGCATTTTGCCGATCAGCTGGATGCGGTGCTCGAACCCGACGACATTGTCTGGGTCCACGACTATCATCTCATTCCTTTCGCCAAGGCGCTGCGCCGTCGCGGGCGCGAGAATCGCGTTGGCTTTTTCCTGCACATCCCGCTACCGCCCCCCGAAGTCCTTACGGCCATGCCCAATCACGAGAAGCTGATTCCGGCGCTTACCGAGTATGACCTCGTCGGCTTCCAGACCGATGGCGACGCGGCAAATTTTGCGCGGTATCTCGCGAACGAATGCGGCATGCCTGCCCATATCCAGCGCAGCTTCGAGGGCGGAAAACGCGTGATGCGCATTGGCACGTTTCCCGTTGGCATCGACGCGCGAACGTTCAATCGGTGCGCCCGCCGCGCCGTGCGCTCCTCTTTTGTGCGCCGCGTCCTGGACAGCGTTCGCGGCGCCATCATCCTTGGCGTCGACCGACTCGACTATTCGAAGGGCCTCGCGCTTCGGCTGGATGCCTTCGAGCGCTTTCTGATCGGCAATCCGCAGTTCCGCGGCGAAGTGACTTACATGCAGATCACGCCGAAGAGCCGGTCGGACATTCCTGAATATGTCGACATGGAACGGTCCATCGACACGGCTGCGGGGCGTATCAACGGGACATATGGCGACGTCTCCTGGACGCCGGTCCGCTACACGAACCGTACCTACAGCCGTACAGCGCTTTCAGGCCTGTATCGCGCCGCGCGCGTCGGGCTCGTAACGCCTCTCCGCGACGGAATGAATCTGGTGGCCAAGGAGTACGTCGCAGCGCAGGATGCCGAAAATCCGGGCGTGCTCGTGCTGTCCCGATTTGCGGGCGCCGCGGCTGAATTCGGCACGGCGGCCCTGCTGGTCAATCCCTATGATCCCGAGGCGGTGGGTTCGGCAATCTCGCGCGCACTCGCCATGCCGCGCGAAGAGCGCGTTTCCCGTCATGCCAAACTGTGGGAGGCCCTTCTACGCAACGACATTTCCATGTGGGGCGATCGTTTCCTCGCGACTCTTAGCGAGTCCCGGAACGAGGCACCGCGGCATTCCCGCAGGGATGCGGCCACCAGTTTCGTGTCTCATACGAATGGCGGCAGCTGGGACAAGGGCGCCGCAATCTCCTCCAATGGACGGCGCTCCGCTGCGATGCCGAGTGCCAGTTCTGTCACGGCCGCAACCAGCATGAGTGCGCCGCCAAGGAGATAGCCAAGCAGCACCTCGCTGCGCGAGCCGGTCTCGATGAGGGCGCCGAGCAACGCCGGCGCTGCGATTCCTCCGATTGCCGTTCCGGCCGCGTAAAAGAGCGCGATGGCAAGCGCCCGCATTTCCAGAGGAAAACTTTCGCCAACAGTCAGATATGCGCCGCTCGCCGCGGCCGAAGCGAAAAAGAACGTGACTGTCCAGCCCAGCGTCTGCTGGGCCGCATCGAGGGCCCCGGCCCGAAAAAGAAATCCGAGAACAATGATCAGCACGCCCGCCAGCGCATAGGTCACCGCGATCATGGGCTTCCGGCCGACCGTGTCGAAGAGCGCACCCAGCAGAAGCGGACCCAGAAAGTTTCCGAGAGCGAAGGGCAGAATGAACCAGCCAACCGCGTTTGGTGCGACGCCTTCGAAGCGGGTGAGCACGAGGCCATAGGTAAAGAAAATTGCGTTGTAGAAGAATGCCTGGGTCGCCATAAGCACGAGGCCGAGCACCACGCGCGTGGGATAGCGATGAAGCAGGACGCCGGCCACCTCGGCAAGCGTGAGATGGTAGCTCTGGCTCATTTTCAGGCGCCGAATTGACGAGATGTCGGAAAGCGAACCACCCACTTCGACGACGCGACGCTCGAATTCATCGACAATGCGCGCGGCTTCCGGCTCGCGGTCGTGAACGATCAGCCATCGCGGACTCTCCGGAACAAACCGGCGCAGCCAGATCACGACTAGCGCCAACGCACCGCCCACGACAAATGCAAGTCGCCAGCCGATTTCAGGTTTGAAAAAATGAGGATCGAGAACCACCAGCGAACCGACGGCGCCGAGCGCGGCGCCGATCCAGAAACTGCCGTTGACGATGAGGTCCGTCATGCCGCGCCTCCGCGCTGGCACGAATTCCTGAATGGCAGAATTTATGGCTGCATATTCGCCGCCGATACCTGCCCCGGTCGCGCAGCGAAAGAGGGCAAACGACCACGCATTCCATGACAGGCCGGTCAAGATCGTCGCGACCAGATAGAGGCCGACGGTCGCCGTGAAGAGACGCTTGCGCCCGAAACTGTCCGTCATGCCGCCGAAACAGAGCGCCCCAAGGACAGCGCCGGCGAGATAAGCGCTTGCCGCCAAGCCAATTTCGCTGGCGCTCAAATGTAGCCCGTGCGCCCCGCCGATTGCGCCCGAGAGCGAGCCCACGAGCGTCACCTCGAGCCCGTCGAGCACCCAGCTCACGCCAAGCGCGATGACAATGAGCGAGTGAATCCTGGTCCAGGGGAGGCGATCGAGACGGGCGGGTATATCGGTGTGAAAGGCGGCTGGAGCTTCCGCGTCCGCAGAGGCTCCGGTCGAATGAGTCGCCGCTCGGCTAGGCGGCAGCGTGGCAAACGCTCGAAAGAGTTTTCCTGGCCTTGGCCGGATTGTGCTTGAGAGCGATGTCGCCGAGCGACACCACGCCGACCAGTCGCTTGTTGCGGTCCACAATGGGAAGCCTGCGGATTTTCTCGCGGCTCATGTTTTCGGCCGCCTTGTCGGCGTCCTCGTCCGCGAAACAATAGAGCACGCGCTCCGTCATCACATCGCGCACGGTGGTTTTCTTTGGATCGCGGCCCATGGCGACCGCGTGGATCGCAATGTCGCGATCGGTAGTCATGCCGATCATCCGGTCGTGATCTCCAACCGGCAGAAATCCCACATCTTCGTCGGCCATCGCCTGGGCGGCTTCCCGAACAATGGCGGCGGGATTGGTCAGCTCAACTCCGCGCGTCATCACTTCCGCAATTTTCATGAAACACCTCCGTCCCCCGCTGTTGGTCAACACATCTCCCGCGGCGCGGTTCCGGAATCTCGAACGACGCCCCATGCCGGGTTCCCCGCAGGAACTATCCACTGCGGCCGTGAGTTTCATGTCGGAACCATGAACCAGCAAAGGACAATTCATGCTCGGCACAATCCTGATCATCGTGCTCATCTTGCTGCTTCTTGGCGCATTGCCGTCCTGGCCTTATAGCGGCGGGTGGGGTTACTATCCCAGCGGCTCGCTTGGACTCATTCTCATCATCGTTGTCATTCTGGTGCTGCTCGGAAGGGTGTGAACGGCTCCTTCAAAGTCCGGACACGATGGCATCTGCCCGGCGAGCGCTCCGCGGATCTCGGCGACTCCAAACAGGATCAGTGGAGAAGGACGACGGCGTAAGCGGGCGCAGGTGACGACCAGCTGCGTTCGATAGACCAGCCGGCGCGGGCCGCAATCTCTGCGAATCCCTTGAGCGTGTACTTGCGCGAATTCTCCGTGTGGATGGTCTCGCCCGCTTCGAAATCAAAGCATCGCCCGCCAACGACCACACTCTGCCTGACGGCCGAGACGAGATGCATTTCTATGCGGGATTCGTGGTCATTCCAGATCGCACGATGAATGAACTGACCGGTATCGAACGTTGCACCGAGTTCGCGATTCATGCGCTCGAGCAGATTTTTGTTGAACGCCGCCGTGACTCCCTGTGCGTCGTCGTACGCGCGCACAAGCTCATCGGCATTCTTGACGAGATCTATTCCGATCATGAATCGCGCATTTGGTCCCAGCAGCGAGCGGCTTGTGCGGAGAAAACGCTCGGCCTCGCCGTCCGAAAGATTGCCAATTGTCGAACCGGGGAAGAATCCGAGAACCGGCCGCGACCTCAACTCATCGGGTGGCGAGAGCGTCTTGAGAAAATCGCCGGCGATCGGCCTCACGACCAGCTTCGGAAATTCCTGCCGAATGCTTCTCGTGCTCTCAGCCAGAGACTCTTCGCTGATATCGACCGGCACATAAAGGGAGATCCCGGGAAGCCGATCGAGGAGAATGCGCGTTTTGACGGAAGCTCCGCTGCCAAACTCGACAAGCGCGGTGCCTTGCGCGACATGGCCGCGAAGGTCGTGTGCCAGGTTTTTCAGCAGCTGCGTTTCCGTACGCGTGAGGTAGTACTCCGGCAGCGTACAAATCTCTTCGTAGAGCCGGGAGCCGCTTGCATCGTAGAAGTATTTGCTCGGCAGCGTCTTGGAAGGCTTCGATAGCCCTTCCAGGACATCCTCAAGAATTGGATCGCGGCGGGCGCCGGACGTGCGCGGCATGTCGTCTGCAAGACGAAGTCCCGCGAACTGCCAGCGTTGATGGGGATAGAAGAAATTGCGGTAGCTGGCGCGCATGTGCTCCCGGCTCGTAACGCAGGACCCGCCGCGAAGAACCATCTGATTGATCATGAATTTGCCGTTGTACTCGCCGAGCGCACCTTGCGGCGCCCGATAGCCGGGATAGGGACCGTAGGGTGACCCGGTCCACTCCCACACGTCGCCAAACAATTGCATTCCCGGCCGGCGCCCCGCCGTCAGCGGCCTCAAATACCCTTCGTCGCGGTAATTTCCACTGTGCACATCGTTGCCCGACGCGGCGTGCTCCCACTCCATTTCCCGCGGCAGGCGTCTTCCCGACCAGTGGGCATACGCATCGGCTTCATAGTAGCTGACGTGACAGACCGGCGCATCGCGCTCGATCGGTTTCAGGCCGCTCAAGCTCATGGCGAACCACTCGCCATCCTTTTCCTGCCAGTAAAGCGGCGCCTGCCACGCTTCCTCTCGCACGCGCTGCCAACCGTCCGCGAGCCAGAGTTTGGCCTTCCCGTAACCGCCATCCGCCATGAACGAGAGCCATTCTCCGTTGGTCACGAGCCTGTTCATGAGCCTAAAAGGAGGAAGGACGATTTCGTGCCGCGGCGATTCATTGTCGAACGCAAACCCCTTGCCGCTGTGACCTACGGCAACGCGCCCGCCTTCGAACGCGATGAATTCCGCCGGCGGGCAGGGGACCGCCTCGCTCGGGCGATAAGCCGAATAGGCCGGAAGAAGCGGATTCTGGGCGAAGAGATGAAGAATATCCGTCAACAGCAGTTCCTGATGCTGCTGCTCGTGCTGCAGTCCAAGCTCGACTGCCGAGCCGAAAGATTCTTCGCCGTCGTTTGCGTCCAAAAGCTCGCACATGGCCCGGTCGACTTGGCGCCGATATTCCACCACCTCCTCCAGCGACGGTCGCGTCAGCAATCCACGCCTGTCGCGCGCCTGCCGCTGGCCGATGGCCTCGTAGTAGGAATTGAAGAGAAAGCTGTAGGCGGGGTCGAAGACACGATAGCCGGGCACATGTTCGCGCAGAACAAAAGTCTCGAAGAACCAGGTCGTGTGCGCCCTGTGCCACTTGGCCGGACTGGCGTCGGGCATCGATTGTACGCATTGGTCTTCGGGTGTCAGGACGGCTGCGAGCCGTTCCGTCTCGCCGCGAACTGCCTGGTAGCGGCAGAGCAGGCTAGCCGGGTGGTGCAATGCGCTGCTCGGGCGAGGGGGTTCGTGTTCTGCGAGAGAAACAATCATGAAGACCCTTCGAGCGGAAACGGCTGGAGTTGCAGAGATATCGCCCGCACCCGCCAAAGGTTCCTAGGCTACATCAAATGTCGGGTCCAGCCTGGCGGGTTGTACCTGGCCCTGCAGGCAGCCACATGGGTCGTAAGAGCCGGGTTTCAAGAGCAAAAATCCCTTGAGAGATTACCCGGACGCCCGTGTGCGAAACGGCACCTTTGTTTGGTGCCAGCCAGGCGCGGCAGCGATTTGGCAGCGCGCGACGTCTTCAACCAGTTTGAGCGCAGCGCGGTGGCATCGGAAGCCTCGCTTTTTTCGCCTCAGGCGGTCCGTGCTGGCGGGAGGGCTGCCCGCCGCGTCAAGATTTCCCGAGAGCGAGCTTGGCGGGCGTATCCTTGTAGTACTGGGAATAGAGCGCCTTGAGATTTGCGATCTTCGGCAGATCGTTGACGACGATGTAGGGACTGTCGGGATTGTGAATCAGATATTCCTGGTGATAGGCCTCGGCCGGAACAAACCCGGCGAGCCTGTCCACCCGCGTGACGATCGGTGCGTCGAAGGCGTGGGCGTGCGCCAACTGTTCCAGATAGGCGCGCGCAATTTTTTCCTGCATGCCGTTCGCGTAGAAAATGTCGGAACGGTATTGGCTCCCGGAATCGGGGCCCTGGTGGTCCAGCTCGGTCGGATCGTGCGCGACCGAGAAATAGACGCGGAGAATCTCGCCATACGTAATCACGGCCGGGTCGAACGTGATCTGTACCGATTCCGCGTTGCCGGTCGTGCCCGTGCTCACTTCCTCATACTGTGCCGCGCCTGCTGCGCCTCCCGAATAGCCGGACACGACCTTGCTCACTCCCTTCACGTGCTCGAATACGCCCTGCATGCCCCAGAAGCACCCGCCCGCCAGTACCGCCGTTTCGGTTCCATGTGTCTGAGTTCGCGGTTCATCCGTCGCGGGCGCGGGAACAACACGGGCCCCCTCCTCTGCGACTGCGCATGACGCGCATAGAAGCTGTGCTGCAAATGCGAGGTGGGCTGCGCGGGTCTGGAAGGGCTTCATATCATGTTCCTCGAGAGATAAAAGTCAGGGCTACCGAGTTCATGCAATATCTCTGACCGGTCGGCGGCGGTCCATCGTCGAAGACATGACCGAGATGGGCATCACAGCGCTTGCAGGAAACCTGCGTGCGCTGCATTCCGAAGCTGCCATCCGACTTTTCGACGACGTTGCTGCGGGAAATCGGGCGCGTGAAGCTCGGCCAACCGGTTCCCGAATCGAATTTGGTGCGCGAGTCGAAAAGCGCCGTTGCGCAACAAACGCAGCGGAATATTCCATCCTTGTGCAGATTCCAGTAGGCGCCCGTGAAGGCCGTTTCGGTTTCGGCATGACGGGTGATTTCGAACGCCTCCGACGGAAGCACCCGGCGCCATTCGGCCTCGCTTCTGACGACCTTTGTCACGCGGTTGCGCCCGAGGCTCTTGCCTTTGGCATCGAAACTTTCGATCTCCACCAATTCCGCTGTATTGCCCGGAAGCGGAAGACCTGCCGCCGGCGCCAGAACTGCAAGGGCAATCACCCGTCCGAGAATGGCCCGGCGGCTGTGAAGCGTATCGGCGCCTAGCATCGGCATGTCGTCCTCCACCATTCGCTCCCTAGTTCGCCCGGTGCGACTCGATAGTTACAACCTCACCGTCTGACGACGGCGCCCCGGATTGTAGCCGGAAATTGCCGGGATTCCTGCCGGATTCTGTCCAAACCCTTGACGAATCAATGGGAAAAGTCGATATCGCAGATGGTCTCAAGAGGCTCGATATATGCTCTCGCAGAAGGCCCGCTATGCCCTGCATGCCTTGATCGTGCTCGCCGAGCACGGGGACAGCGAGCCGATCATGATTG
>Ga0182024_10016328_pt1 | contig 14097 bp, 14 predicted proteins | sample P32metaG_FD_120480 | JGI IMG/M metagenome (GOLD analysis project Ga0182024, IMG submission 120480) | Permafrost microbial communities from Stordalen Mire, Sweden - P3-2 metaG (Illumina Assembly) | ecosystem: Environmental > Terrestrial > Soil > Wetlands > Permafrost | place: Sweden: Stordalen... | reverse complement strand
GCGTAGCTTTCCTGCCGAGGCAAATCGAAGCCGGCCATGACGCGGGTGTACTGGTAAAGGCATGAGTCCTGCGGCAGACCACGCAAAGCGGCCTCGACGCCGCGTACTCGGACATCCAGATCTTCGTCGGTGCGGCTCTCCGCATCGATGCCATCGAGCGAGAATAGGCACCCGTAGCCACCTCCCTTGAGCGCGAAGATATGGGGGCTGACGAAGTGCGAGACCGGCATGATGCTGCTCGCCGCTCCTGCGTTGGTAAACCACGGAGCTTCATTTGCGCGGGTCATAGTAGCTCTTCTGCCTCAGACTTAACGACCAGAGTTGGAACATTTTGGGATGTTTGCGCACAACCAGCCAGGCACCGAGCAGAAGCCCGGGAAACGTGAAGATGGCCAGCCATTTGAACCCAGCGAGAAAAACCGTTACCGTCACGAATACAATCGACATCCACGCCGACAGCTCAAGGCCTAACTTGGTCCTGGACCTGTTCAGTGCACCATTGATCGGTATCGGCTCTCCCCGTTTGGTCGTGTGCATGGCAGCCTCTACATCGACTGCCCGGTGAGAGAGCTGATCCAACCGGCGCCCCATCCGAGAATGCCCGCACCGAACAGCGCACCAAATAAGCCGGGAATGGCATCCTGGAAGCGGCCACTCATCATCCGAATGCCGGCGAAGATAAGACCGCCAAAGCAGATGACCGCGCCCGCATAGATGGCGAACGTCTTGAACGTCCCCATCAGCGTTGTTGCCGATGAGAAGTCCATAGTTCCCTGTGCGTGCGCTGCGCTCGCGAAGGTGAGCGCAATCAGAGTTGGCGCCATCACCCGGACGGCACGGTCGAGCTTATGTTTGAAGTCCTGTATCTGGCATCTGGTGAGTCGGCGATTAGGCTGGCTTGGGTTTGGGCGAGTAACGTCAGGGCTCCTGCGGGTCATCGGCATCCTCCAACGACTGGGTTTCAGTCGTGATATGCCCAGACCGTAGAGCCTTCCACGCCGCGCGTCCAATGAGTTTTAGGACTTCCCTTATGAGTCCAGCTCATAAGGGGCCCTTCGGCGAAGACGAAAGCCAGTCGTCACCTTTTCCCCAAGTTGAGAACCCTTGCCGTAGGGACGACAATTCCGCATTTACTGGCCTGCCAATTCGCTCACCAGCATCTCCAAGGCACTTAACGCCCCGTAGTCTCTCGGTGACAGTGAATCGTCATATACTTGGAGGCGGCGGGATCTCCGCCCATCCAGGGTAAAAAAATATTCTGTGTACGATAGGTGTACGATAACCCCGGCAGAGTGGCATTTTGGGCACTTCATACCCTTTTTAGAATGTGTAAGTTGCGGGTTCTAAAGGATGTGGAAAAGAACGACTCCCACCGCCTCCACCATTTCTGCGCCTTTTGTATCTTCCCGAAAAACGCGGTTCTGAGCAGACCCGGAGCAGGTCAGCCGGCCAGCCATGCCTCTGCTTCTTCGACTGAAATGAATAGCTTGATCTGTTCCTTACCGGCGTTGAGTTCGCGGTAGATTTGGAACATTCTCGCAACTCCAAAAGTCTCGCCATTCGTCGTAACACAAGCGCGACGCGAACTTTGGTGAAAAATCGGCGCCTCTGCCAACGCTCCGACTTGACTTGCGGTAAGGGTCACACGCGTTACTTTCCGCACATCATATAACTGATAAAAGTCCGGCTTGAAGTTCGGATCGCTTGTGAATTTCCGCCGTGTCGCCATGATTTCGTCATAGGTGAGCAGGCCCGACGCGCGGACCATCACCCATCGCCGCGCCAGATCGAGTTCGCAATCGCAAGACATGCTACGGATTGTAGTTCACTCGATTAATCGGCGGACACCCCGCTAAACGCCGAACTGCCGCAGGTGATGGTCGACGTGTTTGTACATCAGAATGGCCCACTGCTGCGGGCTGAGCGGACCGAAGAAAGGGTGTGGGTACTGCGTGCAGCACGCGGCGCCCTGGGTGGCAAAGCTGTCGATTGCCGCAAGCAGCCTGGAGCGTTCGCGTTGCAGTTCGCACTGCGTGGGGTCCGCTAAGAAGAGTTCCGGCGAGGAAGGCGAGTTGCGGCGCATGGGCTTGTCGTCGCGAAACACCAGCGGCTTGATAAGCGGGCCTAGGACGTTGGCCGGAAACGGCGCACGCTTTGGCTGGATGGTCCCCATCGCCATGTCGATCCCCGAGGTGCAGTGTGCGAGGGTTTGAGCGGCCGTCATGCTGCCCCACTGCCGCTCGCTCTCCGGACGCAGCTGCAGAATGCGCTGTTTCGTGTCTTCTACGAGGATTGAGTCAAAGAGGTTCTTCACGTTGCTGGTCTCCATTGCAAGCAGATTGTCCGTATCAGTCCATTTTGCCGGTTTTAGCGAATGGGCGATACCATCGTCCACAGCGGGTAGTGTCTGAAATTTGCGTTGGTGTCTAGCTGTGCTCCAAGAGCACGATTGCGGCGGCTATCAGGATGATAACTCCCAGCACAAAGGCACCGAGGCAGCCGTTCGGCTTCGGCTCGTATTTCGCATACTGATGGGTGATCTTCAGCAGCTTCCCGTCCGGGCCGAAGAGGAGGGCCATGTGGCAGCCCGTACCCTGCCACTGGAGAAGGTACTGGCCGTGGGCCATCGAACTCTCGGATGACGGATTGCCAACGGCGGAGATGATCTGTGCCGAGGTCATGCCAGCCATATTGCCGAGGGCCTTGAAACGCTCATGCAGCTCTCTACCGGAGGCGTAGATGTCGCTCACGGCTTCGGCTCCGTAGGCTTAGGGGATAAAGACCAGCCGTGGCCGTGAGTGTCACTTGCGCGCCGCTCTGGAGGCTGGGCGATTAGGAGGAGGATAGCGAAGATCGGGCCGAAGAATATGCCCGCGAAGAACCACCGGCCCACACGGTAGCCTCGTTCGCCCGCAGCCATCATAACCGCGACAGAGGCCGCGATCCACCAGACCGCGATAAAGAATATAACGTCAGGATCGAGCACGAATCCCCTCCAATTGATGCAGTCGGCTTTGGCCGATTTATCGTTCAAAGCCTACAGCGCACTATGGGGGCGTGTCCAACGAAAACATCACGGTGCGCTTCGGCCAGCGGCTCCGCAAGCTGCGTAAGGCGAAGGGATGGACGCAGGTGCAAATGGCGGATGCGCTGGGCATCGACCGGAGTTACATCTGCGATATGGAGGGAGGCAAGAAGAACGTCTGCCTGCCAACTCTAGAAGTATTCGCGCAGGGCTTCGGCATCAGCATCGCAAAGCTGCTCTCGCGGCTCTAGGAGTAAACTATGGTCTATGAGCGAAGAGGAAAAGAATCGGCAGATCGGCGAGGCGACCACTGAATACCAGACCGCCAAAGTCGAAGCTGGTCATCTCACGCACAGGATCGACAAGGTTTTCCGGGCCTATCGTGAGATCGGCGATACGATGGATCGGGACAAGGGAACCATCAGTGAGCCGCGCCTTGTGGATGGCTCCATAGCCTTCGGCTACACCCGTAGCAAGGTGTCCGCGTCCGACCTGCTCAACGAGTCCGAGTTGCGCTCACTCCTCGCGGAGCGCGATGCGGCCCGCGAGCGGCTGGCAGAGGCGCGGCGGGTCATGGAAAGCCTCGGCATCACGGCCATCAGCTAGCCGATCAACTCCGCAATCGTCCAGATGTGGCTTGCGATTCCGCTTTCCATCGCGGGCGTCACGCGCAGCGTCTTGTGGACGCGGCAGAAATTGTAATAGGCGAACCACAGGGCGTATGCGGCCTCTAGGTTCTCCCACTTCTTAGAGAAGCCGTTGGTCAGCCGCGTCATGCGGCGCATTCCCATGCGAATCGAAAGGTTCTGGCGTTCGATGTGGGATGTGCAGATGCGGCGCGGATTCGGATTGCCATAGATACGGACTGGGACTGCCTCCACGACTTCGCCGGGGCTGTACCGCTGCTCTCCCTCGCGGGATGTGCCGTACACCTTCACCAGTTGGGCGAAGTCTACGCGATTGCCGAGGATCATATGCGTCGCATTGACGTAGGGATGAAAGCCGTCCGTGGTGAACTGGAAGCGGCTCTCTGCGGTCGCGTACCGCAGCTTCTCCATAAACTTCTCCGTGGATGCTTTGCTGCGCTTGCCGAGATGGTAGGAGAGAACCATCTTCGTGTTGCGCTCCATCGCCACGAAGCAATAAGCGTCCCCAACCTGGGGCCCGTCCTCCAGTGACTTGTGGCCCTCCTTCTTTCCGACGAAACCCCAAATCTCATCTGCCTCCACATCCTTGACGGTGAGGCCGACGATCCTGCTCTCCATGAGCCTCTGGCACCGTTCTCCGGCCAGCAGCAGCATCCGCATGATCGTGTTGCGGTCGAGATTCGTGATGCGCTCAGTGGAGCGGATCGAGTTGCCCTCAAGCAACAGTTGCAGGGCGAGCACAGCCTTTTCCTTGGGGATATACATGGTGCCGAGTGTCCGCTGGTGCGGCTCCGTGAACGTCCGCTTGCAGTTCGGGCAGCGGAAGCGGCGAAGGCCGTTGCGGTGCTTTCCGAAACTATGGCAATCTGCGTTGCACGAATCGCAAACCATTGTGATAGCGGCTTTTGTCTCGTTCATCATGGGAACAGAATACAGCGACCGCTCGTTGTTTGTCAAGGGAAAAGTGCGTTGAAACAGTCCCCCTTTTGGGGATGCCCGATTGGTGGCCCTCGAATCCGAAACATGCCATGCCCCCTGTACTCAAGCGAGTATCCAGAAACCGGGCGGGAGAGTCAGTAAGGGGAACGCGGGAATGTATGGGATTCTATGGGAGAGTTTGGGAGAGTTACCTTGGAAGTTGCTGAACGGTAAGACCTAATGCCTTCGCCAATTTTCGCCGCGTAGATGGATATGGCTTCGTCTTTCCATGCAGGTAGTCGATGGCCGTGGCGTGCGAGACTTCAGCTTCGGTCGCCCAATCGAGGATCGACCAACCCTTCGCGGCCAGTATCGGTTCGACGCAGGCTCGGCGCGACGGCAACGGTTCCGCTGGCAACAGCGGCGGAGGGTTGGGAGTGGCAACGTCACCTCTACGAATAGCTCCCAACTCGCGCTCATGGGCAAGTTCTTTCTTGCGCTCTAGCTCGCGCAGGCCCGTCTCTCCGTAGAGTTCGACAAGCATCTGCTCTCTGGCGTTTCTCACTCGCACCCTTGCGACGGCGCGGGGAAGGGCATACGATGTGGGTATCCAGCCGCACGTCGAAATGCCCCGGCCTTGCGCCGGGCTTTCGTTTTAGGAACGAGGCAATTCTACTCGGTTTCTTTGCGGGGTCTGCCGCCGCCGTGGGACTTGCGACGGGCCGCAAGCTGGCGGAAGTATTCCGAGCCGCGCTTGGCCGTCACAGAGCCGCCCTTGCGCCCCAAAGTGGCGGCGGGAGAGGGCTTGGCATGGGAGAGAAGATCGTCGGCGAGGGCCATTGCGGAGGCGAGCAACTCACGGCACCGGGCGGTGCGATCCTGCGGCAGGTCTGCCGTCTCAAGAACGACATCAGCCTCCGAGATGAGGTTGCGGAGTGCGGTAAGCTCTTGACGGCCAGATGATGCCATGACCAAACGATACGAGGCGCGTTAGCCTAAAGCAAGCGTTCGCTGTTTTCCACCAACGCAGATTTCAGACACTACCCCACAGCGGGATCCGGACTTTCTTTATCCAACTTTGATAAATGCTTGTTTCTTCACCTGGGAGATGAATCATGAAAGCAATCGTCGTCCACGAATATGGCGGCCCGGAAGTTCTGAAGTACGAGGACTACCCTGACCCCGTTCCAGGTCCCGACGAGGTGTTGGTGCGGGTCGCCGCCGCCAGCGTAAATCCGATCGACTACAAACGGCGTGCCGGATTAACCAAGGATTTTTATCCCATGACTTTTCCGGGACTGATCGGGGTCGACGTCTCGGGGACCGTGGTGAAGCTTGGGCCGGGCGCGGAAGACTTTTCCGTCGGCGACCAGGTGTTCGCTATGGCGGACAACACCTACGCCGAACTCTGCGCAGTGAAAGCGGACGCGCTGGCGAAGGTCCCCAAAGGGCTCGATCTGGTCGACGCGGCCGCGCTGCCGCTGGTGACAGTGACCGGCAACCAGCTCATGGCAGCCACGGAAATCAAAGCGGGCCAGACGGTGATGGTCGTAGGCGCTGTAGGAAATGTCGGGCGTTCCGCGGTATTCACTGCGAAGCAGCGCGGGGCGACTGTAATCGCCGGAGTTTTGAAGCGTCAGATGGAAGACGCGAAGACCGTCGGCGCGGATCAGCTGCTCGCGACCGACGACGACACCGCCATTGCGAACCTTCCGCCGGTCGATGCAATTGCGGATACGGTCGGCGGAATGACCGCCGAGAAGCTGCTCGCCAAGGTCAAGTCCGGAGGAGTGTTTGCCTCGGTCGCCGGAGCGCCGCAGAACGCCGCGAGCTATCCATCGGTAAAGGTGGTGCCGGTATACTCGCAATTCGACAGGAAGACGCTCGAGTTCATGGCCGAAGCGGTGCGCGATGGCAAGCTGGTAATCCCGATGGGCCTGAAACTGCCGCTCAGTGAAGCGGCTGAGGCCCATGCGGCGGCAGAAAAGGGTGGCGTCGGAAAGATCTTGCTGGTGCCTTGAACTCGTCGCTGGACATACACGACAAAAGGAAAATCGAAATGAAGAAAAATCGCCGCGGAATTAATCCCGCTTCGAAGCCTAGTGGCAACGGATGTGTCGAATGCCTGGCGTCACCCGATGGTTGGTGGCTTCATCTCCGCCGGTGTGCGGAGTGTGGCCACATCGGATGCTGTGACAGCTCTCCGAGTCAGCACGCATCGAAGCACGCGGCCGCGACCGGGCACCCGATCATAGCCAGCTTTGAGCCGGGCGAGGACTGGTTCTACGATTACGAGACTCAGGCAGAGACCGCAGGTGCGCAATTGCTTCCGCCGCACGCGCATCCCGCAAGTCAGCCTACGCCTGGACCCGCAGGTAAGGTGCCAGCCGACTGGGAATCGCTGCTGCACTAGCAACCAATATCGGGCGGCCAGCAGATGAGACGCGCTACAAGGCCGAACTGAAGTCGCTCTCTCGTCGCCCGGTTATCATCGTCTTATGCAACAGTTCGCGTCGGACAACTACGCTGGCATCTGCCCCGAGGCCCTCGACTATCTCCTCCGCGCCAACCAGAGCGGCGATGAGTCGAGCTACGGCGACGATCCGTGGACACAGCGCGCCGCCGATGCCTTCCGCGCGCTCTTCGACGCCGACTGCGAGGTCTTCTTCGTCTTCAACGGCACTGCCGCCAACTCGCTCGCGCTCGCCTCGCTCTGCCAGAGCTATCACTCCGTCATCTGCCATGAGATCGCGCACGTTGAGACCGACGAGTGCGGCGGACCGGAGTTCTTCTCCAACGGCTCCAAGCTCCTCACCGCCAAGGGCGACAACGGCAAGCTAACCGCCGACGCGGTCGAAGCGCTCGTCCTCCGCCGCTCGGACATCCACTACCCGCGCCCCAAGGTTGTTACCCTCACTCAGTCCACCGAGCTCGGCACGCTCTACACGGTCGATGAGGTCAAATCCATCTCTGCGGTCGCGCGACGCCTCGGCCTCAAGGTGCACATGGATGGCGCGCGCTTTGCCAACGCCATCGCCGCCATGGATGTGCACCCCGCCGACCTCACCTGGCGCGCCGGCGTCGATGTGCTCTGCTTCGGCGGCACTAAGAATGGCCTGCCCGTCGGCGAGGCCGTCATCTTTTTCGATCGCACTCTCGCCACCGATTTCGCCTACCGCGTCAAGCAGGCGGGTCAACTCGCCAGCAAGATGCGCTTCATCTCCGCGCCCTGGCTGGGTTTGCTCGAGAACGACGTCTGGCTGCGCAACGGCCGCCACGCCAACGCGATGGCCACAATGCTCTACCAGAAGATGCGCGACATCCCGCAGGTGCGCATCGAGCGCGCGCCTCAGGCCAACGCCCTCTTTGCCGAGCTGCCCGCGTCCGCCGCCGCCGCCCTGCGCGCACGCGGCTGGAAGTTCTACGACTTCATCGGCTCCAGCTCGCGCTTCATGTGCTCATGGGAGACGCATCCCGAGACCATCGACGAGTTCACCACCCTTCTGCGCGACCTCTGCGCCGCGGAACTCTCGCCCGCATAATCCATCCGCGCCATTCCGCAGACGACTCTCGCTCTCTTTTGCGTCCCTCCCGCGCGTGTGGAACTATGGACGAGGAAAAATTTACGGATTGAAAGTTGTGAGGGTCCGCAGCAATGCCAGGCAAGAAACTTAAATTCCTCGAAGACAAGTGGGATGAGTCCCTCGCGTCCAAACTCGACGGCCCTGAGCTCCTTCGTTACCGCTCCAACCTGCTCGGCTCCGACCTGCGCATCACCAACTTTGGCGGCGGCAACACCAGCTCCAAGCTCGACCAGGCAGATCCCCTCGACGGCCAGACGAAGAAAGTCCTCTGGGTCAAAGGCTCCGGCGGCGACCTCGGCTCCATCCAGCGCTCCGGCTTCGCCACGCTCTATCAGGACAAGCTGCTTGCGCTCGAAAAGATCTATCCCGGCGTCGCGCGCGAGGACGAGATGGTCGCGATGTACCCGCTCATCACCTTCGGCAACAACCCCGTCGCCGCATCCATCGACACGCCGCTGCACGGCTATCTTCCCGCGCTCCACGTCGATCACCTGCACCCAGACTGGGCCATCGCGCTCGCCGCCTCCGCCAACGGCAAACAGAAGATGGAGGAGTTCAGCAAGGAGTTCGGCCACACGCTGGTCTGGCTGCCCTGGCTGCGTCCCGGCTTTGAGCTGGCCCTGATGCTCAAGCGCGCCATCGAATCCAACCCCGCCTGCGACGGCATCATCCTCGGCGGCCACGGCCTCTTCACCTGGGGCGACACGCAGCGCGAGAGCTACCTCTCGACCATCACCATCATCGACCAGATCGGCCAGTTCATCGAGCGCCACGCCGTGAAGGGCGCAGCCGCGTTCGGCGGCGAGATTCACCGGTCGCGCGATCCTGAAGCCCGCGCCGCCATCGCGCAGCATATCTTCCCGCATCTCCGCGGCGCCATCAGCCGCAAGCAGCGCAGGATCGGCAGCTTTACCGATGCGCCGGATGTGCTGGAGTTCGTCAACTCCGCGCAGGCGCAGAAGCTCGCATACCTCGGCACCAGTTGCCCAGACCACTTCATCCGCACCAAGATCCGCCCCATGTACATCGCGTGGGATCCGAAATCCGACGCCAAAGAGCTCGTCGCACTCATCGACTCCGCCCTCGAAACCTACCGCGCCGAGTACGCCGACTACTACAAAGCCCACGCGCTCAAGGACTCGCCCAGGATGCGCGATGCCAGCCCCGCCGCCGTCCTCGTGCCGGGCATCGGCATGTTCAGCTTCGGCAAGAACAAGACGGAGTCGCGCCTGATCGGCGAGTTCTTCACCAACGCCATCCACGTCATGCAGGGCGCCGGCTCACTCGGCGGTGACATCCCTTGCACCGACGTCCCGCAGGCCGGCCCTGCCGCTGGCCCCGCTGAGTTCACCGTCTACGAGAACTACGTCGCCCTGCCGCCCAGTGAGGCCTTCCGCATCGAATACTGGGCGCTCGAAGACGCCAAGATCCAGCGCCAGCCGCCGGAGAAAGAACTCTCCCGCCGCATCGCCCTCATCGTCGGCGGAGGCTCCGGCATCGGCCGCGAGGTCGCTCTGCTGGCTGCGCAGCGCGGCGCGCACATCGTCGTCGCCGACTGCGACACCAAGGGCGCCGAGGCCGTCTGCGACGAGGCCCGCGCCCTCGCCGGCAAAGAGACCGTCGCATGGACCGCCATCGACATTCGCGACCGCAAGGCTATCCGCGCCGCGCTGGACGCGACCGTGAAGCAGTTCGGCGGCATCGACATCCTCATTAACACCGCCGCCATCTTCCCCTCCTCACCCGACGGCATAGAGGCCAACGTCACCGCCAACCACATGCTCACCGACGAGGCCTACCCATTTTTCTCCGCGCAGGGCCTCGACGCCTCCGTCGTCCTCACCAGCTCTGCCAACGCGATCGTCGCCGCGAACGGCTCCGAGGCCTACGACGTCTCTCAGGCCGCGCTCAGCCATCTCGTCCGCGAACTCGCCGTCATCTACTCGCCGCGCGTGCGTGTCAACGGCATCCTCACCCACGTCCCCATCGACCCGAAAGCCTGCGCCGAGGCCATCCTCTTCCTCGCCGGCCCGCTCGCGCCTGCCACCACCGGCCACGTCATCCCCGTCGATGGCGGCATCCCCGAAGCGTTTCTTCGATAGCAGATAGCGCCGAGACTCGCGCGATAAGCCGACCTCCGTTTCCTACTCCAGCCCTCTGTCCTTCAGCATCGGCTCTGTGCTCGGCTCCGCCCCCAGCCAGTCGCGGTACACCTTCGCCAGGTCCTCGGTGTTGCCCTTCGAGAGCACCATCTTCCTAAAGCGCTCGCCATTCGCGCGCGTCATTCCGCCGTGGTCCTCGAACCACTGGTACGCATCGTCGTCCAGCATCTCGCTCCACAGATACGCGTAGTACCCGGCGTTATATCCGCCGCTCCAAATGTGCTGGAAGTAAGTTGACCGGTAGCGTGGCGGCACCTCGGGCAGCAGCAGCTTCTTCTTTTCCAGCGCCTCCGTCTCAAACGCATCCGGCTTCTCCTCTGCCGCGCTCGCCGGGATGGTGTGCCACTGCATGTCCAGCTCCGCCGCCTCCAGCAGCTCGGTAAAGATGTATCCCTGGTTGAACTTCTCCGCCTTCTTCACCTTCATTGCAAGTTCTGTGGGCATAGCCGCGCCCGTCTTGTAGTGCTTCGCGTAGTGGTTGAAGACGGCCGGATCGCTCGCCCAGTGCTCGTTGAACTGCGAAGGAAACTCCACAAAGTCGCGCGGCACGTCGGTGCCGGAGAGGAACGGATACTCGGCGTCCGAGAACATGCCATGCAGCGCGTGCCCAAACTCGTGGAACATCGTCGTCACGTCGGTAAAGCTGATCAGCGCCGGCTCGCCCGCCGCTGGTTTGGGAAAATTCGCCACGTTGTAGATCACCGGCAGCTGGCCCAGCAGCTTCGTCTGCGGCACAAAGTTGTCCATCCATGCGCCGCCGCTCTTGTTGTCGCGCTTAGAGTAGTCGCACATCCACAGCGCCAGCGGCTTGCCGTCCGCGTCGAACACCTCCCACACGCGCACGTCCGCGTTGTACACCGGGATGTCGTGTCGCTCCTTGAAGGTGATCCCATACATCTGGTTGGCTGCGTAGAACACGCCGTTCTGCAGCACGTTCCACACCTCGAAGTAGGGCTTGGTCTGGCTCTCGTCCAGGTCGTACTTCGCCTTCCTCACCTGCTCGGAGTAGAACTCCCAGTCCCACGGCTGCAGCTTGAACCCGCCCTTCTGGGCGTCAATCAGGGCTTGAATCTCACCCGCCTCCTCCTTCGCCTTCGCCGCCGAGGCCGGCGCCATCGCATCCATAAACGCAATCGCCGCCTCCGGCGTCTTCGCCATCTGGTCTTCCAGATTCCACGCAGCAAAGTTCTCGTGGCCCAGCAGCTTCGCCTTCTCCGCGCGCAACTTCGCCAGCCGCGCAATCAGCTCGCGCGTGTCGTTAGCGCCGCCCTTCTCCGCGCGGTTCCATGAGTCTTCAAACACTGCCTGCCGCGTCCCCCGGTCTTCTAGGGAAGAGAGGATCGGCTGCTGCGTCGTGTTTTGCATCGGCAGCACGTAGCCCGGCACTTTGCGCTCCTTCGCCGCCTCCGCCGCCGCCTCCACGTCCGCATCGCTCAGCCCGCGCAGCGCATTCTTGTCCGTCGTCGCAAACGCCGCGTCCTTGGTCGCGCCCAGCAGCTTCGACCGGAAGCTGTTCTCCAGCGTCGACTCCTCCTCATTCATCTTCTTCAGCTTCTCTTTGTCCTCGACCGAGAGATTCGCGCCCTCATGCACAAACCGCTTGTAGTACACATCCACCAGCCGCTTTTGCTCCGCATCGAGCCCCAGCGTGTCCATCTGCTTCCCGTCCATCTGTTTGTAGACCGCGGCAATCCGCGCAAACAGTTTCGTGTTCAGAAAGATCGCATCGTCGTGCGCCGCCATCTTCGGTGCCTCGATGTCCTGCACCTTCTCCAGCTCCGGGCTGGAGTTCGCCGCCGTCACGCCGCCGAAGATCTGCGTCACCCGGTTATACAGCGCCCCGCTCTTTTCCAGAGCCACCAGCGTGTTCTCAAAGGTCGGCGGCGCGGCGTTGTTCGCAATCGCGTCCACCTCCTTCAGGTGCTCCACGATGCCGGCCTCAATCGCCGGTTGGTAGTCCGTGTCCTTGATCTTGTCGAACGGCGGCGTCTGGTAGGGCAGCGTGCTCGCCGCATAGAACGGATTCTGCGGCCCAAATGCTGCTGCTGGCGTTGCGACTTGCGCTCCCGCCACACCCACTCCCGCGCCCGCGCCCGCCATCAGCATCGCCGCCATCTTCATCCAGCCCTTCATTGTCATGTCACCTCACACTGCCGTCATCCCGAGCGAGGCGCCTCAGCGCCGAGCCGAGGGACCCCCACATTTGCATTTGCGTCCGTCATTCTGGACCGCGCCAAGCGCGTGTCCAGAATCTCGGTATTTTTTAGTCACAATCAATCACCAGAGAATTCAAACGCCCATTGTAGAAGATGCGCGCCGGCTGCCGCCGTTCGTCGTCTGGCTAACCATCGCACTGTCGCTCTCAAAAATAATTACACGTGTACAGTTGGATGCTGCATCCAAGGAAGGACTTCCTCTCGTGGAGCAGCACATCGCACAATAGGCGCACCATCTTTGAAGAAACCGCTTGTACCCGGAGGCATCGCCATCATGCCATCTGCTCGCGATTTTGACTTTGAAGGTCTTTACGGCGTCACCGAAGAGCGCGCCCTCAACTTCTGGGCCTCCAACCTCCACGATGCCATCGGAACCGAGCAGTGGTCTCCTATCCGCAACTCCACCGGTGTCTACCTCGCCAGCCTGCTCGGCCACTTCTGCCTGCAGTCCGTCGATCGCATAGCGCTACTCTCTCCCGACTACGAGCCAGGCGATCACGAGTTCCGCCAGTTCACCGACCTCACCCAGATCGCCGAACTCATGATGTGCCAGCTCACCAGTGCCAACAACCCGCTCTGGATGGAGTCGGCCGGCGCGCACATCCTTCTCTACGCCGGCTTCTTTCAAAGCCAAAACCGTCACCGCCACAACATTGAGTTCTTCTCCGCCATGGGCCGCGAGTGCTACCTCATGGCCGCCGTCGGCAAGCGGGAGAAGATCATGAAGCTGATGGCCGCCGGCTTCAGCCGCTATCTCTTCCACCTGGCGGAACTCCATCGCCACCTGCGGGAAAACAGATTTCTCATCCGACCGGCCACCCAGCCCTCCGCCTGAGCGAGGTTCAGCGATCGACAAACAAACGCAGGAATCCGGCGTCATCCCCGAGCGCAGGCGCATCGCGCCACAGGCCAGGATTCCTACTCACGAGCGCCAGCTCGTCGAGCGGCAAATTAGGACACCACCTGGCATTTTAGTTTTCTCCGACCCGTACAATAGAAGTAGGGGATATTCTCATGCGGCAGCGGTTCCAAAACCTTCCAGAGTGGCATGTTGTGGATCTGCGACACCCATCTGTAACTCCTGCAGAATCAGCTCTTGATTGCACCAATTCTGCGACATGCCGCCGCAACCCTCCTCGAATCTGTCACTTGTCCAATGACATAGGGGGGGGGTATAGATGACCGAACCCATCCGAATCGGCACCCGTGGCTCCCAGCTCGCCCTCTGGCAGGCCAACCACATCGCCGATCAACTCCGCGCGCGCGGCCACACCGTCGAGATCGAGGTCATCCGCACCACCGGCGACCGCATGCAGTTGGACGGTGCCAGCATTTCGCCGGAAGCCGACGGCTTTCGCTCCCTTGCGCCTCTGCCCGGCGGCAAAGGAATCTTCATCAAGGAGATTGAAGAGGCCCTCGCCGACGGCCGCATCGACCTCGCCGTCCACTCGCTCAAAGATCTTCCCACGCAATTCGACCCGCGCTTCGTCCTCGCCGCCATCCCGCCACGCGCCGACCCGCGCGACGCCTTCGTCTGCGAGCAGT
>Ga0182024_10016327_pt1 | contig 14098 bp, 13 predicted proteins | sample P32metaG_FD_120480 | JGI IMG/M metagenome (GOLD analysis project Ga0182024, IMG submission 120480) | Permafrost microbial communities from Stordalen Mire, Sweden - P3-2 metaG (Illumina Assembly) | ecosystem: Environmental > Terrestrial > Soil > Wetlands > Permafrost | place: Sweden: Stordalen... | reverse complement strand
GCGGCCACGCCAATTGGCACGACGAAGATCTCCTGAACGTTGCCGCAGTGGAGACTCTACTGCACGGCGGCGCGGTCTACTCACTGCCTAGCCACCTGATGACCGGCGCCGTGGCGGCCGCAGCGTTTCGATATTAGGAGACAGGACAATGAAGATTCTGGTTGCAGTGGATTCGTCCGACGCAAGTGCAATTGCAGCTCGCGAAGCAGCAGGCCGGCTATGGCCCGGCGGAACAACCGTACACGTGGTTAGCGTGGTCCAACCGTTGTATGACTGGAGTACGCCGGAGCTTGAAATGGCGCTTCAGCAGTCCAGCGAGCAGACGGTGCAATGCGCCGCTGAGCATTTCGTACAAGCTGGGCTGGAGACCACGACGGCAGTGCTGACGGGCGATCCTACTACCGTCATAGTGGACGAAGCGGCGGAGCGCCAAGCCGACTTTTTGGTCGTCGGGTCCCACAATGCGAGCGGCGTCATGCGGTTCTTGTTGGGCAGTGTTGCTCGATCGGTTGCGCATCTGGCAACCTGCTCGGTGGAGATTGTACGGAGGCGACCCGGTTCCGCGCCACTCCGGATCCTATTGGCTACCGATGGCTCGGATTGTTCGATAGCGGCGGCGCGATCTGTCGCACAGCGCCCATGGCCGGCCGGAACCAAATTCCGGATTCTGAGCGTCATAGAACCGTCGGCGCCAGTGCTTCCGACGTCTTACTTCAGCGAGGAAATGATGGAGGAACTGCGCGGCAAAGACATGCAGCGAGCGCAAGGAGCCATTGCTTGCGCGGAGGGAATCTTGTGTGGTGCCGGTCTTGAGGCCAGCAGCACGGTGGCGGTTCCGGCCGCTACGCCCAAAGAGTTAATCCTGAGTGAAGCTGCCGAATGGGATGCGAGCCTGATTGTGGTCGGCTCTCATGGCAGGCGCGGAGTAAACCGGTTGCTGCTGGGAAGCGTCTCCGAGACGGTTGCGTTGCACGCCGACTGTTCGGTCGAAATCATCCGTGGTTGATCTGACGGTGGTCTGAGCCATAGCGGCAAGCTTCCTACGCCTTGAAAACATAGCGCATAACGAAATAGAACAAGAGAAGATAAAGAGCCACGACAAAGAACCGAAACCGGTGTCTTCTGTTTTTTGGCCACCAAAGCAAAGTAGCGACCATTGCCAAAATGACGTGTGGAATTATGACCGCAGCCTGAACCCATCGCGGCCACTGTGAGTAGACCATTGGACGGATTCAATTCTACGCCGCTTCCAGAGGTTCGCGCACCGACCAAACGCGATTCATTAGATCGCCCACGCCGCCGTCCCAGCTAAAGAAACGAAACACAGTACCATTAATATATGCGTGGATTGCTGTGTTTCTCCAGCCTTATGCTCGGCTTGGCTGTATCTGCACCAGGCGCGGACTTAGGAGCTACAGCGCACCAGTTGCGGTTGTTCCATACTCACACTGGCGAGCGGCTGGACGTGGTCTACCGGGTGGGCGATCAGTACATTCCGGAAGCTCTCGACAAGCTGGATCACTTTCTGCGTGACCATCGGACCGGCGATATCCATCATTACGATCCCCGGTTGTTTGATCTGCTCAGCGATTTAACGGCATCGGTTGGCCGCGCCGGCGCTGAACTGCACGTAATTTGCGGCTACCGCTCGCCATGGAGCAACGAATTTCTGCGGACTCATACGGTTGGCGTCGCACAGCACAGCCTGCATATGGAAGCCGAGGCCATCGACATCCGGCTGCCTGGGCTAAATACTTCCGCGTTTCGCGATGCCGCCTTGGCCCTACACCGTGGGGGTGTTGGCTATTACGCCAAATCGGATTTCATTCACGTGGACGTAGGTCGCGTGCGCCGCTGGTAGGCTGCCAACCTGAGTACGGATAGCCGTGGTCCAGCAGTTGTGCAAGCGCGGCGTCATAGCCATAGATGTCGTCGAAAAAGAACACCTCTTCGTCCGCGCGCACTACCGCCGTGCCATACACGATCAGCACGGGAATCGGCTTGTCCAGATTCACGCGCTCGGAATCGACGCCATGTTCTGCTTCCTGGATATGGTCCATATCCCAGCCCGGCACGCCGCGCAACACCCATTGAGCCAGCTCTTCAGGCTTCTCCACACGGATGCAACCGTGACTGAAATCGCGGCGCGATCTCAAAAATAAGGATTTTGCCGGCGTACTGTGCAGGTATACGTTGTACTCGTTGGGAAAGAGAAACTTCACCAGACCTAGCGCGTTCTTTTCGCCTGGAACCTGTCGTATGAAGAGCTTGCCGGAACGGAGCTGCGCCAACATATCCGCGCTCACGGCACGCGTTGATATCAATTGCCGGCGCGAGTCTACGATCTCATAATCGTTTTCGGCAAGGTAGGCAGGGTCTTTCACAATCTTCGGCACCAGTTCGGCTCGCTGGATGCTGAGCGGCACGTCCCAATAGGGACGAAAGATCAGGTGCGTCATCTCACTGGAAAACACCGGAGTCTTGTGACGATACGCCTTGCCAACCACGACTTTCATTTCTAGTTCCGGGCGATACTGCTGGTCGTAGGCGCGCAGCCTGAATTCGGGGATATTCACGACGATGGGAGGCCGCGCAAACGAATGCGGAACCCAACGCCAGCGCTCCAGCACCAATTGGAGTTGACGAACTCGCTGAGGCAGAGGCGTGTTCAATTGTTTCAGCGTCTCCTTGCCGATGCGTCCGTCCGGATCAAGGCCGTGACGAATCTGGAAGCGCTTCACTCCATCCAAGAGCGCATCGTTCGGCCCCAGATCGCCGACCAACCGCAATAGGCGCTCCACTTTGGGCAAACCGGCCGGATCTGCTTGCGTCAACGGTGGCCCGGTATTTTCTCGCGCGATCGTAAGATACTGGGCTAGCGCCTTCTGCGCGCGCCAATAGCCTTCAAACGGCGGCTCCAGCCGATTCAAATCTGCTGCGACGTCAGTAGCGTTTGCTAGCGCGGCCAGCGTCTCTGAAAGGTCGCACTTCTTCTGATCGAAGTGAAGACCAAAAGAAAACACAGCAGGGTCCACCTTGCCCGAAGAAACGTCCGAGATATAGCGCATCACAGAAACCGTCAATGCAAGGTCGAAACGAAGGGCGTCGGATTCAGTCCGCAAACCCAACAGCCGGCCATTCCAACGCGAGCCGTCATAGTCTTCGGCGTCGAGCCCCTTGAGTGGCGCGTTTTGGAGCGTATAAATGATGGCCCGCGCTTGGGGAGTAGCGGAGCGAGCGCGCACCCACGCCGGCTGATAACCATTCGACTCGTAGAACCGTCTTACGTCGGGCTGTATGTGCGAGAAATCCGGCCAGCGCAAATCGGACAGAACGCCCGTGTCTACGAGTTCATGCAATTGCTCATTAGGCGGCGTCGCTCCAGCCGTGATCGCCAGCAGCGCGGATAAGAGCGCCAGCTTCATGCGTGACTGGCAACCGCAGACTCGATGGTGAGATGATTGGAAAGCTCGCGGAGGCCAGGGGCTGACCATACCGCCCGTTCTGCTGCTTCGCGCTGGGCCAGCGAACCGACGCAGCCCCATAGGCGGGCACAATCGCCTTCCACTTCGATAACAACCCTGTGGGCGTCCACGTCCGCGCAACGCCCGAGGGCGGCTTCTATTTCGTTCTTCAGCTCGAGCGCCGGAACCGCGGGCCGCACCTCAATCAAATTGGTGACGCCGGTCACGCCCGTTAAATCGCCAACCGCGTCTTCGGCAGCCTTCTTCTGGAATCTACGTTCCACTGCTCCCTCCAGCACAATCCAACCTCGAGTGACGCTCACAGAAATGCGTTCCTCTGGAACCAGCGCATTCCAGGCAAGCACATTGGCGGCTGCCCAGGCGATGTCGGCGTCGGTGCGTTCCCCTGGCCCAATGGTTTGCACTTCCAGTTGGCTGCTCACCGCTTTGACACCTCGTACTCGTTCAGCGGCGCGCTCGGCTGCACGTTTGGAAGCGTGGCTGTCCACCAGACCGCTGAGCGTGACAATGCCATCCTTGACGCCTACGCCGATCTCGGTGGAGCGAACTGCCGGCTCCCAGTCCAATTCGCGAATTACATCTTCCCGTACTGACTTGTCTTGGAACATACGGCGCCTCCACTTACCAGGGAGCACGCGCGGGGCCAATCACGACCCTCTTCGGTTAGTCCGTTTCGATCGGTTTTTGGATGATTCGTCGCGCACCGGATGGCCAGCGAATTGCACTCTTCATAGTGGTTCGACAAGACTGAACCTTAGAAAGGAGGCGTTCGATGAAAGTTCGCGAAGTGATGACGAAGAATGCCAGTTTCTGTGGACCGGAAACGACACTCGATGAAGCGTCCCTTCTGATGCAGAAGAAGAACTGCGGGTTTCTTCCCGTGGTTGGCGACGGGGGCAATGTGATTGGAGTGGTTACCGACCGCGACATCTGCATTGCACTGGGTACCCGCAATCGCAAGCCATCCGACCTGCGTGTGTGGGACGTCATGCCCCGCAAGCTCTTCACGTGCATGGAGGGCGACGATGTTCATTGTGTTCTGAAGACGCTACGCGATGCGAAAATCCGGCGGCTTCCCGTCATCGACCGCGACGGCTCGCTGAGTGGAGTTCTCTCAGTCGATGACATCGTGCTCCATGCGCGAGAACACCTCTTGCGCAAAGACATTTCTTATGCGGATGTCGAGAATACATACAAGGCCATTCGCGGCCGGCCGGTTCTCGCCGCCAAATGAACAAGGGGCGTCGAACACGCCCCTTTAGCCAAGCCTGCTGGTTGGGTTACGCCGCTACCGCGATCTTCTTGCCGGTTTCCTTTTTCTCTTCTCTCTTCTTGGGAGCGACCACAGTCAACAGGCCGTTTTCCACCTTGGCGGTCACGGCGCCAACCTCAATCGGCGTCGCCAGAGCAAATCGCCGATAGAGCGACTTGCTGCCGAATTCGCTGTACGACACGCCTTTTTCGGTCTTCGCTTCCCGTTTCTCCGCCTCGCCTTGAATCAGGATTTCGGTTGGCTGCGCTGTGACACTCAGATTCTTGGCTTCAAAGCCCGGAACACCGACCTTGATTTCGAACTCACCCTCGACCTCTAGAAGCTCAACCTGCGGCACCCAGAACAGATCGTGTTCGGCTCGGAGCCAGTCTTCCACGTCGAATCCCGGCGCTCCGCCTCTCCGCTCGAACAATTCGAAAGCTCTCTGTCGAATCTTATCGAACGTAGCTTTCATCTCTTCCAAAACCGGCGCGACGGCCGGTCTATTGTCTTCTATTTTCTGAACCGTAACATTTGCCACAGCATTTATCTCCTTTGTTTTTGATGGACGATACTCTGATCCCGATTTTCAGCACACCGGGGTCGTGCGATTGGAACAGCTGGTAAGCTTCTTTGATCTCAGACAGCGGGTAGAAGTGCGTCAACAGCGGGGTCAAATCGATGCGATGCGCCGTCACCAGACGCATCAAACGCTGCATTCGCTCCTTGCCGCCGGGGCAAAGCGTGGTGACAATCGTTTGTTCGCCCAAGCCGGCACGCAGCGCCTCCAGAGGCAGAGTTAAGTGTCCTGAATAGACGCCGACGCTCGACAGCCTCCCGCCGGGCCGGAGAGCGCGCAAGGCGTTCTCGAAGGTCTCTTGCGTGCCAAGCGCTTCGATCGCCACATCCACTCCCCGGCCCTCGGTAACCTCTCGAATTTCTTCGAGCGGATTTCCTTCCGCCAGTACGACCGAGGTTGCGCCAAACCTCTGCGACATCTTCAAGCGGCTGGGATCCGAATCAATCGCGATAATTTCGGAAGCCCCCATCAGCCTGGCGCCGAGCGTGGCACATAGGCCTATGGGCCCTTGCGCGAAGACCGCCACTGTGTCGCCTAAGCGGACTTCCCCGCGTTCGGCGGCGGCGAATCCCGTGGAAGCAATATCGGCTAGCAAAATCACCTGTTCGTCGGAGAGGGCCTCGGGAATCACAGCCAGGTTTGCCTGAGCGTTGGGTATCAAGGCATACTCAGCCTGCACTCCGTCAATCGTGTTCCCGAGACGCCAGCCACCGAGTGGACCACCACACTGAGACCGGTCACCCCTCAGGCAGGCCTCACACTGTCCGCAAGGCGTAATCGCCCCAACGAGCACGCGCTGGCCAATCGTATAGCCCGTAACTCCCGCGCCCAGCTCGTGGATTACTCCCACTGCCTCGTGGCCGAGCGTCAAGCCCGGTTGCACCGGATACTCTCCGCGCACGATGTGAATGTCGGTCCCGCAGATCGTTGTGAGCCTTACTTGCATCACCGCCTCCCCTGGGCCGGCAATTGGAATCGGCTTCTCTTCTAAGCCAAATCCCCCGGGCAACCCAAATTCCCCGGGCCGCCGGAAAACGTTCGCTTGCATCACTCCGCAAGGAAGCTCTTGTGTTTTTTTATCGGCCATGAGGGCAAAGGGCATCTGCGTACTCTCCTTTAGACTCACCGGTGCAATTGATGCACCAGTCGTTTCTTGAGAAACCAATCGCTAGTTCTATTTGGATTGGGTGCTATCGCTCAGGTATTGCGCGGTGTTACTCAGAAGTTTCGGCATTCTCGCTTTCGACTACGCGTGACTGACTTGCGCGACCGCCAGACCGCGAAGCATGGAGCGTTTCTTCAGGTGATGGGCTTGCATGCGGTGCAGGATGTGATCCAGGAATCGGACCGTGTCGACGATGTGCTCGCCCTTATTCAACATGACGCACTCGGCTCGGACGCCCATGGCCGCATCGGTAACCTCAGCCCGCGAAGGAGTGCCTGTTTTAGCGAGCGTTTCGAGCACCTGCGTGGCCCAGGTTACCGGAATGTGCGCGGCCTCGCTGAGCCACAGAATCTCTTCCTGGATTTCAGCCAGACGTTCGAACCCAACTTCGACGGCCAGATCGCCGCGCGCCACCATGATTCCGACCGGATGATGCCGCAGTGCTGCAATCATAATGAACGGGAGCTGATCGAATCCTTGCCGGCTTTCAATTTTCAGATTGATGCCAATGTCACTTTTCCCGCGCGCGGCTAGCTCCTGTTGCAGCTCGAGAACATCCTCGGGCCGGCGCACGAAAGACAGCCCGACGATATCGGCATGTTGGGCCACAAAGACCAAATCCCGGCGGTCCTTTTCTGTCATCGCACTGACGCCGAGGTCGGATTCGGGAAGATTGATCCCCTTCGCCGATCCAAGTTTGCACCCTTGGGCCACCGCGTGAACAATCTCGACCAGCATGTGATCGGGATGGACCTCGCGAATGCGGCCTTCGATCTTTCCATCGTCGAAGAAGATCGGTTGGCCCGCCTGCGCTGCCGAAAAAGCCTCGGGGAGGGTACAGGCGATGTGCGGAAGGTCGCGCGGAATAGCAGATTGATGCGCGAGCGGCATACCGGATTCATTCGTCAGGATGAGCAGATCGCCGGCGTGCAAACGAATGGGTTCTTCGACGAATGGAAGGCCCGCAACGTGGCCTGAAGCGATTTCGCGGCCCTCCCGCACCAGCGACCATTCGGCGCGATTGAGAATGTAAGCCCCTTTGTCGCAGCTGCATAGACAGCCGTGATCGCTTTTCTCGATTACTCTCAAGTCTCGCTTTCGCTTGCCGCTGTCCTTGATCCTGACAATATCGCCCACCCGGGCTGGCTCCAGCAAAGTGGCGGGCATCGGTAGCAGTGCGTCCGCGCGGGACAGGCATTCAGCACTCGCGTGTTTGGAGAAGAGCCCGATTCGCGCGGGACCGATGATTGCGCCGCGGCCATCCTTGGCAACCTTCCATCGCACCACGCGATATCCCTGTCGGATCAGTCCCGTGCGCAGCTTCGGGCCGCCCAGGTCCATCAGCAACTTGCAATGCTTGCCCAATTCCTGATTGGCGCGGCGCAGGTAGGCGATCATTGATTCCCACTCGCGCTCAGAATCATGTGCGCAGTTGATACGCATAACGTCCATGCCGGCGGCGACCAGACTTTTAACCAGATCGTGCGATTGGGCAGCTTCGGAGGGCATGGTCACCATAATGCGAACGGCGCGGCCTTTCGGCATCGGTCCCATGAGATCGTCCGCGTGTTCGGCCAGTATCGATGGGCCGGTCGTAAAGTTGACGCAGCCGGAATCATCGGGCGGCGCGAAGCGGTGCCCGCCGGCCAGCGATTCCAGAACGGCGATGACCGCCTCAAGCCCAGCCATTACGCTCGATTCGCTGCGTCCGAGCGACGAGAGCCCGAGAGAAGCGAGCCGGGATTGCAGATCACGCAAATCACGCTTGCGCAGCGCTAGATAGTGCACGAGATTTTGCACGCTATAACGAGATTGCGGGCATGCCTCAGCGATGGAGGCGCCGAATTCTCGCTCCAATCCGAGGCAGGATTCCCGAAGTGCCTTGAGGTCGGTTAGAAGATCGCCGACTTTCGATGGGGAGTTTGACGGCTGCATACTTTGTTCCGGGCAAGTGCTGGGCCTTATGACAGGGATGTTAAGAAGGCACGGTGTTCCGGGCTATTGCGAGATGTCCATGCGTGAAATTACGCAGGCCGATGAAGGTGCACCGGCATCAGTCGGCAACATGCTGCCGGAGCCCGAACTGGTGGCGGCAGCTCAAACGGAAGTGAATTCGCTGGCGTCCAGACAACATTCGACCGGACGCAGGCCGGCGCGCTCTTCAGCGAGCGTTCGCCAAGATTCGGCGCCAACCGACTGATTGCGTTTGTTGGAAGAATTTTTCCGGCTTCTGCCTGAGTTTGGTATATCAGCTGCCCTAACAATGGCGCATTTGGCTTGGGAGGGTTGTCATGTTGAAAAGCGCCATCCGCCTTTTAGTGCTTCTGCTGCTGGTCGGTTTTTCTTCCTTACCTCAATTTGAGGTGCGTAACGTCAGCGGGGCTGTCACCGACAAAAGGGGCAACGCGCTGCCTGGCGCAGCCGTGCAACTGGAGAACCTGAGCAACCTATCAATCATTTCTTACATCACAGCGAAAGATGGGTGCTACTACTTCAACAATCTGCACGACGATGTGGACTATAGCTTGAGAGCCGAGTACCGGAACTACTGCTCTCAGCGAAAGACATTGAGCAAATTCAATTCGTCCAAACATCCCTGGATACAGCTCGTCATACCTGTCGACTAGCGGCTACAGGCCCGCGGAGATCGTGCAACGTGCGATCAGCCCACACCATCGGAGGCTGGGCGCCTTTTTCTTATGGCTCCGCGAAGCGCGCTTGGGTGGGGCTCACTGCCTCCGCATTCTGAATTCTGTCTCCTGGATTCTGACTTCCCTCGCTCCGGGACACTAGCGCTCGACGCCGAAGAGGCCGACCTTCGACGCGATGAGGCCATCGACGCTGTATCGACCCGGGCCAGAGAAGATCAGCCAAACGAGGATCAATACGTATAGCACCTCGGGGAGGTACAGGAAATCGTCGAGCCAGGCCAGGACACCGCTCGCCTGGATGCCGTGGACGGAAGTGGTGGCGATCGCGACGATCATGTCTCCCATGAGCATTGCGGCGCAGAGCGGCGTGAGGAGCCCCAACGCCAGACCCGCCCCACACGTGAATTCGACCGTAGCGACGAAGAGCGCAGTTGCGTGCGGGAAGGGGACGTGTATTTGGACCATGGTCTTCTCAATCACGCCGAACTGGGCTTTTACGAACAGCTTCGTCCCGCCGGAAATACAGAAAAAGATGCCGATCAGGACGCGGACCGCCGTCACCGGCATCCATTCCCCGGCGCGAAGCATCGTCAATGCGTTCTGAATTAAATGCGTCATTTAACAGCCTCCAAATAGCTTAGTTAACCCACAGCCACTCCGCCACCAGCCTTGGGATCGTTTTTGCGAATGATGAAGGAAAGCACGAACATTATGCTCGCCGCGATGGTCAGCACTATAAACACGTCGATGTAGGCGAGGGTCACCGCTTGCCGTCTCTCGAATCGGTAAAGCAGACCGTAAGCCAGCTTGGGCGCGTCGGCAACGCTGGCGCCGGAGTGCACCAGTCGCAGGCTCAACGCTTTGATCTGGTTCTGAAGAGACGGATCGAACGGAGTGGTATGTTGCGACAGCACCATCTGGTGAACTTGCGCCCGCCGCGCCAACAGAGTCGTAACCATAGAGGTACCCACGCTGCTGCCGATATTGCGCATGAAGTTAACGATGCCGGCCACGCTATTGGCTTTTTCGGCGGGCATCCCGATGTAGCCTGCCATCGTTACAGGTACGAATAGAAGGCACAGCCCGACGGATTGGATTACACGCAGCACGGCAGCCGACCGGAAACTGATCAACGCGTCGAACCACACCATGGAGACATACATCCCGATTGCCAGCGCCAGCCAGCCTGCGGCGATGATGTATTTGGCTGGATATTTTCCTGCGAGCTTTCCCACGATGGGCACCTCCAACAGCACCACCAATCCGCCGCCCGACAAAACCAGCCCGGCACTTTCCGCCGTGTATCCCATTACGGTCTGGAGGAACTGCGGCATCATCACCAGGCTGCCGAAGAGCAGAATGCCGAAAAGAAACATCATGACATTCGCCGTGGCGAAGTTGAAGTTCTTGAACAGACGCACCTCGATGATGGGCGTCTTGTGACGCCACTCCCGGATCACGAGACGCTTTCATTTCAAAAGCTCCTTTTCATTTAGTGGTGTCAATTGACAGCGAGTGAGATGGCTGTCTTTGCTCGACGAACTCGCGGATCGATTCGGCGCTCTCACCCGCAGCGGTTATCAAGCGCCGAACTCTCAGCGGCTAAGCAGCCTTCCGGGCTGCGAGCGATGCCATCAGTGCCTTGGCCGCGGCAGTCGACGAAGCTGGATTCTGGCCGGTCACCACTCGACCGTCAACTACGGCTAAGGGCGCCCAGTCGGCTACCTTCTCGTAGAGGCCCCCGATTCTCTTCAGTTCGTCTTCAACTAGGAAAGGCACGACATGGGTTAAATTCATCGCGGCTTCTTCGCCGTTGGTAAAGCCGGTTACGCGCTTGCCTTTGACCAGAGGCTCGCCCTGATACATTGCGCGATGGAAGACAGCCGGCGAATGACAGACAGCAGCCACGGGCTTGCCGGAGTTGTAGAAAGACTCGATCAACGCGATGGAATCGGGGTTATCCACGAGATCCCACATTGGACCGTGGCCTCCCACATAAAATATGGTGTCGAAATTCTCCGATTTCATGTCGGACAGCTTCACTGTCTGAGACAGCTCCTTCTGTGCTGCGGTGTCCTGCTTAAACCGTGTCATCGCGGGAGTTTGATTCTCCGGCAGATCGCTCTTGGGATCGATCGGGGACTGTCCTCCTTTTGGCGAAGCCAGCGTCAGTTCGACACCAGCGTCCCGGAAGACAAAATACGGGGCAGCGAATTCCTCCAACCAGAAGCCGGTCTTGCGGCCAGTGTTTCCCAATACATCATGCGATGTCAGCACCCATCAGTATTTTCATGTTCGTTCTCCTATGTTTCGCTATTACGGTTCGACTGCAAGCACGTTCCGCGATTGCTCACAGTTGCTTACGCAAGTCGCGCACCGCCACGAAGATACAGAAACGAAACACTCAAGTAGGGACCGTCGCACGCTATTGTTCGCGGACCGACTCAGCGGGTCGACGCGATCCGACTTTCCGTCAGCGCCCCGACACCGATTGCCGTCATCTCCTGCTTATCTTTTAGATGCTACACGGAGATGCTACACGCGGAACGCGTGGAATCAGACCTGCTAACCAATCGACGTCGGCGCATACTCTGATGGGAAAGCTTCTATCAAACAATGTCGGGCTTCCTCGTGACGTGGCATGGAGGGGCGAGAAAGTCCACACCGGGATTTGGAAGCAGCCAGTGCAGGGCAGGATTGCAGTCCATCGCCTGAATGTGGAGGGCGATGGACAAGGGGATCTCGCCGGCCCTGGAGGCGAGCACCGCGCGGTGATGGTGTATCAAATGGAGGCCTATAGCTACTGGGAGGCTCACCTTGGCCGCCACGATTTTTCATTCGGACAGTTTGGCGAGAACTTCACTGTAGCCGGCTTACCAGATGATGAGGTTTGCATCGGCGATCGATACCGCATTGGAAGCGCGCTCTTCGAGGTTAGTCAGCCGCGCGTCACATGCTATCGCGTTGGTATCAGAATGGCAGAGCCGGCAATGCCCGCTCTGCTGGTGTCACATCACCGGCCTGGCTTCTACCTTCGCGTGCTGCAGGAGGGTGAAGTCGGCGCTGGCGACGAAATCACGAAAGTGGCGGACGGCCCCGAACACATCACAGTGGCCAACATTGATGCCCTCTTGTATTTGCCAAACCCCTCGCGCGAACAACTTGAACGCTCGCTGCGAGTGCCGGCACTCAGCGCGGGCTGGAAAACGTCTTTAAAGGCGATTGCAGAGCAGAAGACTTCGGAGGGAGGGAACCCCGGGCTCAAGGCTTCAACCGGGCCGCCACCAGCCTGGCCGGGCTTTCGGCCACTACGCGTCGCCAGAGTAGATCGAGAAGCTGCCAATGTGGTCTCGTTGTGCATCGAACAGACGGACGGGGCGCCTCTGCCTGCAGCTCTACCCGGACAGTTTCTCGTTCTGCGGTTGCGCACCGCACCTAACGGCCCCATGCTGCTCCGGAATTACTCGATGTCAGGCATGCCCGGCGCCAGGACTTATCGGGTAAGCGTCAAACGAGAGACGAACGGGGTTGTCAGCTCGTATCTTTGCGATCACGTACACGCGAGCGATATTTTGGAGGTGAGCGCGCCTCGGGGCGGTTTTGTTCTGAGATCCGGCGATGCACCAGTCGTCTTGCTCAGTGCCGGCATTGGGGCAACCCCCGTCCTCGCCATGTTGCACTCGCTGGCTTCGGCGGCGTCACGTCGCGAGGTCTGGTGGATCTATGGAGCGCGTAACCGCGCAGAGCATCCGTTTGCGAAAGAATCGCGTGGACTCTTGCAAACCCTCGTGAACAGCCGAAGCCACATTGTGTACAGCAGGCCTGATTCAGGGGATAAACCCGGTGTTGATTACGACTCGGTCGGGCATGTGGACACGCCGCTGCTCGATCGGCTCGGTGTAACTCGCGATGCGGATTTCTACCTGTGCGGCCCACCGTCATTCCTTAAACAACTGACCCAAGGCTTGAAGACTTGGGGTGCCGATTCCACACGAATTTACATGGAGGTGTTTGGGCCGGAAGCGCCGATCACGCCAGGAATTGCGCGATCCTCCCGCCCGCCGGTTCACGCTCCCACAGGGGAACCCGGTGGCGGACCACAAATTTCATTTACACGAAGCGGGCTCACGGTTCCGTGGGATTCACGGTTCTCCAGTTTGCTGGAACTTGCAGAAGCTTGCGACGTTCCCGTACAGTGGTCGTGCCGTATTGGGGTCTGCCACACCTGCGAGTGCGGATTGATCGGAGGAACTGTCAAATATGAGCCTGATCCACTCGAGCCTCCAGCCACTGGCAACCTGCTGATCTGCTGTTCGAGACCATCTGGCGATGTCGAAGTTGATCTTTGATCAAGAATTCAGAATTCGAGAATTCAGGATTCAGAAGGCGGACCGAAGGGCCGCTACCTCCATTCTGGATTCTGACTTCTGACTTCTGACTTCTGAATTCTGGTTTCCATGTCGGCGTTCTACCAACTGGTGCTGGACCGTTGAACTACTCGCGTAACCGCTTTGGACCACTGACGTATGGATTGCCTCGCTCGTAGAAGCGCAGTTGGCGATCCACGTTGCGCGTTAAACCGATGCGTACACTTTTGCCGAAGGCTCCCGTTTTCCGCCGGCTCATCGCGAGCCAGAGCGGACCGGCGGCGCACAGATCCAGACCATCCTGCCGGAGATCAATCTGCATCGCCTGGGTCAGCCTGCCTGGCCCGCGGGCTAAATCAAGCAGGCCTGCCCCGCCGCGGAAGCGTTGCATCCGATCGATTCCATCGAGTGGTTCGAGGGCACGCAAGAGGACTCCCGCCCCGACTCCAGCCGCCTCGCTTGTCACGTTCAGCATGAACGACGAACCGTAGGCGAAGTATACGTAAGCGTGTCCGGGCCCAAGAAATAGTGAGGCATTGCGCCGCGTCTCTCCGCGGAATGCGTGACCGGCGGAATCACCGACCGGATAAGCCTCCGT
>Ga0182024_10016326_pt1 | contig 14099 bp, 9 predicted proteins | sample P32metaG_FD_120480 | JGI IMG/M metagenome (GOLD analysis project Ga0182024, IMG submission 120480) | Permafrost microbial communities from Stordalen Mire, Sweden - P3-2 metaG (Illumina Assembly) | ecosystem: Environmental > Terrestrial > Soil > Wetlands > Permafrost | place: Sweden: Stordalen... | reverse complement strand
TCGAGCTCTGCGTTGCGCTGGAACGCAAGCGCGGTGCCGAAAACGTCGACCTGCACGGAGTGGTCGATCACAAGCTCGGCCGGCACCAGCGGGTTGATCTTGTTCGGGTCGCCGCCCATCGCCTGCATCGCGTCGCGCATCGCGGCGAGGTCAACGATCGCGGGCACGCCCGTGAAATCCTGCATCACCACACGCGCCGGCGTGAAGCCGATCTCGGCGGTTGGCTCCGTCTTGGCGTCCCAGGCCGCGAGCGCCTCGATGTCGACGGCGCGGATGGCCTCGCCATCCTCATTGCGCAGCAGGTTCTCGAGCAGGATCTTCAGCGAGAACGGCAGCCGCGCGACGTCGAACCGTGACTGCAGCGCGTCGATGCGGAAGATGTCGTATGAGCGTCCGCCGACTTCGAGCGCGGCCTTCGATCCGAAGCTGTTGGCTGACATTTCAGACTCCTAGGGTTCAAGTTCACGGCACTACTCCTCTCAGAGACTCTAGTTAGTGTTCTGTGAGCGTGCCTCCGTCTCAGGAGCCCCGAACACGACTGCTCCGCGACCGCGGCGAGGAGCGCGCCACCCATGTCACCAACATGGAGCTGTTCTTCGACCTCGTGTACGTGTTCGCGTTCACGCAGCTGTCGGCGCACCTCTATGGGGACCTGAGCTGGCAGGGAGGCGCCGAGACGGCCGTGATCTTCGTGGCGCTGTGGTGGTCGTGGAGCTACACCTCATGGGCGACCGGCTGGATCGACCCGGAGCGGCTGCCGGTGGTGGCGCTCCTCTCGGTACTGATGATCGCGAGCCTGGTGATGGCGAGCGCGATCCCGGCGGCGTTCAGGCACAGGGGCGAGACCTTCGCGGTCGCCTATGTGGCGATGCAGCTGCTGCGCAGCGCCTTCATCGTCTGGGCCTTCGGCCTGCGCGACACGATGGGCCGCAACTACGCGCAGCTGTTGGTCTGGTCTGCGATCAGCGGCGTTGTCTGGATCGTCGGCGGTGCGGTCCCCGACCAGGGCACGCGGCTCGCCATCTGGGCGGTGGCGGCGGCCGTCGACCTCGGCGCGCCGCTGCACGGCTTCCGCCTGCCGGGCGCCGGCGCCACGCCGATGTCCGACTGGACGATCGCCGGCGGGCACCTCGCCGAGCGCTGCCGACTGCTGCTGATGATCGCGTTTGGCGAGTCGTTCCTGAGGATCGGCGAGAGCTTCGCCCACGCGCGCGGCACGGCTGCGACTGTCAGCGCCTTCATTGTCGGCTTCCTGCTCGTGCTGGCGCTCTGGACCACCTACTTCCTGCACCACGCCGAGCCCGGGGCGCGTGCGATCGAGCGGGCAGGCGAGGAGGCCGGCGGGCTCGCTCGCTCCGCCTACCTGTACGCGCACGCGGCGATGGTCGGCGCCGTGATCGTGGTCGCGGTGGCGATCCATAAGGTGATCGAGGCACCCGCGGCCGACGTGAACTCCGGCTTTGCGGCGATCTGCGTCGGCGGGCCGGCCCTGTATCTGGTTGGGCTGGCTCTGTCCAAGCGCTGGCTCGGACACGGACGCTTCCAGCGGACCATGTCAGGAATGGTCGTGCTTGCTGTGATCGGCACCGCGACAGCGTTCAGCACGCGGCTGATTGAGCTCGTTGCGGTTACCGTGGTCGCTGTAGCGGTCGCCGTCTGGGTGCAACTCGACGACTGAGCTGTTCTATGTGCCGTTGGTACGAAATGACGTACTGCATTCACAGAGAACGCACGCCACAGGCACAGCGATGTGGACTGTCGGTCGCGAGCCGGCGACTACAGGCCAGGCGGATGGCGTACGACGAAACCGCCGAACTCGCCGCCGCCCTGCGACCAACGCGTGCCGTCCTCGGCGAGCGCGACGGTGTCGAAGCGCCAGCCGGCGATCGTCATCCAGACGTGCCCGGCGTTCGCGTAGATCGTGACCCACTGACCCGGCCCCGGGTCGCCATAGGACTCGAACGCGCCCGAGGTCTCGGGCGAGCTGAGCAGCCCCGCGGCGGCGAGCACGTAGCTGACCGAGCCGGAGCAGTCATAGCCGGGGGAGATGAAGGAGCCGTGGCCGCCGCCCCAGATGTAGGGGAGCGTCGCGATCGCGTTACCGGCCGCGATCATTTGGGCGACTGCGGCGGGTGCGCCCGGAGGCGGCTGAACCATGCCGCCCGTGTTTATCGCCAGGCCACCGACCTGCTGGTTGACTTGCTGGGTCGTCTGGCGCGCTGCCGCCGCGGCCGCGGCCTCCATCGCGTTGAGCTTGTTCTGCAGTGACGCGGTCTGTGAGTTGACGCCGGCGAGCTTGGCCTTGTCGTGGGAGCGCTGCGACTCCTCGTCGATCTGCTGCTTGACGAGCGCGCTCTCGACCACCGCGACCTGGTTGCGCTGGTTGAGGATCTGGTTGGTGAGGTTGGCGTCCTGAAGCTCAAGCTTGCCGAGGTGCGTCGCCTCGGTGAGAACCTCGGCGCGAGCGATCTTCGTGTAGTTGACGACCTGCGCGTCCTGGTGCTGAGCGTCCTTTATGTAGTTGACCTGCTCCAGAAGGTTCGAGAACCCGTGCGCGTTGAGGATCACGTCGATCAGGTTCGGTGAGCCGTTCTCGTACGCGGCGCGAAGGTTTGACGCCAGGTCGGTCGAGGCGATGCGCAGCTTGGTCTCGAGCGTCTGCAGGCGGTCGCGCGCCTGCATCAGCTGCGTCTGCACCTCGCGCAGCTTGGTGATGTGCTGGTCCAACTCGGTCTGCTCGATCGAGAGCTTCTGCTGGGCGGCGGCCACGCCGCCGGCCGTCTTCTCGATCTGCGTGCTCTCCGAGTTGATCGCGCCCTGTAGCGAGGACGCCGCCGACTTGTTGGTCTGGATCTGGCTCTGCAGGTCGGCCGAGCTTGAGGCGATCAGGCTGCCGCCGCCGAGCAGGGCACCGATCAAGGTTGCAGCGACCGTTAGACGCTTGATTTTGCGGGGAAAGTGCATCCAGTCAGGGTGTGTCACGGCGATACGACGGCCCGCAAATCCGCGTCAGTCGCATCAGGAGCGCCGGAGCAGAGGCGCGATGTGCGGGTACCTTAGCGGCCTGTGACTCTAAGCCGACCTAAAGACCTTCGCGTGCAAGAGATCCTGCAAAATGAAGGAATTGCACGGCTTGTGTAACTGATCAGCCGCCCCTGTGCGGCGGTCAGCTGTCCCCGCGCTCCGGGTTCAGCCGCCCCCGCGCTCCGGGTTCAGCCGTCGTTGCGCTTGCGCGCGCGGGTCGCCTTCACGCGGGATGTCTGGTCGAGGATGGTCTTTCGCAGGCGCACGTTGAGCGGGGTGACCTCCACCGACTCGTCCTCGCGCAGGAACTCGAGCGCCTGATCCAAAGACAGTTCGCGCTTGGGTACGAGCCGCACCAGCTCATCCGCCGTTGAAGACCGGATGTTGGTCAGATGCTTCTCCTTGACCGCGTTTACGTCGAGGTCCTCGGCGCGGGAGTTCTCGCCGACGATCATGCCCTCGTAGACCTCCTCACCCGGGCCGACGAACAGTGATCCGCGCTCCTGCAGGTTGTACAGCGCAAAGGCGGCGACCTTGCCGCGGCGGTCGGCGACCAGAGATCCCGACCCGCGCGTCCGGATTACTCCCTGCCACGGCTCCCAACGGTCGAAGACGTGGTGCACGAGTCCGGTGCCGCGTGTCTCGGTCAGAAACTCGGTGCGGAAGCCGATCAGCCCGCGCGCCGGAATCAGGTACTCCATCCGCACCCAGCCGGTGCCGTGGTTGACCATCTGCTCCATGCGGCCCTTGCGCAGAGCGAGCATCTGCGTGATTACGCCGACGTACTCCTCGGGCGTGTCAACGCTCATCCGCTCCATCGGCTCGTGCAGCTTGCCGTTCAGCTCGCGCGTGACGACCTGCGGCTTGCCGACGGTCAGCTCGAAGCCCTCGCGGCGCATGACCTCGACGAGCACCGCGAGCGCGAGTTCGCCGCGTCCCTGCACCTCCCAGACCTCGGGACGGTCGCTCGGGTTCACGCGCAGTGACACATTGCCGACGAGCTCGCGGTCGAGTCGCGCCTTCAGCTGCGAGGCCGTCAGCTTGTCGCCGTCCTGACCGGACAGCGGTGAGTCGTTTATGCCGATCGTGACTGACAGCGACGGCTCGTCGACCGTGATCGGCGGCAGCGGCCGCGGGTCCTCCGGATCGGACAGCGTGTCGCCGATCGTGATCTCGGGGATGCCGGCGACGGCGATGATGTCGCCCGCCGACGCCTGGTCGGCGCTGACGCGGTCAAGCGCCTCGGTCACATAGAGCTCGGTCACCTTGACGGATTCGATCGACCCCTCGGCCCGGCACCAGGCGACCGTCTCGCCCTTGCGGATCGTGCCCTCACGGACCCGACAGATCGCGATCCGGCCCAGGTAAGGTGAGGCGTCGAGGTTGGTCACATGCGCCTGGAGCGGTGCACCCTCCTCGTACTGCGGCGCGGGAATGTGCTCGACCAGCAGGTCGAGCAGCGGCTGTAGGTCCGTCCCCGGCTGCTCCAGGTCGAGGGTGGCGGTGCCGGCCCTGGCGTTCGTGTAGACGATCGGGAAGTCGATCTGCGACTCGTCGGCCTCGAGATCGAGGAACAGCTCGTAGACCTCGTCGATCACCTGCGAGACGCGCGCGTCGGGCCGGTCGATCTTGTTGACCACCAGGATCACCGGCAACCGCGCCTCGAGCGCCTTGCGCAGTACGAACCGCGTTTGTGGCAGCGGCCCCTCGGAGGCGTCGACCAGCAGCAGTACGCCATCGACCATCGTCAGGCCGCGCTCGACCTCGCCGCCGAAGTCCGCGTGGCCGGGCGTGTCGATGATGTTGAGCGTGATCTCGCCGTGGCTGACTGCCGTGTTCTTGGCGAGAATCGTGATCCCCTTCTCACGCTCCAGGTCCGTCGAGTCCATGACCCGGTCGGCGACGTCCTGGTTGGCTCGGAACGCGCCCGACTGCCACAGCAGCGCATCGACCAGCGTCGTTTTGCCGTGATCGACGTGGGCAACGATCGCGAGATTGCGGATATCCGAGCGGCTGGCCATACGGCCCGCCACTGTAGCTCGCGCCGGCACGTTGGCCGCTTTGCTACGCCGCCTGGCCCGCTGGCCAGGCGGCTACCGAGTGGTGGAGCGCAGACGGCCTGGTCCGCGCTCCACCGCGGCGGGGCCGTCAGCTGGCCAGCCGGCCAGCTGACGGCCTACCCCCTGTGCCGCCCCCTGTGCTTCCCCCTACGGCCGGCCACGTTGCCGGCCCCCTTAGGCTGGCGACCCCAACCTGGCCGCCCGCCAAGATCCAAGCATTCAGACAGCGACGCGCGGGAAGACGCTGCGGTTTTGCCGGTGCGCTGCTCATTGAGGGGGAAGATATGCCCGGGCCAGCGCCCCAACTACGTCATATGACACGTTCACCGCCGACCTTCCTGGAATCGCTCACCGCCGACGAACGGGATGCCCTGCTGTCCGCGGGGCACGTGCGCCGATGGTCGGTGGGGGAGGTGCTGTTCCGCGAAGGAGACCCGGCTGGAAGCGCGATCGTGATCGTCAACGGCCTGGTCAAGATCCACAAGCTCGGCCGGGACGGCGATGAGCTGATCCTGTCGCTCTGCGGTCCCGGGGATCTGCTCGGGGAGGTCACCGCCGTTCAGGGGGCGACACGCTCCACCGACGCGGTCGCCCTGGAGGCGGTCGAGGCGGCGGCGGTTGCCGTCGCCGACCTGCGGGCGCTGCTGGCGCGCAATCCCCGCCTCGCGCTGGTGCTGCTCGAGCTGGCGCTCCGGCGTCTGCGGCTTGCCGACCAGCGCCGACTCGAGTTCGCCGCCGCGGAGAGCCTGCCGCGGGTGACGAGCCGCCTGCTCGAGTTGGCCGAACGCTTCGGAGTGGCCGGGCCGGACGGGACGCTCGTGGTCGACATGCCGATCAGCCAGGAGGAGCTCGCCTCCTGGGCGGCTGCTTCACGCGAGTCGACCGCACGGGCGCTGCGGACGTTGCGAGAGCTCGGCCTGATCGAAACCCACCGCAAGCGGATGGTGGTTCTCGACGCTGACGGCCTCAGGCAGCACGCGCCACGGCTCTGAGCCAGCCTAAGAATCTGGCTGCAACCCGCCGAAGCCGGTCCAGAGCGCGGCCATCGCCGAGTCGACCATCTCGGCGCGACTGACCTGCGGATGGCTCTGCCACCAACGGGCGGCAGCGGTGAGCGCTTCCCGATGGATGGCGAACACCGCTCGCGCCCGCACCGTCTCCGGCTCGAGGCCGGCGCGCCGTGCGTCGTCGGCCAGCAGGCTCGCGAGCACGCGATTGGACGCCGCCCGTAGCCGGCGGTAGTCCCGTGCAGCTTCGGGATTGAGCGGCGGGTTGCTGGGGAACAGCAGCCGCCAGCCGAGGGGCTGCTCCTCGACGAAGGTGAAGAACGCGTCGAAGGCGGCGCGCCACCGGTCCTCGGTCGTTCCCTGGGAGCCGAGCGCGGTGCTCAGATACTTGAGTAGCGCTTCTTGCTCGAGGCCAAGCACCTCGACGAAAAGGGCGTGCTTTGAAGGGAAGTGGTCGTACAGCACGGTGCGGGCGACCCCGGCCGCGCGGGCGATCCGCCCGACCGAGGCAGCTTCATACCCATGCTGCGCGAACTCAGGCAACGCGGCCTGAACGATCAGTTCGCGTCGCTGCGGACCTCGGAGTCGGGTCCTGGGGGACTGGGTGGTCATCGCTCGTTCGCAGACATTCGTTCGACACAGAGTATTATCCGACATAGGTGTCGGTTATGCCGAGCCGCCGCTTCCAGAGCCTCTCCAAGGAGCCTGCAATGCCAGCCACTGATGCGCTTGTCTACGACGCGATTCGCACGCCCCGCGGCCGCGGCAAGTCGAGCGGGTCGCTGTATACGACCAAGCCGATCGACCTCGTCGTCGGGCTGATCCATGAGCTGTTGAGCCGCAATCCCGACCTCGACCCGGGCAAGGTCGAGGATCTCGTGCTCGGTTGCGTCACCCCGATCGGCGACCAGGGCGGCGACATCGCCAAGGCCGCCGCGAGCAAGGCCGGCCTGCCCGACACGGTCGCCGGTGTCCAGCTCAACCGCTTCTGCGCGTCTGGGCTCGAGGCTGTCAACGTGGCCGCCCAGAAGGTCGCCTCCGGTTGGGAGGATCTCGTCCTCGCGGGCGGCGTCGAGTCGATGTCGCGCGTGCCCATGGGCTCAGACGGCGGCGCCTGGGCGATGGACCCGGAGACCGCGTACGAGACCTCGTTCGTCCCGCAGGGGATCAGCGCCGACCTGATCGCCACCGTCGAGAGCTTCACCCGTGATGACGTTGACGCCTATGCCGTCCGCTCACAGCAGCGCGCCGCGACCGCCCAGGCCGAGGGCCGCTTCAAGGGCTCGGTCGTGCCCGTGCTCGACATCAATGACAACGTCGTGCTCGACCACGACGAGTTCATCCGCCCCGAGACCACGGCCGGAACGCTGGCCGGGCTGAAGCCGTCCTTTCAGACGATGGGCGACCTCGGCGGCTTCGACGCGGTGGCGCTGCAGAAGTACCACTGGGTCGAGAAGATCGATCACGTCCACACCCCGGGTAACTCGTCCGGCATCGTCGACGGGGCGAGCCTCGTGGCCGTCGGCAGCGAGCGGATCGCCAACGAACTGGGTCTGAAGCCGCGAGCCCGCATCCTCGCGACAGCTGTCACGGGCACGGAGCCGACGATCATGCTGACCGGCCCGGCTCCGGCCTCTCGCAAGGCGCTCGCGAAGGCGGGCCTGACGATCGACGACATCGACCTGATCGAGATGAACGAGGCGTTCGCCGCGGTTGTGCTGCGCTTCGCCCGGGACATGGCCGGCAAGGAGAACGAGAACGCGCTGCTCGAGAAGGTCAACGTCAACGGCGGCGCGATCGCAATGGGTCACCCGCTCGGAGCGACCGGCGGCATGATCCTCGGGACGCTGATCGACGAGCTGCGCCGGACCGGCGGCAGGTACGGGCTCGCGACCCTCTGCGTCGGCGGCGGCATGGGTATCGCGACGATCGTGGAGGCAATCTGAATGTCAGCTTCGAACGAGAACACCGTCCGCTGGGACAAGAGCGATGACGGCATCGTCATCCTGACGCTCGACGATCCGAGCCAGTCGGCGAACACGATGAACGCCGCCTACGTCGACTCGATGCGGGCGACCGTCGCCCGCATCCAGGAGGAGAAAGATCAGATCAAGGGCGTGATCATCACGTCCGCCAAGAAGACCTTCTTCGCTGGGGGCGACCTCAACGCACTGAAGCTCGTCGCGAAGGAGAACGCCAAGCAGTTCGGCGAGTTCCTGACCGAGGCCAAGGCGCAGCTGCGGACGATCGAGACGCTCGGCGTCCCGGTGGTCGCGGCGATCAACGGCGCCGCGCTGGGCGGTGGCTTCGAGATCGCCCTTGCGGCCCACCACCGCATCGTCGTCGACGACTCCAAGGCTGTCGTCGGCTTCCCCGAGGTCACGCTCGGGCTGCTGCCAGGTGCCGGCGGCGTCACCCGTACGGTGCGCATGATCGGCATCGCCCAGGCCTTAATGGGCGTGCTGCTCCAGGGTCAGAAGCGCCTGCGGCCAGCTGAGGCCAAGGAGATGGGCCTGATCGACGAGATCGTGCCCACCACGGACGACCTGATCCCGGCGGCGAAGAAATGGATCGCTGAGAATCCGGAGTCGCAGCAGCCGTGGGACGCAGACAAGAAGTACAGGATCCCGGGCGGCACCCCGTCGACTCCCTCGTTCGCAGCCAATCTGCCGGCCTTCCCGGCGAACCTGCGCAAGCAGCTCAAGGGCGCGAACATGCCGGCACCGCTGGGGATCATGGCGGCGGCCGTCGAGGGGGCGCAGGTCGACTTCGACCATGCGCTGGAGATCGAGAGCCGCTACTTCATCGAGCTCGCCACCGGACAGGTCGCCAAGAACATGATCCAGGCGTTCTGGTTCGACCTCAACCGCGTCAACGGCGACCGCGGCCGGTCGGAGGCGGAGGGTGGGGAGCCAATCGAGCCCTACCAGGCCACGAAGGTCGTGGTCCTGGGCGCCGGCATGATGGGCGCCGCGATCGCTTACGTGGCCGCCAAGTCCGGGATCGAGGTCGTGCTCAAGGACGTATCGCAGGAGGCGGCCGAGCGCGGCAAGCAGTACTCCGCGAACCTGACCGGCAAGGCGGTCGAGCGCGGCCGCTCGTCTCAAGCCGACGCCGACGCGCTGCTGGCGCGCATCCTGCCCACCGACAGGCCCGAGGATGCCGCCGGTGCCGACCTCGTGATCGAGGCGGTCTTCGAAGATCCGAAGATCAAGGAGCAGGTCTGGAAGGAGATCGAGCCGCACGTCGCCGCTGACGCACTGCTCGGCTCGAACACCTCGACGCTGCCGATCACCGGTCTCGCCGAGTACGTCAACCGTCCCGATGACTTCATCGGCGTGCACTTCTTCTCCCCGGTGGACAAGATGCCGCTGGTCGAGCTGATCAGAGGCGAGAGGACGAGCGACGAGGCGACCTTCAAGGCGCTCGACTTCGTCAAGCAGATCAAGAAGACGCCGATCGTCGTCAATGACAGCCGCGGCTTCTTCACGAGCCGCGTGATCGGAACGTTCATCAACGAGGGCATCTCGATGCTCGCCGAGGGCGTTCCAGCGCCGTCGATCGAGCAGGCGTCCTCGCGAGCGGGCTACCCGGCCCCGGTTCTGCAGCTCTCCGACGAGCTCAACCTGAAGCTGATGCGGAAGATCCGCAACGCCGCCAAGGCGGCCGCCGACTCCACCGGCAGCGGCTGGGACGCGCACCCCTCCGAGACCGTGATCGAGCGCATGCTCGACGAGTTCGACCGCCCGGGCAAGCTCGAGGGCAAGGGCTTCTACGAGTACGCGGACGGCAAGCGCACCGGTCTGTGGCCCGGCCTGCGCGATGCCTTCCCGCCAGTCGCCGACCCCTCGGCGCTGTCGCTGCGCGACCTCGAGGAGCGGATGCTGTTCATCGAGGCGCTCGAGTCCGTCCGGTGTTACGACGAGGGGGTGATCGAGTCCGTCGCCGACGCCAACATCGGCTCGATCTTCGGGATCGGCTTCCCGGCCTGGACCGGCGGCGCGCTCCAATACATCAACGGATATATCCGACCCACCACCCCTGCAACCACCGGCCTCGCCGGCTTCGTCGCGCGTGCGCGCGAGCTGGCCGCCAAGTACGGCGACCGCTTCGAGCCGCCGGCCTCGTTGGTCGACCGCGCCGAGCGCGGTCAGCCCTACAGCGACGAGCTAATCGCCACGAGCGCGTAGGCGGGGTCACCGGCGCCTGACGGTTTCAGCCGGAGGGGTGGCTGCGCTTTGCCACCCCTCCGGATAACCTCGCACTTCGATGCGCAGTCGAGGACGTACTGCCGGCTTGGTGAGGCTCTTGGTCCTGATCGCGTCGATCGTTGCCGTGGTCGCCGTGGTCGACGTCGTGCTCAACAACGGTGGCTCTTCCGGCCCCAGGCCGCAGGTGACGGCCCGCGTGCCTCGCGACCCCGCGCAGGCCAAACATCACAAACCCAAGCCTGCCTCGAAGCTGGTCCGCAACGCGCGCCCTCAGGCCGACTGGCACAAGTACACGGGCCCGGTCCCGATCCTCGTCTACCACGCCCTCGGCCCGGCGCCCTCCGGGGCGCCGTTCCCCGGTTTGTACGTCTCCTACGGCGACTTCAAGGCGGAGATGGCCTGGCTGAACAGCCACGGCTATCAGGCGGTGACGCTCGACGAGGTGATGAAGGCCTGGTACCACGGCGGCACGCTGCCGGCCAAGCCGATCGTGATCACCTTCGACAACGGCTATCCGCAGCAGGTCAGGTTCGCGCCCCACGTGATGGCCAGGTACGGCTGGCCGGGTGTGCTCAACGAGATCACCGAGAATCACCTGCCGCCCAGCTACATATGGCCGATCCTCCATAGGGGCTGGGAGGTCGACTCGCACTCGCTGACGCACCCGGACCTGACGACGGCCACCCCCGCCGAGCTGACGGCGCAGGTCGCGCAGTCACGCGCGTACCTGCGCAGAACTTTCCACATCCCGTCCAACAGCTTCTGCTATCCGTCGAACCGCTACAACGCCGCGGTGATCGCCGCCGTTAAGGCCGCCGGCTACACCAACGCAACGACGGAGAACGCGGGCTACGCGACCAGCGCCAACCCATATCTGCTCGACCGCTTCGAGATCGAGGCCGGCGTCTCGGAGTTGGCCGACGACCTGCTCAGCTACCAGCCCGCGGGCTACGGTCGCTCGTCCTGAACAGCCTGGCTCGCGCCGGCTCGCGCGACCCCGACGCACGACACTAGACGACCAGCCCGTGGCGCACGGTGTTCTCGCTGACGCTCCGCGCCTCGACGAACTGGAGCAGGTAGTCCGGGCCGCCGGCCTTCGGACCGGTGCCCGATAGGCGCCCGCCGCCGAACGGCTGGCGTCCCACCATCGCGCCCGTGATCTCGCGGTTCACATAGAGGTTGCCGACGATCCCGCGTCTGCTGACGAGGTCGATCGTCCTCGGGCTGCGGCTGAAGAGCCCGCCGGTCAGCCCGTAGGGGCTGGCCTCGACGATCTCGAGTGCCGCCTCGACATCGGCGACGCGCTCCGACGACAGGACCGGCCCGAACACCTCCTCGTTGACGATTCGCGAGTCACTCGGGAGGTCGACGAAAAGCGTCGGTGTGACGTAATGGCCGCCGGCCTCCGGAATCGCCGCGATGGCTCGCGGCGTCGTTGCCGCGCCGTCGATGTAGCTCTGGATGCGGGTGAGAGCCTCATCGTCGATCACGGCCGACAGATCCGAGGCGAAGTCCTCCGCCTGCCCAACGCGGAGGGTCTCGACCGCACCAGCAAGGCGCGCGTTGAGCTCGTCGGCGATGTCTCGGTGGACCAGCACCCTGGCGGCGGCCGAACACTTCTGCCCGGCAAAGCCGAACGCGCTCTTGACGATCGCCGGGACCGCGTCGTCGAGGTCGGCGTCGGCATCGACGATGATGCAGTTCTTGCCGCCCATCTCGGCGATCACCCGCTTGACATGGCGCTGGCCCGGGGCCGGTTCGGCGGCCGCGCGGATGATGCTGAGACCTGCCGCGACCGACCCGGTGAAGGCGATCGTGTGCACGCGCGGGTGCGCAACGAGTGCCTTCGCGGGCTCGTCGCGACCGCACAGCAGTTGGACCGCAGCGGCCGGCGCGCCGGCGGCGTGCAGCTGCCTCGACGACCGCGTGCCCGCAGGCGGGCGTCTGCTCCGCGGGCTTGAACACGACGGTGTTGCCGGTGCCGAGCGCTGCCGCGATCATGCCCGTCGGGATCGCGAGCGGGAAGTTCCACGGCGCGATCACGGCGCACACCCCGCGCGGGAAGTAGCGAAGCGTGTTGCGTTCACCCGGGAGTTGGACGAGCGGCCGGCCCTGCTCGAGGCTCAGGACACCGGCCGCGTAGTACTCGAGGAAGTCGATCGCCTCGCAGACGTCCGCGTCGGCCTCGGGCCACGGTTTGCCCGCCTCGAGCACCGCGAGCGCAGCCAGTTCCAGGCGCCGCTCGCGCATCAAGCCGGCCGCCCGCTGCAGGACGGCCGCGCGCGCGCTGCCGTCGCGGGCTGACCAGTCACGGAAGGCCGCCGCCGCTGCCTCGACGGCGTCGCCCGCGGCAGCAGCCGACGCCTCGGGCGCGATGGCCACGACCTCGGTGGGGTCGGCGGGATTGGTGGAGATGAGCTCTCCCGGCCCGCTACCAACGTCACTAATGCGCGTGTCAGGTGCATTTCTGACGTCGCTGATCCGGAGTGGCAGCTTCGCCCGGAGCTCGGCCAGCGCGCGCAGCGCCTGCGCCCGAACTGACTCGCGACGGAACTCGAGCAGCGGCTCGTTGTGGAATGTGGCGTCGGTATTCACGGTTTCTCCAGTAGCACGTCGAGGTCGGCGCCGCTGGTCTGCGCGGCGAGGAAGGAGTCGTTGGAGGTGTTCTCGAGCAGGCGTCTGACCAGGTAGGCCATGCCGGCAACGAGGTCGCCCACGGGCGAGTAGACACGCACGCGCCTGCCGGCGGCGGCGATCGCCGTGGCGGTGTCGTCGCCGAGCCCCCGCAGGACCTGGAGCTCGAGCGCCGACTCCGGCAGTCCGAGGTGGTCGCTGTAGGCCAGCGCGTGCGCTAGCGACCGGAGGTTGTGGGAGGCGATCGCCGCCCGCACCGGCATGCCTGCAGCGCGCGCGTCGAGCAGGCGCCGCGTCAGGTCCTCGTAATGGCGGTCGCATGAGCGCCGGTCGGTGAAGACCGGCGCCGGCCAGCCGGCCTGGACGGCCGCGACGACCTCGTGATCCCAGTAGGCGCCCTTGACCAGGCGGATCGTGAACGGCGAGCTGCGGGGATGGTTGCGCATCCAGTCGAGCAGTCGGTCGAGTTCCTCCTCGGAGTCGGTCAGGTACGCCTGCAGCACGATCCCGGCCGACGGCCCACGCTCGAACTCGGGCATCGAGAGGAGCTCGAGCACGAGCTCGGTTATGCCCTCGCGCGAGTCGAGCGACTCCATGTCCACGTGGAGGTGGGCGTCGAGGTCGCGCGCAAGGCGAAACAGCGTGAGCAGCCTCTCGCGAGCGCCTTCGGTGATGCGACGCGGCGAGTTGGCGCGCAGGTGCGGGGTCAGCGCGGAGACCTTGACGCTGAGGTTCGCGCGCGGGAGTGGTCCGAGGCCATCGTGCTCGAGCAGCGCGCGCGCAGGCCACTCCGAGCTCGTGTCGCTCAGCACTCGCAGCGTGTCGGCACAGCGCTCGGCGTAGACCTCACCCTCGGCGTCGGTGAGCGTCGCCTCGCCGAGCAGGTCGACGGTGACGCAGCACCCACGTCGCCACAGCGACGCGAGCTCGGGACGTGCGGCGGTGGCATCGGCACCGGCGATGAACCGTCGCGACATTGCACTCACGCCGAGCGCAGCGACCGATGCGGTCGGCAGCCGCAGCGAGCGTCGTCCCACCAGCGATGACAGGCGTCGTGCCGTGCCTGATCCATCGGCCTCGGCGAGGTACTCGTGCAGGTGACGGACGAGCTCGGTTGAGTTGGTGCAGGCGGGACGCACGTCGACGAAGCGGAACAGTGCGGC
>Ga0182024_10016325_pt1 | contig 14100 bp, 13 predicted proteins | sample P32metaG_FD_120480 | JGI IMG/M metagenome (GOLD analysis project Ga0182024, IMG submission 120480) | Permafrost microbial communities from Stordalen Mire, Sweden - P3-2 metaG (Illumina Assembly) | ecosystem: Environmental > Terrestrial > Soil > Wetlands > Permafrost | place: Sweden: Stordalen... | reverse complement strand
GCATGCGTGGCCTCCGCCGCCGAAACTCTCGGCCACGTGCGCGACGTCAAGTTTGCCTTTGCTGCGCAGGCTCACACGGTATCGTCCATCCGGCAACTCCCGGAAGAACGCCGCCACCTCAACCCCGCCAATGGAAAGAACGTAGTTCACCAATCCTTCACAGTCTTCTTCGATCGCGCCGCATTGTTCCATCTGCTTCTGCGTTACCCACGCGTAGGCAAGGTTGTCTTCCGCGGTCAGACTGCGAAGGGCTTCGCCGAGCAGCCGAATCTTGGCGACGGAGTGAGCGAAATAAATGCCGCGCGCGCAATACGCCGGATCCGCTCCCGCCAACACCAGTTCGCGCGCCAGCGCGAACGTATTCTCATTCGTGCCTTGAAACATGAACGAACCGGTGTCGGTCATCAGCGCGGTGTAAAGACAGGTGGCAACCTCGGCAGAAAATTTCACGCCACCTGCGCGGGCCAGGCGGAACACCATTTCCGCAGTGGCCACGGCGTGGGGATCGATCCAGTTGACGTGGGCGAAAGGACGTCCGCTGACATGATGGTCGATGCTGATCAGAAATCGATTCTCCAAACCTTCGAGCCGGGTCCGGTGAATGCTGTCACACTCCAGAATAATCGCCGCTTCGTAATTGCCCAAGACGTGGCTCGACTGCACAACCTGATCGGCGAACGGAAGCGAACGGTAGACACGGGGAACGCCATCGTGCAGAACTACATCGGCCTGCTTGCCCATGGCGCGCAAAATCTGGCAACAGGCGAGTGCAGATCCCACGGCATCGCCGTCGGGCCGGGCGTGTGACGTCAGCACGAATCGTTCGTGCTGACTGATCTGTCGCAGTACGTCCTCGAGCAAGTCACTATGCCTTTTTTCCACCGGGTTCCTTGCGAACCTTATTTCTTTTCTTGGCCCGCGCCAACAACTGTTCGACTCGCGCCTTTTCTTGTTCCGCTCGGTCCAGCCGGAAATGCAACTCCGGAGCGCGTCTCAGACGCAATCGTTCAACCAGTTCATGCCGGATGTATTCGCGCGCCGCTTCCAGGCCCTCCAGGCTCTGGTCCGCATCCGCGTCATCACCTTCCACATTGACCCAAACCTGCGCAGACCGGCCATCGTCGGCGATGTGGACCGCCGTCACGCTTACCAGACCAATCCGCGGATCGGCCAGTTCGCCTTCGACGAGCGTTTCAATCTCCTCGCGCAGAGCCTCACCAACGCGCCCGCGATGGTATTTCAGCCCGCGCTTCTCCACGATCCAGCCCCTCTCAGGTAAAACGCATGAGAATATCAGAAAATCAGGCGCAAGTCTGTGACCCCGAAGCGCTATTGTCGCCCGCTTTGGCGGTAAGGGATAAGTACGGAGGTAACAATGCGTTAGGGGCGCACGGGTCGTTGGTCGTTGGTCGTTCGCAAAACTGCTTGGCTCGCAAAGTTCGGCGAACAACCAAGGACGAACGACCAACGACGGTCTAGAAGTATTCGACAAAGGAATCGCCGATGTCGGCGCCGTGGTTGTTGGCGATGCGCGTGGCCGCGCGCTCCACGTTCTTCATCAGGCCGTCGAGGTAGTCGCGTGAATTCGAGATGCTGACCACGCCGATGGTGGCACGGTTCCACAATTCAGCAGCATCGAGTTCGGCGACTGAAACGTTGAAGCTCGTGCGCAGCCGGTCTTTCAAGCTGCGTACGACCTGACGCCGATCCTTGATCGACTGCGCGGCTTCAATGTGGAGTTCGAGGGTGAGGAAGGCAATCATGCGGTCGTTCGTCGCTGGTCATTAGTCGTTGGCAAAACCGCGTAGATCGACGGTTGCTGGCGAACGACCAACGACAAACGGCCAACGACGGTTCTTACGCCATTGCTTCTGCGGCGATCCGCTCCGTGGCGAATGCCTCGATCACATCGCGGGCTTTGATATCGCCATAGTTGGCGATGGAGATGCCGCATTCCATGCCGTTCGTGACTTCCTTGGCATCGTCCTTGAAGCGGCGCAGCGATCCGATCTTGCCCTTGAACACGACCACGTTGTCACGCAGCAGGCGGACTTCGGAGTCGCGCTTGATCTGGCCATCGAGCACGCGGCAGCCAGCGACGGTTCCCACTTTCGGAATGCGGAAGGTTTCGAGCACCTCGGCGCGGCCCTGGTACGTTTCCTTGATGGTCGGCTCGAGCAGGCCGGTCATGGCGCGCTTGATCTCGTCCTGCAGTTCGTAAATGATCGAGTGCAGGCGGATGTCGACTTCTTCCTGCTCGGCCAGTTCCTGCGCCTTGCGCTCCGGCCGCACGTTAAAGCCGATAATGATGGCATTCGACGCCGAAGCCAGCAGCACGTCGGTTTCGGTGATTGCGCCAACGCCCGAACGCAGCAGTCTCAGCCGCACCTTCTGGTTCGACAGTCGCGAAAGCAAATCGCTGAGCACTTCCACCGAGCCCTGCACATCGCCTTTCAAAATGATGTTCAGTTCCTTCGTGCCGGCGGTCTTGATCTGCTCGGCCAATCCTTCCAGCGATACGCGCGAACTCTTGGCCAGCGCGGCTTCGCGGGCTTTCTGCTCGCGGTATTCGGAGATGCCTCGGGCCTTGTCGCGATCCGCTACAACAACGAATTGATCGCCAGCTTGCGGCAGACCTTCCATACCCAGAATTTCAACGGGCGTGGATGGAGGCGCGGACGCCAGCGCCGCCCCGCGATCGTCGAACATAGCGCGGATTTTGCCGTACACGTTGCCCACCACGAAATTGTCGCCTGCAATGAGCGTGCCGTTCTGCACCAGCACCGTGGCCACAGGTCCGCGTCCGCGATCGAGTTTCGCTTCAAGCACCACGCCAGTCGCAGCGCGCTCCGGAGTCGCCTTCAGCTCCGCGAGATCCGCAACCAGGCAGATCATTTCCATCAGCAGGTTCAAATTCGTTTTCTTCTTCGCCGAAACATCGACGAACACCGTCTTGCCGCCCCACTCTTCCGGCACCAGCCCGCGATCGGCGAGCTGTTTCTTCACGCGGTCCGGCATTGCATCCGGCTTATCGATCTTGTTGACGGCGACGATGATCGGAACCTCGGCGGCGTGCGCGTGATCGATGGCCTCGACTGTCTGCGGCATGACGCCGTCATCTGCAGCCACGACGAGCACCACGATGTCAGTGGCTTTAGCTCCGCGGGATCGCATACGAGTGAACGCTTCGTGACCTGGCGTATCGAGGAACACAATCTCGCGCCCGTAGGCCGGAGATTCCTTGTCGCTGATTCGAACTTTGTAGGCGCCAATGTGCTGCGTGATGCCACCGGCTTCGCCTTCTGCAACGCTGGTCAGGCGAATCGAGTCGAGCAGCGTAGTCTTGCCATGATCGACGTGACCCATGATGGTGACCACCGGCGGACGCGGCGTGATTTCAACCGCGGACTCTTCTCCGCTGCCAGCGGCCGCGTCAATATCTTTCGAAGCTTGCTCTTCAAACGTAATCACGTTCGTCTCAGCCCCGAAGAAGCGCGCCATTTCGCTCGCCAGTTCGGCGTCCAGCGTCTGGTTGATAGTTGCGAAAACGCCGCGACCTAGCAGGCGCGAGATCAAATCCTTCGCACGAACATCCAGTTTCTCCGCCAGATCTTTAACGCTGATGCCTTCCGTAATGGTGATGTTACGCGTAATCGGCATCGGCTCATTCGACACCACCATGCGCGGCGGCGGCGTGTAGCCCTTCATTGGGCCTTCTTTTACGCCACGCGGAACATAGCGCTGTCCGGGCCGGCGCGCGGGAGCGCCCGGACGACTGCCAGGACGCACTGGTCCCGGAGGTGGAAGCCCGGGACCAACACCAAGAGGACGCGCCCCTGCGGGAGCCTGTCGCGTGGGATGCATCGGACGACGTTCACCCGGACGCAATGGCCGCGGCGGACCTCCGCCGGGCACCTGCGGACGCGGGCGCTGAAAAATTGGTTGTCCCGGCACCGGACGTCCGGGCGCGGGGCGCATGGTTCCCACGGGAGCGCTTGTCTGCGCAACCGGCGCGACTGGCCTTGGCGGCGGAGCTTTGTACACCGGACGCGGTCCCGTCTGGGGAACAATCATGCGCGGCGGTGGAGGCTGCGGCGACCCCGTAACCGCCGTTGGCGCAGGCGGACGCGGCGCGGCCACTGGAGAGTGGGGCGCGGCAGATGCTGTAATCGAAGGCGCTGTCGGTGCAGGCGCCGGAGGCCGAACCACAGTCGTAGGACCTGGTACGGCGGGCCGCGGCGGTGCCGCAACCGCGGGAGGAGTTGGAGTCACGGTTGGAGCCATGCTCGCAGCCGGCTTCTCAGCTACGGGAGCCGCCACCTCGGGCCGCACCGCTGGCGGTGGCGCTGGAGAAGTTGCCGCCGGAATCGAAGGCGCAACGGGAGCCGGCATTGGTCTTGCCACCGGAGGCCCGACCGCCGGCTTTGCCGCCACAGGAGGCGTTGCCGGCCGCGCTGGAGGCGCCAGCGCTTCTTTCTTTTGCGTGATGGCTTTCAGCACATCTCCCGGCCGGGAAATATGCGACAAATCAATCTTGGTCTTGATTTCTTCTTCGCCGCGCAGCGCGCGCGCCGAACGTGCAGACGGCGTCTGCGCTTCGGACGAACCGCGAAGATGGACCCGCACTTTTTCTGCTTCGTGCTCCTCGAGTGAACTGGAATGGGTCTTCTTCTCCGTCACCCCGACGATGGGTAGTGCGTCGAGAATGGCTTTGCTTTTAACTTCCAGCTCCCTGGCGAGATCGTTGATTCGAACCTTGCTCATCCGGCCTTTCTTGTACCCCGCGTTGCGCTTAGGTCTTCATTGCATCCTCACGGAGTCAGCGTCCTGCACTCGCACGCCATCGCAGAGGTCCGCGCGTGCAATCTTTGTCCTAGCATGACTATTCAGTTTTTTCGGGAGCAGAGCCATCTTTCGGCTCGTGCTCTTCGTTTTCATCTGAGGCGGTTTCGGCTTCCTCCGATGCCTCAGGAGCCGCCGCCTGTTCGTCCGCGGCAACTTCGCCGTCCGCCGCTTCAGCGACTGCTTCCGGCGCAACATCTTCCGCTAAACCTTCCCCTTCAGCGGTCCCGACCTCCGCCGGCAATTCACCCTCGGCGGCGCCCGCCTCCAGGCTCGCAAAGTAATTATTCACCGCGAGGCTGATCTTTTCCACCGTTTTAGGCCCAATGCCCTCGATGGCCTCAAGCTGCTCCGGCGTCATATCGGCGAGGGCTTCGACCGTGGTTACGCCCGCGGCGCTAAGCTTTTCCACCAGCCCTTCGCCCAGACCCGTTACGTTTTCGAGCGGGGTCGAAGCCTGCGGGGCCATCGCGGCCATCTGCAGTTCGACTTCCTGGCGCTTCTCTTCCTCGCTCTTAATGTCGATCTTCCAGCCAAGCAGCTTCGCCGCCAGGCGAACGTTCTGCCCCTTCTTGCCGATGGCCAGAGAAAGCTGACTGTCATCGACCACAACTTCCAGATGCTTGTCCGAGCTGTCGACTACCGTCACGCGGCTCACCTTCGCGGGTTGCAGCGCCTTTTCGGCGAAGGTCACGGCATCTTCGTGATACTCGATGATGTCGATCTTCTCCCCGCGCAGTTCGCGGATGATCGACTGCACGCGCATCCCCTTCATGCCAACGCAAGCGCCTACCGCGTCCACGTCCTTGTCCTTGGACATGACCGCGATCTTGGTACGCTCGCCCGCTTCGCGCGCAATCGCGCGGATCACAACTGTGCCGTCGTAGATTTCCGGAACTTCCGTCTGGAACAAATGCTGCACCAGCTCCGGCGCCGCGCGCGAAACCACAACGCCCGGCCCCTTTGAAGCTCTTTCCACCCGGGCAATCACCACCCGCACGCGCTCGGCAATGGCAAACGATTCCAGGCGCGACTGTTCCTTACGCGGCATGCGAGCTTCCGCCTTGCCAATGTCGAAGATCACATCGGGACCTTCGACGCGCTTCACCGTGGCGTTGACAATCTCTCCCACGCGCCCGATGTATTCGTTGTAAACCGTGTCGCGTTCCGCTTCGCGTACCTTCTGGAAAATCACCTGCTTCGCCAGTTGCGCTGCGATGCGTCCCAGAATGCCTTCGGTAACTTTCGGAATCTGCAGCTCGCCGCCGACTTCCAGCGAGGGATCAACCTTGCGCGCATCTTCCAGACTGATCTGCAGGTTCGGATCTTCCACCTGCTCCGGAGTCTCCACCACCGTCTTCACCGCGAAAGCATTGATCTTGCCCGTTTCCTTGTCGAGCTTGGCGTGCAGATTCTCCTGCGACTTGTAGTACTTGCGCGTGGCCATAACAATGGCGTCTTCCACCGCGCTGACCACAATCTGCGGATCAATACCTTTTTCCCGGCTGAGTGCGTCGATCGTGTTGTAGAGCTCGCTTGCCATAGAAAACCAATTAAATTTCCGGCACTAAATTCGCCTTCTCCACGTTGGCGAAATCAATTTCTATCTTCTCGCCGGCTGCGGTGCCCATCTTCTTCCGCGACTTGTGGCTGGCCACGCTCAAGTCCAGCGTCAAGCGGCCGTCTTTAAAGCTCTCCAGCCGGCCTTCAAAATTGCGGTTATTGTCCACCGGCTGCCGGGTCGTCAATTTCAGGCGACTGCCGGTGAAACGATTGAAGTCCGTAGCCTTGATCAACTTCCGATCCAGCCCGGGCGACGAAACCTCCAGCGTGTACGACCCCGGCATGACGTCTTCGACGTCGAGAATCGTGCCAAACTCGCGGCTGAAGTTCGCACAGTCTTCGTGCGTAACCCCGGCCAGCGGATCTTTCCCCGCCGCGGGCTTATCCAGAAATACTCGCAACCTGCGCGCCTTGCCACCGCCGAGGAACTCGATTTCCACCACTTCGAGCCCGCTGGAGGCGGCTACCCGCTCCGCGATTTCCCGCACACGTTCAACGTCAAGCGCCATGTATCCAATAGCTTACAGGCGATGGCTGCACCACCCGAAGGGCCCAACTAAAAAGTGGGCTTGCGCCCACTGGTGTGCTCCGCCAAATGCCAATAGTACACAACAGTTCTCAGTTCTCTAATATACGCGGTTGAGTGCTAAAAGACAAACCGCAGGAAGCGTGGTCCGGAGCCAGAAATTAGCTTATGTGTTGTCATTCCGACAGCGCGTGCTTTGCTTCACGCGCGGAGGAACCTCACTTGCCGCTGCCCGATGTGCGATAGGTAGGACCACGGGTCGGTCGGCGAGCAACAGACCCGCCCCATCCTTCAGAAAATCAATTCGAGCCTATAGCGCACCAGGAGAAGCGACTATCTCGAAACTGACTGCTCACCCCATTTGCCTCAATCCCCCGCCATCTCTAGAATGAATATTTACCTACACGGCTGGGAATTCCAGAGAAAATTATGATTCATTTCCCCGTTCCTGAGGCTCTCACATTTGATGACGTCCTTCTACTGCCCGCTCGCTCCGATGTAATTCCCGCGCAGGCCAGCACTCACACGCAACTCACCCGCAACATCAGCCTGAACATTCCGGTGGTGAGCGCCGCCATGGATACTGTCACGGAGTCGCACATGGCGATTGCGCTGGCGCAGCAGGGCGGCCTGGGAATTATTCACCGCAACCTGACCATCGAGCAGCAGGCCAACGAAGTCGACAAGGTGAAGCGTTCGGAAAGCGGAATGATCGTCGATCCGGTAACCATGTCGGCCACCGACCGAGTGAGCGATGCGCTCGAAGTCATGCGCAAGTACAAAATTTCCGGCGTCCCCATCACCGATCACGGCAAACTGGTCGGCATCCTCACCAACCGCGACCTGCGCTTTGAAACTCGCTTCGATATTCCCATCGACAAAGTGATGACCAAGAAAAACCTCATCACCGTGCCAGTCGGAACTACGCTCGAAGAGGCGGAAAAAATTCTCCACGAGCACCGGGTCGAGAAACTTCTCGTGGTCGATGACAGGTACAACCTGAAGGGTTTGATCACGGTCAAAGACATTCAGAAGAAGCTGAAATATCCCAACGCCGCCAAAGACTCCCAAGGCCGTCTGCGCGTGGGCGCGGCCATCGGCGCCACTGGAGATTTTCTCGAGCGCGCGCAGGAACTGGCCGAAGCCAAAGTCGATGTGATCGCCATCGACAGCGCCCACGGACACTCCACAAAAGTGCTCGACGCAGTGAAGTTGGTGAAATCGAAATTACCCCATATCGAACTGCTGGCGGGCAACGTGGCCACGTTTGACGGCGCTTGCGAACTGACTCGCGCCGGTGCCGACGGCATCAAGGTTGGCATCGGACCTGGCTCGATTTGCACCACGCGAGTCGTAACCGGCGCCGGCGTGCCGCAGATCACCGCCATCGCCGAGGCCTACCGCGCCACTAAAGACTCCGGCGTCCCCATCATCGCCGACGGCGGCATAAAATATTCCGGCGATGTGACCAAGGCACTGGCCGCGGGCGCCAGTGCCGTCATGATCGGATCGCTCTTCGCCGGTACCGACGAAAGTCCAGGCGAATTGATTCTCTATCAAGGCCGCTCCTTCAAGTCGTATCGCGGCATGGGTTCGATTGGCGCCATGGCGCAGGGATCCAGCGAGCGCTACTTCCAGAGCACGGAAGGCGATTCCTCGGCCGCGGTCTCCGCCTCCGACGGCGATTCCAACCGCCTCGCCAAACTCGTCCCCGAGGGCATTGAGGGGCGCGTTCCTTACCGCGGTTCGGTGGCGATGATCGTTCACCAGATGGTCGGCGGACTGAAATCCGGCATGGGCTACTGCGGCTGCGCCACGATTCCCGAACTCCTGCAGAGGACGCGCTTCGTCCGCATCAGCGGCGCCGGCCTCCGCGAAAGCCACGTCCACGACGTAATGATCACCCGCGAGGCCCCCAACTATGCGATCGAGTAAGCATGTCGGTATCCCATCCGGGAATCTGAGTGCCCCATCCTTCGCATTTTTTGCGAAGGGTGGGGACTTCATCACCAGAAGCACCACACTCCCTTGAGCACCGACCGCCACGCTATTCTGAAGGCCTGGATCGCCGCAATCCTGTGGCTGGTCGTCATTGCCATTGAGTCCACCACTTATCTCTCTGCCCACAATACCAGCCAGATTCTCTATCCTCTGCTGCATTTTCTGTTCGGCATAAACCACGCGCGTTTCGAACACTGGCACTTCTACCTCCGCAAGGGCGGACACGTCTTCGGCTACGGCACGCTGAGCATTCTGCTATTCCGCGCCTGGCGCGAAACCCTGCCGGTCGTCAATGGCGCCAGGTGGGCTCGTCGTTGGGCGGCTCTCGCGGTGCTGGGAACCGCCGTGGTCGCCAGCCTGGACGAATGGCACCAGAGCTTCATCCCTTCACGCACCGGCACCCCGCGCGACGTCCTTCTCGACACCTGCGCCGGGATCGCCGCACAGATTCTGCTCTTGCTCTACTACGCTGGATCCCACAAATTCCCAGAAGCTCGTAGCCGCACCTCTACATCCAGCCTCCGCACCGAGGAAACATCAAGAGAGACACCCTAGAGGCAGCACTCAATACATATGTGACGTGCATACATGCCTGCACATACGTACGTGCCACTCACATCCACGCCTGCACATTCGTTCATGCCTGCGAGAATCGAAGCGTCCAATAGACGCCTGACCATAGCCCGGCGTTTCAACGCCGGGTAAGTTAGCATAATCGGAACCGCGTCCCGGAGGGACGCCTGAAATACTGTGACCCTGCGATTAAGCGCCAGTCCCGCCTCCCGCGCCGGGCTTGACCACCAGCAACACCGCCGAGATCCCCGCCAGCCCTGCGGAAAAATAAAACGGAACTCCCGCGCCGTAGTGCTTCCACAGTTCTCCGGTGATCAGGCTGGCTGCAAGGGTGGCCACGCTGGTCACGAAGAAATACATTCCCAGCGCGCGTCCTCGCACCTCCTGTCCAACAGTCTCCACCACCAGAGCCTTCAGCACCGGCTGCGTCAACGCGTAGTACAAACCGTACACGGCCATCGTGATCCATATGGCGAGTGTGGAGGGAGCTCGCCCGAAAACAAAATAAACCGCAGCAAAAACAAGATACCCGGCGGCTGCGATCCAGCGCCGCGAGAAATGGTCGCTGAACCATCCCGCGGGCCACGACCCGAGCGTGTAAGTGAGGTTAAAGACCAGCCCCAGCAGCGGCGCCAGCGCCACCGGGATGCCCACGTTCTGCGCCCGCATCACGAGAAACATGTCGCTCGAATTCCCCAGCGAGAACAGAGTCACCGCAATCAGAACCATGTAGTACGCACCCGGCAGCGCGGCGCTGGATGCGAGCGGAGCGGCAGCAACATTCTTCGCAGGCTTGCGGTCAAGGTTGTCCGGCAACCGACGTTTGGTCTCGCGAATGCCGAACAGCGCCACCATCACACACAGCGCGCCCGGAACGGCAGCGGCCCAAAATACGCTGCGAATTCCGTAACGCGCCAGCAGCACCAGCGCGGCCAGCGGCCCAGCGATCGCCCCGGCGGAGTCCATCGACTGAATGAGACCGTAGGCAGATCCCAGTCGCTCCTTGGGCACCGATTCGGCGACCATCACGTCGCGCGGCGCCCCGCGCACCCCCTTCGCCAGCCGGTCACTGAAGCGAATCAGCAGAATGTGCCACCAAGCGGTGACCAATGCCAGCAACGGCTTGACCGCGTTGGCGACGGCGTATCCCGCGACTACGACCGGCTTGCGCCGGTCGATGCGGTCCGTCAGATATCCCGAGAAGAGTTTGGCAAACGACGCGACGCTCTCGGCCACGCCCTCTATCAGCCCTAACTGCGCCGGTCCCGCTCCCAACGAAACCAAGAACGCCGGCAGCACCCAGTACGCCATTTCGGTGGCTGTGTCGTTCAGAAAGGAAGTAATGCCAAAGGCATAGATGTTGCGTGCGGCGGAAGGCTGAGACTCAGAGGGTACTGGCATAGAAAGGTTTTACCATGGAGGCACGGAGGCACGGAGAAGACCAGATAGAAAGGAGGTAGGGAGACAATGACCAATGACCAATGACCGCCTCAGTACATCGAGTCGTACTTTGTAACCACCCAATCCCCACCTTTATGTTCAGTGGTGACGGCGAGAAGTTCCTGATAGGTCTCCGCCTGCCCGGGAGTGTTTTCGCGAGTGCCGCGATAGTGGAGGATGATCAACGGCCGCGCTTCTTCCCACTCGACTAACTCCCATGAAAGCAGCGGATGCTCTGCCTCCGAGTTGCAGATGTAGTGGGCATACTTCTTGTGGTAGTCGTGCTCCCACTTGGCCAGCAAATCGTCGCAATGCCCGTCGCGCAATTCGCGGATGAATTTGTTCGCCGCCCGCTCGGTCGAACGATCACGCAACGGATTCATCTTAATACTGACAGGCAGTCCGGTCAGCGGATCGTGATCCTCCGACCGCGCCAACACCGGCCCCTGATTGCTCAGCCACCAAATGTAGCCGACAAATACCAGCACCAGCAGAACTCCGCCGCCGACGGCTATCCCGATTTGTGTGCGCGTGACGGCCATTCCAAAGAATTTTAGAGCGATCGCGAAAGCGAGGGAAGATTACCAGTGGAAAGAGCGAGGGGACATGTACCAGTGCGGCAAGGACAACGGAGCCGAGTCGAAAAAAGAAAAGGCGCAGCCATCAGCCGCGCCTCCATAAACCACAAACAACTACTCTTTCTTGTCTTCGTCCTTAACCGGTTCGACGCCGCCATCGTGCTGAGCCTGTGCCTCGGCGTCTTCCATCGCTTTCTTGGCTTCGGAGGCTTTTTTGGCGCGGGCTTCTGCTCGCTTCTCGCGCTTCTCGTCGAGAACTTTCTCGCTGCCCAACAGCTCGAGGAAAGCCTTGTCGGCGCCGTCCCCTTTATTCCAGTGAGTGCGGATGATGCGCGTGTACCCACCCTCGCGATCGCCGAAACGCGGCCCCACCGTGTCGAACAACTTCACAAGGGCTTCGTCGGTCATGAGGTACGCCCCGGCCAGCCGTCGGGCGGCGAGGTCGCCGCGCTTGCCCAGCGTGATCATCTTCTCGACGATGGGACGAGCGGCCTTGGCCTTGGGAACAGTCGTCTCGATGCGCTCCTCCACGATCACCGAGGTGACCAGGTTGCGCAGTAGCGAGCGCCGGTGCGCCGTGTTCCGTCCAAGTTTGTATCCTGCAACTTTGTGACGCATGGGATAAACCCCTCTTCTCAGTTCGAGTATCGGGTGCCGCTAGGCCAACACCCAAAACTCGAAACTGAAAGAAAACTGGTTACAACTGGTCGTCCGGTCCGTAAGCCGAAGCCGGTAGGACCTGATTCGACGTGGGCCCGGGCACGGCATTGCCGTGCTCGTCGATCTTCATGCCCAGACTTAGACCCATCGAGGAAAGAATCTCCTTGATCTCGTTCAGCGACTTGCGGCCGAAATTCTTGGTCTTGAGCATTTCGGATTCCGTCTTCTGCACCAGTTCGCCGATGGTCTGGATGTTCGCGTTCTTCAAACAGTTGTAGCTGCGCACCGAAAGCTCGAGCTCTTCCACGGAACGGTTGAGATTCTCGTTGTGGATCTCAGGCTTGCGGTCGTCGGACGACGACGTGCCGGTTTCAATTTCTTCCTCGAAGTTGATGAAGATATTCATGTGGTCCTTCAGCAGCTTCGCCGCCAGGCCGAGCGAATCGGCGGGCGTGATCGAGCCGTTGGTCCACACTTCGAGAGTCAGCTTGTCATAGTCGGTGATCTGCCCAAGGCGCGCGGCTTCGACCGTGTAGTTGCACTTGCGCACGGGCGAGTGAACCGAGTCGATTGGGATGAACCCGATGCCCAGGTCCTCGTCGAAGTTCTTGTCGGCAGAGGTGTATCCGCGGCCGCGCTTCAGGCGCATCTCCATGTCGAGCTTGCCGCCCTCGCTCACCGTCGCAATGTACACGTCTTTGTCGAGCACTTCCACGTCGCCATCGGCTTCGATCATGCCGCTGGTGACCACGCCCGGCTGGTCCGCGCGCAGGTAAATTGCCTTGGGCGCGTCGCCCGAAAGCTTGAACGGAATCTGCTTCAGGTTGAGGATAATGTCGGTCGCATCCTCGACCACGCCGGGGATCGACTGGAACTCGTGCAGCACGCCTTCCATCTTCACTGCAGTGACGGCCGCGCCTTCAATCGAGCTCAGTAGCACGCGCCGCAGAGCGTTGCCCACGGTCGTGCCGAAGCCGCGCTCAAAAGGCTGCGCCCAGAACATGCCGTACTTGTCGGTAAGGCTGGAGGTGTCGGTTGCGAGACGTTTTGGTTTCTGAAAACCCTTCCAAAGCATGTGTTTCTCCTTCGGCCGTTTGGCTCAAAGCTGACTCCCTGAATCGGTCCGGATTCAGGTCAAACGTCAGCAGAGGCTGATCTGGCTCGAAATATGGACCGTAAAACCGTCGCCGGTCATCGGTCGTTCGCCAACGACGAACGACCAAGGACAAAGACTATTTGCTATACAACTCAACAATCAGCTGCTCATTCACCGGCAGCTGAATATCTTCGCGCTTCGGCAACGAGAGAACTTTTGCCTTATATGCATCGCGATCAACTTCCAGCCAGCTCGGCATCGTTCCGTGGCTGGCAAATTCCTTCGCCAGTTCCAGCACGGTGAGCTTCTTGCTATTTTCGCGAATCGCAATCTCTTCCCCCGCGCTCACTTCATACGAAGGAATGTTGACTTTGCGGTTATCCACGGCAACGTGTCCGTGACGCACCAACTGGCGCGCCTGCCGCCGCGACTGCGCAAAACCCAGGCGGTAGACCACATTGTCGAGACGTCGTTCGAGCTGCTGCAGAAGTTTTTCGCCAGTCACACCCTGCGAGCGCGCGGCCTTCTCAAAGTAGTTGCGGAACTGGCCTTCCTGCGTGAAATAGATGCGCTTGGCTTTCTGCTTCTCGCGCAACTGCAGGCCGTAGCCCACAATCTTGGCCTTGCGGTCTTTCCCATGTTGTCCAGGAGCGAAGTTGCGCTTCTCGATCGGACACTTATCGCTGAAGCACTTTGCGCCTTTGAGGAACAGCTTCATGCCCTCGCGGCGGCATAGACGGCAGACTGCATCGGTATAACGTGCCAAGTTTCTTCTCCTTTAGATGACCGGTTTACAGGTTTGGCTTCACCCTTCGTCCCGG
>Ga0182024_10016324_pt1 | contig 14101 bp, 11 predicted proteins | sample P32metaG_FD_120480 | JGI IMG/M metagenome (GOLD analysis project Ga0182024, IMG submission 120480) | Permafrost microbial communities from Stordalen Mire, Sweden - P3-2 metaG (Illumina Assembly) | ecosystem: Environmental > Terrestrial > Soil > Wetlands > Permafrost | place: Sweden: Stordalen... | reverse complement strand
TTCTGCGAGGTCGTCTCTCAATTTCCGATCTCCGGCGGCCTGTATCCGTGGGCGCGGCGGCTGGTCGGCACGCGCTGGGCCTGGATGGCCGGTTGGATATATGGCTGGGCCCTGCTTGTCTCGATCGCTGCCGTCGCGACCGGCGGTGCACCGTTCGTCGCACAGCTCTTGGGCTTCCCGGTCACCCCCACGAATACCACAGCCATGGCTCTGGCGATGATCGTGTTTGCGACGGCTTGCAACGTGAGCGGCACACGACTGCTCGCGCGCGTGGCGATGTTCGGCTTCATTTGCGAGCTAATCGGTGCCATTGCCGTCGGCGGCTACTTGCTGCTGTTTGCGCGCCACCACCCGTTGAGCGTGCTCTTCGACACCTTTTCCATTCGCAGCAGCGGCGGCAGCTACGTACCGGCGTTTCTCGCCTCGGCGCTCGCCGCGATGTTCTGCTACTACGGCTTCGAGGCGTGCGGCGACGTGGCGGAGGAGACGCCAAATGCCAGCCGCATGATCCCCAAGGCCATGCGCATGACCATTTACGTCGGCGGCGCCGCAGCGATGCTCGTCTGCGTTGCGCTCATTCTCGCGGTGCCCGACATGAACGCCATACTTTCCGGAAAAGACACCGATCCTGTGGCGACGATTCTGCGCTCAGCCATGGGCGAGGTCGGATTTCGCGCTGTGCTCGCCGTGGTTCTCGTGTCGTTCATCTCCTGCTGCTTGAGCATGCAGGCTGCCGCGAGCCGTCTGCTGTTCGCTTACGCGCGCGACGAGATGATCGTCTGCAGCAAGCTCTTGAGCCGCATCTCGCCGCGCACGCACGTACCCGTCGCGTCATTGGCGCTGGCAGGCCTGATCCCGTCCCTCATCGCGTTGGGCGGCCTGTGGTTGCAAAATGCCGTCGCGACCATCATCAGCTTCGCCTCGGTCGGAATCTACATGGCCTTTCAGATGCTGGTGCTCGGGGCGTTGATTGCAAGATCGATGGGTTGGATACCGACCGGTCCCTTCACGCTCGGCCGTTGGGGATGGCCGGTGAATCTCATCGGGTTCGCCTACGGGGTGAGCGCGATTTTTGACATGATGTGGCCCCGCGCCCCGCAGGATCCCTGGTACAGCAACTACGGGATGATCGTGACGGCGGTCGGAGTGATCGTGCTGGGGACTGTGTACATGCTCACGGCGAAGCCCTACGAGCGGGGCAACGCGCCCGCGGGCGATGCGCACAGGCTGCCGACGGGTGTTTCGGGGAGGCCCGCGGAGGCGCAGGCCTAGAGTCAATCGGTCGTGAGCACGACGCGAAATCGCGCTTTGCCGCTCATCATTCGCTCGTAGGCTTCCGCAGCGCGCTCCAAGGGAAACGTTTCGATGAGCGGGCGGACTCCCGACAATACGCTGAAATCCAAAGTGTCCTCCGAGTCGCTGGCGGTGCCCGACGGCCAGCCCGAGATCGAACGCCGCAATGAGATTAGCGCCAGCGGCGGCACCTCTATCGGCTGCATGGATGCGCCGATCACCATCAACTTGCCGTCGACGCCGAGCCCGCCGACGGCATCGCTCATGGATTTGGCGTCCGTCACCGTGGCGAGGATCACCCGGGCGCCTCCGAGCTTGGTGAGTTCCGCAGCGACGTTCTGATTGGTGCTGTCGATGTAGTGCTGCGCACCCAACTGCCGCGCCAGCGGCTCCTTCTCGACGCCTCGAGCGACCGCCACGGTATGACACCCCATTTTGACGGCGAACTGCACACCGAGATGACCCAAGCCGCCGATGCCAAGCACCGCGACCAGATCGCCCGGGCCGGCACCGCCATGGCGCAAGGCGTTGAAAGTCGTAATCCCCGCGCATAGCAGCGGTGCCGCCACGGCCGAGGAGAGTTCGTTCGGAATGGCCGCCAGTGCTTCGAAGGGCGCGATCATGTAGTCCGCATAGCCGCCGTCGTAGGAGATGCCCGGAATCTGTCCAGTGGTGCAGGTGATGAAATCCCCCTTGCGACAGGAGCTGCAGTGGCCGCAATGGCCTCCATGCCATCCGACGCCAACGCGGCTGCCCACCTTCCACTCGGGTACTTCTGAGCCCACCGCATCCAGTACTCCCACCACTTCGTGCCCGGGGACCCGCGGTAATTGGATGCCAGGAAAAGCACCCATTTTTGTAAATGAGTCGCTGTGGCAAATGCCGCACGCCTGCACCTTGATCCGAACGTGTCTCGGTCCCGGAGTTGGGATATCGCGCGTGACCAGCTCGAAAGGACCGTTGGCTCTGGAAACCTGGATTGCCCGCATGCGTGACATCGCTAACTCCTTGAGTGCGGACTGCATTTGAAGTTCACGCCCTCTAGCAGCCCGACGATTTCGAGGGCCTTGCGCACACAAAATTTGTAGTCATGCCCGGAGTTCCACAACGAGCGGGTCTTGCCGTCCCGAGTATAGTCAACGCGACAGCGCTGCGGACCAGCGGGCGGCCGATAAACGCCGATGAGGCGATCCGAGGTTCCCGGAAGGTGGCAGATGAATTGCTCCTGAGGTAGGGCACGGGGTTCGATGGAGGCCGGCTGCGCGCGCGCGTCACACGCCCACAATGCCGAGATCGCCATCACGGCTAATAGCGTGGATGGGCTCATGAACGTCCGACTGCTTCCGTGGCCATCGCCGATGCTCCACGTTCCTTTCCTTTGCGTCAGCTTACTGCAGAACGAGTTCCTCCATCACCATGGAGGAAGCTAAGGCAACTTTGCCCCGGATTTCACTGGCTCTCGCACATCCTATCCGCTACCGTGGGCGCGCGAAGGCGGCGCAGCAACCTATGAACCCATGAGAAAGGTACAAGCGATGGTGCAAGCGAACACAACCACGGCAGACCCGGTCATCGCGGACCCGGCCACGGCAATTCCCCCGACGGCGGCCTCCCACAAGAACGAGCTCAGCCGTTCGCTCAAGGGCCGGCACCTCACGATGATTTCGATCGGCGGGATCATCGGCGCGGGATTGTTCGTCAGCTCGAGCACGGCGATCATCGCCGGCGGACCGGCGAGCTTTCTGAGCTATGCCATCTGCGGATTCTTGATCCTGCTGGTGATGCGCATGCTGGGAGAGATGGCCACTTCCCTGCCCCACGTCCGCTCGTTCACCGAGTTCGCGCGCGCCGGGCTGGGCGAGGGCGCGGGATTCGTGGTGGGCTGGCTATACTGGTATTTCTGGGTGCTGGTAGTTCCCGTCGAGGCGATCGCGGGAGCCAAGATCCTGCAGCACTGGCTGCCGTTTTCACCCCTGGAAATCGGGCTCGCGCTCATGACCGTCATGACCGGCGTCAATCTCATGTCCGCCCGATCATATGCGGAATTCGAGTTCTGGTTCGCCTCCATCAAGGTGGCCGCCATCATCGTCTTCATTGTCGTTGCCGCCTCCTTCGCCTTCGGCTGGACTTCACCGCACGGCGCCACCTTCGGCAATCTGGTGAATTTCGGTGGATTCGCGCCGCGCGGCTGGATCGCGGTGTTGGCCGCCGTCCCGACCGTGTTCTTCGCCATGACCGGCGCCGAGATCACCACCATCGCGGCGGCGGAATCTGCACAGCCCGAACGGGCCGTGGCGCGCATGGGCGCCGCCGTGATCTGGCGCATCCTCGTTTTTTACGTGGTATCGATCTTCCTGATCGTGTCGGTCACTCCCTGGAACACCGTTCGCTCCGGGGAGTCGCCGTTCACGCTGGCGCTCAACACCATGCACGTTCCCTGGGCGGGCGAGGTCATGAGCGTCATCATTCTCACCGCCGTCCTTTCCTGTCTGAACTCGGCGTTCTATGTGAGCTCGCGGGTGATGTTCATCCTCGCCGACCGCCGGGACGCGCCGCAGTTGCTGGTCACGCTGAACTCGCGCCGCGTGCCCGTGGTATCCGTGTTGATGGGTGCCGTGGCCGGCTTTCTCGGCATCATCGCCGCCACCGAGGCACCGCAGAAAGTATTCGACTTTCTGGTGAGCTCATCGGGTGCGCTGATCGTGTACGTCTACATGACCATCGCGGTTGCGCAGATCGTCCTCAGGATGCGGCGCGAGCGGTCGGACGCGCGGCAACCCCCGGTGCTGATGTGGTTGTTTCCTTGGTTGAGCTATGCAGCTATCGCCGCCATGGCCGCGGTGCTGATCGCGATGGCGTTCACTCCCGGCTCGCGGCAGGACTTCAACGCCAGCGCCGTGACCTTGGCGGTGGCTATCGCGGCCTACCTGATCGTGAAACGGCTGCGCCGGCCGCGAAGTGCGGGACCTGCGCGAGGGGCTGACAGGTTTTAGGAGCCCGACGATGGAGTATACGCGTCCGGGCTGAACCCGCGCTACGGTTGCACCCTATCAGCGCGGCGAGAGCTGACGCTTGCCCTGGGAGGATGCAGAGATACCCGCATCGTTGTCAGACCCCTCGTGAGCAGATAGAGTCGAGGCCTCGCGAGCCGCAATCGATGTCGGCAACAAACTTAGATGGCCGATCGATCCAAGCGTTGAAAAATAGAAAGGGAAGGTTTAGGGATGCAAAAAGCGCAAATGCGGCTGGGCCGCGGCCCTCTATCGCAGGCGATTGCCGTGGTGCTCGGACTGGGGGGCGCCGGTGTGAGCGTGGCACAAACGTCTGCGGGCAACGAGCTCGAGGAAGTGGTGGTCACGGCGACCCGCCGAAGCGAGAACCTCCAGAACGTACCGATCGCTATCACCGCGTTGACCAGCACCACGCTTAGTGAGCTCAATGTCCAAACCCTGGACGACTTTCTAAAGTATCTGCCCAACGTGACCACCGCGGGCGTCGCTCCGGGACAGGATGAGGTGTACATGCGAGGCCTCTCCACCACTCACCAAGGAAGTCAGGTCGTGGGTGGTACCGGTGCTTTTCCCAATGTGGCCGTCTATCTTGACGATCAATCGGTACAGCTTCCCGGACGAAACCTCGACGTCTACGCTGCCGACCTCGCGCGAATCGAGGTGTTGGAAGGTCCGCAGGGAACTTTGTACGGCGCCGGAGCGCAAGCAGGCGCGGTGCGCTACATCACCAACAAACCGAAGCTCGATGTCGACGAAGGCTCGGTCGACGCGAGCTATTCGACCACCGCCCATGGCGACCCGAGCGCCTCAGGGGTCGCCATGCTCAATGTCCCGGTAATTCCCGGGACGCTCGCGCTGCGCGCGGTGATTTATGATGACTCGCGCGGGGGCTACATCCACAACGTGCCGGCGACGTTCACCCGATCGCCGACTGACATCGGTATCGTCAATTACTTCGGCGGAGTCGTTCCTCCTGGGAGCACCAGCCTGTCCAATGCGGACCTGGTCAGCCGCGCCTTCAACCCGTTGACCTACAAGGGCATCCGGGTTTCCGGTCTTTACCAGATGAACGAGGATTGGAATCTGCTGGTCCAGCAAAGCTATCAAAGCATGGAGGCGGACGGCGTCTTTGCCTATGATCCCCAGCTCGGCGATCTCGATGTACAGCAATACAACCCGTCGAAGGACCTCGATAAGTTCGAGGACACCGCCTGGACCGTCAACGGCCGAATCGGCGCGCTCAAGCTCGTTTATACCGGTGGGTATCTGGTGAGAAACGTCGACCAGACGGCTGATTACACGAATTACGCGCGCGGGCCCTTCGCCGCCTACTATCAGTGCACCATGGGTGCCAACGCGACGTGTTATTCGCCGAGTTCCATCTGGCACAACATCGAGAGAAACACCCATCAGACCCACGAATTTCGCGTGAGCACATCCGACGATGCACGCGTGCGGGCGATCGGCGGCATCTTCTGGGAGGACTACCGGATCCAGACTTCGCAGAATTTTCTGTATGCCGATGCCCAAGCGGGCTTCCCGCCGCTGACCCCGGTGCCCGGCGTCGAGGTCTTCGACCCGAGCTCGCGCGTCGCAGGAACCGCATTCCTGAGCGACATCACCCGCGGATACGAGCAAAAGGCGGCCTTCGGGGATGTCGCGTTCGATCTCATCCCCCGCTCGTTGACGCTGAGCGTCGGGACACGCTTTTTCCGCTTCGATAATTTCGACCGTGGACAATCGGATTCCGTCTACGGCTGTCGAAATATCGATCCCTGCACGCCTGCAAACGGCACCTTCGATTTGTTCAATATTTCACAGGCGAATTCGGGTCATAAGAGCAAGGCCACGTTGAGTTGGAAGCCTCTGCAAGATGTGATGGTGTACGCCACGTATTCCGAGGGCTTCAGACCCGGCGGCTTCAACCAAGGAGTGGGACTGATTCTGAAGACTTCGCCGCTCTACGGGAAGTTTTCCGTGCCTCGCTTCTATGACAGCGATACCTTGAAGAACTACGAAATCGGATGGAAGACGCAATTGTTCGATCATCGCCTGCAGTTCAACGGAGCGATCTACGATGAGGAATGGTCGAACGTCCAGCTGCAACTGTATGACGCGGTGCTGTACGGCAATTCGGGATTTACCGTCAACGGCCCGAATTATCGCGTCCGCGGCATCGAGGGGGACGTGGTGTTTCGTGTCACGGACCAGCTCACCCTGAACTCATCGTTCGCGTGGAATCGAAGTCAACAGGTCAATGAGCCTTCGCTGACTGTTAACGGCACCGACATTTCCCTGTTCCCCACCCGCGGCATCGGCAGCCCGTTGGCCAATTCGCCGCCGTTTCAGGGCAACGTGCGATTGCGATACGAAGTTCCGATGTTCGATTACGTGTGGCACGCGCAAGCGGGCGCGCAGCACACCGACCATTCCTATGCCGACGTGATCACCATCGGCACCATTGCCCCGCCCGACTATGAGCTCGCGCCGTACACCACGTACGATGCGGCGGCTGGCATAGCAAAGGATGCCTGGTCGTTCGAGTTTTTCGGACAGAACCTGACCGATACGCGAGCGCAGCTGTTCATCAGCTCGGCCAGCTTCCAGACGCTCACCACGACCAATCGGCCTCGCGTCCTCGGCGTGCGCTTTTCTTATAAATTTGGAGATAAGTCCAAGCAGTAGCCGGCCCAGAAACGATGCTCGCCAGCTTCGCGCTATGAAAGATTCCATTGGGGGATTCGATGACCATTTCCCGTCGCAAAATATTGTTGGGTACCGCTGCCTCCGCGTCGCTCGCGGCCATCGGTGGACCGCTCGCGCTGTGGAGCGACCGATCAAGGGCCGCACCCGCGTGGAGCTTGCCTGCCAAGCGACCGTTCAAGGTGATCGAGAACGAATGGGTCCCCATGCCGGACGGCGTGCGGTTGGCGGCACGATTCTGGATTCCGGAAGGTGCCGACACCCACCCGGTGCCGGTGGTCTGGGAATACCTCCCGTACCGCTTATGGGACGATTTGCGTTGGCGGGACGATAAGACGGGCGAGAACCTCGCGCCCTATGGGGTCGCCTTCGTGCGGGTCGACATCCGCGGCACCGGAAATTCCGAAGGCGTCATGGTCGATGAATACGATGTTCCCGAGCTTACCGATGGCGTGCAGATCATCGCCTGGCTCGCCAAGCAACCCTGGTCGAACGGATCGGTGGGCATGCGCGGCATTTCCTGGGGAGGAATCAACGCGCTGCAAATCGCCGCCATGAGGCCTCCGGAGCTCAAGGCCATCATGCCGATGGGATGCGTCGTCGATCGCTATACCGACGATGCCCATTACATGGGCGGCGGCTACGGCGACGAGAACATGGGTTGGGGAACGTCCTTCAAAGGCCACATGGCGGCGCCGCCGGATCCGAAGGTCGTCGGTGACCGATGGGAGGCCTTGTGGCGTCAACGGCTCGAGGCGACGCCGGAGATCATGCGCACCTGGACGACGCATCAGACTTACGATGCCTACTGGAAGCGCGGTTCCATTGCGACCGACTATTCGGCCATCACGTGTCCGGTCTATGTCGTCGACGGCTGGGGCGATCCGTACGAGAACGTCATCGGCGAGCTGCTTCAAAACCTCAAAGTTCCGCGCAAGGGTCTGATCGGCCCCTGGGGCCACATCTTCCCGAATCTCGCGACGCCGCTCGGGCTCGACTGGCCGTACGAGGAAGTGCGCTGGTGGCAGCAATGGCTCGAGGGAGTCGACACGGGAATCATGGAAGAGCCGATGCTCAGGGTCTACATGATGTACAAGGCGGATCCGGAGGCTTTTCCCGAGGAGGTGCCCGGCCGCTGGGTGGCGGAGGCCACCTGGCCCTCACCTCGCACTCAATCGTCGAATTTCTACTTCGATGCGGGCGGCCACCTCGCGCCGCATAAGGGGTCCCGCGAGCACGTGAAGTACGTCGGCGACAAGATCGTCGGCTTGACCAAGCCTCAATGGGTCTATGGGCGCCCGACCGAGTTTGAGCAGAGTCCGGACGATCGCAACTCGCTCTTGTTCGATTCCACGCCGCTTGAGCATGACCTTGAGATCCTCGGCTACCCGATCGCGAAGATTCGGGTAAGCGCCGACGTTCCGGTCGCCCAGATCGCCGTGCGGCTGACGGAGGTCACGCCGGCGGGAAAATCCTGGCTGGTAAGCTACAACGTGCTCAATCTGACGCGCCGCGATTCGATGGAGCAACCCACCGCCCTGAAGCCGGGCGAGTTCTACGATGTCGAGTTGCCTCTGTACATGATCGCCCATCGGTTCAAGAAGGGAAGTCGCATTCGAGCGGCTATTTCGGAGAACCTGTGGCCCCTGGTCTGGCCCTCGCCGCAGATCGCAACACTCAATATCGCGCTCGGCGCCTCGCATCTCGTGCTCCCGGTGCGGCCCATGCCGGCCAAGGAGGCGCCGTTCACCATCCCCGTCGTCCACGCACCTCCTGCGAAGCTCAACGCGCACGGATATGCCAACGGTCTGCAGTGGGTGAAGACGCCGCTCGCGACCCCCAACCGCGCGCAGATGCCGACACGCGATGCGACCGGGCGAATCCGCTATGACCGCGACACACAGCCGACCGCTACGGTCATATCGGCCGTCGGCACGACCGCCACCGTCGGCTCGGACCGCATCATCGAGATCACCGAGGGCGACCCGAACAGTTGCCGCATGAAATTCGACCACATGAATCGCTGGCAGCGAGACGATTGGGACTGCACCATCCAATTCGGAGCCGACTTGACCTCCACCGCTGACGAGTTCCATCTGAAGGAGTGGGTGGTGGCCAAGAAAGGCGACGTGGAGATCTTCCGCCGCGAGGCGCCGAGTACGATAAAGCGCGATCTTTTGTAGACCGCACCGTCGTGAACATCGAGAGTGTCGGCTGCGAGCAACAATCCGGCCGTTTGGAAACCGGGCCGAAGGCGTAAGGCGGCAACGAAGCGCATAAGCTTAAGACAAAAGATCATTTCCGTCGGCCGCGGATCCGTCCGATGATGATGGTGCGTCGGCAGTTCGTATGCTTTGCATTGTCAAGCGAAAAAAATTGGATGGACGGTCACAAAGTATCGCGTGTGAGCGCCGCGGTTTTTGGCAGTATGAATTTGCCTCCCCGGAGTGACGAGGGGGCAGATAAGGTTTAGGAAGTCTCGCGCCGGCAAGCCAGCCAACTCCCCCGTCGGTGCGACAATCCGGCGGCGTGGGCGCCTCATAAGGCCCGCGCCGTTTTTTATCCGGCCGCGGTCAATAACCGCAAATCCGCGGTCCCCTTCCCCCGGCCGAGACTCTGTGACGCTACAATGTCACATCAGCCGTAGGGAGGCGCCATGCCCATCGAACGTTTGCACCCGGGTCCTCGCATGTCCCAGGTCGTAATCCATAATAAAACCGTCTATCTGGCCGGACAGGTCGCCGAGAACGCGGCGGGTAAGGGAGTGGCCGAGCAAACCAGGGAGATCCTGGCCACCATCGACAGCCTGTTGGCGGAAGCGAAAACGGACAAGACCCGAATCTTGTCTGCCAACATCTGGCTCACCAGCATGTCGACGTTCGGCGAGATGAACAAAGCGTGGGATCAATGGGTCGCGCCGGGCTCGACGCCGGCCAGAGCGACCGTGGAAAGCGCCAGGTTGGCGGCCCCGGAGTACAAGATCGAAATCTCCGTGATCGCCGCTCAGCCCTAAAAGCCGTTCCTTCAGACGTTTCCGCGGAAACGTCACCTTGTGGGCTAACGCTCGAATTTCGTCGATAGAATGATGGAAGAGGTCGTACGCTCCACGCCGTCCAAGGCGCCGATGCGATCGATGACTTCATCCATCTCGGCCACCGAGGCGGTCGCCGCGACCGCAATCAGGTCCACGTCGCCGCTCACCGAATGCAGCACTCGTACCTGCCCGATGGCGCGAAGGGCCGCCGTCACCCCGCGGGACTCCTTGGGACCCACCTTGATCATTACATGTGCACGCACCGCACCCAAGTCCTGCTCGGGAGCGAGCCGCACGCCGTAGCCGACGATCACCCCTTCCTTCTCGAGCCGCTCGATTCGGCTCTGGACGCTGGTGCGCGAGCGTCCCACCAAGCGCGCCAGCTGCGCGGTGGACGCCCGGCCATTGTCCCGCAATGCCGAAATGAGCCTTTCATCGATGGAATCCATTCGTTTCGCCGTCCTATACCTTCGAACTGACTAACTATACCGTAATAATGGTTAATTCGTGGCTACCTTTTGCCGGGTCATCCAGCAAAAATGGTCGATCGAGGGAGGTTTCATATGCATCAGATTGCCATCGTAGGCGCCGGAAAGATTGGATCCATGATTGCGGAGCTGTTGGTGAGCTCCCGCGACTATGCGGTTACGGTGATCGACCGGTCGCAGGCCCAATTGGATCGGCTGGAGACGGGCGCGTCCGTCACCAAAGTGGCGGCCGATATCACCCAGGGGAACACGCTCGAGAAGATTCTCGGCGGCAAGTACGCCGTCCTCTCCGCCGCCCCCTATCACGCCACGCGCCTCATCGCCGAAGCGGCAAAGGCGGCCGGAGCGCACTACCTCGATCTGACCGAGGATGTCGCGAGCACCCGTACGGTCAAAGAGCTCGCCAAAGGCGCGCGCACGGCATTCATTCCTCAATGCGGATTGGCGCCGGGATTCATCACCATCGTGGCAAGCGATCTCGCCTCGCATTTCGATCAGCTGCAGGACGTGCGCATGCGGGTCGGGGCCCTGCCCAAGTTTCCGTCCAACGCGCTCAATTACAATCTGACCTGGAGCACGGACGGCGTCATCAACGAGTATTGCGAGCCGTGCGAGGCCATCGTGAACGGACAGCTGCGCGAGACTCAGGCTCTCGAGGAGCTGGAGGAATTCTCGCTCGACGGGGTTCTCTACGAGGCATTCAACACCTCCGGCGGCCTCGGCACGCTGTGCGAGACTTTGGCGGGCAAGGTGCGAAATCTCAACTACCGCACCATCCGCTATCCCGGCCACGCGGCCATCATGAAGGCGTTGCTGAACGACTTGCGCCTGCGGGACCGCCGCGAGCTGTTGAAGGACATTCTCGAGAACGCCGTGCCGGTCACCCTGCAGGACGTGGTGATCGTGTTCGTGACGGTGAGCGGCATGCGCGGCGGACAGCTCGTGCAGGAGACCTATGCGAACAAGATCTATGCAGCGTCCATGGGCGGCCGCGTGCGCAGCGCCATTCAGATCACCACCGCCGGGGGCATCTGTGCGGTGCTCGACATGCTCCGCATGGGTAAGCTGCCCCAATCAGGGCTCATCAAGCAGGAAGAGATCGGCCTCGAGCCGTTTCTCGCCAACCGGTTCGGACGGGTCTATGCGTCGGTGGGCGCGGCGGCGTCTAACGCCGCCTGAGGGCCGCACGGTCTCGCTCGCGCAAGATCCGCGAGGCCGGCGCTGAGCGCGGTGTTGAACGCGTGTGCCTTGCAGATTGGTAACCGTAATGCCGTCATAAGTGATCGAATCTAGCCTTGCATCTGGCGGACCGCAGGGTGGCCGGGCGGCCAAGAGGGCGCCGTTAATTGATAGATATCATATATCGGACTCATAAGATCAATAGATTGGATCGACACAGGAGTCACGTGTATTTTCCAATCAACGAATCATCGGAGTGCGATATGAGCAATTTGGCGATCAACATCGGAATAGACGCAGGCGACAGGACGGCGATCGCCGAGGGCCTGTCGAGATTGTTGGCGGACACCTACACCCTGTACTTGACGACTCACAACTTCCACTGGAACGTTACGGGCCCCCTGTTCAACACCTTGCACAGCATGTTCATGGAGCAATACACGGAGCTTTGGGGCGCGGTCGATCCGATCGCCGAACGGATCCGCGCGTTGGGCCATCCGACGCCGGGGAGCTATGCCCAGTTCAAATCGCTCGCCTCGCTTGAGGACGCGCCGGCCGATCCGCCGAAGGCGCTGGACATGGTGCGGATCCTTGTCGACGGCCACGAGACAGTAGCGCGCACCGCGCGAGAGGTGTTTCCCATGGCCGAGCGGGCCCACGACCAGCCGACGGCGGATCTTCTGACCCAGCGCCTGAATAGTCACGAGAAGACCGCGTGGATGCTGCGAAGTCTGCTGGAGTAATGGACGAATTAGCCGGCGCATGCGCTTGGGCATTTTTTTGTTGACTGCGGTTTGCTATCCTCTTCCGAGTGCCGCGACATCAGCGGTATGACCGCACTTCGCCACGGAGGGGGAAAAGATGTCGACGCGCAATCTCTGGCTCGGACTGATCGGGACCGCCGCCACGAGCGCCGTCGCGGGCTGCGCGACCCCCGGCACCACGCCGCACGTGACCGGCACCGTGCTCACCAAGTCGGCGGACCTCATTCGCGCACAGCGGGTACCGACCAGCGTTTTTTCACCCTTGGACGATGTCGTCTGCTACGTATATTTTCAATGGGATGACCCCACGCGCGAGGCGGGACATCACAAGGTCGAGTGGCGGTGGTACCAAGACGGCAGGCTGGTATCGCAAAGTAAGAAGGACCTGCACTTCAGGCGCACCCCATACAGCACTTGGACGTATCGCTCCGCCGGTGCGCTGGGCCTCGGCCACTTCTCCGTTGCGACTTCGCTCGATGGCGTGGCCGTCTCGACGAGCGACTTCGAGATCAAGCCCTAGGCATCTTGCGGGTATGTGCGCGTCCGCGATCCGCGCGTCAGCTCGCCGGCCCAACCCTCGCGAGCAGAAACCCGTCATACCCCTTGGTGCCCACGGTTTGAATCACCGTCGCCGAAAGGCGCGGCTCCTTGCCGACCCATTCCGCCAGGCGTCGCACGGCATCCGCTGAAGCATCGCGTGGTTCCGCGACCACGGCGCCCTCGCGCACAACGTTGTCGACCACGATGAGCGACCCTTCGCGTGTGAGCTCGAGGGCTGCCTGGACGTATGCGAGATTGTTCACCTTGTCGGCATCGATGAAGACGAGATCGAACGGCGCGCCCTTCGCGGCGCGCAACTCGGCGAACGAGTCGAGCGCCGGGCCGAGCCGCAGCTCGATTCGATCGTCGATGCCTGCTCGAGCAAAGTTCGCGCGCGCGAGCCACAAAGTGCTGTAGCCGCCGAGCGTGCCGATTTCCAGGACCCGCTCCGAGCGCTGGGCAAGCGCCAGAAGATACAAGAGCTTGCCCTGGCTCGGGGGGACTTGAATGGCCGGGAGTCCGGCTGCGGCGGCCGCCCGCAGCGCGTCATTCAGCGTTGCATCGGAGGGAATGAGCTCCGCATCGAAGTAAGTCTCGACGTTGGACCAAGTAGTCTCGTTCATGGAATTCCTCGCTGTGGCGGCAGGTCGGCGAGAGCCTGCGCAGCCGGATTGATGAAGGTCTCGATGTCGGCGAGCGTGGCCGCACGCCGTCGCGCCGGCAGGCTCAACGCCGCCACCGTGTCGGCATGCATGAGCTTCGCATACATCTTGAGCGTGACCGGCACGCTGCGCGCGCAGAGCGCAGCGGCAAGGTTCTGCGAATTATGGGGCGACACCATGGTGTCCTTTGCTCCATGGATCAGCAGCATCGGCGGCGCGGCGCCCGTCACGAAATTGATCGGCTGAGAGGCGGGATAGAGCGGCGGGGGGCCGAAAATATCGCGTACGTCGTCTTCCCGAAGCGGAAGGAAATCATAAGGCCCCGACAGCCCGATCACGCCCGCGATCGGCGGCGGCGGCCGCTGCAGCGGAGCAAAGTATCTTACGTCGAGCGCCAACAACGCAGCGATGTGCGCTCCTGCCGAGT
>Ga0182024_10016323_pt1 | contig 14101 bp, 9 predicted proteins | sample P32metaG_FD_120480 | JGI IMG/M metagenome (GOLD analysis project Ga0182024, IMG submission 120480) | Permafrost microbial communities from Stordalen Mire, Sweden - P3-2 metaG (Illumina Assembly) | ecosystem: Environmental > Terrestrial > Soil > Wetlands > Permafrost | place: Sweden: Stordalen... | reverse complement strand
TACCGTCGCGCGGCCGAATCTTTCGATTTTCCGGCCGATTTGCGATTCGAGCGAACGGTGGTGTTTGGTGATGGCCGCAAGCGGTCTGATTTATCTGTCGATTTCGCGACGGTAAACAGTTACCCGCGAATTATCGGATATAAAGGGTCGTGTCCCTTTCAGTTACCTCAAAGGGGAACTGTGGACCGTATAAACGCAACCGATCTTGAGGAGTGGGCGAAGCTCGTTGTCGCTAGACACGAACTGCCGCGGCTTTTGTCTCGCTTGATTTGGGCTTCATTTCCACGTGATGTTTCACGACTTGACATGCCCGGCGGTGAACTGTCTGAACTTTCCGGTTTTGACGGAATTGTCGAATGCAGCACTGGCGACGACTTGGTCCCTCAAGGCCAATCTGTGTGGGAAGTTAGCACAAGAAGAGATATATCGAAAAAAGCCGAGGAGGACTACACAAAACGAACGGCCAATCCGGGCGCCGTCGAACAGGAGCAGACCACCTTCGTCTTTGCAACACCTCGACGCTGGGTAAGCGCCGAAACTTGGGCCACTGCGAAGCGAACACTGAATGGTTGGAAAGGAGTAAGGGTTCTCTGGTCTGAACATCTTGAGAAATGGCTTTTGCGGGTTCCGTGGATCGCGGCAGAATACAGCGACGAAATAGCCAAGAGACCGATTGATGGTATTCAAAGTTTACAAATGGTCTGGGAGGAATATCATTACGTGGGATCTCGCTTACGGATGCCTCCGGAGTTCTTGATCGCCAATCGAACAACGACGAGCACAGCCTTTCAATACTGGGTTCGCAACGGAGGAACGGATGGAGATCGAGTGTTGCGTATTTCAGGGCAAAGCGAAATGGAAGTGCTTCATTTCGTGGCAGCTTCGGTTCGTTCACTGCCGGCAGAAGAACGCGACAGGCTCACGACCCGAATTTTGCATGTGACAAATCTCGGTGTTGCCAGCCGCCTGGGCAACTTAAGGCCCGAGCATATCTTGATCGGTCGGGCCGGTGAATTAACGCCGCACATCCAAAAGCTTGCCGAACGCTGGACTTGTCGTGCTGTTATCATTCACAAGTCGGCTGAACGTGGAGCGCCGGAACCAGGTCCCGGCCTATCTCATCTTCGGCTTGACCCCATTGCCAGTCATTTGCTTGTGGCGTCCCTAATGCAATTCGCATACCCAAAGGAAGAAGCGGAAAGAATTTGTCATAATAATAATTTCGACTATGAGCAGATTCGCAGAAATGTCCTCTTGGCATAATTGATTGACTAGGAACGTGATATATGCGTCAAATAGTGAACTCTACAAAAATAGACGACTGGTTTTCTTCAACCTCTCGCGACGCCCAGGGTTTACTGCCTCATTTCGTGCGGCGATTGATAAATGCGACAATTGGATTCACCGCAATCAAGGTGCTTCAAATCCCAGTCGGCGACGATGTGGCCCGGAGGGGCTTCGATGGTCGCGTAGAAGTAGAGGCCGGCCATCGCTATGTGCCGGCGGACCTCTCTGTTTGGGAAATGGGAACGGGAAATTCTCCAATGAGGAAAGCAAACGAAGTGTATGGAGACCGCACCGCCAATCCGAAAGGCATTGAAATCCAGAGCACCGCGTTTGTTTTTGTGACTCCTCATCGTTGGGAAGGAAAAGATGAGTGGGCGAAAGCGCGGCAAGATGAGAAAAATTGGCGCGAAGTGCGTGTACTTGACAATTCCGACTTGGAGGCGTGGTGTGAGTTGGCTCCAGGCGTTGGACGGTGGCTTGCTCAGCAAATGGGAGTGCCTGTAATCGGCCTGTGCGACTTGGACGTTTTCCGCCGTGAGCTTGCTGCAGAATATCAATGTGACAATTTATCTCCAGATCTCTTGATTAGCGGACGCGATGAGAACCTTACACAGTTCCACAATTGGCTTGCAGGCGATAAAGGCGAACTTGATGTTGAAGGAGAATCCATCGAAGATGTAACTGCATTTGTCGCAGCCGCGATCGAAAAGCTTCCCCCTAACCGCCGTGAATGGGTTATCTCCAGGTTGTTATTCGTGGATTGTGTTGATGGCATGGAGTACATCGCAGCGATTTCCGCGGACATGTTCGTCATTCCCACATCTGATGAGGCTCGCCGGAGAGCTAAGGCCGGAAGATCAACTGCGCTTCGGCTCATCTATCCCGTAGTGAGGGCTGCTGGAACTTCGCGTCAGCAAGGCGTGTCGCTTCGCCTTACGGGAATCCGAAGAGCAGCTTGCGAACAAGCGCTGTTAGCAATGGCAGTTCCGTCGCCTCGTGCGGCGCGAATCGCGGTCGAGTCAAAAGGACATCTCGTTCCTTGTCTGTGGATGCTCGCGCGCGGACCGGATACGCCGTTACCGTGGACTATTGGACAGCCCGCAATGGAGTTGGCACCCCTTATGTTCGCAGGTCAATGGGACGCCGATTCTGAGACAGACCGGGCAATCATCGCCAAGTTGGCTGGCCGAGACTACTCCGAAGTCGAAAAGACTCTTGCTCAGTGGCAGTCACCTAATGGTCCCTTGGTAAAGCGTGGCCCGCTTTGGGACTGGATGGCATGGGATTTTGCATGGAACTGCCTTGCCCCACACATTGATCAGAACCTTCTAACAAGATTCACGCAGGCTTTGCCGGAAGTTCTCGGCATTCCCGATCCTAAGTTGGAACTCGATCCTGAGAAGCAATGGATGGCTTCTGTATACAAAAAGAAGCATCCATTCTCCACAGCACTTCGGGCTGGATTGGTGGGGTCTTTAGTACAGCTTGCGCTTAACGACGCCGGTGTTCAGGGAACAAGCGGTCAAGCCATTGCATCTGCTTATGTATCGAGTCTTCTGAATGGAACCAATCTCAAGCGCTCTCTTGCGTGGCCCTCATTGGCGCCTTGGCTGCCCGATTTGGCGGAGGCCGCACCGGAGGCATTTTTAAGAGCGACGGATTCGTTCTGTGATGACGCTAAGGCAGTGAACGCCGTCTTTATTGATGTGGGCATATTTGGCTCTAGTCCGCACACATTCCTGCTCTGGGCCCTCGAAAGGCTTGCTTGGTCCAAAGAGCACTTCAGTCGAGCCATCGCTATTCTGGGCGAGTTGGCGGCACGCGATCCTGGAGGACGACTCCTTAACAGACCACTTAATAGCTTGAAAGAGATTTTGCTGCCATGGTTTCCAAGAACTTCGGTATCAGTCGAGGAGCGGTTGGTTGCGCTAGACCTCTTGTACCAGCGTCAAGCCGAAGTGGCCTGGCAAGTCGTGTGCGCCCTTTTGCCTCATGGCCCAAGCATGGCCGGCCCGACCGCAAATCCTCAGTGGCGGGATTGGAAACCAACTAGCGAACGGCGGGTCACGGGGGAAGAATATTGGAAATGCGTCGAAGCGCTGTTTCAGCGAGCCCTGACATGGGCAGGTATATCTGGGACTCGTTGGAGGGATTTGATCCGCGCGTATTCGCATATGAGAGAAAGCCCCATCGACCTCGGAAACCGTCTCCTTGCAGCGTTGAGAGGCGTCCTTGTGGATCAAGTGGCGGACCTGGACCGCATGGTAATTGCAGACGCATTGCGGGATTTGCTCAATCTTTTCGATCAACCTCATGATGCCGAAGGGACAGGTCAAAGCGCATTTGCAACCATCCAAATCCTACAAGAAACCTTTCAGCCCGAAGATTTGATAGAACGCAATAAATGGCTGTTTACGGACTGGCCACATATCCCACGTGATCGGAAGCTAAGTTACGATGACTTTCGGAAATCAGCGCACGAGCAGCAATTACAGACGGTTCAGAAGATATACACCCAGCGCGGAATTCACGGAATCCTAGCGTTGGCAGACGCGGCACCGAACGCCGCAATCGTTGGCATCCCTTTCGCTGAAATTGAGATCGACGATGATGCGCTTTGTGCGCTCTTGAATGAGACAATAACATTAACTCCAACTCGTGAAAGCCTGCCGAACAGGTTGCGATTTGCTCTTGCCTATGTGGGCGATAGCTATCATAGGCGCGGCGCGGCCTGGATAGACCATGTTCGAACCTTATCGGGCATTGACTGGACAGTTGATGCTCTCGCCAACTTCGCTTGGGGGCTGCCGGCTGAAGGTCCTATCTGGGACCGTATGGTTGCCTGGGGACATAATGTTGTCGATGCCTATTGGAAGCGCGTTCTGATTCATTTTGTTCCCCCTGAGAATGCTGAGCGTGACGCTGAGCGAGCGGTCCTAGAACTTATCCGTGCCGACCGGCCATATCGGGCTTTGGATGTCGCGGCGATGTGTTTTCCCTTAAAGGGAGGACGCCCTTTACCAGTTACTCCAGATACGATCCTTCATCTACTTCAGGAAACACCAAGGCATGACCCCAAGGCAGAGTGGTGGCCGCCAAGCGTGGACATGCTCGGACACCATGTCGAGACACTCCTTGATGTTCTTGAGACCAATGGCATCGACACAATTGTTCTCGCAAACATAGAGTATCTTTGGTTAGCTGTATTAGACCGGCATGACCGAGCTCCCAAATTCCTTGGAAAAGCGATCTCCACGAACCCCAAAATCTTTGTTGAACTGTTAGAGAGCGCATTTAGGTCCGAACTTCAAGAAACTACGGACTCAGAGGAAGCCTCGAAGCCAGACGACAGACAGGCTCATATTGCCATGAAGACGTATCGTTTGCTGGAAGATTTACGGACGTTGCCTGGCGAGGAACAACGCGCTGTCTCGGCAAAGCAGGGCGACGGTGAAGTGCGTTTTGACGACGGAAAAATCAACGAGACATTACTGATTGCGTGGGTCGAGCAAGCTCGAGCGCTAGCCAATAGCAGCGGAAGAATTGGCGTTTGTGATTTTCAAATTGGGCGACTGTTTTCTGAAGCCCCAAAGGATTCTGACGGAAGCTGGCCATGCGAACCCGTACGTAACATAATTGAAAAACTAAAAAGTGACCGACTTGACCGTGGATTAGCCATTGGTCTCTTCAATCGTCGTGGAGCGCATTGGCGCCAACCGGGCGGCCAGCAGGAAAGGAAAATCGCAGATTTGTTCCGAAGTTTAGCGGAGCGCGTGCGATCAAAATGGCCGCGGACAGCTGGCCTTCTTAGTGAGATTGCTACAAACTACGACCAGCATGCCAAAAGAGAAGATGAACAACAGGCATTGGAGGAATTCGAGTAATCTTGGCTTTTCGCAGCGAAGCCAAAACCTGAGCATCTGACAGGCTTCCCCCAAAAAGCAATGGAACAACCAACGAGCTGCGCCAGCTATCAAGATTTCGCGCGATCTGCCAGCCGATGACCCGAGTCGGTATGTCCTGCGCCCCGAAAATGTCCCAACCTAAGAGTATAGAATCGCGGCTCGGAAAGGGCTGTGATGAAAAAGCGTTTTACGGAAGAACAGATCGTGGCCATTCTGCGTGAGGGCCAGGTTGGACAGAAGACCGTCGAGCAACTTTGCCGCGAGCATGGCATCAGTTCGCCGACCTACTACGTCTGGAAGCGGAAGTACGGCTCGATGAGCGAGCCAGACGTGAAACGGTTGCGCGAGCTGGAGAAGGAGAACGCTCGGCTCAAGCGTCTTTTGGCCGAGCGGGAGCTGGCCATCGACGTGATGAAGGAGTTCCTCGAAAAAAAGTAACCGCCGTCGGCGAGCGTCGGGCGTTTGTGACGTTCGCCGGGCTGCGGGAGCTTTCGGCCTCTTGTGCCTGCGAACTGGTGAAAGTCAGTCGGCGCCGGATCGGATACCTGGGCCGCAAGGACGATACGGCGGTGCTGGCGTCGTCTGGTATGGGATTCAGGGCAGTATAATCCCTGGATGCAATCTGAATCCCGCGAATTGTCGGCCTCGAAGAAAAAAGGAAGCAACCATGTCCAATTTAGCTCAGTCTGGTGCGGGCAACGGTTCGGGTGCGGCGCAGCGCCATGTTTATGAACTGCGCCTTTATCACTTCAAAGAGGGCAAGATCGAGGCGCTGAAGGCGCGATTCCGTGATCACACCGATCGGCTCTTCAAGCGCCACCACATGAAAAGCATCGGCTATTGGCAGCCGCAGGATGCGCCCGCTTCGCAAAATCTGCTCGTGTACATCCTCCAGCATCCCAGCCGTGAAGATGCGCGCGAGAATTGGGCGGCATTCCAGGCCGATCCGGAATGGAAAAAGGTCAAAGCCGAGACCGAAGCCAACGGCCCGCTGGTGGACCATATCGATTCCTATTTCATGGACCCGACGAGTTTTTCAGAGCTGAAGTGACGTTCTGCTCCGCCGGCGCGTCAGGGGCGGGCCGGTGTCGTTTTCAGCGGCGCGGGATCGTCGGTGATTCTTGAGGCGATTCGGGAGGAACCGTGGGCGAAACGGGGAGGATGTGCGCGCTGAGATTGACTTGTTGAACCGGCCGGGATACTTTATCGTATAAAGTGATTGAAAGGAGCCTGGCGATGGAACTTCACGAAGCGTTGACGCAGATCGGTGACATACGAAGGCAGATGAGCCGGACGCGGGAGTTTCGTGGGTATGGGGCGCTCACGACGTTCGGGACGGGGGTGGCGGCGGTCGCGGCGGCGGGATGGCAGGCGCGATATCTTCCTGATCCGGCGGCCGGCCCTGAGGCGTTTGTTAATCTGTGGGTGGGAGTGGCGATGGCGTGCGTCGCTTTTGTGGGGTTGGAACTGGCGGTTCGATATCGCCGGTCGGAATCGTCGCTGCAAAGGGAGCTGACGATTTTAGCGGTCGAACAGTTTTTGCCGTCGCTCGTCATTGGGGGGCTGGTGACGCTGGTTGTTTGTGAATTTGCCAGGCCGTCGATGTGGATGCTGCCGGGGCTTTGGCAGGTGTTTTTCGGGTCGGGAATGTTTGCGTCGCGCCGGTTATTGCCGGGGCCGATTGTCTTTGTCGGGATTTTTTATGTGGCGAGCGGGCTGGTGAATCTTACCACGGGGCAGCTTGGGTGGGCTTTTTCGCCGTGGGGGATGGGATTGCCATTTGCGGTCGGCCAGGCGGCGACGGCGGTCATTTTTTGGCGAAGGGGGGCGGCCGATGACGCGGAATGATCGGCAGGATCCCAAAAGCACGTCGGGGCGATTCGCGTATGAGGGGTTGCACCGTGTGTTTCATGAGCGGGCGCGGCTGAGCATCCTGTCGTCGCTGGCGGCGCATCCGGAGGGGCTGCTGTTCAACGAATTGAAATTGCTCTGTTCGCTGACGGACGGGAACCTGAGCCGGCAGATTCAATTTTTGCAGGGGAGCGGATTCGTCGAGGTGTGGAAGGGGTATCACAAAAATCGCCCGCAGACGAAATGCCGGCTGACGCGGTCGGGGCGGGATGCGTTTCTGGAGTATATCGGCCAGTTGGAAAAGGTGGTTTCCGACGCGCAGGCGCGGAATAAAAGGCGGCACGCGCGGCCGTCGCCGGCGGGGATGATTCTCACTTGAAGGAAGCGGTCATGGGTTGAATGTGGTGAAGATTCGGTTTTTAACTTTACACGGTAAAGTAATTGAGTGTGTAGACCATTGCTGCGAAGGAGCGTTTCATGGGCGGACAATTGAGATTACCAGTTTCCGCGCCTTTGCGCCGCGCTTCCCACGGTCTGCAAGTGAAGCTGATTCTGCCGTCGCTGACGGAAGCGACGAGTCCGTATTGGCGGCCGATTAAATACTCGCTGTTTCCGCCGCTGGGATTGGCGACGCTGGCGGCGTATCTGTCGGCGGACGATCAGGCGCAGATCGTCGATGAGCACGTTCAGCAACTGGAACTGAACGACAAACCTGATCTTGTCATCATTCAGGTTTACATCACGAATGCCTACCGTGCCTATCGAATCGCCGATCATTACCGGGCGGCGGGATCGTTCGTGGCGCTGGGCGGATTGCACGTGACATCGCTGCCGGAGGAAGCGGCGGCGCACGCCGATGCGATATTTCTGGGGCCGGGCGAGCAGACCTTTCCGAAGTTTCTCGATGATTTTCGCGCTGGAAGGCCGGAGAAGGTTTATCGTTCAGCGGCCGGGCGGACGCTGGAGCGCGTTCCGCCGATTCGGCGCGATCTGATCGAGCGGCGGCGGTATCTGGTTCCCAATTCGATTGTCGTCACGCGCGGTTGCCCGATGCACTGCGATTTTTGTTACAAGGATGCGTTCTTCGAGAACGGCAAGGGGTTTTATACGCAGCGGGTTGACGACGCGCTGGCTGAAATCGCGCGGCTGCCGGGGCGGCATCTGTATTATCTGGACGATCATTTGCTGGGAGACCGGCGGTTTGCGGCGGCGATGTTCGCGGGGATGCGCGGGATGAACCGCATTTTTCAGGGGGCGGCGACGGTGGATTCCATTCTCCGGGGCGACCTCATCGAGAAAGCGGCTGAAGCGGGGTTGCGAAGCATTTTCGTTGGGTTTGAAACGCTTCAACCGGGGAATCTTGTCAGCAGCAACAAGAGGCAGAACCTTGGGCGGGATTACAAAGCGGTCACCGACAGGCTGCATTCATTGGGGATCATGATTAATGGGAGCTTTGTTTTCGGCATGGATGAAGATGAGCCGGATGTTTTTCGGCGGACGGTGGATTGGGCAATTGAACATGGGATCACCACGGCGACCTTTCATATCCAGACGCCGTATCCCGGGACGCGGCTTTATCAGCGGATGCTGGCGGAGGGGAGAATGACAAGCTCGGATTGGGATTTGTTCGACACGCGGCATGTGGTCTATCGGCCGGCACGGATGAAGGCGCAGGTTCTTGAAGATGGTTACAATTGGGCGTACGGCGAATTTTACCGATGGTCGTCTATCGCGCGTGCCTCGCTGTTTCACGGCAGCGTGAAGCACCAAGCGAAGCACTTTTTTTATGCGTCTGGATGGAAGAAATTTGAACGGTTGTGGAATTGGGTCATTCGGGCCAGGCAGTTGCGCTGGACGACGCCGTTGCTGGAGGCGGTGCTTTCGAGGGTTTCGAGGGAGGGCGGCTTGGGGGTGAAAAGCGAGGCGGGCGCGCTCGTGGAGAAATGTTCAATCGTGGATGAGTCGGCTTGAGGCGTGGATGGCAGAACGCGTCCCGGCACGCCGGGACGGCTAAAAGGGGATTGTGGCACGAAACGTGCTTTCAGGCCTCCGCAGGGATTATGGCGTCATTTCTGCTGTGTATATCACCATTGGAATGGCCGAAGAAATAGTATGCCTTTGAACTGGGCGAACGCCCGGGGAGTAATACTGGCAGGGATATTATGGGCGATCCGCATGTGAAATATCTTCTGATCGGGGGCGGGCTGGCGTCCTTTTCCGCTGCCGCGGCGATTCGGATGCGCGATGAGCAGGGGTCGCTGCTGCTCGTCGGGCAGGAGATCAATCGGCCGTATAACCGGTCTCCGCTGAGCAAGACGTTTCTGCGGCGGCAGAGCGATCGGACGGAATTGTTTCTCTGCCGGCCGGAGTGGTTCACCGATCATGGGGTTCAACTTCGCACCGGGTGCCGGGCGGCAAATCTGGATACGGGGAGGAGCGTGGTTAATCTGGAGAATGGGGAGTCGATTTCTTATGACCGGCTGCTGCTGGCGACGGGGTGCGCTCCCAAGCCGTTGAGCATTCCCGGGAGGCAGCTTCCCGGGGTGTTTTCGCCGCACAATATTGAGGATTATGAGCAGTTGCAGGTGGCGGTGGGGAAGGCGAAGGCCGATGGCCGGCGGCGGGGGCGGGCGGTGGTGATTGGCGGGGGGTTGCTGGGTGTCGAGATCGCAGCTTCCATCGCGCAGGCGGGAGTGGAGGTGGATCTGATCGTGGCGGGTGCCCATCCGTGGTCGAGATTCGCGGGGGAGTCGGCGGGCAGCTTTCTTTCGCGGTTCCTGAGCGATCGGGGTTTGAAATTGCATCTTGGTGTGCGGGCGGCGCGAGTCGAAGGGGATGGGCGGGCGCAGCGCATTATTTTGAGCGATGGGCAGACGATTGCGTGCGATTTTGTGGTGGCGGCGGCGGGGACGGTTCCCAACAAGGATCTGCTGCGCGGGACGGGGATTGTGGCCGAGACGGCGATTCTGGCGGATGAGCATTGCCGGACGAATGTGGCGGGGATTTATGCGGCGGGGGATTGCGCGGCGGTGCGCGATCCGGTGTTTGGGAAGCATCGAGCGCCGGAGCAATGGGATACGGCGGCGGCGACGGGAGCGGTGGCGGGCGCGAATATGGCGGGGGACGAGGTGGCGCTGACCGGCATGGCGGCGTTTTCGACGGAAGTGTTTGGGCTGCGGGCGCGGGCGTGGGGGCAGGCCAAGCATGTGACGCGGCGGCTGATGCGCGGTGCGGCGAATGTGGAATCGGCGGATTTTTTGGAGATCGGGCTGACGGCGGAAGGGAGCGTGTCGCAGATTCTGGCGGTGGGGCCGGCGGGGGATCAGGCGGTGCTGGCGGAGCTAGTGCGGCGGCGGGTGGGGATTGCGGGGCGGGAGGAGTTGGTGAGGGAGCCGGGGTGGGGGCTGGAGAATCTTTTTGGGTGAGAAGGCGCCCTGGGGGTAGTCACCCAGGGTTAAGAGGAAGACCGAGGGGTAGCTACCCCTCGGCTTTCCGGGGGGATGGGGTGGATAGGGCCAGGTCGGTGTCTCGTTCTAGGTAGGCGGCGCCGGCGAGCCAGAGCAGACCGCCGATTGCCATAATCACGGACATGACAAGGAAGCCAACTTTCAGGCTCGATACGTCGGCGATTTTGCCGATCAATGCGGGGGAGATGGCGTCGCCTAATGCGTGGATAAGAAGAATGTTGATGGCGAATGCGCCGGCGCGGATCGAGGGGTGGGTGACGTTGGCCAGGATGGCGTTGCCGGGGCCGGTGTTGAGGGTGAGGAAGAAGCAGCCGAGGAAGATCCAAATCCAGGCCCAGGGGAAGGGTGTGTACAACATCATGATGAAGGCGGGGAAGCCGGCGAACATTCCGGCGGCGCAGACCAAAAAGTAAGCGCCGGAGAAACGGGCGCGGAGGCGGTCGCCGATCCAGCCGCCAGCTAATGTTCCCAGCAGGCCGCCGGTGGCGAGGATACCGCCGAAGATGAGATTGACGTGAGTGAGATCGCCGGCGGTTCCTAATCGCTCGACATAAGTTGGCATCCAGAAACCTACGCCGCCCATGGCGAAGGTCATGGCCATGAGGCCGAGGGTGTCGAGGATGTAGGACGGATTGCGCATGAGGACGAGATAGTCGCGCCATTCCGCGGGTTTGGCGGCGAGTCCGTCGGCGCCGCCGCGTTGGGGTTCGGGCATTTTTGAGGACCAGAAGGCGAGGAGAAGTCCTGGGGGAGTGACGAGCCAGAAGGCCCATCGCCAGCCGAGTCTTGCGGCGACGGCGCCGCCGAGGACGTAGCCGAGGGCGCTGCCGACGGGGATGGCGAGGTAGAAGTAGGCCAACATCTGGCCGCGGCGCGCGGGGGCGTAGAGGTCGGAGATAAGAGTGGGGGCGGTGGGACCATAGGCGGCTTCGCCGACGCCGACGCAGCAGCGGGTGAGGATGAGCATGGTCATGGTGGTGGCCAGGCCGGTCGCGCCGCTGGCGAGGCTCCAGAGAGCGACGCCGATGGCGACGAGGAGCCAGCGGCCGGTGCGGTCGGCGAGGCGGCCGAAGAGGGGGGCGAGGATCATGTAGCTGACGAGGAAGGCGGTGGCGGTCCAGCCCATGGCCTCGTTGGTGGCGTGGAGATCCGTTTGGATGAGCGGGACGACGGCGGCGAGGATTTGGCGATCGACGTAATTGAAGAGATTGATGACGAGCAGAAGGGTGAGGGCTTTGGTCCTTGGTTGCACGGGGGGATTCTACATAAAAGCAGGGGTTGCGCGGTGAGGGGGTGAAGAGCGCCCCACAAGTGGGTCCGCTAAACTAAAAAAACAAGCCCTCGGCGGGTTTCGCCGAGGGCTTGGCTCCAAGGAAAGGGAGCGTCACTGCGATGAAGGCGTGGTTAGACGTTCTTCAAGAGTGTCAGCGCTTCCTGCGGGGTGGAGTTGGCCTGAGCCAGGACGGTGGTGGCGGCCTGGGACAGGATTTGCGATCGCGTGAGATTGCTGGTCTCGGCGGCAAAGTTGGTGTCCTCGATGCTGCTCTCCGCAGCGGAGGAGTTTTCATAGGCGACGTTCAAGGCGTTGACCGTCGAGCCGACGGTGTAGTCCTGGAACGCACCCAGCCTGCCGCGCAGGTCGGCCACCTGGTTGATGGCCGCGCTGATGATTTGCTGCGCGGAGTTGAGATTGGAACTGCTCAGGGCGTTGGTTCCGCCTGTTCCGAGGGAATCGAGGTATCCATAGGCAGCCGTGCCAAGACTGGCGGTGGAAACATTGGCGATTCCGATGGAGGCTCTGCCGGCGTCGTCGACGACGGGGCCGAGCTGGAAATTGGCGCCGCCGCCGGTGATGTAGAAGGATTCGGTTTGAGCGGCGCTGTTCAGGCCCGTAGCCAGATCGGTTTGGAAATCCAAGCCGGAGGTGCGGAAGATGACGTGCAGTCCCTGCACGGTGGCTTCGGCGCCGTTGACGGTGACGTTGGCGTCGGTTCCTTTGGCGCTGGTGCCTGCGAAGGCATAGCTTCCGCTGGCGGCCTTGACGCTGACGAACTGGCTTGAGCCGTAGTCGGCGCTGATGAGGGAGAGCGCCTTGCTGGCCGATCCGCTGAGTGTGGCGGAGGCGGTGACGCTGGTCTGGTTCTCCACGGCGTTGACGGCGTAGGCGATCGCCGAGGCATTGGTGCCGCTGGCGAAGCTGAGATCAATGGAACCAAGATTGCCGTTGATCTCGAGAGTGACGGCCGAGCCGGTGATCGTGCCGACAGTGCTGGTGAGCACGGCGGTCTTGGCGGCGCCGGTGACGTCCACGGTCACTTTCAACGCGCTGTTTTCCGGCAGCAGGGCGGAATTGATCTGAAGATTCTGCAGCGCGCTGGTTTTGAGGCCGGAGGTGACGTAGTCGAGGTTGCCGTTGAGAAGATTGGCTCCCTGGAAGCTGGTATTGGCCGCGATGCGATTGACGGTGTTGAGGATGGAGTCTACCTGCAACTGGTCGGCGGAAATCTGATCGGTGGAGAGACCGCCGGTGTTGGCGGCCTGACCGACCAGCCCCTGTAGCTGGGTGAGCAGGTTGCTGACCTCGCTGAGTCCGCCTTCGGCGGTTCCGACGACGTTGCCGGCGAGACCGGCATTGGCGATGGCGGTCTGGAGTCCGGTGTTTTCCTGGTTGAAACTTTCAACCGCGATCAGGCCCGACGGGTTGTCGGCGCCGGAATTGATCTGCAAGCCTGTACTCAAACGTTCGAGGCTTGTGTTTAAGGACGCATTATTCTGCGCCAGCACGTTCTGTGCTATGAGTGAACTGACATTGGTATTAATGACGCTCATAAAAGTCTCTCCGTGACGCTTTGCCCGCGATCTGGGCGGCGCCTACGCCGGCGCCGCAGTCACGGGCATTCATTCCTTTGAGTCTGCCCGGTGCGGTCAGGTTATGGTGGCCATGGCTTTGACTCCTTTCTGGCGTTGCGACGGCCGAAATCGTGACCGTCCCAAATTCGCACAAGTCATCGACGTGGAAGTTGAATTTGCGTGAAGCGGGCAGAGCGGCCGAAAGTGCGGGGCGGTTATGGGATGCAAGGGTCTGTGCGGGCGGCGCGGGTCGGGCGATTGGGGTTTGTGCCGCGGAGTTTATTGGACGGCGGCGGCGGCGCAGAAACTGCCTTCGTGAGGGTTACTTAAAAAAAATCGCCCCCGGACGGTTGGTCCGGGGGCGATTGGGCTTGCATTTGCAGAGAATGTCCAAGCGCGACCTTCCTTAATCACGCTTGAGGGCGGATCAGGCGTTCTTCAGAAGCGTCAGCGCTTCCTGAGGCGTCGAGTTGGCCTGGGCCAGAACGGTGGTAGCCGACTGGGACAGGATCTGGGCACGAGTCAGGTTGCTGGTTTCGGACGCGAAGTTGGTGTCTTCAATCGCCGACTCCGCGGCGTTGGAGTTTTCATACGAGACGTTCAACGCGTTGATGGTTGAACCGATCGTATAATCCTGGAACGAACCGAGGCGGCCGCGCAGGTCGCTGACCTGATTGATGGCGGCCGTCAGAATGCTCTGAACGGTGCTCAGGTTGTTGCTGGTCAGCGAATTCACGCCGC
>Ga0182024_10016321_pt1 | contig 14101 bp, 15 predicted proteins | sample P32metaG_FD_120480 | JGI IMG/M metagenome (GOLD analysis project Ga0182024, IMG submission 120480) | Permafrost microbial communities from Stordalen Mire, Sweden - P3-2 metaG (Illumina Assembly) | ecosystem: Environmental > Terrestrial > Soil > Wetlands > Permafrost | place: Sweden: Stordalen... | reverse complement strand
CCCGCGAGACCGGCGCATGGCTTCGGACGGTGGTGATGGGTTATTACCAATACCATGCTGTTCCCGGGAACTCGGCTCAGCTGCGCATCTTCTGGCGGCGCGCATGCCGATTGTGGCGAAGCGTTTTAGTTCGTCGCAGTCAACGCGCCCGGTGCGTTGGGGGCGTTTGTTCCCCATCTTGTACCGGTGGATTCCCCAGCCCCGCGTTCTGCATCCCTATCCCCACGTCCGCTTCGCCGCCACTCATCCTCAGTAAGAGCCGTATGCGTAAACGCGCTCGTACGGATCTGTGCGGGGGGCGATCAGCAATGGTCGTCCCTACCGCGACAGTAATCGACTTGGCCGTACCGGTATCCCGGATTTGTGGCACTTGCGGTCAAGAAACGGCGTTCCAGAAAGTTGGCCTGATTAGGAACGAGGGTTGTCTTCTCGTGATTAGGGCTCTTGGACACTGGCGAAGGGAGCATCAATGCCGAGTCGATAACCGCAGATTATCGGACCAGGACGACCACCGGAGAAACGCCATTAAAATCCCCGGCGCCTCGCGCGCGCGTAGGAGATTCTTGATTGGTCCAGAAAACCCCTGAGGAGCGCCGGAAGATAGCCAAGGCCGCGGCAAAGGCTCGCTGGGCGAAGAAGCCGGCCGAATATAGCCCTTTGTTCCCGGTACTTCCGGGGCCGTTGACACATTTCCTGCTTCGGAGCATACTGTATCTACCCTCACCGGAACGAAGTGGCCAGAGTCCGGAAGGGGTCAGGGGATCTCCTCCGCCCTGACAAACATGGGACGAGGATCGCCGGCCGCCAGGTCGTTGAAATTCTTCTTTTTGGGTCGCCTTTCGGTGCAAAGGCCAAATACACCTAAGAGGGTTCGTGTTTGGCTCAAGAGATTTTCAGCCCATCGGGCAGCGCATTCGAGAAGCACTATCGTGTAAAAGACCTGGCCGAATTGTGGGGTTTCTCCAAGAACACCATCCGCAAGCTGTTTGTAAATGAGCCGGGCGTAATCTGCCTTGGCAAGTCCAGCGACAAGCGCGAGTACTGCTCGCTCTCCATTCCCGAGAGTGTGGCACTACGTGTTCACGAGCGCCTCGGCAACAATACCCTCAAGCCTCGCCTTACGCGCCGTCACCCACTTCGCGTAATACGTCTCCGTGATCTTAACGCTGGAGTGCGCAAGAAGCCGGGAAACGTCCTCCAGCGGGACGCCGCGCAAAAGCATTCGTATGGCGAAGGTGTCGCGTAGACGGTGAGGCCGACAGTCCATGATGCCGCACTGCTTGCCGAGTTCGCGCATACGCAGGTACACCAGGTTCGCGGCCGAAAACGATGTCGATTTATTAGCGGTCCAATAGAACGGCAGCTTTTCAGAGAGCCACTCACAAGCGTCGATGTCCTTCTTGAGCCGATCGGAAATATACGCCTCGGCGCTCTTCGGTTGTTTCGTCTTCCTCTGCTTCTGTGGCGTGAAGGTGTATATCCACATTTTCTTTCCGCGGGTGACAACTGCGGGGTTATACCGAACCGCATCGCCAACCCTCATGCCGGTTTCCAGCATCAGTTCGAGCAATAGGCGGAAGGTCTCCGGGTGTTTGCCGTAGCCGTGGGCGCCATTCATACGCCCGGCATATTCGAGCATCGTGTGTACCTCGGCGTCCGTGTACGGTTCCTTCTGCTCGTACGTGGCGCTATGGGGCTTCACTCTGTCCACCAGTTGCTCTGTCAGCCATCCGCGCCGGAAAGCATCGCGCAAGAAGCACCTAACCTTGGCTGTCGCTTCGCGTCTGGATGTGTTGGCCATTTCGGGCAGGCCGCCAAACTTGAAACTCTCCAAGAGATCCACGGTCAATTCGCGAATGAAGAACTTTCCGCGGGCCTCGCAGTACCGGCGCAACCTGGAGAGCGTGAGTCTGGTGTAACTGAATGCCTGGTTCCCCAGCTCATGCTGTCGCGATTCAATGTACGTGTCGATGCACTCGGAGAGCTTAAGACCGTGTACCTCTCTGTCCTTGGAATCGGCCGATATGGAATCCCGCAGCGCCTCTGCCTCGGGCATGGAGGTAAAGCCTGTGCTCTGCCGAGGCACAAGCGAGTCGTCTTGGGTCCGGCCGTACATCCAGATCGGGCATTCGCAGTCCTTGTAGTGGCGCTTGGCACGCGCCGGCAACGGGCTTCTCTGAATGACGCAGCTCTTGACGTGACGGCGGTACAGTGTGAGTGGCATTACAGAGTGGATTGTACACGGTCATGTACACGTAGTCAATAGTCCTTTGTTATCAATCACATTTCTGTTTCAATCGGAAATAGGCTCCCAGAAGCCTAAGAAAACAGCCATGTCCGAGAACCCTTCACCTTAGCAGTGGGGGTGGCGCTGGATCGTATATAAATAACAGATAGCGTTGCGTTTGTCCGACTCTCTCCTTAGTGGACCAATGATTTGTACCTATATGATTTGTTTTTTGCCGTTGACGCAATCTGTCCCGGCCAGAAAATTGAAATCACACCTTTCAAACGGCTCGGTTGTCTTTCCGGGTTTTTCATCTAAGAAGAGGAAATATGCAGTGGACACGATCAGAAACCCTGGCGCTTGCTGCGCCAGGTTGTAATACCTGCTTGGGATTGGGCTTGCGAGTCGGACGCAAGCAGTCAATGCACCCTTGCAATTGCGTGCTGAGGGCTATCTTCCGGGAATGTTTTGACCGATTTCGCGCGTGCTCGAACCGCGAAAAGTATATGAGCAGGGTCACGCTGGATCCTCTGCCTGGCAAAGACCGTAGGGGCACCTGGGGCCGCAAGGACGAAGAGTATATCGCCGACTTTTGCCTGGTGAGCAAGCGAACCCTCACCAAACTCGAATACAGCATTTTTCGTTATCATTTCCTGTTGGGCGCCGACTGGAAGTTGTGCTGCCAAAAACTTCAGCTCGACCGTGGGAATTTCTTTCACGGCGTCTATCGCATCGAGCAGAAGCTGGGCCGCATCTTCCGCGAACTGGAGCCGTACCCGCTGTTTCCGGTGAGCGAGTATTTTCATGGACCGCTCAAAGGCGCCACCAGCTGTTTAGTCCCGCCGGTGGTCCCGATCCGCGCTGCATGGCGCAAAAACATCCCGCTTCCCAACCAGAAGAGCGCTTGAAAACTTAGGCGGGCGGTGGCATCGGTTCGTCCGCCTATTCGAACTGCTCCCGGAACCGGGCGAACTGCCGCTTCAGCTCCTCCAATTCGCTGCGCAGCTGGGCGATTTCGGCCTCTATAATCTCAGTCCTGTCCGGCCTCGCTGGCGCAGGCGGCGGCAGGTCGATCTCCTCCTCGGCGGGCGCGGGGGGGCCCGAAAGTAAATGCGCGTACCGAGCTTCCTTCTCGCCCGAGCGGCGCGGCAGCTTCACTACCAATTCCGGCATGTGCTCGATCACCGCTTCCACTTCGGACAAATCGTCGAAGCGATGCATGCGCTCCGCCCGGGTCCGCAACTCGCCCAATGTCTGCGGGCCTCGCAGCATCAGTTCGCAGAGCACTGCCAACTCCCGCCGCCCTAAATTCAGCTTTTCCGAGATGCGGTGCCCATATTTGGGAACCCGGCTGCCGGCTCCGGAGATGGCCAGCAGCAATCCCTTGTCGCGCAGGCTTTGGAGACTCTGCTCAACCGTCGCTTCGTCGAAGCGGAGCACCGGATCGCGATTCGATTTCTGATTGCAGGCCGCCACCAATGCGTTGATCGACAAAGGATAATACTCGGGAGTGGTGATCTCCTTCTCCAATAGCGAGCCCAGGACCCGCACTTCTACCGGATGCAGCGTGAAATCCATCGTCTCTCAGTCTTACATGCCCGAATCGCCTGCGGACACACACGGTGTGTTTACAATGAATGAATACAGCGGATGTTTCTCGGCAGGCTGCTTCGTTCAATTCCCCATCTCCGCCTTCTTTGGATTCATAGGCGCGCGCGCCCGTTGTTCGACCAGAAGTTCTATCTCGGCCGATATCCGGATGTGGCGGCCGCCGGAGCCGACCCCTGGCTGCATTACTTGACCCATGGAGCCGCCGAACGCCGCAAACCGAACCCGCTATTTGATCCCAATTACTACCTGGCCCAGCGCCCCGATGCCGAAGCCGGCGAGCCTGAAGCTGAGACCGATCCGCTGATGCATTTCGTTCAAGCTGGGAATAATAACCGGGCCAATCCGCATCCGCTCTTCGACTGCGAATCCTACCTGCGCGCAAATCCCGAACTGGCCCGGCAGGGCATCAACCCTCTGATTCATTTCGTGCGATCCAGTGGCGGCAAATCCCCCGCCTCCGAAGGCAGCTATTTTGGTGCGGCCTAGCATCATGCGCTGCGTTCTGCTGCATTACCACATCCTCAAGAACGGAGGCATGACCATCGAGGCCATCCTCGACCGCAGCTTCGGAGACAGATTCGCGAAGATCGAGACCGGCGAGCGCGACGGGCACGTCTCAAAAACGTCGTTGTTGTCTCTTTTGGAGCGCAACCCGGATGTCAGGGCGGTCTCCAGTCACCAGATCCGCTATCCCGTTCCGGCCATCCCCGGCTTCCTTTTCTTTGATCTCTGCTTCCTGCGCGACCCGATCGATCGCATTCGCTCCATGTACGACTATTTCCGCCAGAAGCCATCTCCCGGCGACCCGGTAAGCGATTTTGCGAACGAGCTGCGCATGGGCGATTTCGTCGCGCGCTTGATCCAGGAAATGCCCTGGTACATCAATGACGCGCAGGTGAATCTTCTCGCCAATGGAATCGTTAATGACTGCCCCGCAAAGCAGGATCTCGAACGAGCGACTGCCAAGATGATGCGCTGTTCCTTCCTGGGCGTGCTGGACCGCTTCCCTGAAAGCCTGATTGCCGGCCAGCACTTTCTCAGGCCAGTCTTTCCCGAGTTGGATTGCGCCGAACCGGCCGTTAACGTATCGGGCGATCTCGGTAGCACCCTGGACGACCGGCTCGGAAAGGTGCGCGATGCGTGTAGCACGCGCGTATATTCGGAACTGCTCAGCCTGAGCGTCATGGATCTGGAGTTGCTCGATCGGGCGCGCGCCGAGGTGGAACGCCGGTATAATCTGATTCCAGACCATCAAATCCAAATACTGAGGAGCCGCCTCCAGACGAAGGGCACGCTGGCGCGAGAAAACCGGCGCAGTATCCTGGTTTGAGACCCGGCCAAGGATCAAGCGCCTGACCAACTACCAAGTCGCTCAAATCAAAATCGACGACGTCGAGGTCGTCATCGTTTTTCTCGAGCCAAACCTGAATGCCGATACTCAGCCGGAACAGAGGCGCGATCTTTACCGTGCCCTGGAACGCTGCGCATCGCAAGGCGGCCTATCCGGCAACGTGGTGGCCGTCTGGCAAGACCAGTTCGGCAGAACTCGATTCATAGCGCCGGCTCAGCAGCACCCGTTCTTTCAAATCGTGAGCTACGATCAACTATATGCTCAGGTGAACGGGACGCTCGCCTGTTAGCCGTAACAAATATGGTCCCTAAAGAAGCGAAGCCACTCCCTTGACCACTTCCCATGGCGCGCGGCCGCGCGGCCTGACAATCTGGTTCACTGGACTCAGCGGGGCGGGCAAGACGACGCTTAACGATGCGGTGAGCGAGAGTCTGCGCGCCAAAGGGTACGCCGTCGAATCGCTGGACGGCGATGTGCTCCGCCACAATCTGTGGAAAGATCTGGGCTTCAGCAAGCAGGATCGCGACGAGAATATCCGCCGCATCGGATTTGTAGCGCATCTGCTCAGCAAGAACGGCATTATCGTGCTGGTATCGGCTATCTCTCCCTATCGCGCGGCGCGAGACGAGGTGCGGGCCCGCATCGGCGACTTTATCGAAATCTACGTGAACGCGCCCCTGAACATCTGCGAGCAGCGCGACCGCAAAGGGCTGTATCGAAAGGCCCGCAGCGGTGAACTCACTGGATTTACGGGTGTGGATGATCCTTATGAGGCGCCGCTCCATCCCGAGCTTGAATGCCACACCGACCGCGAAACCGTGACCGAAAGTGTCGAGAAGATTACGCGGTATCTGGAAGCGCGGCTGGCTTCTACAGCGGGAGCTTAGAGGGTTCCGGACCCGGCGCCGCTCGCGGCCGTGGCCAGTCCAGGTTTCCGCTGCCTGTGCGCGGCCGTGCTACCCTGAATGGCGGTCCACTTGGGAGGATTCCCGAAACCAGCTGGGGATAAATAGCTTATGACTGACGCTAAACCGCGGGTACTTCTTGCCGACGATCATGCGCTGGTGGCGGCCGGGCTTTCCAAGCTCCTCGAATCCGAGTTCGACCTCCTGGGAGCTGTATCGGATGGCAGGGCGCTGGTAGCCGCAGCCCAAAGCAATCATCCTGATGTGGTTTTGCTGGATATCTCGATGCCCAACCTGAACGGAATAGAAGCGGCTCGGCAGATCCGCATGACCGTGCCCTATTGCAAGCTCATCTTCGTCACGGTCCATTCCGACGCCGCCTATGTCGCCGAAGCGTTCCGCGCCGGAGCGTCGGGCTATGTCCTCAAAGGATCCGCCGCCTCCGAGCTGGCTACCGCGGTGCATGAGGTCTTGAACGAACGGATGTACCTCACGCCATTAATCGCCCGCTCGGCGCTGGAAGGCGTTCTCAATGCTGCTGATCGTGAGCCGGCCCTTCTGTCGGCGCGGCAGCGAGAAGTGCTGCAACTGGTGGCCGAGGGCTATTCCGCCAAAGAGATCGCCGGCATATTGAAGATCTCACCGAAAACCGTGGAGTTCCATAAGGGCTTGGTCATGAAGCGGCTGGATCTGCACTCCACCGCGGAGCTGACTCGCTACGCCCTCGAGCACGGAATCACGGGAAATTAATGCGGCGGCGTCAAGCCGTTTGAGATTTTTCCTTAAGTGACTGATCCCCGCGGGTAACAATCGCCTGCCTGCGTATCCGGTGTGCGAATATCGCAAACTCCCGTTGTGCGTTCCGCGCGGCAGTAGCTAACTCGTTGGTATCCCCAAGGCGGGTTTCCAGCAACTCAGCGATCTCGGTTAGCTGGTGTGTAAGGGTGGCGACGTGGCGATCCAGGATCTCCATCTCGTTGCGGCTGAGTGCAGCTTTCATAACACCAGTCTTTCCTCCCTTCCAATGCAAGGAGGCACCCTCACCAATGCACTGCAACACTAATTTCCGTGTGTACTACTGATAGCACATCCGGCTTCGGAAAGTCGCCTAGGAGCATCCCCAGCCGGTCAGTCACACAATCGCAAAGAAAATTATCAATCGTAAAGACGATTTATAAGAGGCGAAAGTTAGCAGTCAGCTCGCTGCATTTCCTTCGGAGTTAGACGGGCATCGACGGGCAAACTGGTTTGCCAGCGGAACAAATGATTCGCTAGACTGGGGAATACACTAGGTAGAAGTTGGGTACGACTTCGGAGCACCCTGACAGCGGTCGAGCTGAAATTAGGGCTGGACCATGCTTGGCCCGGGGGTCAACTTTAGGGTGTGTTGATTTTGTTTGCCATCTTCGGAATCCTGGAAGAGGAAAAGGATGGACCATGATCACTGGACGGAGTCAGGGAGACGGAAGCCCCACGGCACCGAACTACTTTCGGATCGAGCGCTTTTGACGTCACCACATCCACTAGCTAAAATCCTGGATCTGGCGGATGACGCCATCATTTCGGTGGATACCGATCAAAACATCATCCTCTTCAACCAAGGAGCCGAAAAGATCTTCGGCTATCCGGCCGCCGACATCATGGGGCAGCCGCTGGATGTGCTCTTGCCCCAGCGCCTGGTTGAAATTCATCGCAGACATTTAAAGGATTTCGGAGCATCCCACGTCATCGCCCGCCGCATGGGCGAGCGCAACGAAATCCTGGGCCGGCGCAAGGACGGTTCCGAGTTTCCCGCCGAGGCCTCCATCTCCAAGGTGAACGTGGAGGGCCGCACCATGTACACGGTGATCCTGCGCGACGTCACTGATCGCGTGGTCGCCGAAGAGAAAATCCGAACCTCGTTGCGCGAAAAGGAAGCGCTGCTCAAGGAAATTCATCATCGCGTAAAGAACAACTTGCAAGTTGTATCCAGCCTGCTCGGCCTGCAATCGCGCGTCGTCACCGACGAGCAGACTCGCAAAATGTTCCAGGAAAGTCAGAACCGGATTCATTCCATGGCCCTGCTGCATGAAAGCCTGTACCAGTCCAGCAACCTCTCTAAAATTGATTTCCCGGTCTACATCCGTCAGCTCGCCGCGCACCTGTTCCATTCTTATGGAGTGGGTCCGGAGCGCATCCATCTTCGAACCGACCTCGACAAACTGTATTTGAATCTGGATGCCGCCGTTCCTTGCGGGCTCATTATCAATGAGCTGATCTCCAACTCGTTGAAGTACGCTTTTCCCGACGGCCGCACCGGGGAGATTCGCGTCGAACTCCACGAGTATTCCGATCAAATGGCCAGGCTCATCGTGGCCGACGATGGCGTCGGACTCAGCAGCGACATCGATTGGGAGACCGCCAGAACCCTGGGATTACGGTTGGTACGCACGCTGGCGGAGCAGTTGGGCGCTAGAATTGAATTGAAAACCAACGCCGGAACCGAAGTCCAACTCACATTTCCCGCCGCGGCCTGAACCATGTCAGCACGCATCCTGATTGTTGAAGATGAGCGCATCACCGCCGAAGATCTGCGCGACATTTTGACTGATCTCGGTTACACGGTAACCGGCTCGGTTTCGAGCGGCGCCGACGCGATTGCCCGCGCCGAGGAAACGCGTCCCGATCTGGCGCTCATGGATATCCGCATCAAAGGCGACATGGACGGTACCGCTACCGCGCAAATTCTTCGCGAGCGCTTCAATATTCCGGTCGTTTATCTTACGGCTCATGCCGATACCGCTACGTTGACGCGCGCCAAAGTAGCCGAACCGCTCGGCTACATCACCAAACCCTTTCAAGAGGCGGAACTGCACGCCAGTATCGAAATCGCACTGCACAAGCATCGCGAGGACTTAAAGGTTCGCGAGCAGGGCAGGTTGCTCTCGTCCACGCTGAATGCCGTTGCCGAAGGAGTCATATCGCTCGATCCAACCGAAACCATCAAGTTCTTTAATCCAGCGGCGGAGACCTGGACCGGCTGGAGTTCTGCGGAAGCAACCGGCCGGCCGGTTGACGAGATTTTTCGATTGGTCGACAGTGTGGCCGGCGACAAGATTCATACCGCCTTGTGGCGTGTTTTAGCGGAGGGCACAATCGAAGAACTGCCTGCTGGCGCATTGCTCGTGATGCGCAGCGGCGAAACTCGGCCGGTTACCGGAAGCATCGCCCCCGTTCGCGATCACAAAGGCGAAAACTCCGGCGCGGTTCTGGTCTTTGGCCGCACGGGAGACGCCCGGGGCCATCTCCCCGCCGCCGCAGTGACAGCCGAGAATCCGCCCGAAGAAGAGACCGTCAACTTGGGGAACTTCAAAATGATCGCAGCTTCCCCGGCCATGAGGCAGGCGCTGAAGTTTGCCCGCCGCGTAGCCCAAAGTGAAGTGTCCACCATTCTTCTGGAGGGCGAAAGCGGTACTGGTAAGGATGTCTTCGCTCAGTTCCTGCATCACTACGGACGGCGCCATGAAGGACCCTTTGTGGCTCTCAATTGCGCCGCCATCCCCGAGACGCTTCTGGAAAGCGAACTGTTCGGCTACGAGAAGGGCGCGTTCACCGATGCGCGAGCTCCCAAGGCGGGCATTCTCGAGATCGCTACCGGCGGCACTATCTTTCTGGATGAAATCGGGGAAATGCCCCTCACCCTGCAGGCCAAGATGCTGCGCGTCCTCGAAGACCAGATTTTTCGACGTCTGGGCGGCGTTCGAGATATTCAGGTGGACGTGCGCGTCGTGGCGGCCACCAATCGAAAGCTGACCGAGGCCATTGAAGAGGGCAAATTCAGGCTGGATCTGTACTATCGCCTCAACGTGATCCAGATTTTGCTGCCCCCTCTGCGCGACCGCAAAGAAGACATCATTCCCTTGGCCGAACATTTCGTGCGGCTTTACAACACCAAATTCAAGCGCAAAGTGGAGGGTCTGTCCCACTCTGCGGCCGCCATGCTGCTGGCCCACGATTGGCCCGGCAATGTGCGGGAACTTCGGAACGTTATTGAACGGGCCATGGTGCTGGAGGAGGCCGCCTGGATTCAAGGCTCCAGCCTGCTTATCGAATCGGATTCCAAGAATCTTTCCCTACCTGAAATTCGCGGCCCCGAGACACCGGAAGCCCCCTTTCAGGTCAGCCTGGAAGAAGCGGAGAAAAATCTGGTGACCAAGGCCCTCGAAAAATCCGGCGGTAATCAGACCCGCGCCGCCGTCCTGCTCGGCATCACTCGCGATACCCTGCGATACAAAATGAAGAAGTTTAACCTCCGCTAACCGGTACGGAAGATCTGAACACTGGTAACCTAATCCTTTTCCCTATGTCTAACTGTCTAGTGAAAGCTGAGAACCGGGGATGATCTACCGCAAATTGGGCAGGACCGGCGAAAAAGTATCGGCCGTTGGTTTAGGCGGCTTCCATATCGGGTTTCCAAAAGATCCCACCGAAGGAGTCCGCATTATTCGCCACGCCCTCGACCGGGGCATTACGTTTCTGGACAATTGCTGGGATTACCACAACGGCGAGAGTGAGCGCCGTATGGGAACAGCTTTGCGCGACGGGTATCGCGACAAGGTGTTCCTGATGACCAAATTTGACGGGCGCACTCGCGCTTCGACGGCGCAACAGATCGATGAGTCGCTCCAACGCTTGGAAACCGATCACATTGACCTCATCCAATATCACGAGAATATTCGTATGGAGGATCCGGATCGGTTCTTCGCGCCGGATGGGCCGCTGGAGGCCTTGATGGCCGCAAAAAAAGCGGGGAAGATCCGTTTCATCGGTTTCACCGGTCACAAAGATCCGGCAGTGCATCTACGTATGCTAGAGGTCGCCGGCGCCCATAAATTCCATTTTGATACCTGCCAAATGCCGCTCAACGTCATGGATGCGCACTTCCGCAGTTTTGGCCGCCAGGTTCTCCCTAAGCTGGTGGAGGAGGGCATCGCCGTGCTCGGCATGAAGCCACTTGGTGATGGCAACGTCTTGACATCCGGCAAGGTCACCGCCATTGAATGCCTGCACTATGCCCTGACGCTGCCGACCTCGGTCGTAATCACGGGTTGCGATAGCATAGAACGCGTCAATCAAGCCATCGAAGCGGTGGATACGTTCAAGCCCCTGGGCAACGAACAGGTGGGCCGGCTGTTGGAGAAGACCAAAGATGCCGCCCTGACCGGCGCGTACGAGCCTTTCAAAACTACTTCGCGCTACGATGGCACTGCGCAGAATCCGCTGTGGATGGGCGAACCCGAAAAACTTTGAAAGCCTCGCCGCGGGCCCCGCGATCAATGCGTGAGCGAGTAAATCACGTAGTTGACGCCGATGCGGATTCCCAACGCGGAGTATTTTTCCGGATAGCCCGGATCGTCGGCCCATTCCCAGGAATCCCCGAGATCGCTATTAAACGACATGGCCACTAATAACCGGCCGTGATCGTCATAGATGCCGCGCCAGTGCGCAACCGCGCCGTCATTGCGGTACGTGGTGCCGCGCCGCAACGCCCATTCTCCAGGGACTTGATAACGATCGTCCAGATCATAAACGGTGTGGAAAATGGAGTCGGCGTCCTCGATCTCCACCACCGGCCGGTCGGGAAAAACCAGCCGCATCGTTTCGTAGAAGCGGTCCCACTCTTCTGTGCCCCAGAAATCGTCCAACATGAGAAAGCCGCCGCGCAGAAGGTAATCGCGAAGCTTGGTGATCTGGCTGTCGGTTAACTTCCAATCGCCCATTTCGCCGGCGCACAAAAACGGCCAGTTGAAGACATCGTCCCCATCATCGAGGTTTACCGGCTGTTCCAGGGAACGCGCATCAATGCGAGTGAGACGCCGCAGGGCCAGCGCCAGATGCCGGTCCGCGCGGGGATAGTCCTGGCTCCAGCTGGTTCCCCCGTCGCGCCAGTCCATTCTGCGGCCGAAGTAGCGGCCGTAGCGAGCATGCGGATGCTGCGGATACATGAGCCGCGCGAAGATCCATTCGGCTTTGCTGTCCCAGTCGGGCGGCAAGGGCACGTTGTCGTACGGCTCCATACTCCGATACAGCCGCCATGGCTGCTGGAATCCATACAGCACCGTTACCAGCCCTGCGCCCAGGATCAACCACACTGATTTCCGAAGACTCATTGAGCCTGATGTGAGAATAACATTGCGGCTCGTTCGGACGTTCGAGAGCGCCGAGTTCACTGCCGCGCAACGCTGGCCGGCAGCGGCGGAGGATTAGGAGCGGCCACGGAGCCCGGCGCTGGCGTGGACGCCGGTTGATTCGCCACCTTGGATTTCGCGGCGAGGTCCTGAATTTTAGGAAGCTGGCTCACGTCCCAACCTCCGCCCAGCGCCATGATCAGAGCGACACTGGCGGTCATTTGACGAAGTTGAATTTGCACTTCTGTCTGGCGATTGGTCAGCAGCGCGGTTTGCGCCGTGAGTACGTTGAGGTAGCTGTCAATTCCGCTTTTGTAGCGAGTGAGCGCCAGATCCAGGTATTGGCCGGAGGAACGGATAGCTGCCTGCTGCTCACCAACCTCCTGCGCCAGTATCCGCAGAGTGGACAGGTTATCTTCTACCGCTTGAAAGTCACTGAGGACGGTCTGCCGGTAATTGGCGACCGCCGCATCGTAAGATGCCTGCGCCTGTTCGGTTGCGGCCCGCCGCGCTCCAGCGTCGAACAGCGTTTGCGCCAGCGTGGGACCAACTGACCAAAAGCGGCTGGGCCAAGTGAACCATTGGACGAAGCTGGACGATTCAGAACCGCCCGCCGCCGAAAGAGTCAGGTTCGGGTAGTAGGCCGCGCGCGCCACTCCGATCTGCGCATTGGCCGCCGCGATCTGCCGTTCCAGAGCCGCTATGTCCGGCCGCCGTTCCAATAGTTCCGAAGGTACGGCTACGGGTACCGCCGGCGGTTTGGGCACGAACTCTGCCACTGGCAGCGAGAATTCCGCGGCCGGTTTTCAAATGAGGGTGGCGATGGCGTGTTCATACGTCGCCCTGGAAACGCCCACGTCGGTGGCCTGAGCGGTGGCCGTATCCAGTTGCGTTCGCGCCTGGGCAACGTCTTCATCCGAATCGAGTCCGGCGTGAAAGAGCGTCATGGTCAGATCGTACGTCCGCCGGTAGCTGTCTAAAGTTAGCCGGAAGACTTCGCGCTCCGCGTCCAGCGCGCGCACTTCAAAGTAGTCTTGCGCCAGCTCCGCTTGCGTGCTCAGCAGCGCGGTGGCGATGTCGGCCGCGCTGGCTTGGGCCGAAGCCGCGTTGGCCGCAATCGTATTGCGAACCTTATGCCATAAATCGACCGTGTAAGAAACGTCGACGGGTAGCGAAAAGTCGTTGATGACACTTCCCAACGCGCCTCCCCCAGCGGCGCTGGCCGTACCCGTGGTTGTGGTCGTTGAGCCCGTGGTCGTCGAATTGTTTCCACTCGTGCCCGTAAAGAGCGCCGTGGATCGACTCGCTGTTGAGGAGAATCGCGAGTTGGTGTAGGCGGGCGATGTCGTGACCAGCGGGAACAGAGCCGACCGGGCCGATTGAACCAGCGCCCGCGCCGCGCGGAAGTTCGCCTCCGCCGCGATTATGCTCTGGTTCGACATGTGCACCTGCTCTTCGAGGGCATTCAATTGGGGATCGTTGTACATCTCCCACCAATTCGGACGAATCTTATCGTCGCCAGGCTCGGCGATTTTCCACCCGGTTCCTTCTTTGTACTCCTGCGGGATCGCCTCCTTGAAGGCGGGCGGTGAAGGCACCGCCGGTTTCGCATATTTCGGCGCCGGATTACAGGCGGACAAGAGAACCAGTCCCGTGGCCAACACGAGACATCCGACTGAAGCGCTGTGTTGAGATCGCATGCGTATCCTCAGCCGACCGGACTGGGAGCCTGGGTTGGAGCGTCGGGCAATCTGCCACCGCGCAGCCCTCGCAACCACAGGCTCAAGCGGTCCATGTAAACGTAAATGACCGGTGTCGTGTAGAGCGTCAGCGCCTGGCT
>Ga0182024_10016320_pt1 | contig 14102 bp, 16 predicted proteins | sample P32metaG_FD_120480 | JGI IMG/M metagenome (GOLD analysis project Ga0182024, IMG submission 120480) | Permafrost microbial communities from Stordalen Mire, Sweden - P3-2 metaG (Illumina Assembly) | ecosystem: Environmental > Terrestrial > Soil > Wetlands > Permafrost | place: Sweden: Stordalen... | reverse complement strand
GACGCCGGCGGAAATGCTGAGTTTCCTGCGCCACCGAAAAAATATTGCGTCTATGCTCCCGTGTTCGAGTAGACGGACGAATCCAACGACACGCGGTTGGTTGGTCTCTCAGTGTCAACATCTGAGCGATTGCCGTGAGTCCACTGAGAGGCGCAGGTTGAATTGTTGTATCGGATGTTTGGCATGAAGCGACACCTATCTCCAATACCGCTAGTTGTCATGACGATAGGGCACTCTACCCGCACGGTGGCGGAGTTCATCCATCTTCTCAAGGCGCACGATGTGCGACGGTTGGTCGATGTGCGCACCGTTCCGCGTTCGCGTCACAACCCGCAGTTCAATCGGGAACAATTGGCGGTTAGCCTGCATTCCGCTCGTCTTCACTACAGATACATGCCCGGCCTGGGCGGCTTTCGGCATACACAGAGAGATTCCCTCAACACCGGATGGCATAACTCCAGCTTCCGTGGCTTTGCCGATTACATGCAGACGCCTGAGTTCCGGGACAATTTGGATAAACTGATCGACCTTGCGAAGCAGGAGCGGATTGCAGTGATGTGTGCTGAAGCAGTTCCCTGGCGCTGCCATCGCTCTCTGATTGCAGATGCTCTATTGGCACGAGGCATTGAGGTCAGAGAGATTACAAGCGCGGTCCGCGCACAAATCCATGCGCTGACTCCCTGGGGACGAGTAAACGGAACCCAGGTCACTTATCCTGCTGAACATTCAGGAGCGCCAATCAGATAGCAAAGAACTCATCTCTAATCTGTACTCAACCAGTCGAGGGAAATGTGCCCTTATGCCATATCAGTTTGGAGATCCCTGGGTTGATTAGCCGCCGTCTTGTGTGGCATTGACATATTGATGTTCGCGGCTGGTATCAGCGAAACGCTCCCGGTTGAGGCTCTCTCGTTGCGCGCGCTGACAGATGCCATTATTCTTATATCGCTGAGTACACGCTCGGGATTTCACAACTGCTGCAAAAGAGTAGCAGACAAGACCAGATGAGAAAGTGCATAGCCCGCAGCCAGAGCGGGAAGCTGAATATTGTGATGGTGACCCAGCAAACGCGGCGAGCTTTCTGCCGGACGTTACCTATCGCCTTCATCGATCCGCCAAGCTCTGAGCGCGGGATAGCATGGCACTCAGGCCAGCACTAGCGGAATCGCTTTTTCCCACCTTCCCTGCCGTCAGAATGAGTTCGACTACCTCGCGCGCGGTTCCCTCGCCTCCTTGGCTCTTGGTCACATAATGGCTGATTGCCTTGAGTTCGGGGACCGCATTCGCCACGGCAATCGCCAATCCGACACGTCGAGCGATCGACATGTCGGGCAGATCGTCACCCATGTAAGCTACCTCGTCCGCGCTCACCTGAGCCTTGCGCATGCACTCCTCAAAAGCTGCCGTCTTGTCGGCCTGTCCCAGATACACGAAGTTCACGTGCGATTCCTGAGGGCGCTTGGAAACCGCCGGAGAATGCCGCCCGGTGATAAAGCCGGTCTTGATTCCCATGGTGTGCGCGAGCGTCAGACCCAGACCATCCTGCGAGTTGAAGACCTTCATCTCGGCCACGCCGTTATTCGGGAGAGAGATGAGGCAGACGCCACCGTCGGTGAGCGTGCCGTCAATATCCATGAGGAAAAGCTCGATCTTCTTGGTGCGATCGAGCAGTGCGGGAGCGGTGAGCGGATCATCTGGCATGAATGCGATCTTATCGCATCTCAACGGCATCAAACCTTTGAGTCAAGTGCTTGAACGAGGAACGTGGGCAATTGCGGAAACCGCAATCAGTAGCCGGATCCAAAACTCAATGCTCGGACCGGACGTCATCCGTTAGCTTTGTCACAATGATTTTCCTGCCCGAACAGGCGAGGCCCACACGTAGCCGGGATTACGACTGCACTGGGTTTCAGCCGTGCGGTTGAGTCAACGAGCGCTGGCCGCGTCTTTTCGCTCCAGGAATTTTGTGTCCGGCGGCAGCATCTTCCAGGATGGCATTGATTTCTCCGCCAACCAGAATCGCGATGCCGCTCAGGTAGAACCAGAACATAAGGATGATCAGCGTGCCGAGCGAGCCGTAAAGCAGGCCGAAATCACTGAAGTGACGAACATACAGTTTGAACAGGACCGAAACGGCAACCCAGATTACAGTGGCGACGATACTCCCGGGAAGCAACCATTTCCATTTCTGATCCTGAACGTTCGGAGCGAAACGGTACAGACTAAGGAGGGCCAAAATGAGCAGCAATGCAGCGGCCGGCCATTGTGCAATCTTCCAGAGGAAGAGAGGTCCCGAACCGGGTACGACCTGGTGCAGGAGCGCGGGTCCATACACCACAATGATCAATGCGGCGGTAAGCAGAACACCCATGGCTATCGCCAGGACGACGGCAAGTAGGCGGGACCTCCACCATGGCCGACTCTCTTTCAGGTCATAAATAGCGTTGAGGGTATCAATGAGTCCGGCGGTCGCCGAGGAAGAGGACCATAGCGCGAAGAGGAGTGAAAACCAGAGTCTTCCGCTGCCGGTTGTCTGCGCCAGCACCTGTCGTACGAGTCTGGAAGCAGCGGAAGGTAGGACTTCTCCCACGTACTTCATCAGGACCCCTTGCGAGCTTTGAGCCGAGCCGATCATCGAAACCATGCTGGTTACGAACAAGAGCATAGGGAAAAAGCCCAGAAGGAACCAGAAGGCCAGTTCAGCGGCACGGTTCACGGCATTGGCACGAGCTGCTCCCCGCCAAGCCGTGCGAATCAACTCTCGCCAACTCAACCCAGCAGGTTTAATAGCGGCTGCCATTCCGCCTCCTCTCTGGCGCGTTCTGAGCTACTCCCGGTATTACTCCGTTTGTTCGGCGTGCTCTACAGAAGCGTGTCTTCGGCTTGGCTTCACGGCCCCACACATCGAAATCCGGGTGCGGGAAGCGGATCATCGCTGAATCTATGGTATTTACGGCATCCAGGCTTACCTCAGACGGAATACTGTCTCCTGTCTGTAATAAGCGCTCTCCGGCAAGACCGTGTCTGGGACGAGTCAGATGACTGATCCCCAAGAGACATTATGTTTGATGCATGCCACTTTTCCGATGAAACCTAGACTGGGAAGAAGAAGAATCTACGCGAAATAGCTCCAAGAGCCACAGCTTTGTCCTATGAGGATTAGATCAGCCATAACACGACTTCTTCTCTGCCGTGAGGCTGTTTCATTGAAGTTGGCGGAGATAGGCTACGAGCGCGCGAAGTTGCACACCGTTGTACTGGGTGATGTCAGGCATCTTGGCTCCTGGCTTGAGCGATTGGGCATTCGTGATCCAGGCCTCGAGATAAGCGTTGTTGTTTGGGAAGGAGTTGGCGGCGATATACTTGCGGCTGCCGATATGGGTAAGGTCGGGCGCCACGCGTCCGCCGGCGAGGGTGCCGCGAATCACGTGACACTTGGCGCATGGTCCCGCGAGGAAGGCTTGCTGCCCCATCAGAGCTTGAGGGGACGTGGGCTGGACGCCGGGTTTGCGCTGGTTTGCGAGCCACTCGTCGAAGGCCGCTGGCTCCTGCGCTACAACCAGGATGTGCATGTTCGCGTGTTGTACGCCGCAATACTCCGCACACTGGCCGATGAAGTCTCCCGGTTCACTGGCTTCGATCCGGATGAAGTTGGGGTGTCCGGGGACCAGATCAACCTTGCCGTGGAGACTGGGGACCCAGAAAGAATGCATGACATCGGCAGACTCAAGTTCTATGTTGACGGCCCGGTGCGCGGGAATGTGAATCTCGTTGGCGGTGGTGAACTGTTGATCGGAATCGCCGGTAAGATAGTGGACCTCCCACCACCACTGATGCCCGACGATGAGGATATCGGGTTTGGGCACGGACGCCCCCGGGTTCATGTTCATCCCTTCATGCATCCCGTGGATTGGAAAGTCCGACAGTAGTTCGAGGCCAACGAAGAAAAATACAGAGAGCACCAGCAGCGGCACGATTAGTCCGCCGATGACGACCCACGCCTGACCGCCGCCGATGTCGATCGGCATATGTTCCTGGAGGCTGCCGCGCCTCTTCTTCAGAGCGATCGCCAACAGGGCCCACATGACGAATACGGTGATCAGAAAGACGATCGACATGGCGAGCGAAAGGTGGTGGATGCTCCGCGCCGCGGGACCATGGGTATTGGTGGTCGATTGCAACGAAGCACAGCCCGCGAGGAAAAGGGTCTGCAGCGACAGAACGAGTTTACAAAGACGACGCATGGAATTCCTGCCCTCTTCCTCTATCGCAATGTGTAAAGATAAGCCGCCATGTCCTTGGCTTTGTCGGGAGGGACTCCCAGGTTGGGCATTGCAGTGCCGGGTTCGATTGCCGGTGGATTCTCGATCCAGCGGACCAGGTTCTCGGGTGAATTCGGTAGCTCACCGGCGATCATTGTCCGGCGGCTGAAATACAATAGCGGCGGCCCGACCATGCCGCGCGCGGTATAGATTCCCGGGATAACGTGGCAGGAGCCGCATCCATAGCTTTTAATCAGGGCTTTGCCTGCAGCGGGATTGCCGGCCATACCAGGTCCGAAACTGGATGTCTGCTGGCCGCCAGTACAACCGGTCAGCAGGCCGCAGCCGGCGAGCAGGCACTCCGCCATGAGCACAAGAGTCGCACTGCGGACGGTGCTCATCGCGTCCTCACGCACATCTCAATAATGAAGAGTGGCAGGCACAGCCACACGATTCCGATCCCAAGCGTCACGCTGATAAACAGGCCCGCAAGCGACATGAACTCTTTCCGCTCCTTGCCCTCGGCGTAGAGCAGTTCGGTCACTCCCGACAGCTTGCGCCAGGTGCGGTAGGACATCGTACCGGCCAGTAGCGCAAGACCAAACAAGACAGCCCACATCACAAAATAGAGAGCGAGCGCGCCCGGATGCGAGCTGGGGCCGCCGAACTGTTCCTCATGGACACAAGCGCGCCACGTGATCACCATGTCAGCCAAGCCCAGCCCAAACCAGGCTACGCCCGAGGCCGCAACCTCGAACCATAGACGACTGTTGGGGATGCCTGCGGAGTTGCCTGTAGCTTCGGGTTGCCCGTCATTGCTAAGTAGATTTGTCATATTAGAGGCCATAGAACTGAAAGTGAGGTATTACATAAAGCAGCAAGACCACGAAGAGCCAGATGATGTCGACGAAGTGCCAATAGAGAGAGACGACACGATACGCGTGGTGGGGAGGAAGTTTCGTTGGACCATAGTTCGGCAGAATAGCGAGATAGCAGAGCATCAGAATGCCCATGACGACGTGCGCTGCATGGAACGTGGTGATCGTGTAGAAGATGGATCCATAGGAGTCGGTAAACGGCGTCAGGGTCTTCCAGTGGTTCAGGTACTCGAAGGATTGAACGGTGAGAAAGACCAGACCCATCAGGACCGTAACGGCGACTGCAACCCGAGCGAGCCCAAAACGCCGCTGCTTCACCATGCGCTCTCCCCACATCATCACGAGACTGCTGCTCACCAGAATCGCCAGCATAACGAATGCCAGAGGCAGCTTGGGGGGTGTGTCGATCGTCCAGCGATACTTGTTCACGCCGAGAAAATAGTAGCTCGCGAAGAAGGCGGCGAAGAGCGACGCCTCGGTCAGAATCAGGCAGTAGACCCCATAGATGCCACGATTGACCTCAAGAGGCCAGATGCCGGTGTGGGGCGCGCCGGGTGCAAGGGGCGGGCCGGCTGCGATGGGAGGTTGCGCAGTTGAACTCATAACTCCCCCTTGATGGGACGCGGCCAAAGCCAGTAGCAACCGAGCAGGAACATAACGATCAGACCGGCCAGGCAGACCCACATCAACTGAAAGACCAGAGCGAGAAAGAAGCCGAACAGCGCCAGAGCAAGAAACATCGGCACCAGGCTCTCACTGGGCATGGCCGCTGCCGCCAGCGGTATGGCATCCAGCAGGCTCGTTGTGATCGTCAACCGCGCATGAGAGAGCAGGCGCTCGTCGTTTGGATCCGCCTTCTCGTCGTAGTCGTCCCAGAGCGGAGCCCTGGTCGACACCGTAGGGATGTGGAGGACCTCGTAATCGGGAGGCGGCGACGCCATGTTCCACTCGAGCCCGTCCGAGTTCCAGGGATTCTCGCCCGCAAGCTCGCCTCTGCGCAGGCTATAGAACAGGTTGATGATGCTGAGCAAAATGCCGATTGCGAATATGAACGCCCCGACGGTCATCAACTCATTCATCGGCTGCAGGCCCAGACCCGAGGAGTAGGTATAGATGCGCCGCGGCATGCCCATCAGACCCACAATGTGCATTGGGAAAAACGTAATGTTGAACCCGATGAACATCACCCAGAAACTCCACTTGCCGAGCCGCTCGTTCATCATGCGCCCGGTCATCTTCGGCAGCCAGAAATAAAACCCCGCGAAGACGGCAAACACATTCGTGCCAGCTACCACATAGTGGGTATGCGCGTTAACGTAGTAAGTGTTGTGCAGTTGCCAGTCGACCGGGATAATGCCGGTGACGACGCCGTTCAGACCGCCAATGACCAGCAGGGCTGCTGTTCCGATTGCGTAGAGCATTGCCGTGGTTATGACCGGTCGCCCCTTCCACACCGTAGCCAGCCAGGCAAAGATCGTTATCGTGGTGAAGAGCGAGACGGTCATGCTGCCGGCGCTGAAGAAACTCATCGTCAGGTTCGACATGCCGGACGTGAACATGTGGTGCAACCAGACACTGAAGCCCACCATGCCTGTCAGCACAGTAGCTGACACGACATAGGTATAGCCCACGATCGGACGCCGTGAAAAAACCGGAATGATGATCGAAATCATGCCGGTCGCAGGCAGAAAGATGACATACACCCAAGGGTGACCGAAGAACCAGAACAACTGCTCCAAAAGCAAAGGATTCCCTCCGCTGGCGACGCCGAAGAAGTGCATCCCCAAACGCCGCTCCAGCTCCATGAAGACGCAGGCGGCGGTAAGGGCAGGCATGGCGAAGAGGATGACGCAGGAAATAGTCAGGGTACTGTAAAGAAAAATCGGCATCTTGCTGATCGACATGCCGGGGGCGCGAAAGCGCAGGATGGTAACGATGAAGTTGATCGCCGCCCCTGTCGTCGAAATCCCCAGAAAAATCACCGCGAGGGCATAAAAGTCTATCCCATGCGTGGGCGAGTAGACGATGTTGGTATAGGGCATGTACGAAAACCAGCCGGCATCGGGGGCCTGACCCATAAACGGACCGACGTACAGCAGAATCCCCGAGAATAAAAAGGCCCAGTAGGTGAAGGAGTTCAGGCGGGGAAAGGCAATGTCGCGCGCTCCGCACATCAGCGGGACGAGATAGACCGAAAAGCCGGAGAGGATCGGCGACGAGTACCAGAAGATCATGGTGATGCCGTGCATGGAGAAGATCTGGTTGTACATCTCCGGCGTGAGTAAAGACTGGTTGGCACGCGTCAGCTGAATGCGCATGAGCAGCGCCTCGAGGCCGCCGATCAGAAGGAAGATAAAGGCGGTGACGAGATAACGTATTCCAAGGTCCTTGTGATCGACCGAGGCAAACCACCCATAGACACTCTTCGGCGTTTCCCACAGTTCAGTCAGGCGCTGCTCCACAGCCAACGTACTCATTCGGTCTCCTAGGTCGCGCTGGATTTAAATTCGTCTATTTTTTGCTCATGCTCCGGAACATGGAAAAAATAAGACGAGCTTCGTAAGTAGCCGAGCGAAATCTTTCGCGGCACGATATGGGAAACTTGCCGTTGTAACTGAATAGCGACGTAATAGATCGTGAGGAGTAGCCATGGACCTGATATCCCGCCAAGCACCTGCTCGAAGCAACCAACCGCGCAGCCGCGCAAATTTTGGAATCTCTTCCGAAATCCCATTCGCTGGCGTGTGGTATTGCTGAGATTTCATGACTCTTGTTCTCCATTCGTTGAGCTGCAAATGCCTGTGGCGGCCTCGACGTACTCCTGACGCGTACCGGTGCTGGCTTAAAGCGACTGTTTGGCGATGATCGCCGCACACCGCCTGGACTTTTCGAAGATGCGGTTTGCATTCAACGAACGAACCCGGCACGATCGATTCGCAGCTGGCGGCGTCTTCGATTTCAGGATGCGAAAAAAGTCGTGGCGGGTTGCCGTAATTCAAAAAATATCGCTGTGGCCCATTTCCGATGTAGGGCTTGCGCCGGTGCGCCCTAATCGCAGGTGCGAACCTGGACCTTCATCGAGATGAGGAGGCAGCAGCTCTTCGGAGGAGGTCGCCGATCCCTCGTGTCTTTCCTCAAGAACAGCGATCTCCTGTGGGGTTGTCGCAGCCACAGCAGCCTTTCTCCGCCGTATTCTCGCGCAAACTGGGTAAGTCAGCATGGCGGCGATCGGAGGAGCAACAATGACGAGGATGCGCAGAATTCTCCGCAACTCGACCACAGAGCTGTCTGTCGCCACCGCAATCACATCATCCCCGCCGGCGATCAGGAGCACCAGCATGAACACAAAGACGCCAATCCCAAAAGCGGTCTTGAACGGCTGTTCATACGGAAGCCGGAGCACGTTCTGGTCGCCTTTGTCGCTGGAGAACAATTTTTCCACGAACGGATACAGATACAACGCTCCGAAGACCAGGCTCGGCATCAACACCGCGGGAAAGAAGAGTTCGGGAATCAGCCAATGTCCAATGTGGAGTTTAATGCCCGGAAAGAGACGCATCGCTCCCTCTATCCAGCCCAGATACCAATCGGGTTGTGCCCCCGCCATGATCGCTGACGGGGCATACGGGCCGTAGATCCACACAGGATCGATCTGGGCAAATCCGCCGAGCGCCGCCACCAGCGCAAATACCAGCAGAAGCAAACCGACCGATTTGGCCGTATACGAAGGCCAGAGCCGAGACCCGACGATGGTCCGGTTGGTGCGCTTCGACCCCGGGTAGTTGGTATGCAACTGGCGCCAGATCATGCCCAGGTGAAGCACCAGAAGCCCCGCAATCAGCCCTGGAACCAGAAAAATGTGCAAGGCATACATCCGTGGGATAGCCGCGGGATTGGGTATAGTTCCGCCCATGAACAGAAAGGCCAGCCAGGGACCGATCACCGGAACGGAGAGAAGAATCGCGTAGCCGATGCGCAATCCAGTTCCGGAGAGCAGATCGTCCCCCAGCGAGTATCCGAAGAAGCCGTTCACCAGCGCCAGCAGCAACAGCGTCAACCCGATGAGCCAGTTCATCTCGCGAGGCTTCCGGTAGGCAGCGGTAAAGAAGATGCGCGCCAGATGCGCCAGAATCGCCCACAGAAAAATCAGCGCAGCCCAATGGTGCATCTGGCGAATGAGCAGGCCGGCTGGCACATCCAGACTGATATGCAACATGGAGCGGTACGCAACCGAGACCGTCTCACCATCCAGCGCATGATAGGAGCCGCGGTAGATCACCTTCTCAGCACTCGCATGGAAGAAGAGCGCTAGGTAGGTTCCGGTGACCACCAAAATCATGAACGAGTACAGCGCAATTTCCCCCAGCATGAAGGACCAATGATCGGGGAAGACATGGTTCAGCGCACTCCGCACGAACTTCGCCGCGTGCAGACGCGAGTCGATCCAGTGACTGAGCGTCTTGACGATCATAAGATATCCCAGAATCCCGGACCGGGCGGTGCCGTGAATTCCCCTCCAGCGTGCAGGTTTCCATCTGCATCTGCGTACAGCGGCAACTGCGGCAGAGGCCTTGCGGCCGGTCCGCCCGTCGGGGCCGCGGCCCGCAGTACATCGAACGTCGACTGGTGGCAAGGGCACAAGAGAAGCGACTGCTCCGCCTCGAATTCGCCCACCGGGCACCCGGCGTGAGTACACACGCGCGAATACGCAACATACCCGGCTGGCGCCCAGCTTGCGCGTTCCTCCGGCAACTGCAGGAGCTGCTCCTTCACACGGATCAGCACCGTCTGAGCGCGCTCGGAGCCGATCTTGTTCTCCGGGAAGACCGTCACCATGCTTCCCGGCTGCAGCGAGCTAAGCGACACCCCCTTGCCGTCCAGGGTGACTAACCGTTGCCCTCCCTTCCAGATCCTGCTGTACAACGAGGCATCGGGCGACATTCCGAGCGAGCGCATCAGCGAGACCACCATCGCCCCCAGGACCCCGGCACCCGTCAGGCCCATCCATTTAAGCAGCCTCCGGCGGCGAACATCCCGCACTCCGCCGCAAAAAGCCTCAGATGCATCCTCCCGTTCGCTGGGGCTCGATTGCAGCTCGTGACGTGGTTCGACCGCCTGTTTCTGGCTCATCAACCAGCGCGCCCACACCACCAGCGTGACGCCAATTCCTCCCAAAAAGACCGCCAGGCTGCCGCCCAGTAGCTTTGTACCGGTTGAGCCCGACCAAAAGAAGATCACGAATCCAATGCCGCCTAGTATGGCCAGGAGGAAGGCGCAGAGAACGAACAGCGTTCCCCACCACTCACGGCGTTCCATCTGGGATTCGCTTTCCATCTTCCGGTCCGCAGCGCGTCCGCTCTCAGGAATAGGCTCAAACGCCACCTTAGCGGGAAGCAACCGGTCAACCACCGTCCCAAGCAACTTCAACGACGCCCAGCCGAGCTCCAGCAGTCTCCAGCCGAGATTGAGGAATGCACCGGCGCCGCCCTCCCGACGCTCTTCGTTCTCGCTCATCCTTTACCCCCTCTTTCAATCCATCCTGCAACTCCAATCAGCATCAGCAAGGCCGCCGCGGACGCGAACCCCTCAGAAACCGGCCCATAATACTTGAGGGGGCTGCCTCCGGGATCGGGGGGGTGTTGGACGAACTTGACGTACTCAACCACCGAGGCAAGTTGCCGGTCATCGAGCGCCGCGGGCGGGAACGCCGGCATCGTTCCTGGGCCCCAGCGAATCGCCCCAGCTATCAGCGCTGCCGATTTGTCTGTGAGCGCCGGGGCATTTCTTCCGGCGAAGGCGAGCGCGCCTCCCCGTACGGCGGTCCGGTGGCAAGTTGCACAGTACACGCGAAACAGCTTCCCTCCCTCGCCCACATCCCCTCCCGTCAAGGGAATCACGGCTAATTGGGTGGAAACATAGGAGGACACAGCTCGAATCTGCGAGACGGAGAGCACCCTGGAGAAGGCTGGCATATGGCTGGGGCCCGACTCGACAGCTGTCATCACCCTGCCCACCTCGTGCTCCGCCTGCAACGAAGGCCCGGCGATGGTGACCGCGGCAGCGATTCCCTCGCCTCTTTCGCCGTGACACATGGAGCACTTCTGGGCAAAAATCCTCGCTCCGTCCGAAGCTGGGTCACCCTCCACTCGCTGACCGGCTGCAAACTGCGAGACCAGCATCCCAAGGAGGGAGATTCGAAGCAACGTAGGAACCATTCCCAGGCGTCGACGCAATCCGCGCTTTGCCATCAAGGTCACGCCCTCTTTGATGCGGAATTGGCCTGACCGATAAGTCTGAGTCACTTAAAAAATCAGCTCTCTATATCTCTACTATGGTCGATGAAAGCAGAACTCCCGGGTCCAATTGTGCATCTATTCCAGAAAACGGGTTGGGCTCTGGACCGTAGCCGTCTGGCGACTTGAAGCGTCCCGTCCCGCGTCGTCTCGCCATCGCTTCAGCGGAAATTGCTTCCTCGTATTGTGAAAGGATGTGTGGCATGCGGACCTGTCTCCGGAAGTTGAGTGTTTCGGTCTGCGTGGCCGCGGGCCTGATCTCTGGATGCAAGGGCAGTCAGACAACTCATTCCTACTCGGTTAGCACCGGCGGTTCTGCAGATCGTGGAAGAGCGACGATTGTCGCGTATCGATGCGGAGAATGCCACACCATCCCCGGGGTTCGCGGTGCGAGGGGCGTCTTCGGCCCCCCGCTGGTCTCGCTCTCACGACGGACCTATATTGGGGGAAACTTTCCAAACACACCAGATAACCTTGTGCATTGGGTCATGTCTCCGCAGACCATGAAGCCCAGGACAGCCATGCCCGAGCTTGGTCTCTCCGAACAGCAGGCCCGCGATGTCGCGGCTTACCTCTACACGCTGAGATAAATCAGACGACGGACGCCTTCCTCGGCACGGTTGCCATGCTCTTCCACGACAAGCTCCGCAAATCGTGTCACATGATCGGTGCCTTCGGAAGCTCACCCGCATGGCAAACCACCTAACCGCTCTCAGATAAATGGCGCATCCTGAAAGAAGGTCACAACATGCCGGCTTTCACATGTATCCTGAGACCAGAAAAATTAGACCTCCTTACTTTCCTGCGCTCCCGCAGCCTCGCAACCGAAACCCTCCTAAAGTAAGATCAGCTCAAGGTCGAGTGGTAGCCTGTGAAATCTCGCAGGATAGAGGACTACGCCATGATCGGAGATTGCGAGGCCGCGGCTCTGGTCAGTCGCGGCGGCGCGATCGATTGGCTTTGCTGGCCGGACTTTTCTTCGCCCGCATGCTTCGCCGCCTTGCTAGGCTCTCAGGAGAACGGACACTGGACGATTGCCCCGCGCGAAACGCAGGTCACTTTCACGCGCAGCTACCGGCCACCACCACGCAGACGTCCAGTGGAACGGTCGTAGTCACCGACTTCACGCCCATCCGCGGTCACAACTCCGAACTGGTCCGCTTCGTCCGCTGTACAAACGGAACAGTGGACATGAACATGGAACTCTGTCCCCGCTTCGAGTACGGCAAGGCAGTTGCGTGGGTCGAGTCCGAGGTCTGACCCGACGCTGCCCCTCATGGGGCAAACTCCTGGATCGCCAGGGTTGGACCGAATCTTACCGTACTCCGCATCGCACCGCCGCGCCCGTGGCCGAGTCCAACCCAGGTACGCTCTCTGCAGCGTTCACTGTGAAGGCCGGTGAAATCCAGACCTTTGCCCTGACCTACGGCTGCTCCATATCGACAGATGCGGATGGAATGATTGGTGCGCATCGTTACCTCCAAAAGGTCGGGCTGAAATCTTCGCTTGTCGAAAACAAAACAGATCCTCACGCTTATCTCGGGCATCCCAAGAAGAACCGCTATAGGCGATTGCCAGCAGCAGTGAAGCCGGAAGATGAAAAAGGTTGCCATTAAAACGCCAAATTGGTCTTTAAGCAAAACCTAAGTGCTTCAACATCCGTTTGCATTCCGCCTCCGTCGAGGATTCGAGCAAGAGGAAAGCCTTGGCGCACAGCGGGACATCCTTTGTTAGCTGCTGAGCTTCACAGTTGTCGTCCTTTTAATTGCTTCAGGGGCCGGCATGACTGACACCGCAGACGTAAGCTTCTTCCAGTTCGTTTACCGTTCGAATCCCGACAAAACGATTGACGCCATTTGCGCGCCCTGCTTTACGACCGTTGCCACGGCCGCGAATGAAACCGCCCTTCACGAGCATGAATCTGCTCATGTTTGCCGGCAGAACACGACCTTCAAGCCTGAAGGCTGCGGACAGTGCGCCACTCATGTTAGGCAGCCTTCCTGGGAAGCCCTTGAGTTTTTGCTAGGCAAAGTGCTAGATGTATCGGGCCGGATCTTCAAGGGGGGTCAAGTTCGCAAACTGATCGATCGCTTTTGTTGTTAAGCACGGGGCATCGTTCACTATCGCGATGTTTGACGGAACGACAACGTCAGTCTGAGCCATTCGGTAAAGCAATTCCCCCGCATCTCAGTAACTCAGATCCTGGCTGCGACAGCGCAACCACCCGCAAAATTGTGCAGGCACGTAAACCGTTATTTCAGATACATTCGATACATTCGGGATCGGGACCCGAGAGCCGGCTCCATTATTCTTGTAAAGCTGTGAGTTCCCTTCGAAATGGCGCGGAACCCAAAACGAAAAGGGAAGGGCCTGCAAAAGCCTATTTGGTGGTTCAATTCCATCCCGCCTCCACAACCCCCGTACAAATTGCAAACGATTCATCTGGTGATTCAAGGTCGTTTGCTCCGGTTGAGAGGACGCTGCGCATGGCTAGCTTATGTCTTAAGCGTCAAGCTCCGAGAGACCGCAGCACCCATGCAATGCAGGTTCAACGTATCCGTCAGAGCAACGCACCTGTTGTGCGGCTTCGTTTGGTGTTGCACTTGAGTTATGAGCGAAGCGGGATCAGTACGGATGCGGCGGAGTCGGGTTGAGGCGGAGAAACTGGT
>Ga0182024_10016319_pt1 | contig 14102 bp, 9 predicted proteins | sample P32metaG_FD_120480 | JGI IMG/M metagenome (GOLD analysis project Ga0182024, IMG submission 120480) | Permafrost microbial communities from Stordalen Mire, Sweden - P3-2 metaG (Illumina Assembly) | ecosystem: Environmental > Terrestrial > Soil > Wetlands > Permafrost | place: Sweden: Stordalen... | reverse complement strand
TCGACCGGCACTCTCGGCAACGTTGGAACGACCTGGTCCATCCAATCCCTCAACGCCGAGTGACAGAATAGAGTGGGCGGCCCCTTCAAGGTGCTGCCCGCCATTCCTCCTCGCCGAGCAAACAACCAATCCGCTCTTAAACAGCTTCTCTTCCTCCTTCGATAAAATAATCTTACGAAGTCCCTTGGGGTCGTCGGGCCCACGCAAGGCTGCTTTCCCGCCATCGATTACCGCACTAGGCGATGACGCCGGACGCAGTCATTGCGGTTCGATGTTGCCCAGGCTGCAGGACGCTGTATCCAGCGCATTGAGGAAAGCGTAAGATCGGCTTTGGCGAACGGCTTCTTGAAACATCTGACGCCCGCAGTACCGAAAAGAGTGCTCCTTGTTACACCGGCAGCGTTCTGGCCCACAGTAGGCGACGACTCTCAAATTTAAAACACAGAGGTTGGCAGTCTGCGCTTGTGGCGCGTAGAGCGGCGCGTTTGGTGGGGTCAGCAAATGCGAGCGATAGCACCCTTGATTTTCCTGCTGGCGACAATGTTTGCGCAGCAAGCCGTCGCGCAGCAAGCCTGTCCGACTTTGGTCGTCTCGAACGCCAACGACGACGTCAACGGCGACACATCGAGCCCATGTGCGCTGATTGCCGGTCCCGGACCGGACGGCATCTCTTTGCGCGAAGCGCTGTTGGCGGCTAACAATGCGACGGGCTCCGGTACCATCAGCATCAATTTCGCGTCGGCGCTCGCCGGCGAGACGATCGCGCTGACCGAGCGCTTCGCGCCGATCACACGCAGCCAGATCACGCTGACCGGTCTAACCAATAACGGTCAGCCGAATATCACACTCGATGCCACCAGCGCATCCAATCCGGGAGCGATATTCTTCATCGCGACATCTAATTTCACGATGAGCGCGATGAATGTCATCAATCTTCCGACCAACTTCAACGGCATGCAGATCGGCGGCTTCGGCTATAGCCTGACGGGACAGATGGTATCCTCGCCGTCGCAGATTTGCTGTTTCCAGATTTTCGGCAATGCATTCGGCAACGGAACCGGAAGCAACTCGTCTGCCGTCTACGTTCCGGCAAACCAAAGCAACGAGACGATCAGCGATGTGACCATCGCCAACAATTCGTTCAGTCAATTGTTTGAAGCGGTCAATATCCAGGGTGGCGGCCCCAGCGTCAGCAACAGTGTCATTCAAGATATCGTGGTTTTCGGCAATACATTCTCGCAGATGACCTCAAACGGCACTTCCGCGCTCGAAGTGGGATCGGAGGCAACGAACAACACGGTCCAACGGGTGAAGGTCGTTCAAAATACCTTCACCGGCAATTTTCAGGGCTTCGTCATGGATATCAACGGCGCCTCATCCGGCAACCTCGTTCAGGACGTCACAGTCGCGCGAAACCTGTTCAGCGGCAATCTAGGGGCTCTCGGCATCGTAGCCGGGGTCAATTCCAATTCGGACAACAATGCAATCATGAATACTGTGATCACCGACAACGTCATCGACCTGACGGGCTACCAGGGCGGGGGCTCGGCGACGATCCAGATCATCGATAGTCAATCAGGTGGAACCAATGACAAGGTGACTGGCGTATCGTTCGTTAACAACACGATTTACAACGGTACTTCATCGGCGCCTCCCGGGTGGGGAGTATGGGTGACGTCGAGCGGCGGCGTGACAGGTGTCACCATCGAGAACACGATTTTTTGGGGAAACGAATCAAGCCCGCCGCTCAACGGAGTTACCTCTCCGAGCCAGGTCAATTACTCGGTCATCGACCAGTCGGGCTTCAGCGGCGTGAACAACAACAACATCAACGCCGACCCGCTGTTCGTGAACTCCGCCGGGGGAAATTTCGCGCTGCAATCCAGCAGTCCGGCGCTGCACGCCGGCACCAGCGCTGGCGCGCCGGCGATCGACATTGACTGCCAGCCACGCAGCTCGCCGCCTTCGATCGGCGCCTATGAATTCCAAGGTCCCGACATTTGCCCCGTAAGCCCCGGCCATTTTGCCACCGATACCCACGACTTCAACGGCGACGGCATGAGCGATCTGCTGTGGCGCAGCACCGGCGCCTCGCCCACCACCGTGGCGCTGTGGCTGATGAACGGCGGCGCGATCCTGAGCTCCGGAACGATCGCGGCCGTACCGACCACCTATTCGATCGTCGGCCAGCGCGACTTCAACGGCGACGGCGACGCCGACCTGCTGTGGCGCGACACCAGCGGAAACCTGTACATGTGGTTCATGAACGGCGCGACGATGTCGTCGTCGGCCAACTTCGGCAATGTGTCGCCCATCACCTGGACCGTCATGGGCACCGCCGACATGAATGGCGACGGCAAGGGCGACATTCTCTGGCAGGACACGTCGGGGGATCTGGCGATCTGGTTCATGAATGGCAGTACGGTCTCGTCATCGGCGTCGCTCGGCATGGTGCCGCCATCCAGCGATTGGAGCATCGTCGGGACGACCACCGGGGCCATTCTCTGGAAGAACACCACCTCCTCGCCTTACACCTACGCGGTTTGGAATGTGAACGGGTCGATGGTGACATCTAGCACGCTCGGCAGCGTGCCGAGCAATTGGGTGGTGCAGGGCGTCGGCGATTTCAACGGCGACGGCGTGCCCGACATCCTGTGGCGAGACTTAACCTCTGGCACGGTGGCGATCTGGTTCCTCAACAGCAGCGGGCAGGTTGGATCGTCGGGCACGGTCGGGGCGGTATCGACCGGCACCACATGGGCCATCAACGAGACCGGCGATTACGACGGCAACGGCAAGAGCGACATTCTATGGGTCGACGGCAGCGGCAACGTCGCGATCTGGTTCATGAACGGCGCGACCATCGTCTCGAGCATCAGTCTCGGCAATGTCGGAACGACGTGGGCGGTCCAAGCGACAAACGCCGAGTGACGAAACGTCATCCGCGCCACCACTTAATTCGCTTCCTGCACCGTGATTCTTTGATTCGGCAAATGACCGTAGGCAACAAGTACTCCGATTATTGGCCTAACAAACAACCCGGACCGGCAGGTTCGCGAAGGTGCGCAAAGTGTTGTTGCGGCGGCGCGTCTCCCAAGGGGCCGGATTGAGCGCAGCGAAATCCGGGACCAGCACCTGCGGCTCTGACGAACTCCCGGGTTTCGCACCGCCCAACCCGGGCTACCTAACGCACGAAATTATCAGGCATTCCCCAGATGAATCCTGAATCTGGCGCCGATGGTAGCGGCTTTCGGGGCATTCCGGAAGCGTTGAGGCGATTGCCTAACATCGTCCAGTGGGACAGAGTTGTCCCCAACAATTGAGCTGGGCCACATCGCAAGGGCCGGCCACCGCTGCTTCTCCGGTTGCAATAGGAAGGGACCGTCATGAATCGCCGCGACTTCATCTACGCCGCGTCCGTCGGAGCTGTTTCGGCAGGGATGCCGGCGGCGACGATTGCACAAAACGATCGCGCGATCGGAAACGACACCACGCCAGTGAAAGGCAAGTTGAGGACCATTACGCTTGAAGAGCATTTCGCCAGCGCGGGATTTCTTGCCGGGCCGGGCGGGAGTTTCGTTGAACGGCTCGGCAAGACGAGCGCCCGCGGCGCGACGATTGTCGAGCAGCTTCAGGACGTCGGCGACAGACGCATGGCCGAGATGGACGCAGCCGACATCGACATGCAGGTGCTCTCGCTGAATTCTCCCGGGATTGAGCAGGCTGACGTCGCAGAGCAGATCGCGTTCGCCCGCGAGACGAACGATTTTCTTGCTGACGCCGTCAAGAAGAATCCAAAGCGGTTCGCAGGCCTTGCCGCCTTGCCGGTTGCGGCTCCCGAGCAGGCGGCCGATGAACTGGATCGCCGAGTCCGGCAGCAGGGTTTTAAGGGCACGCTCATCAACGGCCATTCACGCGGCCGCTATCTGGACGACAAGTTCTTCTGGCCGATCCTCGAGCGCGCTGAAGCGCTCGACGTCCCGGTCTATCTGCATCCGACGGTCCCGCCGAAGGCGGTCGTCGATGCGCTCTATGGCGGTTTTTCCCCGGCTGTGAGTGGGATTTTATCGGCCGCGGGCTGGGGTTGGCATATCGAGACCGCGGTTCATCTCATTCGTATGATGCTCGGCGGGGTTTTCGATCGATATCCCAAACTGCAAGTCGTGGTCGGGCACCTCGGCGAAGGGATTCCCTTCATGCTGCCGAGACTCAACAGAAACCTGCCGAAGGAAACCACCAAGCTCGAGCGTCCGCTTGGCGCCTACCTGCGGGAAAATGTCCACTACACCTTTGCGGGGTTCAATTTCCCCGCCACGTTTCTCGACCTGCTGCTCGAAGTCGGTGTCGATCGAATCATGTTCTCCGTTGACTATCCGTACGGATCGATGGCGGAGGCGCGCTCGTTTCTGAACAACCTTCCCGTCAGCGCCGCCGACCGCGAGCGCATCGCGCACGGCAACGCGGAGCGGCTTTTCAAAGTTTAGATGGTGCAAAGCCGCTACGACCAGCTCGAAATAGAGGAGACGTTTGATGAAAGCACATCAATGCACCGTGGCCGTTGTGGCAGGGATCTGCAGCGTCATGGTGTCGGCAGCCTCCTTCGCACAAGATCCGTCCTGGCGGCACGAAATCCGACGGCTGGATGTGCCGGGCGCGCCGGACAAGCAGATCGTTGTTGAAGTGAACGAGTTCAAGCCGGGTGATGGACTGGATCGTCATTCCCATCCGGGGATCGAGCAGGGCTATGTCATTCAGGGCGCCATGGTGCAGCAGCCGGGCAAGGATCCTGTCATATTTCCGACCGGCACGCTGCTGTCGAACATGCCCGACGTCGTTCACGGTGGCTTCAAGGTTGTCGGGGACACTTCTTTGAAGGCATTCTCGGTCTACGTCGTTGACCGCAACAGGCCGCTTTACGAATGGGCGAAGTAGGGCGTGGACTCATTAACGCGCAGCCAGAGCCGAATTGACGCGAGTTTGGATGAAGGCCAGGTAGTTGGCAGCGAGTTTGTCGTAACGCGTCGCGACCCGCCGACACCGTTTGATCTTATTGAAGAACCGTTCAACCTGATGACGCTCTGCCTCACGCCAACAAAATCCGACCGCGATTACACGGCCTCCGCCACGATCAGACTGGCCGGCCCGGTGAGTGACTTGCGCTCGACTTTTTGCCAGCCGGTCTGCTGCAGCCACCCATTGGCGTCTTGCTCGCTGTAAGCCTGTCCCTCTCCCGAGATAACAAGAAACTCGCCAGACATGAGTGATGCTGCAGGGGGCTCGGTATAGGTCGGATCGGTCCACAGGTCGACTAGTAGAAGCCGTGCACATGCCTTCACTTGGCCGCGCATCGATTTCATCAGCTCAATATGAACGGTATTTGCGACGACCAATACGTCGTGACCACTAGGAAGCGGATGCTTGAAAAAACTCCCCTCGACGACATTGATCCGTGACACCTCGGGCGTCATTGCCAAGCGTTGGCGTGCGACCGCGCAGGCTCCTGGCAGCTCGAACAGGGTGCCGATGAGATTCTTGTGGTGCTGCAGAATCGCAAGGAGGAAAGAGCCCGTGCCGCCACCAACGTCGAGGACCCGCTGATGGCGACCGAAGTCGTACGCCTTTGCGAGTGCTACTGCCGTGCCAGCCGAGAAGGATTCGACCCCTTGCGAAAAGATTTGTTGTTGCTGTTCGCTGAATCCATCGAACTTGGCTTGGCCTTGGCCGGTCCGCACCGCCTCCTCAAGCTTTTCCCAGGTCGGATAGCTGATGTGATTCCAAAAGCGGAGCATCGGACGCATGTCAGGCCCGCGGGCGCCAGCAAGAAAGGCGGCTGCAACGATTCCATTTTGATATCGATTGCCTTGGCGCTCAATCAGTCCAAGACTGACCATCGCGGCGGCGATAATTCCGAGTGTGCGAGGTGGAACATCGGTTTTCTGCGCGATCTCTTCGAGGCTCGCGGGGCCAGTTGCGAGGGCTTCGAACAAGCCGACGGCACTCGCGGTGAATAGATGCTTGGCCGCCATAAACCCCATTGCGATCTTCATGATGGGCTCTGGGGTGACGGTATTCATCGTGTTCTCCTTGCTTTGTGATGTTGATCGCGCAAGCATGTTCGATGCGAATTTTCGCGGACAATCATGGTGAGCATCGGGGTAATGACCAACAAGAACGGTGTGTTGCTTTGATGCTTGTGGGACTTCGGTCAGCCCCACTAGCGTTTCTTGCCCCGCAAGATGATCCCGCCGCAGCCGAAAGTCGTGAATTCGATCGGAAATAGTTGCAAATTATCTCCGAATGGGCCCCACTCAATCGATGGCGACGATTCACACATTTGGCCCATTCCGCCTCGACGCGGATGCTGAAATGCTGTTTCGCGGTGCCGAACCGACGGTGCTGGGCCAACGTGCGGTCGCGCTGCTTCGGGTACTTCTGGATCGTCCGGGAGAACCGGTTTCCAAAGATGCTCTGATCGAGGCCGGGTGGCCGGGGCGCACGATCGAGGACAGCAATCTGACGGTTCAGATTGCGGCATTGCGCCGGATTTTTGAGGAAGGTGCTGGAGGGGCGAGTTGGATCGAGACTTTGCCGCGCCGAGGCTATCGTTATGTCGGGCCGGTGGTTGCAACGGACAATTCGCCCGCCGCGGCAAACCCGCGGACGTCACCGCTTGCGTTGCCAAACAAGCCGTCGGTCGGAGTGCTTCCGTTTTCGAATTTGAGCGGCGATCCCGAACAGGAGTATTTTGCCAACGGCATGGTCGAAGACATCATCGCCGGATTGTCACGCATCAAATGGCTGTTCGTGGTCGCGCGTAATTCGAGCTTCACCTATAAAGGGAAGGCCGTAGACGTGAAGCGCGTGGGTCGCGAACTCGGTGTGCGCTACCTACTCCAGGGAAGCCTGCGTAAGGACGGCAGCCGGGTCCGCATCTCCGCGCAGATGATAGAGGCCGAGACCGGAGGCCATGTGTGGGCCGAGCGTTATGACCGTCCGCTCGATGACATTTTCGCGCTGCAAGACGAGATCACGTTATCGGTCGTCGGCGCGATCGAGCCGAGCCTGAGGAAGGCCGAAGTCGCGCGCGTCATACGCATGCGGCCAGAAAGTCTCGACGCCTATGATCTTGTCCTGCAGGCTCAGCCGGACGTCTACGGCGTGATGCCGGAGCGCGTGACGAAGGCGCTGCCGCTACTTGAACGCGCACTCGCGCTCGATCCCATTTATGCGCTGGCGCATGCGTTTGCCGCGATGTGCCATCATTGCCTGTTCCTGCGCGCCGGACTGCATGAAGAAAGTCGGGCAGCCTCGATTCGCCATGCTCACGCCGCCATCGTGCATGGCCAGGACGATGTGCTCGCTCTGACTTTCGCTGGATTTTCCATCGGCATGGACGGGCATGATCGGGCCGCCGCCTTCGCTGCATTCGAGGCGGCGCTCGCCGTCAGTCCCTCATCGGCCCTTACCTACATCCTTGGCAGCGTCATTCTCGCATTTGCCGGAGAAGCCGAGCGAGCGATCGAATGGGGTGAGAGAGGAATGCGCCTAAGCCCATTCGATCCCTGGGCCTTCTCCGCTTTCCACGCGTTAACACTCGCGCATTTTCACCATGGCCGCTACGAGGCGGCGGCCGATGCCGCCCACAAGGCCGTCCAATCCAATCCGGCCTTCAGCTTCTCCTACATGCTGCTGGCGGCACCGCTCGCGAAACTTGGGCGTCTTGAAGAAGCCAAAGTTGCTGCGGCGCGAGTTTTGGAATTACAGCCTGCGTTTCGGTACAGTCGGCAATTTTCCGGCGTAGATTGTGTGCCGGCGCTTGCCGCCTCTCTGAGCGAGGCACTCAGCGCGACCGGGCTGCCGGAATAACGGTGCAATTTATCGCGATTTCACAATTGTGCCGGGGCGTAGTTCCGGCGGATAAGGCCTGAGCACATCGCGCGGATCTTCCTCCGGACCCAGCCAGCGCGCATGATCTTCCCGGCGCAATATCGCCGGCATGCGATCGTTAAGTGGGGCTATCAGCGCGTTCGCTTCGACCGTTACCGTGGCGAAAGTTCGCTCCCACCGGTCGCGGGTGGCGCCGCGCCGCTCTGCGCTCCGTAATAATACTATGGTCCGTCGTTTCGTTTTACTGTCTATATTCATACGTACAAGTACATATTCAAGTATAGATTCACCATTACAAAGTTAAACGGTTCACTGTCCCCTATTTCTCATGTAAATGTCGCGTGCTGGGGACCACGCGATGACCTCCGATCCATTTGCCGACCGCCTTGCTCGGGTGCGTCACCGTTTTGTGTCGACGCTCGAGGGCAAGATCGACGACACCTGCGCGGCGATCGCGAGTGTTTCCGGTGTCACGCCGGCGGCGGCTGCGGCGGTGGCCGAGGCTTATCTCTGCGTGCACGGCATGGTCGGCGTCGCTCCGACGGTCGGCTTCCCGGCGACCGGTGACGCAGCGCATCAGGTCGAGGATGTGCTGCGCGCGCCGTACAAGACCGGGCGCGGGCTCACGGCCGACGAAATCTCGAAGCTCGCCCCAACGCTGCAGGCGCTGCGCGAAGCCGCGTCGCGCGAACTGCAATCCTTTCATCCAGCGCGGTAGTGTCCATGTGGTTTGGTATGCGTGTTCCTGTCCTGCTCGGCGCCGCTCTTGCGGTTGTTGCCGTGCTGCTCCCGATCGCGGCGCGAACGCAGGTGCGGCCGCCGCTTGCGCACCGCGCCGCGATGCCGATGCCGCAACACAGGCCGGTCGAGCCTGTCGCGGCGCCGCCGCTGCCGCCGCTATCGCCACCGGCGGAAAGCCGCCCCGGGGATCCGGTCGCCGAGGTCACGCTCGCCGATATCGGCTTCGGCAACGGCTTGCGCTTCGCTAATCTCGGCGGTCACCGCGAGCTGTTCGTGCCGCTGCCGCAGAGCGGCGAGGTGACGGCGAGCAATCTCCTGCTGGTGCTTGACGACTTCAGCGCCCATGAGGCGCGGCGCAATCTCGAAGTGCAGGTCAACGATCGCACCGTGAGCGCCATCATGCTCGACGGCAAGGGCCGCGGTCGCGAGGTGCGCATCCCGTTGGGCAAGACCAAGCCCAAAGACGGCTACATTAAGCTGTCGTTCTTTTATTCCGGCGCCGCCACGCTCGATCGCTGCATCGACGTGCGCTACGTCGGCGACAGCCTGACCATCCGGCCCGAGACGGCGGTCGAGGTCGATTTCGGTCCGGCTGCCGCGCTCGATGTCGCGACCACGGCGGCGCTGATGCCGCGCGATGTCGCGATCGTGCTGCCGCCGCGGCGCGTCGCGGCAACGGAGATGGCGACCGCCGTCACGGTCGCACGCGCGCTCCTCGCGAGCGGCCGGCGCGTCACGTATCACCACGGCTACAACGGCCTCGCCGGGCTGGCGAAGCGCGATGAGGCCGGCCGCTGGACGCGCGGCATTGTTCTGGTCGGCCCGCTCGCCGATGCGGTCGGCGTCGTCGATTCGCCGCTCGCCCAGGTCGCCGGCGACTTCCACGCCTTCGGCATGCTGACCGCGGTGCGCCTCGGCGGCTTGCCGGCGCTGGTGGTGTCCGATGGCGATGCGGTGCGCGCCGGCCGTCTGTTCGCAAGCCCGCTGCTGGCTGCGACGCGTGGCGTCGCCTCGGCGACCGTTGGCGAGGCCTCGCCGATCGATCTGCCGAGCGACCGCGTCACCTTCGATCAGCTCGCGGTCGCGCCGGCGCAGGCCGAAGTGTTCGGCCGCGCCGACCTTTCCGCCGTCATCGATACACGGCGCCTGCCGGGCGGCACGCGCCCGACGCGGCTCCTGCTCGACGCCATGGTGGCGCCCGACGGCGCCGGCGAAAAGGCGGTGCTGAGTGTTTTCGTCAACGAGCGGCTCCTTGGCAGCACGGTCGCGGCGACCGGCGAAGCGACCCATCTCGATCTCGCGTTGCCGGGCGGCCTGGTCGGCAACGTTGCCAATGTGCGCGCCGTCGTGCAGCGCGACAGCGCCCAGGGCAACTGCCGGTTCGAGCCGCAGGGCTATCCGGCGCAAATCCTCGGCTCGTCTTCGCTGGTGCTGGCGCACGCCGACGGCGCGGCGCACGATTTCTTCGATCTCACCTCGCGTTTTACGCGCGGCCTCGAGCTTATCCTGCCCGCCGCCACCGCCGATCAGCCGACGCTCGTGCTCGGCATGGCCGCGGAGGTCGTCAACCAGCTTTCGCCCGATACCGCTCCCGTCACGGTCGAGTTTGCTTCGGCCGCGAGCGCGTCGGCGCCGATCGGGCCCTTCATTGCCGTGAGCGACAGGTTGCCGGCAGGCGCCAATCCGCGCGTGCGGTTCGACCGCGGGCGCGTGGCCGTGACCGATATTTCCGGACGCACGCTTCTTGACGTCGGCGGTTTCGTCAACGGCGCCGTGGCGCAGATCGTCACCGCCGGCGCCGTGCCCGGCCTCTGGATCAAACCCTTGGCGCCGGACGGATCGGCGCCGGCGCCCGCCGATCTTCGGCTCGACCACGGCGACGTCGCCTTCGTCGACGGCAACGGCGTCGCGCTCGCGATGTCGACCGAGCGCGACACCGTGGTGCGCATTTCCTATCCCGACCAAGTGTCGTGGCTGACCGTCGCCGGGCGCTTCCGCTCCTGGATCATCGCGGGGCTCTGGCTGCTGGCGACCGCTGCGCTGCTGTTCGCGCTGCAGCGCGTGTTCCGCCGCCGTCCCGCCCACGGGTCGGACTAGGCCATGGCGTTGTCGCCGTCCGACCGGGCGCTGGGCGATCTTCTGGTCGGCCGCCGCGTCATCACCCTGCCGCAGCTCGACGAAGCGGTCGACCTGGCGCAGCAATGGAACGTGCGGCTCGGCGATGCGCTCCTCTCGCGCAACTGGATCGATCCGCGGCTCTACTACGAGACCTACGCGCAGCACTTCGACCTGCCTTTTGTCGATCTCATCCGCGAGCCGCCGGATCGCGCCTTGGTGCGCGCGTCCGAGGCTGAGATCTATGCCGGCCGCCTCACCATGCCGTGGCGGCGCCGCGGCGAGCGGCTCCTTATCGCCACCGCCGAGCCGGGACCCGCGACGGTGCTGTTCGCCCGCAACCGCTGGGGCGCGGAGATCGAGTTCGTGGTCGTCTCGAAGTTCGACATCGTGTACGCGGTGCAGACCGCGTTCGCCGCGGATCTGTCGCGCCGCGCTTTGTTCGAGCTCGCCGAGCTCGATCCGCAGATGTCGGCGCGCACGGTGTTCACCACGGCGCAGATGATCGTGGCCTATGCGTTCCTCAGCGCGATCCTCGGCGGCTTGGCCTTGGCGCCATTCGACACCCTCATTGTCCTCAACATCGCGATCAGCATCTTCTACTTCGGCAACTTCGTGTTCAAAGGCGTCCTGGTGTCGGTCGGCGGCGGCCGCTCCGCCGATATCGACGAAACCATCGCGGTCGAGGCGCGCGCGCTGCGCACCGAGGACCTGCCGGTCTTCACCGTCCTGGTGCCGATGTTCCGCGAAGCCGCCATGCTGCCGCGGCTCGCGCAATCGCTGCGCAGCCTCGACTATCCGCTCGGCAAGCTCGACATCAAGATCGTACTCGAGGCCAACGATCGCGAGACCATCGAAGCGGCGCGCGCGCTCGGTCTCGAAGGCGTGTTCGAGATCATCGTCGTGCCGCGGTCCGAGCCGCAAACCAAGCCGAAGGCCTGCAACTTCGCGCTGCGCTTCGCGCGCGGCGAATATCTGGTCATCTACGACGCCGAGGATCGGCCGGAGCCGGATCAGCTCCGCAAGGTGGTGGCGACGTTCCGCCGCTCGCTGCCCAATACCGCCTGTCTGCAATGCCGCCTCAACTACTACAACGCCGGCGAGAACTGGCTGACGCGCATGTTCACGCTCGACTATGCGCTGTGGTTCGACCAGGTGCTGCCCGGCCTCGAGCGGCTCGGCATGCCGATCCCGCTCGGTGGCACCTCCAATCATTTCCGCATCGACGTGCTGCGCGAGCTGCACGCGTGGGATCCCTTCAACGTCACCGAGGACGCCGATCTCGGCATCCGCATCGGCCAGAAGGGCTATCGCGTCGGCGTCGTCGATTCGACCACGTTCGAGGAGGCGAGCTGCCGCGCCGGGCAATGGATCCGCCAGCGCTCGCGCTGGATCAAGGGCTACATGCAGACGCTGTTGGTCCACACCCGGCGGCCGCTGCATCTGTTGCGCAGCGTCGGACCGCTCGGCTTTGTCGGCTTCGTCTTCTTCATCGGCGGCACGGTGGTGGCGGGCCTGCTCAATCCGCTATTCTGGCTGTTCTATCTGATCTGGCTTGCGGCTTCGGCGGCGAACTTCGATCCGATCTTCCCGCAGTCGCTGTTGCTCCTTTGCCTGTTCAACCTGCTCGCCGGCAATGGCGCCTTCACCTATTTGACCATGCTGGCGCCGATCCGGCGCGGCTGGCTCGATCTTGTGCCGTTCAGCTTCACGCTGTTCGGCTACTGGGTGCTGCTGTCGGCCGCCGCCTACAAGGCGCTCTGGCAACTCGTCCGCAATCCATTCTTCTGGGAAAAAACCCAGCACGGGATTTCCCAGCACGCGACCGCGCAGCTTTCCGAAGCCGCAGGTGCGCCATGAATCGCGCGCTGGCGGCTGCGCCCGTCGCCTCGGTGGTATTCGTGGCGGTCCTGGCGCTGGCGGCGATCGCCGTGAGCCGCGGATTTGTCGGCGACGGCGCGTTGCGACTGTGGGCCGGCGCCAGCACCGCCGCCGACGGCGGCATACCCATCGGACGCATCGTCGCCGCTTATCCGACGCTGCCGTTTCTGTCGACCACGCTGGTGGCATGGCTCGCGCCGGCCGGCACGCCGGCGCCGGCGCTGGTGACGGCCGCCATGCTCGCGATCTTTGCCGCATCGTGTTTCCTGGCGTTCCGCAAGGCCGGAGTGCCGGGCGCCGTCGCCGGCCTGATGACTTTGCTGATCGCTTTCCATCCGGCGCTGTTGCGGGCGGTCGTCGCCGGACCGGCCGACATGTTCCTCGCCGCCTTCCTGCTGATGCTGTGCCTCGCGCTCTACGATCTGCGTGCGCGCAGCGGCACCTCGGAGGTGATGAGCGTCGGCCTTGCGCTCATGGCGCTCGCCTTCTCGCATCCGATGGGCGCAGCCTTCGCCTTTGCCGCCGTGCCGTTCCTCGCCTTCGCGGTGCGTCCGATGCTGGTGGCCAGCTCGGCATGGAACATCGTCATCGCGCTGATCTTTCCGACCGTCTTCGCCATCGCCGCCTTCGGCTATGTGTCCTGGATCTTTCCGGGTGACGGCTGGACCTTCCTCGCCGCTCCGGCGCAGAGCCTCGCGACCTGGACGGTCGCGGTGGCGCGGACGTTCGGCGATGCGTTTTCGAGCTTTCCAGCGCTCGACGCGAGCCTTGCCATGGCGGCGGCGCTCGCAATGGGCGCGCCAGTCGCGGCGGTCCTGCTCGCGCTCGTTCATCGGCGGCGGCCGCTCGTCATTCCCGCCGCGGTGTTCGCCGGCGCCGCGATTGCCGCAACCGCGCTCAGCGTGCTGAGCGGCCTGTTCGGCGATCCGAGCGCGATCGTGATCGCCGCTCCGGTCCTGGCCGCCACCGTGGTGGTGCGCATACCGGTTGCACGCGAACGCCTCGCCCTGGTTACCGCGCTCCTTGTGGCCGGATGGCTCGGCGGCGCCACCAGTGTCTTTCTGGTCGATCCGATCACCGTCAATCACATGTACGCCGCGATCGAGCGCGGCAACGGCGAGCGCATGGACGCGCTGACCGCCGGTGGCGCTGCCGCCGGTCGCGACCGCGTCTTGGCCGACGTCGACAACGCGCCCGCGTTCCTGCTCGGCCGCGGCCGCGCCCGTGGAATTTTTGGTCCGCAGAGCGAGCCGTTCACGCTCGCACTGCTGTTTGATCGGATCGACACGCCGTTCGTCGCCGTGCCGGACCCGCAGAGCGTGACCGGCGCCAGCGATCGTCTCAACAGAGCCTTTCCGTCGCTCTACCGCGACGGCCTCCCGGATTATCGCGTCATATACCAAAACAATACGTGGCGTTTGTTCGAAAGAACAAATCGATTGGCGAGTCACAAGGATTAATATTTGGATCGTTATCAT
>Ga0182024_10016318_pt1 | contig 14102 bp, 12 predicted proteins | sample P32metaG_FD_120480 | JGI IMG/M metagenome (GOLD analysis project Ga0182024, IMG submission 120480) | Permafrost microbial communities from Stordalen Mire, Sweden - P3-2 metaG (Illumina Assembly) | ecosystem: Environmental > Terrestrial > Soil > Wetlands > Permafrost | place: Sweden: Stordalen... | reverse complement strand
CGAGTGAAAAGGGAAGCGGGTGCAAATCCCGCACGGTCCCGCCACTGTGAGCAGCGAGCGGCCGGCGCAGTAAGCCACTGTTCTTCGGAATGGGAAGGCCAGCCGGTGCAGCCATGACCTGCGAGTCAGGAGACCTGCCTCGGGTGAAAGCGAGCGCTATGCTTCGGGCGAAAGCAGATCGTGCGGATCGCAACCTGAACTCCCGGGTTGTTTCCTCCCGTTTTTCCCTTCCTGTTTTCGCATTGAGGCGGACGCGTGCGCGGCTTTTCGAATCGAGGCCCGGACTCCTCTGCCATGTTGACGCTCATTCTCGGCGGCGCTAGAAGCGGGAAATCCCGTCTGGCCCAGCGGTTGGCGACGCCAGCCGCGCGCGTCACTTATGTGGCGACAGCTCGCGTCCACGATAATGCGGAGCATGACCCAGAGGACGATCCTGAAATGGCTGCGCGCATCGCTCGGCACCGCGCCGCGCGATCGGCTTCCTGGCGGACCATCGAAGAACCCTTGGCGCTTGCCGACGCGTTGGATCGCGCGGCGAAAAACGCCGACACGATCATTGTCGATTGCCTGACCATCTGGCTGAGCAATCTGTTTTGGGAACACCGCGACGTCGGTGACGGAAAAGTGGAAATTATCGCGCGCGCGGAGCTTCAGCGAATCGCGATTACTGCTCGCGGCTGCCACGTCATTCTGGTTTCCAACGAGCTCGGCAGCGGAACCGTTCCGGAGCCGGCTCTTACCCGCGCCTTCCGCGATACGCAAGGTCTGCTGAACCAGTGGGCCGCCGAAGCCGCGGATGAGGTGATCCTGACGGTCGCCGGACTGCCGCTGTTTTTGAAAGGCGCTCCGCGCATGACGCTCGCCCACAAGAACGAATGAAAAGACGAATTCAACACATGAAGACCACGCTCTTATTTCTGATTTTGATCATCTCCGCCGCCGGCGCGACCGCGGAATCCGGCGCGACCCTCACCGGGACCGTTAAAGATCCGCAAGGCCAGCCGGTAACCGGCGCGACCGTCACATTATTCTCACGCAGCGGCGCGGCAGGTAGCGCGACCACCACCGGCTTCGCCGGCGCTTATCGCTTCGAGAGTCTGCCCGCTGGTGATTACCTGCTTCGCGCCGCGGCCCCCGGCTTCGCGCTATTTCTCGCCGAAGACCTCCACCTGAGAGCCGACGCACCGGCGACGCGCGATGTCACGCTTCAGCTCGCGGGCGTACGCGAGGAAGTGGTGGTGACCGCATCCGGAACACCGCAGCTTCCCGAGCAGGTTTCTCGTGCGACCACCGTAATCGATCAAGCTGACGCCGACGATCGCGACGCTTCCTCTCTCTCCGACGTCGTCGCCCTCGCGCCCGGCGTGCGGGTGCAGCAACTCGGCGGACCCGGCGGCTTCACCACCATCCAAATCCGCGGGCTTCGCACCGAGGACACCGCGGTTCTGGTCGACGGTCTGCGCTTGCGCGATGCCTCCGCCACGCAAGCCGACGCCTCCGGGTTGATTGAAGACCTCCTGTTCACCGACGCCTCGCAAGTCGAAGTGATGCGCGGCTCCGGCTCGTCGCTGTATGGGACCAACGCGATCGGCGGCGTGATCAACGTGATCACCGATCAGGGCGGCGGGCGCACGCGCGGAAGCGTGCTGCTGGAAGGCGGATCGCTCGGCATGTTTCGAGGACGCGCGCAGCTCTCGGGCGGAATTCGTAACGACAAAATAGATTACAGCCTGGCCCTCGCGGACACGGACGTTACCAGCGGAGTCGGCGGCGACGCTCCCTTCCGCGACATCAGCACGCAGGGCCGCGTGACCTTTCACCTCTCGCCGTCCCTCCGCCTCACCGCGCGTCTCTTCGGCGCGGATTCCTTCAGCAAAGTGCGAGGGCAGCCGGACATGATCGGTCAGCCGTCGGGTTTCGGAATCGTCGATGCGATTCCGCTTTCGCCGTCGCTGACCGCGCTCTATCAGAGCGGAATTCCGCTGTCGCAGATCAATACCGGCAACGCGACCTTCATTCCGGCGCTGGACGACCCGGACTCCACGCGCGCCGCCCGTTTCGTCGACGCCGCGTTCATCCTGAACGGCCAGGCGTCGCCGGTGCTGGATTATTCGATCAGCTATCAACTGGTTTCGAACGGCCGCCGCTACGGCAACGGGCCCGCCGGTGTGGATTTTCAACCCGACAGCAGCACGCGATCGCTGTACGACGGACGCATTCAGACAACCGGCGCGCAGTTTCACTATCGCGCCGGATTCAACCTGCTGAGCGGCGGCTACGAATTCGAAAATGAAACTTTTGCGAACGACAACACCCAGCAGGGTCTTCCCGCCGCGGCGAACGCGGTAAGTGTCACTCAGAAAAGCAACAGCATTTTCGTGCAGGATCAGATGCGGTTTTTCGGCGACCGCCTCCAGATTTCAGGCGCGTTTCGTGCCCAGTTCTTCACGCTGGATAGTCCTGTGTTCACGCCCCTGGCGTCGGCGCCGTATCAAGCGATCGCATTTCCATCCCCCGCGCCCGCCTACACTGGCGACGGCTCCGCTGCATATTTCTTTCGCAAGACCGGAACCAAGATTCGCGCGCACGCCGGCCGCGGCTATCGCGCGCCGTCTTTATTTGAAAGATTCGGCGCCGGTTTCGATCCGGTTTTCGGCTACACCGTTTACGGCGATCCGCGCCTGAAGCCTGAGCATTCCACCAGCCTCGACTTCGGCGTCGATCAGACTTTCCTCAACGGCCGCCTTAAGACCTCGGCCAGTTATTTTTACACGTGGCTTGACGACGTGATTAATTTCGACACGTCCGGGTTGATCAATCCAGCCACCGATCCGTTCGGCCGCTTCATCGGATATCTCAACACGCAAGGCGGAATTTCGCGCGGCGTTGAAACCAGCGCCACTCTTGCTCCCACGCGCTCGCTCAAAGTGACTGGCGCGTATACCTATGTGAATGCCATCGAGCGCACTCCCATCGTCGGCGATGTGCTCCGGACTTTCCTGGTTCCCAAAAATCAATTCTCGCTTCTGGTCACCGAACAGCCAACCTCGCGGCTGCTGCTGACTTTCGATACCCTCGAATCCAGTAGCTACCTCGCGCCGATTTATGGCGACGTGGTCACGCAAACCTATCGTTTCACGGGAATTCACAAAGTCAACCTGGGCGCGAGCTACCGGATTCCGCTGAAAGAATACCGGGCGATCCGGCTTTTCGTGCGCGCGAATAATATTTTCAACCAAACTTATTTTGAAAGCGGATTTCTGACTCCAGGACGAACCGCGTCGGGTGGTCTACAATTCGAGTTCTGACATGATACGTATTTTGCTCGCTCTATCTTTCGCGCTGTGTGCTCCGTGCGCCCTCTGCGTGGACGTGCCGCAGCGAATCGTCTCTTTGTCTCCCGATTTGACCGAGGTGCTGTACGGCATCGGCGCATTCCCGCGCGTCGTCGGCGTATCGGACTACGACACCTATCCACCGGAGGTCGCGAAACTCCCTCATCTCGGGCCATTGCATAGTCCGAATCTGGAAACCCTCACGGCGCTGCACCCCGATTTAGTGGTGATCAATAGCGCGCAAGCGACGTTCGTGGAAGACACGCTGAAGCAGTTGGGACTCCGGATTCTCAAATCATCCAACCGAACTCTCGAAGAAGTCTACTCCTCCATGCTAACCATCGGACGCGCGACCGGAAATGACAGAGAGGCAACTAGATTAGTCGCCGCTACTCGCGAATCGCTCGACCGCGTCGCGCGGAAAACCGGCCATCTTCCCAGACCGCGGGTGGTTCTGATTATCGATCGCACACCCGGCACGCTGCGCGATCTCTACACCGCGACGGAAGGCAGTTTTCTCTCGGAGCTCATTGAGATTGCGGGCGGCCATCTTGTCGTGCAGCCCGCCAAGACTGGTTACGCGAAGCTGTCTAAAGAAGATTTGCTTGCGCTCAATCCCGATATCATCCTCGACTTCATTCAAGGTCCGAAGAGCCGTTTTGCGGGCGATCCGCTGGACGCGTGGCGTGAAATGCCCGAGCTGAAAGCGGTGCGCACGCGGCGTGTTCACGGAGTGAATGACGATTTTGTCCCGCACGCTTCCCAGCGAATTGTCCAGACCGCGGAGCTGTTCGCGCGGGTGATTCATCCGGAGGCTAAATGAGTCCGAACGAGCCGCGATCTTCCCTACTGAACCGCGACTGTAAAGGAGCGGCGCTAACAGAACCGCGACCGTCAGGGAGCGGACAACCCAGATGACCGCGCAACCCTGGTTCCACGCTCACCATCTCGACTATGCCTACGGCGGCGACAACCTGGTGGTGCGCGATGTCAGTCTCAACTCTAATCGAGGGTCGATGACCGCGGTGATCGGTGCGAACGGGTCTGGAAAATCCACGTTGATCCGCATGCTGGCCGGCCTTCTGCGGCCCCAGGCTGGATCGATTTCTCTCGATGGCGTTCCCTTTGACGATTGGGAACCGCGCTTGCGCGCCCGCGAAATCGCTTACATGCCGCAGTCGACGGCCACTGCGTTCCCGTTCCGCGTGATCGATCTCGTATTGAGTGGACGAACGCCGCACACGCCGCGATTTCGTTTTGAAAGCGCGCGTGACGTGGAAAAAGCTGACGAGGCGCTCGAGACCGCGGGCGCCGCCCATTTGGCGGACAGAAATTTCCTGAGTCTTTCGGGAGGCGAAAGGCAGATGGTGATTCTCGCCCGCGCGATCGCTCAGGAGCCGCGGCTGTTGCTGCTGGACGAGCCTTCTTCGTCGCTCGATCTGAAGCATCGCGCCGATCTGATCCGGACGCTCGCTCGATTGCGGGAGTTGCGGCATCTCAGCGTCATCATGATCACGCACGATCTGCAATTGACTGGCGCGTTTGACCAGATTCTGGCGCTGCGCTGCGGGGAAGTCGCCGCAGCGGGTACACCGGATGAGGTGCTCCGCGATCATCTGCTCCGCGATATCTATGGCGACCCGAGCGTGCGCTCGCGTCGCGTGGGAGACCAGACCCTGGTTTGGGTTGACCTATGAAGTTAGCCGGTTTCAGAACCGCGACCCGACGTGGCGCACGCGCTTTTGAGCGCACAGGCTGCTCTTGCCGTTGTGCGCGATCCAACAAATGCGTGCCGTGTCGACATTTATGTCGACATCTTTTCTTTTCCCATCTTCGTTTCGGAACCGCGACTATCAAGGAGCGCTGCCGGCATCGCGCTCCGCAACTTGATTTATGACTGCGCCGATCAGCACTCGAATCCTAAAAGCCCTGGCGATCCTCACCCTCATTCTGTTCGCCTCCGTCGCGGTCGGCCTAGCCGTCGGCACCCAGCGAATCCATTTGTCCGACCTGTTCTCGGATTCCTTTTCGCGCACGCTGTTTTTCCGTCTGCGGCTGCCGCGCGTATTGATGGCCCTGGTGATCGGCGCATCGCTTGCAGTCACCGGCGGCGCGCTCCAGGCGCTATTCCGGAATCCGCTCGCCGATCCCTACATCCTGGGCGTGTCGGGAGGGGGAGCCATGGGAGCAAGCATCGCCATCGCGCTGGGGTGGAGCGCGCGCGTCGCCGGCATCCCTTTGGTATTCGTAGTCTCGTTCGCCGGCGCGATGCTGGCGGTTTCTTTGGTGAGGATGCTCGCGCGCACCGGAGCCGTGGTTCTGCCCGGAGCGCTGCTGCTCTCCGGAGTCGCGGTGAATCTGATCGCGGCGGCCGGCGTACTCACCATCCAATATCTGACGGACCCCACCAGCGCGCTGCGCATTCTGCGCTGGTTGATCGGCAGTCTGGACGTCGTGGGACTGGAGCCCGTCGGCCGAATGCTGATTGTGCTGGCGCCGGCGTGGCTCGCGCTGCTGGCTCTGTCGCGGCAACTGAACCTGATGTCGATCGACGAAGACACCGCCGCGACGCTGGGCGTGAATATCCGCCGCTGCGAAAGTATCGTGCACACGCTGTGCGCTCTCATCGTCGGTGTCACTGTGTCCGCGGGCGGAGCCATCGGTTTCGTCGGATTGATTGTTCCCCACGCCGTGCGCCTGATGTTCGGCGAAGACCTGCGCATCGTCCTGCCGGGTTCGCTGCTGCTGGGCGGGGCCTTTCTGATTCTGGCGGATGCGCTGGCCCGGACCGCGCTGCCGTCGAGCGAACTTCCCGTGGGCGCTATCACCGGACTGGTCGGCGGTCCGGCTTTTCTTTGGCTGCTGCATCGGAGGCAACAATATGCAGCCATGTAGTTGTGGCGCACTTGTGGGGCAGCCAATCTTGGCTGCCGCCGGCTTTCAGCCGGCGCGCTGTTCGTCGAATCATTACAGACACGATTCCAAAACAAGGAGCACTTATCCCATGAGCATTGCCACCAAACGAGGTGACGGCGGCCAGACCGGCCTCGCCGGCGGAATCCGCGTTTCCAAAACGCATCCGCGCGTCGAGTGTTACGGCACCATCGACGAACTGATCTCGCAAATGGGGTTCGCGCGCTCCATCTGCCACGACGCCGAAATCGCAGAACGCATCAAGAGCATTCAGCGGGAGCTATATAAGGTTGGCTCAGCGATCGCGACACCGCCCGAATCCAAGAAAACGCCGCCGGAGATCACGCCCGCCATGGTGGACGCTTTAGAGGCCGAGGTCCATCGCATCGAAGCCGAGCCGGGCGTGCTTGCGGATTGGTCGCTGCCCGGCGGTTCTCCCGATTCGGCCGCTCTCGATGTCGCGCGCACAGTGTGCCGTCGCGCGGAGCGCCTGGCGACCAGCTTGATGGAAGCCGGTGTAATCCAGAATCCGTCCATACTCGCGTATATCAACCGGCTGTCGGACCTGCTGTGGCTTTTCGGACGACTGATCGAAGCGCGGCGCGGAGTGGATTCCACGTTGCGAACCGAAGACAAACCGGGGCCGCGCTGGTCGCGGGCGTGGTGAGAACTCCGATGCCGCATAACGATTGTTTCTCTGATTTCTCGGATGCCGAGCGCCGCGGCGTCTATCGCGCCATCTATGAGCGTCGTGACGTTCGCTCGCATTTCCTGCCCGATCCGGTGCCGGACGACGTCCTCCATCGGATTCTCGACGCTGCGCACCACGCGCCCTCTGTCGGTTTCATGCAGCCCTGGGATTTCATCGTGATTCGAGATGCGTCCGTCCGCCAAGCTGTGTACCGCAATTTCGAAAGCGCGAGCCGGCGCGCGGCGGAGAATTATCAGGGCGAGCAGAAGAAACTCTACAACAGTTTGAAGCTGGCCGGCCTCCTGGAGGCGCCGGTCAACATTTGCGTCACCTGCGATCGCCAACGTTCGAAGGGGAGCGGCCTGGGCCGTCAGACCGACCCATCCGTGGATCTGTACTCCACCGTTTGCGCGGTTCAAAATCTCTGGCTCGCGGCGCGCGCGGAATCGCTGGGAGTCGGCTGGGTCAGCATCCTCGATTTCGAGGCGCTGAAGGCGACGCTCGGAATCCCGCCGGCGCTCACTGCGGTGGCGTACTTGAGTGTCGGCTACATTTCTGAATTTCGTTTGCGACCGGAACTGGAAGAAAAGGGCTGGGAGAGCCGCGAAGATCTCGACAACCTGATTCATTTCGACCACTGGGGATCGCGCTCCAATGAGGCGCGCCCGTGAGGGCGCGCGTTTCTTATGAGTGGGGCAGGCGATCTTGTCGCCTGCCAATCCTGACGATCCGGATGCAGGCCACCAATACATGACAGCGCGAGCACTGATGATCCTCGGCACGGCCTCACACGTCGGCAAGTCCCTCGTAACAACCGGACTGGGACGAATCTTTTCAGACGACGGAATTCGCGTTGCACCCTTCAAGGCGCAGAACATGTCATTGAATTCCGCCGCCACCCCCGATGGCCGCGAGATCGGCCGCGCCCAAGCCCTGCAGGCCGAAGCGTGCCGCGCGGTTCCTTGCGCGGAGATGAACCCGGTTCTCATCAAGCCGTCTTCGGATACGGAATCGCAAATTGTCTTGCTCGGCCGAGTTTGGAGACAAGTGACGGCGTCGGATTATCATCAGTCGCGCGTCGAGGATTTATTTCCGGCCGTGCTCGAAAGCTATCGGACCTTGGCGTCGCGGCACGACCTTGTGCTGCTCGAAGGCGCGGGCTCGCCGGCCGAAATCAACCTCCGCGAGCACGACATCGTGAATATGCGCATGGCGCACGCCTCGGATGCGTCGTGTCTGCTGGTGGGCGATATCGATCGCGGAGGCGTCTTCGCGGCGCTGCTCGGCACCATCGAACTGCTGGAGCCGGAAGATCGCGCGAGAATCCGAGGTTTCATCATTAATAAATTCCGTGGCGATATGTCGCTGCTGCGCCCGGGCGTCGACATGATCGAGCGGAGGCTCGGGATTCCGTGCGCCGGAGTAATCCCGTTTCTCCGCGACCTCGGATTGGAAGAAGAGGACGGTGTGGCGATGGAACATCGCCGGACTCCAGCCCGGATCTGGAAGAACGAAGAGCCATCCTCCTCGCCCGATCGCCCGCTGCGCATCGGCGTAGTCGCGTTTCCGCACATGGCCAACTTCACCGATTTCGATGCGCTCGCGAACGAGCCCTCGGTGTCGCTCGCGTTCCTCGAAGACCCACGGAATGTGCCGCTTGCCGATGTTCTGATTCTGCCGGGGAGCAAGCAAACCATCGACGACCTGGAATGGTTGAAAACCCGTGATTTCACCGCAAGAATACGGCAATTTACCGGTGTTCTAGCGGGACTTTGCGGGGGGTTTCAGATGCTCGGCCTCTCGATTGAGGACCGGATGGGCGTCGAGAACGGCGGGGAGTCCCGGAGCGTGACTGGTCTCGGCCAACTCCCCATCCGGACCGTTCTGCGCGAAGAAAAGACCGTCCGGCGGGCGGCCGGCCGCGCTCGGATTTGTGGATCTAAGTCATTCAGCGGCTATGAGATCCATATGGGCGAGACGCTCTACGAAAACGGCGCCGAACCCTTCGCCCAGATCGTAAGAGAAAACCAAACGAACCCAACCCAAGACGGCGCGATCGCCCGGTCGGGACGCGTTTTCGGCACGTATGTGCATGGATTATTTGATGATGATGCGTTTCGACACGGATTTCTGGATTCCGTTCGCGAGGCTTGCGGGCTTGCGCCCGCGCGCGATTACACCACCGCAGATCGCGAGGCGCGCATCGATCGGTGGGCCGATCACCTGCGGCAATCACTCGATATGAATTTGATTCGAGGTTGGTTATGACCGCGCCGCGATTAGCCCTCGCGTATGCATTGGATCTGTTGTTCGGAGATCCGGAGTGGTTTCCGCATCCAGTGCGCTGGTTCGGCGCGATGATTCGCGCGGGCGAACGCGGGCTGCGGCGCGCGGGGCACGCGGGTAAACGGCCGGGCGAAGAGATTTTGGCGGGCGCGGCGCTGACCGCTTCAGTAGTATCGATCGCATGGGCGATGGGACGGCCCCGGAATGCGGGCTGGCAGATTTTGCTGGCGTCGACGACGCTCGCGACGCGGTCGCTGTTGGATGAAGCTGCGGCAGTGATCCGGGCGCTCGAAGGGGACGATCTCGCGCTGGCGCGGCGGCGGCTTTCGCGAATCGTGGGGCGGGATACGGCGGATCTCAACGAGAGCGAAATTGCGAGAGCTGTCATCGAGACCCTGGCTGAGAGCGCATGTGACGGGATTGTGGCTCCGTTGTTCTGGCTGATGGCCGGGGGCGTTCCGGGCGCGATGGCATACAAGGCAGTGAACACGCTCGATTCGATGATCGGGCATTGGGAACCGGAATATCGTTATTTTGGCCGAGTGGCGGCTCGGCTGGATGACGCGGCGAACTTCATCCCGGCTCGATTGACAGCCCTGGGGATTGTGGCCGCCGCGAGGCTTCAAGGATTGGACGCTCGGCGGGCGCAGGAGATCTGGCTGCTCGACGGGGACAAGCATCCGAGTCCAAACGCGGGCCAGTGTGAAGCTGCGATGGCGGGGGCGTTAGGCGTGCGGCTCGGCGGGAAGAATTCGTATGAGGGCCGGGTTCACGATGCGCCTCATCTTTATGCAGAAGGACGGCCGCCATCGGTGCGCGATGCGAGAGCGGCGTTGTCGATGGTCGCCATGGTTTCGGCGCTTGCGTTCGGGGCCGGGATCCTGGTGGCTATGGCAAGGAGGCGGCGGAGATGACGGGGCAAATCACGAGTCACATGCGCGCGGATATCGCAGTGCATGGAGGCGATGTGTGGCAGGTGGCCGAGGAGTTGGGCATACCGGCGTCGGAGGTCGCATTGGCGGGCACATCGGGGATTTTGGATTTCAGCGCCAACATCAATCCACGCGGGTTGCCACCCCGTGCGAAGGCGCGGCTTGCGAAAGATGCGGCCGATTCGCGATTGCTCGGCCTGTATCCGGACCCGTCGGCTCGACGCTTGCGCAACGCTTTGAGCGAACAACTGGGAGTGCCGGCGGAAGCGATTGCCGTGGGGCCTGGGGCTGAGGCGTTGCTGAGTCCCATTCTGCGCTGCGTCCACGCAAAGTGGGCCCGGCGCGCATTGGTTCCCGTTCCTGCGTTCAGTGAATACCGGCGGGTATGCGGGCAGCAGGAGGTCGAGTTCGTTCCGTTTCGCCTGGATCGCGCTGCGTGTTTCCGGGTTCCGGTGGAAGATTATTGCGCGGGCATCGAAAGAGAACGGTGCGATGTGGTGTTTCTGAACAATCCACATAACCCCTCGGGCGGGATGCTTGAAGCGCGGGAGGTCCAGCGGGTTCTCGATTCCACGGCGTCGATGGGCGCGACGCTGATTCTGGATGAAGCGTTCATCGATTACGTTCCTGGCGCGAGCATGGTGCGTGAGGCGGCTGGACGACGTGGGTTGATCGTGCTTCGGTCGCTCACGAAGTTCTACGGATGTCCGGCGCTGCGGGTGGGATATGCGGTTGCCCATCGGGAGACGGTGCGGCGCGTTGTGGAAGCGCTGCCGGCCTGGCCGGTCACGCAACTGGCGATGGATGCGCTGGCCGACGCTGTTGGGGATCGCGAATACGGGGAAGCATCCGTTCGGGAGAACGCGGCGGAACGCGAGCGGCTGGCTGAGTGGCTGCATGGGTTGGGGCTGGTGGTGTTTCCATCGGCTGCGAACTTTCTGCTTTTGGAATTGGCGGCGGGAATGCCGGCGGCTTCGGAGTTGCGATCGCGTTTGATCCGCAAGCATCGAATTCTGATCCGGAATTGCGATTCGTATGAAGGGCTGGAGGCGGGGCGCTATGTGCGCGTGGCGGTCCGGTCGGAAGAGGAGAATGGGCGATTGGTTCGGGCGATGGGAGAGGAGTTGAAGGGGCTATGAGGGGGAAGGAGATGATGTTTTGGAAGGCGGGTTGAAAGTGCCGCTCCCTAACGGTCGCGGTTCCGAAAGAGGGAAGGTGCCGCTCCCTCGTGCGCTGTCGCGCGTTGGCTCCGGAATCCGGAGCCAAAACGGTCGCGGTTCCGAAAGAGGGAAAGTGCCGCTCCCTGACGGTCGCGGTTCCGAAAGAAAAAATGTCGACATGAATGTCGACACGGCACGCTAAAGCGTGCGCCACGAAGCGTGCGCCACATCGGGGCCGCGGCTCAGTGGGCAAGGTTGAGAAAGATGACGCTACTTGAAAAGACGATCGAGGAAATTCGCCCAATCGATCCGAGTTGGATCGAGGCGGCAGCGCGGCGCCAACTCGAACTCACCAAGCCGCCGGGGAGCCTGGGGCGGCTGGAGGAGATCGCTAACCGTTGCGCCGCGATTCGGGAGAGCCTCGAGTTGACCGCCCGTCATCCCCGGATCGTGCTATTTGCGGCGGATCACGGCGTGTGCGCGGAAGGCGTCAGCGCATATCCCCAGGAGGTCACGGCGCAGATGGTCCAGAACTTTCTGCGCGGAGGCGCTGCTATTAACGCGCTCGCACGGGCGGGAGGGATCGAGCTGAGAGTGGTGGATGTGGGTGTGGCTGCGGCTATTCCGTCGTCGACTTGGCAGGCGACAAGATCGCCTGCCGCACATGAGCTGATCAGCCGGCGCGCGGCATCAGGCACTTCCGGTGGCACGCGGAATTTCTGCGAAGAAGCGGCGATGACGGAAGTCGAAATGAACGCGGCGGTGGAAAGCGGCATCGAGCTTGCGCGCGATGCGGCGGCCGAAGGGTGCGACCTTTTGGGCTTTGGCGAAATGGGAATCGGAAACACGACATCGGCAAGCGCGATTGCGGCGGCGTTGACCGGTCAACCAGTGGAGGCTGCGGTCGGGCGTGGCACTGGCGCCGACGACGCGTGTCTGGGGCGGAAGCGGTCGGCGATTGAGCGCGGGCTGGCTTTGCATGCGGATCGTTTATACAGTCGGCTGGAAGTGGCAGGCGACAAGATCGCCTGCCCCACTGAAACGGCAGACGACATTGATCGCACGCAACGGCACGAACGGCCTGCGCGGTCGATCGCGCTTCAGATCGAACGCCGCCTAAAAGGCGGCGGCAGGCAAGATTGCCTGCCCCACATATCGGCAGGCGACAAGATCCCCTGCCCCACCGAAATTCTGCGATGCGTTGGCGGTTTCGAGATCGCGGCGATGTGCGGGTTCTGCCTGGGAGCCGCGTCGCGCCGCGTACCCGTATTGACGGACGGTTTCATCGCTACGGCCGCAGCGGCGCTGGCGGTACGGATGTGCCCCGCCCTAACCGGATATCTGTTCGCGGCGCATCGGTCGACAGAACCCGGACATGCGTATTTGCTGGCAGTGATGGAGCAAGAACCGCTGCTGGATCTGCGAATGCGGCTGGGCGAGGGAACCGGTGTGGCGCTGGCGATGAAGGTGATGCAGGCGGCGATCGCGGCGTTCACCGAAATGGCGACGTTCACGAAAGCGGGAGTCTCTAACAAGTGAAGCCGTTAGCTGCGGCGATCGCATTCCTGACGCGGCTGCCCGTGGGGAAACTCGCCGCGTTCGACGCGGCCGACGTCGGACATTCGGCAGGCTGGTTTCCGTTCGTCGGAATTGGGCTCGGCGGCTTCTATTGTGGGGCCGCCGCGGTGTTGAAGGCCCACTTGCCGCTGGGAATGGTTGCAGTGGTATTGGTGTTGCTGGATGCTCTGGCGACCGGAGCTTTGCATTACGATGGCCTGGCCGACAGCGCGGACGGCTTTGGTGGCGGAAAGAGCCGTGAAGATGTTTTCCGCATCATGCGCGAACACGCTATTGGAAGCTATGGGGGGGTGGCGTTGGTGATAGCGGTTGCGCTGAAGGTGGCGGCGTATGACGCTCTTCTCGGGAAAGCCAATTGGATGCCGGCGTTGATTTTGACGCCGGCTCTGGGGAGATGGTCGATTCTGCTTCTGACGGGGACGCTGCGGTATGCGAGGCCGGATGCTTCCGTAGTGGAAGGTATGGGAAAGCGCGCGTTGGTGTTCGGAACGTTGTCTATGGTGGTTGCTTTGGGAGCCGCGATGTCCGGACGTGCGTGGATTGCAGCCGCGGTGGTTGTAGTCGTGACGGCTGGCTTCGGTCAATATTGCCAGCGACGGATTGGCGGGATCACCGGAGACACGCTGGGCGCGAGTGTTCAACTTTCGGAGAGCGCAGCGTTGCTCACGTTTCTCTGGATCGGGACACATTGATAACGACGGCAGTGATCACCACGCGCATCTGGCTGATACGCCATGGCGAGCCGGCGGAGGCGGCGCGGGGTCGATGTTACGGGTCGCTGGAGGTTGGGCTTTCCACGGCGGGGCGGGCGCAGATGGCGCGGGTTGCGGAGTACTTGAAGGATGAACCGATCGCCGCGATTTATTCGAGTCCACGACAGAGGGCGTTGGAGAGCGCGGGAATTCTGGCGGGGCCGATGTCGACACGGCAAGCTGCGGGCAATGTTGGGTTGAAGGCGCCGCTCCCTAACGGTCGCGGTTCCGAAAGAGAAGGGGTGCCGCTCCCTAACGGTCGCGGTTCCGAAAGAGAAGGGGTGCCGCTCCCTAACGGTCGCGGTTCCGAGAGAGAAGGGGTGCCGCTCCCTAACTGTCGCGGTTCCGAAAGAGAAGGGGTGCCGCTCCCTGACGGTCGCGGTTCCGAAGGAGAAGGGGTGCCGCTCCCTAACGGTCGCGGTTCCGAAGGAGAAGGGGTGCCGCTCCCTAACGGT
>Ga0182024_10016317_pt1 | contig 14103 bp, 13 predicted proteins | sample P32metaG_FD_120480 | JGI IMG/M metagenome (GOLD analysis project Ga0182024, IMG submission 120480) | Permafrost microbial communities from Stordalen Mire, Sweden - P3-2 metaG (Illumina Assembly) | ecosystem: Environmental > Terrestrial > Soil > Wetlands > Permafrost | place: Sweden: Stordalen... | reverse complement strand
GCCGGTAGCCCGTACGCTGTGCTCTCCTCCACGTCGGGTAACGCGAGGCCGATATTCCGCACGGTGTCGAAGTTAATTGTGCTTCTGGGCATTGGTCAGCACGATTCCTTGGGACTCACTGCTATTCTTTATCGCAAATGCAATCTTCTGCAGCCTTTCGTCAAGCGCCTGTGCCCGCCGCCTTCGCGCCTTCGACCTCAATTAGCTTTCCCGTCTTGACGTCGTAGACGTAGCCGTAAACCGGAATAGACTTGGGAACGAGCGGATGGGCACGAATGCGAGTAACATCGTCAAGTACCGCCTGTTTCTGGTCCTTAATCGTCAGCCATTCAATGTATTCGCCCGCCCGCGAACCGGGCGCCTTGCCGATATCGCGGAAACCTTGCGGAGTAAGCTCAGCGGTTTCCAAGCTTGAGGCGAGCAATCCCCGGATCACTTCGTTGGTGAAAAACAGCATGCCACAGTCGGTGTGGTGAATTACGAAGAACTCGCGCGTTCCGAGCAATTTGTAACTGATGACAAGAGACCGGATTGCGTCGTCGCTAGCGCGACCGCCAGCATTTCGAATCACGTGCGCATCGCCCTCGGCCAGGCCCGCGTATCTCGCGGGATCGAGTCTGGCGTCCATGCAAGTGAGAATGGCAAATCGCCGCGCCGGCGGCAAAGACAATTTGCCTTTGGCGCCAAACTCAGTTGCATACTTCGCATTCGCGTGCAGGACTTCCGACAAAATCTGACTCATGGGTCTCTCCTTTGCGTCGGTAACTTTCTCTGGTACGGTTCCGATCATTCGTTTCGCCATTGTGGTCCTTGAAACTAGCCGAAGTCTCTTCCACCAGCCGAATCGCCGGGTTCTCAGGCAAAAAAAAACCGCATCACCAGTTGGTCTGGCGAGCGGGCGTTGGAAAATCCCAAAAGACGCAGCGGCTACGGTTGTTTGCTCACGTGCGCGTCCGACCCTGCCAGCACTATAGTTTGGGTGCAACAACAGGACGCTGCCGTCAGCAAGAAATTCATATGGGAAACGATACAGACGCCGTTTTCGTCCGTCAAGGAGAATCTGATGCTGCGGAGGTTGTTTTACAGCTTGGCCGCGACCATCCCTTCATCCACTCATTCCGAGATCGGGCCATGGGCCGAGCGCCTTGGCCGAGGCGTAACAGGTCAAGCAGCGCAGCAATTCTTTATCGATGACCAAAGGCGCGGGAGACCGAAGTTGGACCCAACCCAAAGAGAGGGGAGTGGCGCGAGTTCACAAGTTGTTGCAAATCAAAGGCACTCAGTTTGGATTCAAATTTTCCTTTTCATCCTCACGCCGCCCGCCTTGGATACGGTGCAGGGCCAAATCTGGGCGAGCAACGATCAGATTGAAGTAGCATTCGAAGCGCTCAAAAAAGTCAAAGCCGGTGGCGACAAGCCTACGGGCACGGTCGATCAGCTGACCCCCCGCGAGCGAGAGGTTGTTTCCCACGTGGTGGAAGGATTGCGCAACCTGGAAATTGCTTCGAAACTAGGGGTCAGCGAGCACACGATTCGCAACTACATCCTGCGGATCTATGAAAAGCTCGGCGTCTCAAATCGAGTCCAACTTACATTGAAATGCGCCCATCAATTCGGCACCGCGACACTCTCCGCTGCGCCACCACTCAAGATGGGGCAGTCGGCCTAGACCGCTTGGATACCGATATCGTTGCTTTTGTGCTGACTTGGGATTTTTGCGGGAATTCTGGTACCAGACTTGTCTGATGGAGGAACGGATTTTACGCGCTCGCCGCTCGCGGCTTTCGCGAGCGTGGATGTCTGTCGAAGGTCCGAACAGCTGTAACCGCGTAGATATCCTCGTGTTCGCACAATCGGCATCGGGCGATGAACGTGTGTGGTGTGTGAATATCGTTGTCTTCCGGCTCGTCGGCGGGACTGACCACCTTGGCAGAAACAGCGATCGGCGCGTTGCAACGACCGCAGGGAACACCTCGGAAGCTTCTCGCAAGCTCGGCAATCATGGAACCTTCTTAAAAAGTCGGCAGTGCGGGGATGATACTTCAGATTAGACCAGGAATCCACCACGCCCACCGGGGCGACCGGGGCGCAAAGACGATGTAATCAACGTGGCCGGAGAGAAAGTACACCCAAAGGAAGTTGAGGATCTGCTGCTGCGCCACCCCCATATACGCGACGCCTGCGTGGCGCGGGTGCCGCACCAGCACAAGGGCGTGCTGCCGGTGGCTTTCGTTTGCGAATGGAAGCCCGGAACTTCGACCGAGGACGATATCAAGCGTTTTTGCCTGCCGAATGGTGCGGCATTCGCACATCCCCGCCGCGTGGTCTTTGTGGAAGCACTTCCACTCGGCTCCACGGGAAAGCTCGACCGCAGCGGCCTGAAAAAGCAAGCCTTGGAATTCGATATTCCGGTGGAAAATCGAAGGCTGAATGTCAGCGCATGATTTCGTAACCTCGCCGTACCATCGCGTCCTGGGGATTGAGATAATAAGGATGGAAGCCGGAAAGGCCGAGATCCACCTGCCGCTGCGGAATGAATTCTGAAGATCGAGCGGCTCCGATTGGGTGCACGGCGGCGTGATAGCCGCCCTCATCGATATTACCGCCAATGCCGGCATATACTCTGCCATCGGTGACGGCGCCCCCACCGTGGACATCCGTGTGGATTATTTGCGCCCGGCCACTGGCAACCTCATCGCCTCTGCGAAGGCCGTGAAGACAGGGCGGACCATCAACGTTTCCGACGTCGAAGTACGCAACTCGGTGGGGCGGCCTTGTCGCGATGGGCTGAGTAGTTTGCACGATTCAACGCCAGCAATCAGCGGAGTGACAACCATGAAACCAGACTTCGACCTCAACGAAATTGGCGTATTGAAGCGACGCGAAATCGAGGCGCGAGTTCTGGCTCCCGTCGTCGCGGCGCTCAGCCAGGAATTTGGCCAGGAACGCGTGCTGGAGATCGTCCGCCAAGCCATTGTCAAAATCGCTCAGCAGCAGGGGGCCCAAATGGCGGAGTCACTGGGCGGAGCGGGCTTGGTGCGCTTGGCGAACAACATGGGTGCGTGGACCAAGGATGACGCCTTAAAGATCGAAACGCTTGAGCAGGGCGAAGAAAAGCTGTCATTCAATGTCACGCGCTGCCGTTACGCCGAGCTCTACCAGCAGCTCGGGATCCCTGAACTCGGCGCAGCAATGTCCTGCTCCCGTGACTATTCCTTCGTGGAAGGATTCGATCCCGAAGTCCAACTCTCCCGCACGCAAACCATCATGCAGGGAGCCTCATACTGCGACTTTCGGTACAAACGCGATAAGAAGGACGCTTTGTAGCGGACTGGCGGCCAGATCGATTGGACGGTGTGTGGATACCCCGATGAGGGCTTGGAGAAAATCAATGGCTTGCCACTACTGCCCAATAGCCCACCTCGTAACTCACTGAGCTAACGCTACCAAATCAAATCGTCCGCCCCGCTCAAAAGCTACTGAGACTGCAAAAGTCGGTTTGGGAGCAGATTCATTTGCGGTGACTATCCCCTGTTGTGCCAAGGAGTGCTGCAGGAGGAACACCGCCGATGACGGGTCAGCAGCCGCTAACGGAGTCGCTGTTCTACTACTTTCGTCTGCAGGACCAGATTCCTGAAGATCCCCTGTTGCGCCTCATTGATGGCCACATTGATTTCAGCTTTGCGCGGGAGCAGCTCAAGAATTCTTGCAGTGCAATGGGCCGACCGTCGATCGGCAGGTATGGCCATTCTGTTTCCCATGCCTCGCGGGGGTTCCGGTTATGGTGTGGAGGGGTTTAAAGCGATAGTAAATAGCTGGGGGGAGAAAGACTACAAATGCATCATGACCGGCGTCGACGCCATGATCGCCAAAGGTATCGCCGATCCCGACCGTCTCGAGCGGCGAGTGCGGAAGGCGGGAGTGTCCGGCTGGCTACTCGACTCATTACGAGGAAAACCAAAACGGGACTCCGATCGTCCCGAGCGCGCCAAGTGGCTGACGCAGGAAGATCTTGATCTCGATCCAGGTCAGTTTCCAGAGAATCCACGCAGCATCGTTATGGCGCCTAGTCGCGAATCGAACGGCTGGTCAGTTTAAGAAAAACGTCCTCGAGATTGGGGAGAATCGTGCGGAATTCAGTGACCCAGATCCGGTTCTCGGACAGACAGTGGATCACCAGGGTCACGAGATCGTCACCCAGACTGCGAATCGTGAACCGCAGGTCGCTGCAGCCACAATCGCCGGGATGTTGCGCTGGCTCTGGGAATCGGTTCCGGATCGCAAATGCTACAGCGCTTGGCGATCGCGGTCATCGGCGGACTGTTAAGTTCCCTGGCTCGATCGTTAGACTTTACCCCGGCCGTTCATTATTTCCTGCGAGGGCGTCCCGCGCCGCGATCCAGCGAACTATATGGTTTCAGATGATCGCGAACCAGCGCAACCGCAGGACGCCTTAGAAATCATTCTGTAACGCGGCGTTCATCGTAAAGTCATATTCGCGCACTTATACTCAGCCTCACGTCGGTCCCCATGAACATCCTGGTTGTCGAAGATGAATCCAAGATGGCCTCGACTCTCGTTCTTGGATTGCAGGAAGAAATGCTGGTTGTTCAGCTTGCGCAGGACGGGAAAGCCGCGCTGCAGCTGTCAGAGCAGAACTCCTTTGATTTGATCCTTCTGGATGTGATGCTGCCGGATCTCAGCGGAATCGATGTCGTGCGTAAACTGCGGGAGAGGAGCCAGGACACCCCAGTCTTGATGCTTACCGCGCGCGATTCGATTCCCGACATCATCCTCGGCCTGGACGCTGGCGCGGATGACTACCTCACGAAACCGTTCTCCTTCGCGGAACTACTGGCCCGCGTCCGAGCACTCGGCCGGCGCTCGCCGGCCGGGCCCAAAAGCGTCCTCGAAGTGCATGATCTCGTATTGGACGTTTCTTCCCAGCGTGCTTATCGGAACGGACAGGCGATTCCTCTCTCCTTGACGGAATTTCGACTCCTCGAAGTATTGATAAGAAATCACGGACGCGTCGTCACCCGGAGCGCGCTTCTCGCTGCGGTGTGGGGCAATCGGCGCGTTGTGGAAGGCAATACGCTCGATGCGTTCGTGCGGCTCTTGCGCAAGAAAGTGGACCAAGCGTCCGATGTGAAGCTGATTCACACCCACCGTGGCCTGGGCTATTCGATTATGATGCCCGTCAAAGCTTGAACATGCCGATACGAGCCCGGCTTACAGTGCTTTATTTAGTTGTGTTGGCCGTTTCGTTCAGCGTTTTTGTGTGCATTAGCGATGTCGGTTTCCGCCGGAGTATTGAGGACACCGCAAATGATGCTTCGAGCGCGAATCTTCAGAGCATCCAGCGCTTACTTGCGAGAAGTGCTCTTAAGGGCGAGGTCAAAGTCCAGAAAGAATTGGCGGAACTCGCGAGCTGGTGGCCAAGCGGGGTACTCTTCGAAGTAGCCGATGAAAATCAGAACTGGGTCTTTCGCTCGGCGCAATTTCTTCAGGCCGGTTCCCCACTACCGGCGGTCCGCGGCGGGGAAATCACGTTTTTCACCACCAATCTGAATCACATTCAATACCGCATTGCATCACAGCGGGTGGAAGCAGGCGGCGAAATCTTCGAAATTCACGCTGCCGTTCCTACGGAACCATTCGATCGTGCTCTCGATAATTTCAGAGCGATAGAAAGAGGAACGCTCCCACTACTGATCGTTGTTGCTTTGCTCTTGGGATATTGGTTGAGCGGCAGATCACTTGCCCCGGTGACCGGGATCATCGAGACCGCGGAGCGCATTGGCGTGCAGAATCTTTCCCGTCGCCTGGAAGTCCCGCGAGCACGGGACGAGTTGCAGCGTCTTACGGAGACTCTCAATGCGATGCTTCAGCGCATCGAGAGTTCCTTCAAGCGGATCACCCAATTCACCGCCGATGCGTCGCATGACCTGCGAACTCCGGTATCGGTGATCCGGACCATCGCGGAAGTCACTCTGCGAAGGCCGCGAACGGAAAATCAGTACACCGAAGCCTTGTCGACAATCCTGCGAACCTCCATTGAGACCACCAGCTTACTCGACAATTTGTTAACGCTTGCGAGAGCCGACGCCGGCACAACCGGGATGGAGCTTCATCTGATTGATCTGGACGCGCACGTTAGGAAGGCGCAGGAGCGAGCGGAACTGCTGGCCACGGGCAAGTCGCTCGATATCACTCTGAACACACCCGGCACGCCTGTATGGGTGAAGGCCGACTCCATCGCGATCGATCGGCTGCTTTTGATTCTTCTCGACAACGCGGTTAAGTACACCCCCGCGGGCGGTTCTTGCGGAATTGAGTTGGTGCCCGGATCACAACAAACGCAAATCGTGGTGCGCGATTCCGGAATTGGAATTCCGGATAGCGATGTGAACTTGATATTTGAGCGTTCCTACCGCACCGATCAAGCGAGATCGCGGGAAACGGGCGGAGCCGGGCTTGGCCTGGCCATCGCACGGTGGATCACCGAGATGCACGGTGGAACCATCTCAGCGGAAAGCCGCGTCGGCGCCGGTTCTGTGTTTCGCGTGAGTTTACCGACGCCACGGGCAATTTGACCCGTTGTCACGGATCTTTCCTCCATCAAAAGCCTTATCTGAAAAAACTTCAGGTTGTATTGAACGATTTGCTAAGCATCGTTCACACAGCGTTTATATTTCCGACGCCTAATGCGCAAGGGTTAGCTAGCGCTACCCGATACATTGTTAGAGGGACGTGAAGGCTCGTCGATGAAGTCCGTACTATTTAATAAAATCGGTCTTTTCATCGTGTTAACTCTAGCTACGGGCGCGTTTAGCGTACCCGCTGCACGGGCGCAGACGGATCGCGCTACTCTCGAAGGAACCGTAACCGACCCGAGCGGCGCCATCATCGGTGGTGCAAAGGTAAAGATCTCTGCCGTGGAAAACGGCATCACCCAGGAGCGCGTTACGAATAGTAACGGCCACTATCGCTTTCCAGGCATAGCAATTGGCGAGTACACCGTGTTTGTCACGACCTCCGGTTTCAAAACCAAAGTGATAGAGGAAGTGATTGTCGAAGTGGGACAAACCAGAACTCTGGACGTCGCGTTGGAGATCGGCGAAGGTTCCGAAAAAGTCGAAGTCAGGGCCGAGGCGAACCCGGCTGAACGCAGCAGCGCGGAATCATCCATTGTCATTGACACCGATCAAATCGCTAACTTGCCCGTCAATGGTCGCGATTGGTCGGCCCTCACTCTGCTTGCGCCTTTCGCCCAAGATGACGGTGGTGGCGATCAGCGGACGATTCGATTTGCTGGCCGGGCGCGCGATGACAACAACTTCAGTTTTGACGGTGTGGACGCCGGCGGTATTCAGGAGCAGGCCCAGAAGTCCCAGGTCCGTTTGCAGATTTCCGAGGATGCAATCGCAGAATACCGCGTAGATAGCGCTTTGTATGACGCTGAATATGGTACCCAGGCAGGTGGCCAGATCAATGTGGTGACAAAGTCAGGTTCGAACGGCTTTCATGGTGAAGGCTTTGGATATTTGAGAAACTCGGTATTCGACGCAAGGAACTATAACGATTTCGACGCAAATGGGAAACCGGCTATTCCTCCTTTCCGGCTGGGGCAATATGGCTTGACTCTCGGTGGCCCAATTGTAAAAGACAAAACGTTTTTCTTTTTGAGCTACGAGGGACTTCGTCAGCTCCAGGCGTCAACCACCCAAGCCGTAGTGCCGGCCTCCGCATTTCAACAATCAATTTTGGCGAACTCCCCGCAGATGTGTTCGATCCTTCAAGCATTTCCGTGGCGCACGTCCACGGGGACAATTGGCAGTTGCGCGCCCCGTTTTGCATTTGCGGATGGCGCTTTCCAATCTTTGGCATCGCAGGGCACGCCTGATGGAGATCTCTTCACTACCGCGTCGCCCACCATCGTTCACGAAGACACTTGGCTGGTCCGCATTGACCACAAGCTTAACGCGACAACCACACTCTACGGACGCGCACAGCGCGACATCAGCCTTGTAAACGCACCGAACGGCAGCAGTGTCGCTCTCGATCGGCTCGAAACGATCAATCATCCAGCAAATTATTTTATAGCTCTACAACACTTTTTCACCCCCGACGTATTCAACGAAGCGAAGCTCTATGTCAATCGCGCTCCCTTTCACAACCCCCAAGCCAGCGTGCTGCCGTACGCGGTGAATTCCGATAACTTCGTTTCGCTCAATGACGATACTGCTGACATTGAGATTGGGACAACATACGGAATAATCGACAACTTTACGTGGATCCGCGGGCGCCACACCTTCAAGGCTGGCATGGAAATTCGTCGCGTCAGGCTAAACCAAGGACAGACCGCAGATAACCAGCTCAATTTTTCGGATGACCAAAGTCTGATTGACGCATCCCTCGCGAGTATCAAGTACATAGCTCCCTGGTGCTGCCACCGGTTGCGCCGTACCTTCTACATGCCGTACTTTCAGGATGAATGGAAGGTTACACCGAACCTCACCGTAAACGCAGGATTACGTTGGGAATACTATGGTGTCGCCCACGAGGCGACTAACCGCACCACAGTTTTTGACCTTAATCAGTTTCATGGCGTATGTCTTGGGTCGGGATCGGGCAATGTTTTGCCTGTACCGCCGTCCAGCGGTCCTGTCGACACCCCCGCCTGTCCCAGAAATCCAGCGCTCTATAATCCGGACTATAGGAATTTTGATCCCCGCGTAAGCATCGCCTGGGCCCCTACGGCACTCCGCGCGAAGACCGTGATACGCACCGGTTTTGGTATCTACCACGGCGCGGCACAGAACGACGATTTGAACGCCGGTCTCGAGAGTGACACCTATCGCGTTACGGTCACGCCGCCCCCTAATCCGGATGGCACGCCTGGTATCATTCCTCTCAGTCCCGCATATCAGCAGCAAGTGCCCGACCTTTCAGGGCTCACCGGGGGCGCCGCTCCTCAAAAAGGCGCGCAACACCCACGCGCATTGCAACGCGAAGGACGAAGAGACTTATATGCAGAAGTATGGGGCCTGACCATCGATCAGCAGTTGCCAGGTCGACTTCTGTTTTCAACCGCGTACTTGGGAAGTCGCGGTGTCCGGCTGTTCTCTCGCGGAGCCGTAAATCTTTGCACAGTTCCGGTTACTCAAAACAGCGCGGGAACCGACTGTATACGTCCCTTGGATCAGTTCTATCCGGATCCTGCAAATCCAGATCCGTTTGGTTCCGTTGACTATAAGAGCGACATCGGTTCAAGCACTTACAACGCTTTGCAAATCTCATTGGAACGCAATTTCGTGAATGGTCTCTCGTTCCAGGGCCGTTACACCTTTTCCCATTCGATCAACGACGGTTCCGTGGGTGGCGGCGAATCGAACGGACCGGAGAACGTAAATTGCCTCCCTTGTGACAAGGGACCGAGCGTTTTCGATATTCGCCACAACTTCACGGCCAATGCCGTGTATGAACTACCCTTTGGCCTGGGCAAGAAATTTCACAACAGTTCTGACCTTCTGGGCAGGATCGCCGGCGGATGGGAGTTTTCGGGCATTGGAACATATCATACGGGCCATCCGTTGACGGTGACGATGAATCTACCCGGCAGCGACACCTTTCTGCTCCCCGACGGGAACGATCAAACTAACCAGCGTCCCGATCTCATTCCGGGTGTACCACTCATTGTGCCAGGCGGTGGGCACAACGACGTGCCACTCGTTAACATCGCGGCCTTCCAGGCTCCGCCCATCGACTCCGTCACCGGCCTCTTCGCGCATTTCGGAGACGCGGGCAATGGCATCATCCGTGCGCTGCCGGCGTGGCAGGTCGATTTTGCCATCATGAAGGAAACCAAAATTTCGGAGCGCTTCTCGGTGCAATTCGGCGTACAGGCTTTCAATATCTTCAACCACGTTCAGCTCGGCGATCCTGGTGTGCTGGGCCTCGACTACACTCCGGGCGCGACGCCGAGCAACCTGTCGAACCCGGGCAATTTCGGAGTGATCAGTACAACCAACAATTTCAACCTGAACAATGACAATGACGCGTCTCCCAATACCGGAACCGGATTGCCTCGGCAGATTCAGTTTATGTTGCGCCTCAAGTTCTAGCTGTCTTCGCTCGTGCACGATAGCGAGCATGTTTTTGCGGCTGCGTTTGTTCCAAGTAAATGTGCGCCGGGTCGTGCGTCCACTGGGCCTACAGCGCATAAGGGTTTGGGTTGTCGGAGTGCGGAATATTCTCATGAAGACCAATTGTATCGGTGCTGCGCTTGTGAGTTTAGTGTTAGCAATGGCCGGCACCGGCTACGCCGGCGCAAAAAATACCACCAATAAAGATTCAGCAATACTGATCGGCGCGGGCGACATTGCCGACTGCACGGATCTTTCCGGTGCCGAGGCTACATCGAAGCTACTCGACAAAAATGCCGGGACCGTGATTGCTATCGGCGACTTGGCGTATCCGGATGGAACCAAGGAAAATTTCGCGTGCTACGACAAGACGTGGGGGCACGCGAAGTCGCGCACGCGTCCCGCAGTCGGAAATCATGAATTTCATTCCGGCGGCGCTACACCATACTTCGACTATTTCGGGTCGGCTGCGGGCGATCCGAAGAAGGGCTACTACAGCTACGAGCTTGGCACGTGGCACATCGTCGTGCTCAATAGTGAGTGTCTAGAAGTAGGAGGCTGCCAAGCCGGCTCGGTCGAGGAAAAATGGCTTCGCGAAGACCTGCAGACACATTCTGGCGCGAGCATTCTCGCATATTGGCACAAACCGCTCTTCAGCTCCGGGGGAAAGCATGGAAATGATCCGGAGATCAAACCCTTCTGGATGGACTTATATGCTGCGCATGTCTGCGTAGTGCTCAACGGACATGACCACGACTACGAGCGTTTTGCGCCGCAGGATCCCGATGGCAAAGCAGATGCCTCCCGCGGAATTCGCGAATTTGTGGTTGGCACGGGCGGCAAGAGTCATCGGCCGTTTGGGACCGCTCAAGCGAATAGTGAAGTGCGAAATGCTGATGCCTTTGGGGTACTAAGGTTGGTTCTTCGGCCAACAAGCTACGATTGGCAATTTATTGCTGAGCCGGGAAAAACTTTTACGGATTCCGGCAGCGGCCAGTGTCATGCCGCGGCCGTGACAAACACGGTTCAATAACCTGCCCTACGGAGACTTCATGAGATCGATTTCCGTCTTGTTTTTGGCAGTCCTAGGGGTCTTCGCCGCCGAGGCGAGTCCGTCCGGGTACCATGTCACTAGTGAAATCAAGGTGCCGGGCGCGGGCGGCTGGGACTATTTGACTGTGGACGATGGCGCGCGTCGCGTTTACGTTTCCCATGCCACTCAGGTGGATGTGCTGGACGCCGACACCGGACAAATCGTGGGAACCATCCCAGACACCCCTGGAGTTCACGGTATCGCCCTTGCTCGTGCTCTTGACCGTGGCTTCATCACCGCAGGCAAGGCCAATTCTGTTGTCGTCTTTGATCTGAAAACGTTGAAGACGATCTCCAAAGCAAGTACAGGAAAAAAACCCGACGCGATCGTGTTTGATCCCGCGACGAACCGAGTCTTCGCTATGGATGGAGGTAGCGATGCGGTCACCGCAATCAACGCCGCGGATGGCTCGGTGGTCGCAACGATCGAACTCGGGGGTGGTCCGGAATTTTCTGTCGCGGATGGCAAGGGCAGCGTATGGATCAACCTGGAAGACAAGAGTCAACTGGTCCGCATGGATTCCCAAACCATGAAAATTACGAATCGATGGTCAGTGGCACCTTGCGAGGCACCATCAAGTATGGCTTTCGACCCGCAGAACCGCCGCCTATTTCTCGGTTGCCGCAGCCACGTCATGGCTGTAGTCGATGCGGACACCGGAACGGTGGTAGCCAGTTATCCGATCGGCGATCACGTCGACGCCTCCGCCTTCGACGTCGATTCCAAACTTGTCTTTAACTCCACCGGAGACGGCAACGTTGCGATCTTTCATCAGGACGGCGCCGACAAATATACGTTTCTGGAGAACGTGGCCACTGTCGCAGGTTCGAAGACCATGGCCCTTGACGCAAAAACCCATCGCCTCTACGTGCCCGCGATGCGCGCGGGCGAATTTACCGTTCTGTTTCTGGATCGGAGCGCCTTGCCTGGCTCCTAGCAAGAAACAGTCTCTAGCATGATTTTAATGTTCACGTCAGATGGCATTCATCTGACCGTGTCATAGGTTTAGCCAGCTAACCTTCGCCACTCAGCACCATCTCAGGAGGAAATAAAATGCACTTTACCAAGTCGATGCTGTCTTCGGTCTTGGCCGCTTCGTTGCTCATGCTTCCGCTTCCGATTCGCGCGGGAGAAAATGAGATCAACGACGGCCGCACCGTGAAGCACGTTTTGCTAATTAGCGTGGATGGTCTCCACGCGCTGGACCTTTCGAATTACGTCAGCGCTCATCATGATTCAGCACTGGCCCACCTCACCCACAGCGGAATCACCTACACCAACGCTTCGACTTCCTCTCCCTCGGACTCGTTCCCAGGACTCGCTGCTATTGTTACGGGCGGCTCTCCGGGGACGACGGGGCTGTGGTACGACGTTACCTACGATCGAGCCGTTTCCCCGCCCGCCGCGACCACTTCGCTACCTATCACGGGTGGTCCCAGTCTTTGCCCGGGCACGGTCGGCACGCCCGTTGCGTATGACGAATCTATCGATAACGATTTGACTCAACTCAATGGCGGCGGCGGCATCAACCCCAATTTCCTCCCACGTGATCCCAACAACGGTTGCAAGCCGATCTATCCGTTTGAATGGATTCGCGTAAATACCATTTTCGAGGTGGTGAAGGCCAACGGTGGCACGACGGCGTGGACTGACAAGCACCCGTCCTACTCGTGGACCGAGGGGCCCTCGGGCAAGGGCGTCGATGATTTCTACGGACCCGAGATCAACTCCATCCCGGTTGCTCTTCCACAATTCGCCGGTTGCAATCCGGTCCCAGCTCCGGACAACACTTTTGACGACGGCTGGACGACCGACTTCCGCAATATCATCTGCTACGACTTACTGCACGTTCAGGCCACGCTCAATCAGATCGACGGCTTCACGCATGACCGTTCGCGTCATGCGTCAGTCCCCACGCTCTTCGGCTTTAATTTCCAAGCCGTAAGCGTCGGCGAGAAATTGGCGAGTGGGCCCATCGCTACCGGTGCAGCGCCTGTGAATGGCGGCTACTCGGATGTTTTGGGAACTCCCGCGCCGGGTCTTGCGTTCGAACTTGATTTCGTCGATCACTCGCTTGGGCGAGTCGTTTCGGAATTGAAGAAGCAGGGACTCTATGATTCAACCTTGATCATCATTTGCGCGAAGCATGGCCAATCACCGATCGACGTCGGTAAGAAGGTGGCGATCGGTGGTGGGCAGCCGACGGCACTGATCGGCCAACCGGACGCTTTCGACATTTCCGACGATGGTTCGCTGATCTGGCTAACCAACTCCGACCTCACTTCGAGTGTGGTCGCTCTTTTGAGCCAGCCGGCAAGTCAGCAGACGCTCGGCATTCAGGAAATCTTTGCTGGGCAATCGCTCCAAAACAAGTGGGATAGCCCCGCTAACGACCCTCGGACACCGGACATCGTTCTGAAGGTCAACACCGGGGTCATCTTTACGGGCGGCTCCAAGATCGCGGAGCACGGTGGCCTCAACGAAGATGACACCCACACCGCGTTGTTGGTTTCCATGGCGGGTATGGAACCAGCTACCGTCAAGACCGCAGTCAGCAATCAGCAAGTGGCCCCGACCATCATCAAGGCTCTCGGCTTTGACCCTGATGAGCTCGAAGCTGTGAAGCGGGACCAGATCACCCCACTGCCGTTTCTATTCCGCAAGTAGCGGCAGCAGCGCACGCTGCTCGGTGTGAAACAATTCGTGTGAGAACAAAGCGGCGCCCTCAACGCTGGGGCGCCGCTTGTTCGATACGAATTTGACCGAGCGTTGCCGATTGATCGGCCTAGATATACATTTTCCAGTCGCTGGGAAGTGCGTCCCTGGCGCTGGCCCGGTTTCTGGCTAGTTTGCTTTACGGAG
>Ga0182024_10016316_pt1 | contig 14103 bp, 9 predicted proteins | sample P32metaG_FD_120480 | JGI IMG/M metagenome (GOLD analysis project Ga0182024, IMG submission 120480) | Permafrost microbial communities from Stordalen Mire, Sweden - P3-2 metaG (Illumina Assembly) | ecosystem: Environmental > Terrestrial > Soil > Wetlands > Permafrost | place: Sweden: Stordalen... | reverse complement strand
CTCGCCGGCTGCAGCGGCGTCACGAGCTGCGTCGCCGACGTCGGCGACTCGATCACGATCACCGCCTCTACGAGCGGCAACAACGCCTTCGCCGGCTGGACCAGCGGTACGTGCGCCAGCCAGACCAACTCACCAATCAACGTCTGCACCTTCAACGCGGCAAGCACCGAGACCGACACCGCGAAGTTCGCCAAGACCGTCACGATCACTGCAGCCGTAGCGGGCAGCGGCACCGGCACTGCCACGATCAGCGACTCCAACCCGCTCGCAGGCTGCAGCGGCGTCACGAGCTGCGTCGCCGACGTCGGCGACTCGATCACGATCACCCCCGGCACCACCTCCGGCAACCGCTTCACCGGCTGGTCAGGCGGAACCTGCGCGGGCACCGCCAACCCCTGCGTGTTCAGCGCCGCAGGCAGCGAGACCGACACCGCGAATTTCGCGGCGACCGTCACGATCACCACAGCCGTGAGCGGCACCGGCACCGCGACAATCAGCGACTCCAACCCGCAGGCCGGCTGCAGCAGCGTCACCAGTTGCGTCGCCAACGTCGGGGACTCGCTGAAGATCACGGCGACCACGACCGGGAACAACGCCTTCACCGGCTGGAGCACCGGCACGTGCGCCAGCCAGACCAACTCACCAATCAACGTCTGCAGCTTCAGCGCCGCCGTGTCCGAGAGCGACACCGCCGACTTCGTGCCCACCTACAGCGTGATGGGGGGAAGCTCCGGCGACGGAAGCGCGACCGTGAGCGACGCCAACCCCCTCGTTACGTGCCCGGGGACCACCAACAACTGCAGGGTCGACGCCGGCGACACCGTCGTGCTGACCGCAACCCCGAACTCTGGCTACCAGTTCAGCAAATGGTCCGGCAGCGGCCAGTGCGGCAGCGGCATCTCGAACAATCCGTGCACGATCAGCGGCATCGCCGGCAACCAGATTGCCACCGCCGACTTCATCTTGATGCCGTTCCAGATAACCGGCGCGAGCACCGGCGGCGGCGGCGTGACGGTCACCGACAGCGACGTCAACAGCACCTGCGCCCCGGGCGGCGGTGCCTGCACGGCAACCCTAGGGGACCTCATGACGCTGACCGCGACGCCAGCCGTGGGCTACCAGTTCAACGGCTGGACCAGCGGCACCTGCGGAACGCAGCAGGCGAATTCGAAGGTGTGCAGCTTCTCGGCGGCGGGCGCCGAGACCGACACAGCGAGCTTCGTCCAGATCAACTACACGATCAGCGCCAAGTCCAACGGCAACGGCTCGGTCTCGGTCACCGACACCTTCACAAACTGCACGAGCACCAACGCGACGATGGCGACCTGCAACGACGTCCACTACGGCGATGTGATGCAGATCACCGGCACGGGCAACGCACCCAACAACGACGAGGGCTACCACTTCGCTAGCTGGAGCTCCGGCACCTGTGCGGCTCAAACCAACACTCCGCCGAGCGTCTGCACCTTCCAGGCAACAGGCAGCGAAACCGACACTGCAAGCTTCATCCCGCCGGCGCAGTTCACGATCAGCGTCACCACCACCGGTCCGGGGTCCGCCTCGGTTGCCGACACCAGCCCCATCTCAACTCACAACTCCCTGTGTGCCACAGGTGCCACCAGCTGCCTCGTCGACTATCAGGACAGCGTGCAGATAATCGCCACCCCGAACGCCAACTTCGTGATCTCCGGCTGGTCGGGCGGCGGCTGCTCCGGCACGACCGCCACCTGCACGATCGCCAGCGTCACGGCGAACGCGACCGTCAACGTCTCCTTCGCGCTCCCGGTGCCCGGCGACGGCACAACGGCGGTCTACGTCGCGCCCCCGCCCAGCGGCAACGACGTCAACGCCGGCACGCAGGGCAGCCCGGTCGCGACGATCCAGCGTGCGCTCGCGATCGTCGCCGCCTCGGGCGGCGCCAAGAACCAGCTGCGGGTCGCCCAGGGCAGCTATGCGGGGCCGGTGACGCTCACCTCAGCAGACGACGGCTTGGGCATCTACGGCGGCTTCGACCCGAGCAGTTGGGTCGCCGTGTACGACCCGCAGACGCCCACCACGATCGCGGGGGCGCCGGAGGCGCTGACGCTGAACGGGGCAACCGGCGTCGTCCTGCAGCAGCTGCAGCTGGTCGGAGAGACGGCCGCCGCGCCGGGCTCCTCAACCTACGGCGTCGTCGCCCTCTCCTCGAACGCGGCCCTCACCAACGTCACGGTTGTGGCCGAGGACGGGGGCGCGGGCGCTAACGGCAGTGCCGGGGCAGCCGGGGGCACCGGTAGCGCCGGCGGAGCCGGGAGCGCCGGCCAAACGCCCGCCGAGGTGGTCGCCGCCTGCCTCGCGTCGGCATCGAAGTGTGCCCCCGTCGACCCGAGCGGCGGCGGCGCCGGCCGCGGCGCCAACGGCAACGACACGTCGCTGCGCCACGACCCGGTGTGGGCTCAGAACCCCTTGATGCTCGCCATCGCCGACTCGTTGCCGCTGCCGGGTTCGGGCCCCTCGGCCGGCGACGGCGGCTTCGGCGGTTCCGGCGACACCGGCGCGACCGCCACTACCCAGGGCTGCGTTGGATCGGGCTCGGCCCGCGCTTGCGGCCCCACGAAGCTTGTCTCGGGCAAAGCGGAGGTCCTCGCGACCTACACCGGCGGCACCGGCTCGACCGCGTTCGGCGCTCCGCTGGCGCAGGCCGGTGGCGGCGGCACGGCCGGGGCGTCGAGCTCCACCGGCGATGGCCACTCAGGCGGTAGCGGCGCCGGAGGGGGTAGCGGCGCAAGCGGCGACAACGGCGCACCCGGCCCCGCGGGCTCCCCGCCCGGCGTGTCCTGGACGCCCGGCGATGGCGGCGACGGCGCGTCCGGTGGCCCGGGCGGCGGCGGTGGTGGTGGCGGCGGCGGCGGCGGTGACCTCCAACTCGAGCCGGGCGGAGTCGTCTACGGCTCCGGCAACAGCGGTGGTGGAGGAGGCGGCGGCGGCACCGGCGGCGGCGGCGGGAGCGGCGGCGGCGGCGGAGGCGGCTCGTTCGGTCTCTACCTTGATGGCTCCTCGTCGATTCTCGCGCAGCTCGGCACCTCGGTCACCGCCGGCGACGGCGGCGACGGCGGCGACGGCGGTGCGGGCGGCAGCGGCGGCAGCGGCGGGGCTGGCGGGCCGGGCGCAGTCAACGGAGTTCCGCGCATCGGCGCCGGCGGGCCGGGTGGCGCCGGCGGGTCCGGTGGCGCCGGCGGGGCCGGCGGCGGCGGCGCGGGCGGGCCGAGCTACGCCATCTTCGCGGCCGACACAGGCTCGACCATCGGCTTCACCGACGCAACCTTCATGCCCGGTAACGGTGGCAACGGCGGGGACTCGGGGGCCCTCGGCTCCTCCCCGGCCCACGCGCCGCCGGGCGCCAGCGGCGCCTGCAGCACAGGCGCCTGCCCGAGCATGCCGATCCTGCTCCCGGCGCTGGCGCTGATCAGCGGCAACAAGCTCACGACCGAGCTGCGCTGCCACGCCAGCTGTCACGGCACGGCATCGATTCGCCTCGCGGGAGTGAAGCGCGGCTCGCCGCTCGCGCAACTCAACTTCAAGATCACCAACTCGAGCACCGCCACGCTCCACCTCACCCTGAGCTCCGCCGCGCGCTCGAAGCTCGCGCACTACAAGCAACTGGCGGTCCAGCTGACCGTGGTCGTGACGGTGGGGTCCGCGCGGCCGAGCACGTTCACAAGCTCGCTCGAGCTGACTCGCACATTGCCACGATCCGGCGGCAAGAGCACGTCGAAGACGCACGCGACGTACCGACGGTCGCCTCGCGGCGAGTGAGCCCCTATCAAGCCTGGCCGTTCCTTTCGGACCCGAGCCACCCCTTCCTCTCCGCCGTCTGGGCGGTCCTGATCCACGGGGTCATCGGCGTGGTGGCCGTCGCCCCGCTCCTATGGCGCAGCCACCACCGCGTGATCTACGGCCTGCTCGCGTTCGTCGGCGGCTCCATCCTGGACATCGATCACTTCATCGCCGCCGGAAGCCTCAACCTGCACACGATCGAGACCCTCGCGGGTGGTCGCCCCGACACGCACTCGATCGTGTTCGTGCTGGCCCTCAGCGCCGTCACGCTCGCCGCCACGCGTCACTGGCTCGCCGCCTGGTCGGTCTTCGCGGTCAACCTCGCCCACTTGCTCTTCGACGGCGCCGGCGGCAGCGAGCACCTCCTCTACCCGTTCACGAGCGTGGACGGCCTGCCGTGGCTCCTGTGCCCGCTCGGAACACTCGCGCTGCTCGCGGTGAGCGCGGGCCTCGCGCGCGCCGCGATGCGCCTTGGCCCAGACGACACGCAGTCGCACCAGGTCCAGCGACGGGGCGCCGTTGCGGTGGGCTGAGCGGGTGCGCGCGATCCAGATCCTCGGCCCGGGGCGAATCGAGCAGGTCGAGCTCGCGGTCCCGGCGCCATCGCCCGGGCAGCTCCTCCTGCGCGTGCACGCCTGCGGCGTCTGCCGCACCGACCTGCACCTCCTCGACGGGGACGTGGCGATCGCGCAGCCCCCTGTCGTGCCCGGCCACCAGATAGTCGCGACGGTCCTCGAGTCAGGCGACGCGGCCGGCGCGCCGTTCGCGTCCGGCACGCGCGTGGGCATCCCCTGGCTCGGCTGGACCTGCGGCGAGTGCCGCTACTGCCTCAGCGGCGCCGAGAACCTCTGCGACCGCGCGCGCTTCACCGGCTGTGACATCGACGGCGGCTACGCCGAGTACGCGGTCGCCGATCAGCGCTTTTGCTTTCCCCTGCCCGAGCGCTACGGCGACCTCGAGGTGGCGCCGCTGCTTTGCGCCGGACTGATCGGCTTTCGGGCCCTGCGCCTCGCCGGCGACGCCGAGCGGATCGGCCTGTACGGCTTCGGCTCGGCGGCGCACATCATCGCCCAGGTGGCCCGCTTCGAGGGCAGGCGCGTGTTCGCGTTCACGCGCGAGGGCGACGGCGCCACGCAGGAGTTCGCGCGCACGCTCGGCGCCGAGTGGGCCGGCGGCTCGCTCGAGCGCCCCCCTGAGGAGCTCGACGGCGCCGTGATCTTCGCCGCTGCCGGCGAGCTTATTCCGGCCGCGCTGCGAGCGGTACGCAAGGGCGGCTCCGTCGTCTGCGCCGGCATCCACATGTCCGAGATCCCGGCCTTCCCCTACGAGATCCTCTGGGGCGAGCGGGTGCTGCGGTCGGTCGCGAACCTGACGCGCGCGGACGCCCGCGAATTCCTCGCGCTCGCCGCGCGCACGCCGATCGCGACGACGGTGCACCCCTACGCGCTCGAGCAGGCGCCGCAGGCGCTCGCTGACCTGCGCGCCGGGCGCTTTGCCGGCGCGGCCGTGATCGCGTTCTGAGGGGTGCTGGAGGACTGCCGCTCAGGCCCGCCGGCCCGAGCGGCCGCCACTCACCAAGTGCCGCTGTTGCAGCCGCCGTGGACGCCGGTGGAAGGCGTGCAGCTGCGGCTGAGGGCGCCGTTCGTGCGCGTGATCGTGTAGGTGTCGTTGCCGTTGGCCGACTCAGTCGTGATCGAGTAGCCGGTGGCGGTCGCAATGGAGACGCTCTTGACCCAGGCGGCACCGCTGGCGGCGCTGGTCTGGATGGTCGCGTCGTACTGCGGCAGCGTCGACACAGCCAGGCCCACGTAGCTTCCGCTGTGGTCGGTCGCGTAGGTCTCGGCCGCGATCTGGGCGGCGTGCGCCAGCTCCTTCGCCGCCGCATCGGTCGCCTTCCCAGTCTGGTTGAGGAAGGACGGAATCGCGATCGCGGCCAGCGCGCCGATGATAAGGATCACGACGAGGAGCTCAATCAGGGTGAAGCCGTCCTCGCCGGCGCTGCTCTTGAGTCGTTCCCGCACACTCATTCCTTTCCGGTTGACCCCCCGCGCCGAGGCCTTGCGCCCCCGCGGGTTCACGTACTCGAAATCCAAGCTGACCCATCCACGCCCGACGATCCCAGCTTTTTCCGCCGTTGGCGCAATCTGGGGCCCGTCTGGACGATCGGACGAGGCGAGGATCCCCCGGCGCGGTCGCTGAGACGGCGGGCGCTGGTTGGCGGCCGCAGCCAAGCAGCCGCTGCAGCGGCGCGATGACCGCGAGCTCAGTTGCTGGCGTAGAAGGTGTCGGTGAAGCCGTCGCCTGTGCCGCTCAGCGGCCCCGGCAGCGCGAGCAGCGCGGTGCCGCCGGTGTTCGTCATCTCGATCGACTGGCCACCGAGCGCCGAGATCGAAAGCGGCGAGCCGCTCGTGGTCGCGGTCGCCGAGGAGAACGTGACCGTGCCGAAGTTCGTGAGCGCACTGAGTGAACCGCCTACCAATGGACGCTCGACGATCCACTCGGCCGAGCTGCGCACGGGCACCGACCAGACCTCAGGTATCGAGAAACTCCAATGCCGCGTGTTGTCGGTGATAGCAAGCGTGTACGTCGTGCCTGACACGCTGACCGTGCCGGTCATCGAGTCGCCCTGGGAGACCGGATTGGTCGAGGTTGGGAGCTCCACCGAGTTTCCGCCCCCCACCGGCGGGTCCGTGTTCGCCGCCCCATAGGTCTCATACCACGCGTAGTAGCTGGCGCTACCGGTGCCGCTGCCGCAATCGGCGTCGGTGCCATCCTGCTCGACCGTCGGGCTGGTGTCACCGTCGATCCCCACCCACTGCGAGGAGTAGGTGATGGCGCCCTGGCAGTTCGCCGCGGGCACGTTCCAGGTGCCTGTGACCGCCGTGAAGGTGGCGCCGGTGGCGGCGTAGCCCGACCAGTTGCCGCTCGAGGCGTCGGCGCCGCCGACGACCAGAGTGGCCGCGCTGGTTGTTGCGCTACTCACGGTGTTGGTGAACACGGCCTCGTACTCGAAGCCGTTGTCGGCCGCGCTGGCGGTGAAGCTCAAGGTCGCCGAGGTGGCGCCCGCGACTTTTGACCAGGTCGCGCCGTGGTCCATCGAGACCCACCACTGCACGCTTGGGGTCGGCGAGCCGGACGCGCTCGCACTGAAGCTGACGTTCGCGTTGGCGAGCACGACGAGGCTGCTCGGCTGGCCGGTGATCTCGGGCGCCGTCTGGCCCGCGATGACCGTGAGGATCCCTGCACTGGTTGTGGCGCTGCCGGCTGCGTTTGTGAAGACGGCGCGATACTCGTTGCCGCTCTGCCCGAGCGTCGTCGTGAACGCGTAGGTGCTCGCGGTGGCGCTGGGGATGTTTGACCAAGTGCTCCCGGAGTTCGTGGAGAGCTGCCACTGCACCGTCGGCGCGGGAATGCCGCTCGCCGACGCGCTGAAGGAGGCGCTCGTGCCGGTCGAGACCGAGGTGTTCGAGGGCTGCACCGTGACCTGCGGTGCGGTCTGCACCGTGAGCGTTGCGGCGTTCGTCGTGACCGACGGGCCGTCGCCGTTGGTGAAGACGGCTTCGTACTCGTAGCCGCTCTCGCTCTGCGAAGCAGTGAAGGTGTAGCTCGTCGAGGTGGCACCAGCGATCGCCGTCCAGGTGATGCCGGAGTTGGTCGAGAACTGCCACTGAACGGTCGGGGTCGGCGAGCCGGAGGCCGCTGCCGTGAACGTAACGCTTTGGCCGGAGATGCCCGTCTGGTTGGCTGGCTGCAGGACGATGGCCGGCGGTTGGGTGGTGGCCGTGACTGTCACCGTCGCGGCGTTGCTCGTGACGGTGCCGGTACCGTTGCTGAACACCGCTTCGTACTCCTGGCTGCCGGTCTGCAGCGGCGTGAACGTGTAGCTCGTCGAGGTGGCCCCCGGGATCGCCGTCCAGGTGATGCCCGAGTTGGTCGAGAGCTGCCACTGAACGGTCGGGGTCGGCGAGCCCGCGGCGGCTGCGGTCAGCGTCACGCTCGAGCCGATGACGATGCTCTGGTTGCTCGGCTGGCTGGTGATCACCGGAGCCTGCGAGACCGTCAGGGTCGCCGCGTTGGTGGTAGCCACGCCCGCCGCGTTTGAGAACACCGCGCGGTACTCATAGCCGCTCTGGCCGAGCTGCGCGGTGAACGCATAGCTCGCGCTGGTCGCGCCCCCGATCGCCGCCCAGCTGGAGCCGCCGTCTGTCGAGACCTGCCACTGAACGCCCGGCGCCGGCGCGCCGGAGGCTGCCGCCGTGAAGGTCGCGACGGCGCCGGTCGTGACACCGGCTCCTGCCGGCTGCAGCGTCACGATCGGGGCGACCTGCGCCGGGGAGTTCCCCCCACCCCCTGACGTCGTCACGATGAGCGTCGCGGGATTGCTGGCGGTGGCGCCTGCCGAGTTGGTGAAGACGGCGCGGTACTCGCGGCCGCTGTCGGCGATCGCCGCCGTGAACGAGTACGTGCGCGAGGTCGCGCCCGCTACGTTCGACCAGTGCTTGCCGTCGCTTGAGAGCTGCCAGCGCACACTCGGCGACCCGCTCGCCGCAGCCGTGAAAGTGACGGTGGCCCCTGCGACCACGCTTCGCCCCGTCGGCTGGGTCGTGATGTGCGGCGCGCCGTGCGCCGGCACCGGAGCGCCCTCGGTCACCCGGACCGGGGCCGCCGTCGTGCTCGCGTTCCCATCGCTGGCGGTCATCTTGAAGCGGAAGCTGCGCGAGGAGGCGCCTGTGTTCTTCGGCAGCTTGACCGTCAGCGACACGCTTCCCGATGCGCACGGCCTATCAGCCGGCAGGTGGCTGACGCGCCTGGTCGAGGAGAACCGGCAGCTCGTGGCCCCCGCCACGACCGCCACCAGGCGTACGCTTCCGCCCGCCGCCGGAAGCTGCGCCGGCGTGACGGTGAAAAGCCCGATCGTCGCCTTCGTGATCCGGTGCGCGCGCGGGCGCACCAGATCCATCGGCGCATGCAGCAGGCTGGGCGCCGCGGCGGAAGGCGCGGGCGACGGCGCGCGCGGCGCGCTGGCAGCGTTCACCGCGGCGAGAGCGCCGATCGCAAGCGCACCGGCCGAGACGGCCGCCAGCGCACGCGCCAACGGCCCACGGTGCGTTCGTTCGCTTCCGCGGGCGGTCGGGCGCGCCGTGTCGTTTTGGCTGGCGCGGTGCGGGTCCTTCGTCAAGCTCATCTGGGCCGAGATCCGTTCGGACTAGGTGCGCAGCATGATACTGGCGCTGGCAACGCACTATCCCCGGCTTGGGGTGGGCCTCCCGGGTAGGATTCTCCGGCTGCTGGGGTGCGCGCCCGACACAACCAGCGGTGCCGGGACAGCACGCTCGCTACGATCGACGGCGTGCCGAAGCGCATCGCCCTCAGCCTGCTACTCGCCCTCTCACTGGCGGGCGGCGTCGCCGGTGCACTGGCGACAGAAGGGGCGCAGGCCACGGGCCACACCACGGCGACGGTCTACGAGGCCTTCTCCTATCACGGCGTCGTCGAGCCCAACGTGACGAGCGCGTCGGGCTCCTGCTTCACCAGTTCCGATGTCACGCGCCGCGACGACGCCTGGCGCTGCACCGTCGGCAACACGCTCTACGACCCGTGCTTCAGCTCGCAGTTCGCCTTCGGGATAGTTGTCTGCCCGATCCCCTGGCAGGGCAGTGGCACCGAGATCCACCTGACCAAGCCGCTGCCGAAAAGCGGCTCGCATACCGTGCCCAGCCTGTCGCTGCAGCCATGGGCGCTCGAGACGGCCTCTGGCGCCTTCTGCACGCTCTCCTCCGGAGCCTCGAGTGTCGTGCACGGTCACCGGCTCAACTACTTCTGCGGCCGCGGCGCCAAGCAGGGCCTGTGGGGCTTCCCGAGTCGCAAGACGCAGCCGTGGACGATCTCCATCGCGCCTCTGAACGCGAAGGTGCTCAAGCATCGCGTCGCGCTCGTGCGCGCCTGGATGTAGCTGCGGTCGGTCGGCGCTTTCCAGCTCGCGCGTTCGGGGAGTGACGTCGGCGCAACCTGCGCAGCGCGGCTAGCACCGGCCCCCCCGCGCGAACGCGCTCCCGCGCGGCAAGCAGTCTTCAATCATGGGCGATACTGGGCTCGAACCAGTGACCTCCGCCTTGTCGAGGCGGCGCTCTCCCAGCTGAGCTAATCGCCCTGGGAGCGAAAAGCCTAGACGATCAGTCGCGGGCGCCGACGCGGGACGCGCCGCCGCTGCGCTCTACCCCGACCCGCGATCTCCCGCCTTCGCAGGTACCCTTGGCGAGATAGCTGGCGACGTGGCGGAGTGGTTACGCAGCGGCCTGCAAAGCCGTGAACACCGGTTCGATTCCGGTCGTCGCCTCTTGACGATCCTCGTCTTCTCCGACCGGCGCGACTTGACGAGACAGCTCCGCGACTACGCTAGCCACGGGCGGTCACACCGCAGGCGCTTGCGTTTGGGCCGACGGTTGCGGGCGTGGGACCGCTTGTGGTCACGCTTTTGGGGTGTCTCCCCGCCCTGCTCTCATGTCGTTTGAACCGGCCGCGGCGGACTGCGACGCGAGCCACCGCCGCTAGTAGCCTTGCTTGCCGTGACACCTGCGTACACCACGGCGCCGGGTGACACCGTCGCCATCGACGCAGCTGCCCGGATCCTCGCGAACGTCGAGCAGGTCGTCGTCGGCAAGCACGACGAGATATCGCTCGTCCTCGCGGCGTTGATCTCGCGCGGGCACGTGCTGCTCGAGGACGTCCCCGGCACGGCGAAGACGATCCTCGCGCGCGCGTTTGCGCAGTCGGTGCGCGAAAGCACGTTCGCGAGGATCCAGTGCACGCCCGATCTTCAACCGACCGACATCACTGGGCTCTCGATCTTCGATCAGCGCACCCGCGAGTTCGACTTCAGGCCCGGACCCGTATTCGCCAATGTGGTGCTTGTCGACGAGATCAATCGCGCGATGCCGCGTACACAGTCTGCGCTTCTCGAGGCGATGGCCGAGCGCCAGGTGACCGTCGACGGGGTGACGCGCGAGTTGCCCACGCTGTTCGTCGTGATCGCGTCGGAGAACCCGATCGACCACGAGGGCACGTTCCCGCTGCCCGAGGCGCAGCTGGATCGCTTTGCGGTGCGCGTGCGTCTCGGCTATCCGCGCGAGGACGAGGAGGTCTCAATCGTCGTGGCGCAGCGGCACGGACATCCGATCGAGCGCCTGCAGCCGGTGGTCGACGGCGAGGAGTTTGGTGCGCTTCAGCGCGCGGTTGAGAACGTGTACGTCGACGAGCTCGTGCTGCGCTGGACGGTGCAGCTCGCCCGGGCGACGCGCGACGTCGACGGTGTTGCGATCGGGGCGTCGGTACGCGGGAGTCTCACGCTCGAGCGCACCGCGCGCGCGTGGGCGCTCCTGGAGGGCCGCGGTTACGTCGTGCCCGAGGACATCGAGCGGCTGTTCCTGCCGGTGCTCGGCCATCGCCTGCTGATGAGCGCCTCCTACCTCGCAGAGAGTCGCGCGCTCGGCCACGACGAGGCGCTCAACGAGATCCGCGACCGGTGCCTGGAGCTGGCGCCGCCGCCAGCCCCGGCCTGGGAGCGGTGAGCTCGCTCGTAGGCGAGCGGCGCACGTTTCCGCTCCTGCCGCGGCGGCAAGTGAACGGGCTGCCGCTCGGCGAGGTGCCGAGCCGCCGCCGCGGCCACGGCAGCGACATCATCGGCCATCGCCTCTACGTGCCGGGTGACCCGGTCACAAAGATCGACTGGCGTGCCTCGGCGCGCCTTGCGACCGCGAGCGGTCGCGACGTCTTCATCGTCCGAGACCAGGCGGCCGACGACGCGCCGCGGGTCGTGATCGTCGTTGATCGCAGGCCTGAGATGAGCCTCTACCCCGAGCCGCTGCCGTGGCTTCAAAAGCATGTCGCCGTGCGCGAGGCGGCGGACGCGATTGCCGCCAGCGCAGCGGCCGCGCGCGCGGACACGGCCGCGCTCGACTTCGGTGGCGGCGAGGCATGGTGGATGCCGCCAGGCCGGCGCGACCGTCGTTGGATGATCGCCGAGCGCGAGGGCGGCGACACCCCCTTTGCGGCGCCCCCCGACGCGCTCGATCGATCGTTCGAGTTCCTGGCAGCCCATCGCCGTGAACTGCCGGCCGGAAGCTTCGTGTTCGTGCTTTCCGACTTTCTCTGCCCCCTGCCGGCCGAGGCGTGGCGGCGCATGATCGGCCACGGGTGGGACCTCGTGCCCGTCGTCATCCAGGATCCGATCTGGGAGCAGAGCTTCCCGGCCGTCGGCGGCATCGGTATTCCGATCGCCGAGCCGGGAAGCGGCGACGTGGCGCTGGTCCGGTTGAGCCGCCGCCAGGCGGACAGGCGGCGCGAGGCGAACGAGCGGAGGCTTGCAGGCCTGCTGGTCGACTTCGGGGCGCTCGGACTGCAGCCGGTCGTGCTCGGGACGACCGAGCCCGACGGCGTCGATGCGGCGTTTATCGCGTGGGCTGAGCAGCGCAGGAGCCGCGGATGGGGGCGTTGACGCGCATCGCCGCGGCCACCTCGGCGCGGATAGCCGGCATTTGCGGGCTGGCGGTCGCCGGCGCCGTGGCGGGGCTCCTGGCCCTCGGGCACTCCGCATCCGCTCCCGCGATCGCGCCGACCGGCCCGGTCGAGGTCGCGGCGAGCTTCGACCCCGGTGTTGCCCAGTTCGGCGATCGCATCCTCGCCCGCGTGGTCGTTGCGCTTGACACGCGCCGCGTACGGCCGCAGACGCTGCGGCTCACTGACGATCTCGCGCCTCTCACGCAGCTTGGCGCGGCGAGGACGTCGCGCTCGACCCGGGGCAGCCTCGAGCTGGTGACCGTCGTGCTTCCTGTCTCGTGCCTCACGGCTCCATGCGTTGCTCGTAGCGGCGTGGCGCAGGTCGGCCTGCCGCACGTTCACGCATCGGTCTTGACGCGGGACGGACGGATCGCGCGGGCCTCGGCCGGGTGGCCGACGCTCTCTGTGCGAGGTCGGGTCACCGCATCGGATCTCGCGGCGCGCACGCCGCCGTTGGAGGCCGATACGACGCCGCCCGCGTCGACCTACCGGATCGCTCCCGGGACGCTCGGCACGCTGCTCGATCTGCTCGCCGTGCTCTGCGCTGTCGGTGCGATTGCTTTCGCGGGCTGGGAGGCGCGCCTGCTGATCGAGCGCCGCCGTCGCCGGCCCACCGCGCTCGAGCGGGCGCTCCGCCTCACGCGGGAGGCCGAGCGCCGTCCCGCCCCGGATCGCCGCCGCGCGCTCGCGTTGCTCGGACGCGCGCTCGCCCGAGATCAGCGCTCGGACGGAGTTCGCAGGCTCGCCTGGTCGGAGCCCGTCCCCGAGCCAGACGAGCTCGAGGAGCTCGTCAGCGATATCGAGGCGGGGACTGCGGGGTGAGCGCAGGCATCCCACTTGCCGACGCGAGCACGTTCCGCACGCGCGCCCTCGCGACCCGCCTTGTGCTGGCGGCGCTTGCGACAGCTGCCGTAGCGGCTGCCGTGGGTGTCGTGCTCGCCTCCCGTTTCTCGAATTCGCAGACGCTCGTGCTGCTGCCCTCGAACGCGAACGTCGTGATCGTGCTCGACCTCTCCGCGAGCATCTCCTCCGACAGCTTCTCGCGCATCGGCGCCACGCTGCGGGTGCTCTCGCGAAGCGGCGAGCGCGTGGGCCTCGTCATCTTCTCCGACCAGGCCTACGAGGCGCTCCCGTCCGGCACGCCCGCGGCCGACCTCGCGCCCCTGGTGCGCTACTTCACGCTGGCGCGGCAAAGCGAGCCGGGCTTGTATCCACTCAACCCCTGGGGGAGCGCTTTCACGGGGGGCACGAACATCGCCGCCGGCATGGAGACGGCGATCGACATCGCCGTGGCGCAGCGGCCGCGGGCGGCGGTGATGCTGGTCAGCGACCTCGACGACGATCCCAACAATCTCCCCGCGCTCACCGCGGTGGGCGCGGTCGCGCAGCACGACGGGGTGCCGATCCGGATCGTCGGCCTCAGCCCAACCGCCGCCAACGTCGCGTACTTCCGAAGCGTCTTCGGGCGGAATGCGCCGATCGTCGAGGCGCCGACGCCCGCGCAGGCTGCCCGGCAGGAGCAGACGCCGTTCCCGTGGACGCTCGTCGCGCTCGCGCTGGCGGCCGCCACCGCGCTCGCGTTGCGCGAGGGCTGGGCACCGCGACTGGGTTGGAGGCGGTCGCAGTGACGGGCCTGAGGCTCGCCGCGATCGCGGTCCTCGCCGCGGCCAGCGTCATCGCGGCCCTGCTGGCCGCAGACGTCCGCGCTTGGCCGGCCGCGCTCGAGAGCGG
>Ga0182024_10016315_pt1 | contig 14103 bp, 13 predicted proteins | sample P32metaG_FD_120480 | JGI IMG/M metagenome (GOLD analysis project Ga0182024, IMG submission 120480) | Permafrost microbial communities from Stordalen Mire, Sweden - P3-2 metaG (Illumina Assembly) | ecosystem: Environmental > Terrestrial > Soil > Wetlands > Permafrost | place: Sweden: Stordalen... | reverse complement strand
GGTTGTTGATCGTGACCGACGCCAGCGCGCCGATCCCCGTAGTGCCCCAACGTCCAGCGCCCGCGAGCAGTTGCGCCGGCCCATTCCAGGAGCGCGCAAGGATTCCCAACGCGACGCAGACCAAGAACAGGCCGATGAGCACGACCGGCCCGACGGCGCGCACCACCTCCCGCCGTTGGAGCCGACCGCGCACGATCTCGATAACGGCCAAGGTCACTCCGACCGCGAGGACGGGAATCGCTGGGTTGCGAAGTGCGATTGTGAGTACGGCTGCCGCTAGCGCGCCGGGTAGTCCCAAGCCGAGAGCATCCCAGCTCGTACGCTGCCGATGTTGACTTGCGGCTGCTCGCAGTCTGCGACGAAAGAGAACGAACAGGCCCAGGGCAGTGGCGAGTGTTGCGGCGAGCGCAATCACGAGCATACGTGCGGCAAACGTGCCACCGGAGATCGGCTGATGGGCCAGGACGAGCAGGTTTGTGAGATTGGACCCGGGGAGGTAGAGAGAAGATGCGTTGGCCATGTAGACCGAGCCGTACAGAAACGCCTCCTCCTCGATGCTGCGGCCGCGAGCTGCGTGAACGAGCACAGGCGTCAGGAACACCACGGCGGTGTCCAGGTTGAGCACGGCAGTGACGACCGCTACCAGCAGCATGCAGGCGGCGAGCAGCACTACCGGAGGTCCGGCGAGGCCCTGCAGGGAGCGCCCGGCCTGCTCGAAGAGGCCATCGCGGTGGGCGATCAGGCCGATCAGCAGCAGCCCGGTGACGAGCACGAACGGGGGCCAGGCTTGTTCTGCGGCAGCACTCACACGGATCTGCCACAGCCTGCCAGGCTGGCGCCACGACCTCGACTCCGAGCCGCCTCGCGTTGACGGCTTATCTCGGCTAGCGGGAGCCGCTCGGCGAACAGGAGTCGCTTGGACCTCGTCCTAACGACGCTAGTTCGCAACGATCGCAAGAAAGTCGCGGTTGTCGGGTTCGAGCAGCTCGCCTTCGATCCCATGCTGCCCGGGCACGACCGGCACGGGTGAGGGACCACTCCGATGATGGACATACAGGTAGCCAGCGACCCAGTACGGGTTGATGTCGAGCTCGATCGCGCGCACCGCCCCGGCCGTGATCAGTGCCGCGGCAAGATCCGCGGGTAGCAGCTGCTCGCCCGCGGCCCACACGAGCTGGCCGTCCGCGGCGATCCCCAGTCCTGAGCGCGCGACGCGCCTGCGCGAGCCGAGCGTTTCGCCCCAGCAGGTGAGGATGCAATTCGAGGCGCTCGCCGCTGCGACGCCGTGATCCACGAGCAGACGCTGGTTCTGCAGCACCGAGAAGACTCTCTGACGCGACGACGGGACGCCGACGTGCCATGCCCCGATGTTGGTCGTCCCGTCGGCGTAGGTGACGATCGACGCCAGACCCGACTTCGGTGGTACGGCGACGTGGCCACCCGACATAAAGCCAACGTTGGGATAGGTGAGCTTGAACCCTCCGTTGAACGCAGCTATGAGGAGGTGGATCTCGCGCGCCGTGATCCGGTCCCCATATTGCCAGCCGGACGCGCCCCCGTCGTTCACGCCCGCATGCAGCGTGAGATGCACGCGGCCCTGGTCAAAGCGCATCAGGGTGGCGCCGGAGCGCTGCGCGATCCACGCGGCTGGCTGTCCGCGAACGCGGGCAACGACCCTCCAGGTCGTCGTCGTTCGGGCGGGCGCCGTGACTAGCAGGCGGGGCACGGTGAGCGCGGGGTGCGCCACCGCGGCCGGCGCCGTGGGTCCAATCGCGCGCTTCTCCGTCGTGACGCCGCTCCCTACGGAGACGTTGCTCGCCGAGCTCGCTCGTGTCTGACTGGACTGGCCGCCACATGCGCTCACCCAAGCGCCGGCGACCGCGAGCAACACGAGTAGTTCCGTCGGCCCGAGCCGGGGCGCGCGTGCGCTGCACGGCAAACGATCTCGGCGATCACCTACGCGCGCCCCCTCGGCACCTGTCGCCAGACTAGGCCTCTGCACCTCATCACCTCGGGGTGAATCGCGGCATCGATACAGGATGCTAGTCCCGATGACAGCATCGGCCCGCTCATCGGGCTAGGCCCGTGTGCCGGGCTCGAGCACATCCATCCGCTCGATCAGATCATCGCCAAACCAGTAGCGGTGCCGGACAGAGGAGTCCGAGAGGAGCCCACCGGTGCGCGCATCGTGGACCACCTGGTGGACCTCGACGGTCACGCTGCCGTCAGGCTCTTGGGAGAAGGCTCGCGGCTCGACCGTGCTGAAGATCTCCGAGAACTGCCGACGCCAGTACACGGCGACTGCCGCCCGACCCATGACGCGACCGCCCTGCCATGCGTTCGGCCAGTCAACATCGGGATGCATCAGCTTGAGAGCCGCGTCGAGGTCGTGGGCGTTGAAGGCTCGGTAGGCAGACCGCAGGTTCTGTTCCCGCTGCGACATCGTTTTCAGCCTACTCGCAGCGCCGCCTCGCTTCGCGCTTGGGATGGGGCGACTGGCCACATCCGCGTCGCACGACATCCGGGCGTCGATCACTGGATGTGCAAAGTCCGGACCCGACCCCACCGGGAGCCGCGACCCGGGAGCCGCGACCTCGACTCGGAGCCGCGACCTCCGTGCCGACCTTTCGTCCTAGACACGTCCCTCAGGCGCTTAGTCTGATCTCATGATCGCCTCAACCTCGTCGTCGAGCCAGACCTTCAGCGGCGCCGACATGCTCACGCGACATCGGCTAGTCAAGACACGCTCTTGGAACGTGCTTTGGTTGCTACTCGCCGTGATCGTGCTGTTCATCGCTGGCAGCACGACGACCTGGCAGATTCTCGGCGCTGTCGTCGTCGTGCTTGGCGTCGGCCAGCTCTATGCGCTGACGAAGATTGGCCGCCGACGGTGAACGAGCGACCGCCTGCACGCTTCTACGCCATCGCCTTCGTGACGCTCGCGCTATCAATTGCTGCGCTTGTGCTCAGCGTACAGAGCGACAACTCTGGCATCGCTGCTGCCGCCGGGGTGATCGGTGCCGTCGGCTTTTTTGCTTGCTATCGGATGCTCAAGCGCGAGCGCTGACGAGCAGCGCAGGCCGGACCCGACCCGCCCCGAAGCCGCGATCTCAGCCGCTGGAGTACCGCGGATCATGCTTCTTGGGCGCGGATTTCGATCTCAAGATGTGCAAGGTCCGGGACGGACCCCTGGCTCCCGTAGAAGGCCTTGCAAATCGCGCTTTGAGGGTTGAACCCGCGTTCGTCACCCCCTGTGAACGCCTCTGCCGGGAGTGCGGGGCCAGCCGCTGGCTAGGCAATCAGCGCACGGATGCGAGCGCCGGCCGTTAGCGTTTGTTGGCGAGATGGCCTGGACTCGACGCTTGCGCCTCGGCGGGGGAAGCGACCTCGCCGTCGACCTCGGTACCGCGAACACGCTGGTGTACGTCCGCGGCCGGGGAATAGTGGTGTCCGAGCCCTCCGTCGTGGCCCAGCACACCGAGACCGGCCGCGTGCTGTCGGTTGGTGACCACGCCAAGCGGATGATCGGTCGCACGCCGGCCACAATCACGGCCAGCCGGCCGCTACGCCACGGCGTGATCGCCGATCTGGAGGTCACCGAGGAGATGCTTCGCCAGTTCATCGGTCGCGTGCACCGGGGGCGTCTGACCCACCCGCGCGTAGTCATGTGCGTGCCCTCCGGGCTCACCGGGGTCGAGCTGAGCGCAGTGCAGGAGGCCTGCCTAGCTGCGGGCGCCCTGGAGGTGCACCTGATCGACGAGCCGATCGCCGCCGCTCTCGGCGCAGGCCTGGACGTCTCGGAGCCGACCGGGCGGATGGTCGTCGACATCGGCGGCGGGACGAGCGAGGTGGCGGTGATCTCGATGGGCGCGATGGCGGTCCAGCGCTCCCTGCGCACCGCTGGGTATGACTTCGACGACGCGCTGATCGGCTGGCTGCGCAGGACCCACGGGCTGATCGTCGGCCAGCCCACAGCCGAGGCGCTGAAGGTTGAGATCGGCTCGGCAGCGCCGCAGACGCCCGAGCAAGAGGGCGAGGTCCGCGGTCGCGACGCGGCGTCGGGCCTGCCGCGTGCGCTGAAGATCGGCGGCGAGGAGGTCAGGGAGGCGCTGCGCGAGGCAGTCCAGGCCATCGTCAACGCGGTGCACGGGGCCCTGGAGCAGACGCCCCCGGAGCTGGCGGGCGACGTGGCCGACACCGGCATCCTGCTGGCCGGCGGCGGCTCGCTGCTGGCGGGCTTCCCCAAGCGCCTGACCGAGCAGACCGGGATGCCCGCCCGACTGGCCGACTCCCCCCTGACCTGCGTGGCCGAGGGCGCCGGCCGCTCGTTGGAGGGGCTGCGCGGGCTTACCCGCAAGGCGCGCATCTCGCGACGCTACAGCGCCACCTCTCCCTACCAGCGGCCGATGACCGCCGCCGACCGGGCCGCCCAAGCCATGCATCACGACTGAGCGCCCCCGACGCGTCACAGGGGCGGCAATGCCGGATCGCGGAGGTGCGCGTTTGGGTCGGCGCGATCGGTGCCGTGCAGCGCAACGCGATCAATGACTGTGCTAGCCCGACGCGAGCGCTTCGAGCTCTGCGATTCCCCCTTGTGCTGCGGCGTCGGCAAGCATATGTGCACCGATACGCTCTGCCGCCGCGGCGAAGGCGGGCTCGGAGATCACCCGCTCGACGGCCGCCCCGATCGCGGCCGGCTTCGCGCCGGGTCGCAGACGCACCCCGGCGCCCGCATGGACGACCCGAGCGGCCACGTCCAGCTGGTCGCGCCCCATCGGCAGGCACACGAGCGGGACGCCCGCAGCCAACGCGCGCGTCACCGTACCGAGACCGGCATGCGTGACGACGGCCGCAGCTCGGGGGAAAAGCTCGGCGTGGGGAGCGCTGCGAACGACGGCGGTGTTGCCAGCCGCCGGGAGCGACGCGGGATCGATGGCCGGTCCACTCGTCACGAGCACGCGCGCATCGAGCCGGCCGAGACCGTCAATCGTCCGCGCCAGCACGCGCTCCTGCGCCATGTACGTCGAGCTGAAGCCGACCACGACGAGCGGACGGGGGTCGTCCTCGGGCCAAGGAGAGCTCCACTCGCCGACCCACTCGGGCTCGGTGAGAACCGGGCCCACGTAACGCAGATGCGGCGGATGGGAGTCGCCGTGAAAGTCGAAGCTCTCGCTCGTCAGCACGAGCACCCGGTCGACGTGCTCGAGCTGCTCGAGGATGTGTGTCAGTGGCGGCAGGTCGTGCTCGGCCCTCGCCCGGTTGACGGCCGGCAGCCCGCGGTTGAAAAGCGCGAGGAGAACGCGATTTGCGACGCCGTCCCTGACCCGCCCGAGCGGACCGTGCGCCGGGGCGAAGCCCGGACCGGGAGCCGGCTTTCCGGGCTCGGGGACGATGTAGGTGTTGTGGACGATCAACGCCACGGGCACCCCTGCGCTCTCTGCAGCGATCGGTGGCCCGAACAGCATGTAGTCGCTCGCAACGACGTCGACTCGCTCGCGCTCGAGCGCTGCGCACGTGTCCCGAGCGTGGGCCGCCGCCGGCCCCATCATCATGCGGTCGCGCACACGGGCAAAGGCTCCCAGCGGGGTGCGCGCCTCGGAGTCGGCGACGAGATCGACGTCGTGGGACGGCCGGTTCGGGGCCTCGACGAACGGCTCGAAGCGAGCGCCAACGGCGGCCACATCGGCGGCGAGACTGTCCTCGGTGAGCACCCGCACGTCATGGCCACGCTCGAGAAGACCCTGCGCGAGCCCGAGCTGGGTCGGCACGTTGCCACCCCCATCCCACAGCACGAACAGGAAGCGGCGCGTGGAGGTCTCCGTCGAGCTCACGGAATTGCGCCCAAGGTACGAGAACCGGACACTAGCGATCTAAGCCTACGCTGGGTCGATTGTTCGGCGCGGATTCGATCTCACGGTTCAAGGGGAAGCGTCCCGCGATAGCGCCGTCCGAGTGGGAGCGCTCAGGCTATGCCGGCGCAATATCGCAGCCGTACAAGTGCTCGCGCAATTGGTCACAGCTCTCGGCCGACCAGCGCTCACTCGTCTCCAAGGACTCGATCACGTCCTCAGCCGATCGAAGCAATCGCCGGTTTTCAGGCTCGCCAAACAGCAGGGCGTCGGCGGCCTCGACCAGCTGCTCCCGCTCTCTCGCGTGCAGCTTCGTGGCACCCTGATGGTCGATCGTTTCCAGCAGCGCCGTGTAGTGAGCACCACGTGCAGTCATTGGCTCGGCGGTGGTCATCATCCTGTCCCAGGTTAGCCACCCCCTCGCGCGGGGCAAGGTCGACCGGGTCTCGCAGAGAGATGCAGAGCCGGCATCTCGGCCGACCCCGCGCCGGCGAGGCGCTAGAGTGGTCCTACCGCAGTCGAGCGTCCGTTCGACCAGCGGTGCCTCGCGTTTCCGCAGTCGTTGCCTCGCAGCACCCTCCGCGTCTGGCGACGCACATACCCGGAGGGAACAGAGATGGCCACAGGGACCGTCAAGTGGTTCAACGACGGCCAGGGCTTCGGATTCATCACACCGGATGACCCCGGCAAGGGCGCGCTCGGAACTCCACAACAAGGGACGGACAGACATGGCCTCAAGCGGCAAGAAGAAGACCACGATGGCAAAGCTCACACGTGAAAGCAAGCTCCGCGAGCGTCGGCTGGACAAGCAGGCCAAGAAGGACGCGCGCAAGCAAGCGCCGGCACATCACCCAGGCCGACCCGGCGACACGCTGCACGCGACGACCGGTGAGTCAGCCCTGCCAGGTGCCGGGCAGCCTGCTCTCGAAACGGTCGATCAGGCGCCCGCGGACGCCTGATCCCGCCTCACGCACTCGACGAACGCGGCCAAGACGACCCCCGCGCCGTCAGGGTCTCGGATCGGCGCCCGGCGCCATCGACGCTCCCGCCCTCGCGTGCAAGAAGACACCTCGTGTGACGTCGGGTGGCCTAACGACTCGTTCCTTACCATCGACGCGCGGGGAGCGGACGCTGCGGGTCGTTTGCGGATTTCTGCCAATCAAGCGGGACTCATGGCGTCATTCTGCGGGTGGCTGTGGGTCGAATCAGGGCGACTGGTGCTTCCATAAAGCTTCCATCGTCGGCGTGCCTCGAGCTTGATAATGTTGCGCAACTCGCAGTGCGACGGCCGAGGTGTAGCCGATGCTCAAACAGGTGGGGCGGCACGGCTGGGCCGTGCGCATGAGTGTGTTGCTCAGCGTGATCTTCTTGCTCGGCGGCGTGAGCGCTGCCGGGGCCGCACGGAGCCCGTCGCGTACAACGCTGGCGTTCACCGCCCCCTCCGGCGCCGGCGGGGCCAATCACTTCCTCTTGCGCCGCGCCGGGCGCTATTTGCAGCTCGTCGACCTCGACACGCATAGGGTGCTCCGCCAGCGCGTGTTCGCGCTCACCACGGCAGTCTCGATCGGCGGCGCTGACGGTGCCGTGGACAACACGCTGACGATCGACTTCTCGGGAGGCTCGCTGGCTGTGCCCGGCGGGATCTCCTTCGACGGCGGACATGGTGGCTATAACACCCTTAGCCTGCGCGGCGGGCGTTTCGCTCATCAGCGGGATGTCGTCTACGGCCCCCATGCGGGGCTGATTGACCTCGACGCCACCACGATCCTCTATGCGGACATCGCGCCGATCACCGACACCACCCCCGCTTCCTCCTTCACGTTCAACGCGACGACCGCGGGAGCGACGATCAACGTGGTCGACGGACCGATCGTTGGAGTGCAGACCACGCAGATCAACGGCGGCGCCTCGTCCACCTTCGAGCTCGTCAACTTCGCCAACAAGGCCCACGTGACCATCAACGGCGTCGCCGGGAGCGACACATTTACGCTCGACAACCCGAACCCGGCCCACGGCCTTGAATCTCTGAGCCTCGCTAGCGCTGAAGCCGAACACTCCGTCTTCGACGTTTTCACGGCCGCCGTGCCGCTCACCGTGGTGGGCGCAGGACTGGACACCCTAAACCTTGGGATGGGCAATACGCAGTCGATCCTCTCGCCCGTGAACGTCACCGACCCCAAAGACGTCATTGCCTTGAACGTGGACGACGCGGCCGACGCGACGGGGCGAACGGCGTCGATCACGACCAACGGGACGACCGACACGATCTCCGGGCTTGGACCGGCGAACATCACCGCCGAAGTGGTCGGCCTGAGCGGCTTGATCGTCAGCGGCGGTACCGGCAACAACGCCTTCACCTTCGCCGGGGCTGGCAGTGCCGTGCCCGCCACGCTGAACACGGGGGCCGGCTCCGACACCACAAATGTTCAGGCGACCTCGCCCGCAGCCCCCCTTACGATTCACGGACAGAACGGCAACGACGCGGTCAGCATCGGCAACGTCGGCAGCGTGCAAGGCATCGCCGCGGCGGTGAGCGTCGACAACGTGGTCGGAGCGACGACGCTCACGCTCGATGACTCGGCCGATGCGACGGCCCGCACTGTCGTCCTCAGCCCCACCACCGTGAGCGGCCTGACACCGGAAGCGATCACCTACGGCAACGTTTCGAACCTCACCCTCAAGGGAGGTGCTCCGAGCGACGCCTTCAGCGTCACGCCCAGCACCACGACGAGCGACAACCTCCTGGGGGGTGGCTCAGCGTCTACCCCTGCCCCGGGCAACACGTTGACGATGACCTTGACTGGGGCCAACTCGCCCGCCTTGAGCGGGACCGCCGGCAGCCAGGGCGCGCAGGGCGCGTGGACATTCGCCAACCGCAGCCCCGTCAACTTCTCGGGCATGCACACCCTCAACCCCACGGCGCTCTCGATCGGGGACGCAGCGGCGACCGTCGGCGGCAGCGGCAGCGTGCGGCTCGGCTTCGCGGCGAGCCTGCTCGCGCCCTCCACCCAGACGGTGACGGCCTCCTACGCCACCGCCGACGGAAGCGCCATAGCCGCGTCAGGCGCCTACCAGCCCGCCGGCGGGACCGTTACGTTCGCCCCCGGAATGGCGAGCCAGTCGATCAGCGTCAATGCGCTGGGCAGCCCCACGGTCAGGACGGCGGAGACCTTTCTGCTCAACCTCACGAGCCCCGTCGGCGCACTGCTGACGCGGTCCACGGGGACCGGCACGATCACCGACAGCTACCTCGTGGCGCCCAGCCCAACCCCGCCAATCGTAGGGAGTGCGACACAGTCCCATCGCACGTGGCGCGAGGGCAATGCGGCGGCGCACCTCAGCGCCAGGGCGGCTAGGCCACCGCTCGGCACGACCTTCTCCTTCAGCCTCAACGAGCCGGCGAGCGTGACGTTCACGTTCACCGGGCCAGCCAGCGGACGCAAGGTCGGAAAGACGTGCGTCCCACAGACCAAGAAGAACAACAAAAAGCACCGCTGCACTCGCACAGTCATCGTCGGTACGCTCACGTTCTCCGCGCACGCCGCAACCAACAAGGTGCGCTTCGAGGGTCTTATCTCTAAGCGCCACAAGCTCAAGCCGGGCAGCTACACGCTCCTTATCACCGCGACCGCGTCAGGCCAGCACTCGACGCCGAGAACGCTCCACTTCACGATCGCGAAGGGCTAGGCACTCTCGGCGCGCCGCGGCCCGGAGGGTGGCTTGACGGTCTCAGCGGTCTGAAGATCAGACGTCAACTGCGAAGCCAAGCTCAACTTCGCTTGCCGGGCGCCCGCCGTGTACGCCCCAGTTCTCCTTTGGCGAATCGAGAACCACGATGGTGATGTCGGCTGACGGGATGCCGAGATCGCGGAGTCGACGCACGATCTCCTGGTAAAGCGCCCGCTTTGCCTCGAACGTGCGCCCTGAGAACATCGTGACCTCGACAAGTGTATAGCGGTCGCTGACCGCGTGAGGTGCCGTTGGGAGCAGCACATTTGCGGGATCGTGCTCAAGCACGCGCAACGTCGGGTCGCCCCTCGGTACCTGCAGCGCGACGATGAGGGACTCGTGAACGGCATCGAGGAGCTCGCGCTTTTCCTCGGGTGAGCGTCCCTTGAGCACGTCGATACGCACGAGTGCCATGCAGACATCCTACTGGCACGCTCGCAAGCTTCTAGGCCTTGGCTGACCGGGTTTCGTAGGCGTCGAATGCGCTCGGTGCGGTGAACTCCGGGCCGTGACCTAACATGCCCCAGGGCGCCGAACCGCAGCTCGGGGAAGCTGATATACGAGTTGGCATACGGCCAGACGAGACACGGACTCGAATGACCTACGGGCGTCCCGTAGCAGTTCGGGACCTAGTTAGTCGTCCACGCTGAGGTACTCGGTCCTCAGCCAAGCGAGGGTTGCCTCAAGGCCGGCCGAATAATCGACGCGCGGTTCCCAGCCGAGCATCTCTCGTGCTTTGCGATTGCTGAAATCCTGATTATTACCCAGTACGTGTACGGCTTGCCGCGAGAGCAGAGGCGGCGCGTTCAGACCGGTGGTCTTGCGCAACAATCGGTAGCCGTGCTCGAGCGAGAAGCCGACGCCGTTCGCCATCCAATAAGGCAGACTCCACCGGACCTTCGAGCAGCCGAGGCCCTCGGCCAGGCCATCGGTGAACTCCTTCCAGGTGACGCCAAGGCCGTCGCTGACATTGAAGGCGTGGCCGCGCGCTGCTTCCCGGCGGAGCGCGAGGATCGCGGCGTCCATGAGGTTGTCGACATAGCAGAGACCGGCGACCGCGCGACCTCCGTCGACCAGGAGCATGTTGCGGCCGCGGATTGCGCGCGCGATCTCGCCGATGACATCCATTGAGCCGGGTCCGTAGACAGTCGCCGGGCGTAGTATCACGGCGTCGAGCGCGTGCTCCGTTTCTACGCGGCGGACTTCAGCCTCGGCCTCTAGCTTCGTCTGCGCATACCAGTTTCGAAACCGCTTGGCAGCGTAGGCCTCGTCGATCTCCGCACTGTCGGGATAGCCGTAGATGTCCGTGGTGCTGAAATGAATGAAGCGCTGCACGGATGCATCGACGGAGGCTTCGAGCAGACTCCGCGTACCCTCGACGTTGGTTCGGGCGATCTCCTGCTTAGTGGCCCAGTCTGACACCAGCGCGCCGCAGTGGAACACGTAGTGGCAGCCCTCGACGGCGCGAGCGAGCGAGCGCGCCCTCGTAAGGTCGCCAACAGCGATCTGGACATCTAGCTTGTCGAGCAGCGACGTGTCGCTGCTCGCGCGTACGAGGCAGCGCACCGAATAGCCTTCTTGCACCAATCGTTTCGCCAGGCGCCCGCCGATGAACCCAGTAGCACCCGTGATCAAGCAGACGTCGTCACGCGACGGATCCACGGGCCTGCCGCGAAACGGGGTCCTGTCGCTCACGGGTACGTCTTGCGTGGCTCGGCGACGGAGTGTTGCGCTGGCAACATCGCGCACGACGGCGAAATTCTTACTCGCAGCGCCGTGACACTCGGCGAGCACAGCGTCGAGCGCGCCGAGGAAGCTGCGCGCCTCGCCCTCGGAGAGTGTCAGCGGGGGCAGCAACTTGACTACATCGTTCTTACCGGCCGCCATGGTGATCACACCGTGGTCGCGATGCAGCGGGATCACGATCAGCTGAGGAAACAGCCCCTCACTTGCCATGTGAATCAAACGCCAGTTGAGCCGGGCGACGCGCGAGCTCGGCGCGCGCAGCTCGATCCCGATCATGAGCCCGCTGCCGCGAACCTCCTTGATCATCTCGTAGCGCTGCTGAAGCTCGGCGAGCCCATCGAGCAGCACAGTGCTCATGCGCGCGGCGTGCTCGACCAGGCCATCGCGTTCGATGATGCGCATCGTGGCCAGACCCGCCGCGGCCGACAGACGATTACGGCCGAACGTCGACTGATGTACGTAGCAGCGCTCGAGTGTTCCGACGGCCCTTTGGTAGATCTCCCGGCTCGTGACCATGGCAGCGACCGGCATGTAGCCTCCGCTGAGTGCCTTGCCGACTAGCACGAAGTCCGGCTCGAGCGCCCAGTGCTCGAGCGCGAACCACTTGCCGGTGCGTCCGAGCCCAGTCTGTACCTCGTCGATGACGAACATCGTGCCGTAGTGTCGACATAACGCCTGCGCGGCTTGCAGATAGCCCGGAGGCGCAAGCGTCACCATGCGGCCTTGGATTGGCTCGACGATGAAGGCGGCGACATCCTTCGCGCTCAGCTCCGCCTCCAAGCGGGCAAGGTCACCGAACGGAACGCGCTCGCAGCCGGGCAACAGCGGGCCGAAGCCTTCCTTGAAGAACTCGTCACCGACCAGCGAGAGCGGCCCGAGCGTGACCCCGTGAAAGCCGTTGTCGCAGGAGATCAAACGCGGCCGACGCGTCGCAGCGCGCGCGAACTTCATTGCCGAGTCCACAGCCTCGGCGCCCGTACTCGCGAAGAACACGGCGTCGAGCCCGTGCGGCAAACGCTGCGAGAGCGCTTCGGCGAGCATGCCGGCCAACGCCGAGTAGTGGAGCTGCACACCATCGACGAGGTTCGCAGCGAGTGTCGCCTGCAGGACGCCGCGCACCTCGGGATGGTTGTGACCCAAGCTGGCGAATCCCTCACCGGTATGGAAGTCGAGATAAGCGCGACCAGCGGCATCGTAGAGATAAGACCCTTGCGCCGACGTGTACTCCTTGTCGAAGCCGAGGATCCGCAGCACGTCGACGAGCGATGAATCGAGATGGCGCGCGGCCAATTCCAAGCTTTCGTCCGCGCGCGCTATGGCTTCCGTGGTCACACCAAGGGAATCGACGGCGTGGGCGGGTTGAGAGTTGGCGTTCATCACGACTAGAGTCATTACCGCTGTGAGGCGCGGATTGCGATCTCAGTGGGCGCAAAGTCCGGGATATACCCCACCCGGAGCCTCGACCGCGGCTCGGAGCCGCGACCTCAAACCCGCGACCTCAAGGTCCACATCAGACATCTCGAGGTCGAGCGCGAACGCAACCGCGTCGAGGGCGGTTGAAGCAGCCGATCGCTGAGGGCTTTACCCCACCCTCAGGGAGGCGTGCAAGCGTTCCAAAGGGTGGATCGACATCACCGCAAGATCAATGAGGGAGATTTCATGGCCAGGATCACCGTGACGACCGATCCAACGACCCAACACGCCTCTCCAGTGCTGCTGGAAGAGAGCGTCTACTCGATACATCTCGACAACGACCACACCGCGGCGCAGCTCATCGAGCGGATCGGCTGGGCGATCACCGACGCCGAGGACACCCAACGGGCGGGGCTGGCGCTGTAACGGTCGTTCGAGGCGGCCTGCGCCTACGAGTGGGTCGCCGGGCCGCGTAGAGCGAGCGCACGAGGCCCAGGTTCGCCGACGCCATCACGCCGAGCCCGCCTCCGGCGCGAGGCCGAGGTCGGCGAGGTGCTCGCGGTCGAAGTAGGCGACAAGCCTCGTCACTTTGCCGCCACGGATGTGGAACAGGCTGCCGCCTTCGTCTGCATCTGCCCGAGTTCCAGTCCGCTTGTCTTGCCGCGCCCGCTGAAGGCGCCGAGCACCCACATCGGTTACGAAGCAGTCGGCAGAATGACCGTGGTCCCCAGCGCGATAAGAATCGCGAATACCGCAAGGGGGGCTCCTCGGCGCGAGAAGGCCGCGAGTGACGGCTGCGCGTTTACCTGTCGCGCGGCACGCCACCACAGGAACGCTGACAGGGACCCCGTCGCCGCAATGTTGGGGCCGACGTTCAGCCCCAGGAGCAGCGCGCGAGGGTGCGCGACAGACCGTGCCGAGAGAAGGACAGCAGCAGGAAGGTTGTTGATCGTGACCGACGCCAGCGCGCCGATCCCCGTAGTGCCCCAACGTCCAGCGCCGCCGAGCAGTTGCGCCGGTCCATTCCAGGAGCGCGCAAGGGCTCCCAACGCAACGCACACCAAGAACAGGCCGATGAGCACGACTGGCCCGACGGCGCGCACGACCTCCCGCCACCGCAGCCGACCACGGGCGATCTCGATCACGGCCAAGACCAGTCCGACCGCGAGGACTGCAATCGCCGGGTTGCGGAGCGCGATTGTGAGGAGGGCTGCGGCTAGCGCTCCTGGGAGCCCCAGGCCGAGAGCGTCCCAGCTTGCACGCTGCCGCTGTTGACTCGTGGCTGCTCGCAGTCTGCGGCGAAACAGCACGAACAGCCCCAACGCCGTGGCCAGGGTTGCCGCGAGCGCAATCACGAACATACGTG
>Ga0182024_10016314_pt1 | contig 14104 bp, 12 predicted proteins | sample P32metaG_FD_120480 | JGI IMG/M metagenome (GOLD analysis project Ga0182024, IMG submission 120480) | Permafrost microbial communities from Stordalen Mire, Sweden - P3-2 metaG (Illumina Assembly) | ecosystem: Environmental > Terrestrial > Soil > Wetlands > Permafrost | place: Sweden: Stordalen... | reverse complement strand
GGTCGCTTTCTCAATATCGTCGCTCGGTCGGGGTGCGCGATAATCTTGTCACGCGCAGGCTTGAGTTTAGATCGAAATTTTTCGATCTTCTCCGCACGTGTTTCGATCTCTGTCGCTCCATTCGGATCGTTCTCGAAATCAGCGTGTCGCGCCAGAAATTTGACAGTCAGGTTCTCGTCTCCACGCCCATCAGTAGCCGGATCTGTGAGCTTACAAACTTGCAAAATCAAATATTCTCTAAACATCCAGTTCAGGTCACAAAAAAAATATGGTGAGATTTCCCTGAGTGGGTTTTGGTCGAGGAAGATGTCTTCAAACACGGCTTTGTAGTCCATATAAAGAGAGCGGGCATAAATACACGCATTCGCAAACACCTCGACGTCGTCTCGGCCAATAGCCCGGGGCGTTGATATCGCTGATCTGAAGCTGGGCTGCCGCCGTCTGCTCGCGATGTGCTGGAGATAGGCGGCGGCGGGCGCGTCAGGCTGGCGGCGGCCTTGCTCCCAATTCTTCAAGGTAGCGAGCGGAATGCGGTAGACGTGGGCAAACTCCTGCTGTGACATACGCAGTTGCCGGCGGATGGCGCGCACATCGGGCACCCCAACAACGTGGGTGCGCACCCCGGTGGGCTTGCCTTCCCCGTGTTCGACCGCCTCGGTCAGGCTCTCGATCAATTCCTTGCTGAACTTGTTCATTGTCGCCTCGTCAACGCCGGTGCGCCTCTCTCAGCGTGGCCACAAGCCCTTGCACCGTTCGCTTCGCATCCGGCGACAGATCATCGCGCTGCGCCTTGGCGTAAATCATCAACAGGTAAAGCGGCATGCTTGGGTCGTGATAAAAATAGATCACCCGAACGCCGCCGCGCTTTCCGCTGCCCTGCCGACGCCACCGAACCTTACGCACCCCGCCGCTCTGTGGGATCACATTGCCAACCTCGGGATTCCGCGCGATGAAATCGACGAATTCCGAGCGCTCTTCGTCTGTCCAAAGATCAGCCCCCTGCCGCAGGAACACGGATGTTTCGGCTACCGTGATCGGACGCGTCAGCGTCGCTCAATGTACGCCATTGGCGCCCATTTTCAAGAACCGGTCGCAGCGACGGCATTCACGTCCCAATGTTAGCCCTCTCGCGCCGTGCGAGAGAGGGGCCTTTGCGGCGACGGTGCGCTAACGCGGCAGCGGCATGCCCTTGGTCTCGCGGCCCAGGAACATCGCGATGATGCTGAGGACCGCGAAGCAGGTCATCACCGCGGTCACCCGATTGAAGCTGCCGCCGAAGGCGCCGACGAGGAGCCCGGCGACGAGCGGGCCGAAGCTCGTGATGATGCGCGCCGAACCGGTGCAGAACCCGACCGCGGTCGAGCGGATCTGGGTCGGGAACAATTCCGGCAGGTAGACCGCAAAGCCCGAGAACACGCCGAATACGAAGAAGCCGAAGATCGGCAGCACCACCGGGTACCACGGATAATAGGCGTCGAGGCCGAGATAGAGGGTGAGGCCGGCGGCGATCGTTCCGGCGCTATAGAGCCCGACGGTGAGCCGGCGCCCGAGTGAATCGGCGAGAAACCCGAACACGATATAGCCGCAGATGCCGCCGAGGCTCCATAGCATGATGCCGTGGCTGACAAACGGCACCGCGGCCGCGGTGTCGGCGGCGCCGCTCTTCTGCGCCATCAGCGAGAGGATCGTCGGCAGCCAGATGTTGGTGGTCCAGATCGCCAGGAGCGATCCCAGGCCGAACAGCACGCCGACCATCGTGTCGTAGCGGTTCTCCCGGTTGAACAACTGCAGCGGGACGAAACTCATGAACTGACGGTCGTCCGCTGCGACCGCACGGCCGCCGGCGACCGCCTGGCGGCGCTGCTGCACGTCGGCGAAGCGGTCGGGTTCGAGCATCCGCCGGCGGATCACCGCCAAGAGGAGCGCCGGGGCGATGCCGAGGAAGAAGACGTAGCGCCAGCCATAGCCGCCAACCAGGCCATAGGCCCACGAGCCGATGAAGGTGCCGACGGCGCCGCCGGTCATCATGCACGCGGCGATCTTCGCCCGATGCGTCTCGCCGAGCGTCTCGGCCAATAGCGGGATGCCGACCATCAGCTCGGCGCCGGTGCCCAGCCCGGCGATGAAGCGGTAGATTGCGAAGTCCCAGATGCCGTGCGACAGCCCCTGCAGCGCGGTGAAGACGGCGTAGATCGCGATGCTGAAAGCGAGCGTGCGCACCCGGCCGATATAATCGGCGAGGATGCCGAAGAGGAACCCGCCGAAGGCCCAGCCGAGGAGCCCCGTCATCGCGAGCAGGCCGCCATATCTGCCGATGTCGGCGATCGACGGGTTGCCGCCCAGGAGCTCGATCATCGCCGGCCGCAACACCAGCGAGTAGAGCCCGAAATCGGCCGCGTCCAGCGTCCAGCCGGCCCACACGACGGCAAACACGAGCCATTGGTAACGGCTGACTGCCCGCAAGCCGCCCAATTGCGCGACGGCTACCCCGCTCTCGCTCATCGATTTCCCTCCCCTCTAAGGCGTGTTGCCCACGCCGCTCAGCGAGACGCTCGCCGATTGATCTAAGTCAATAATATAGATCATTCGCGCGCGCCAGCCTTGCGCGGCTCCGAAGGGCGTCGCGCGGTTCGCCGACTGAGCGCGCGCCTCCCGCTTTCGCATAGCTCAGTTCCAACCCATGCGGCGAAAGCGGGCATGATGGCCGGGGCGGCGTGTTACACTCGCGCGAGAGCAGGTCGCCATCCGGGCGACCTGGACCGAGGAGGGACCCCGATGGCGTACGATTTGCTGATCAAGAACGGCCTCATTGTCGACGGCTCGGGAATGCCGGCCTTCCGTGGCGACATCGGGGTCAGGGACGGCAAGATCGCCGAATTGGGCAAGCTGTCCGGCGTCGCGACGAAAACCATCGACGCCGGTGGCCACGCGGTCGCGCCAGGCTTTATCGACAATCATTGCCATTACGACGCGCAGGTCACCTGGGACCCGCTCTGCACGTTCTCGCCCGAGCACGGCGCGACCAGCGTCATCTTCGGCAACTGCTCCCTGTCGCTGGCGCCGGTGCGCAAGGGCAAGGAGGAGCGGCTCGCCGAGTTCCTTTCCTATGTCGAAGCGATCCCGATGGAGATATTGAAGACCGTCGAGTTCGAGTGGGAGACCGTGCCGCAATACATGGAGCACCTCGACCACCATCTCGGCGTCAATGTCGGCAATCTGATCGGCCACACCGCGGTGCGCCACTACGTGATGGGCGATGATTGCCAGAAGGCGGGCGCCACCGAGGCGCAGGTCAAGGCGATGCAGGATGTTGTCCGCGACGGCATGCAGGCCGGCGCGCTCGGCCTCTCGGTATCGCGCGAGAAGGGCCACTTCGATCCGCAGGGCGTACCGATCCCGGCGCTATGGGCCGACGAAGCGGAGATCTTCGCGCTCGCCGACGTGCTGCGCGAATTGAGCACCGGCACGATCCAGGCCGGCGGCGGCCAGTATGTCGAGTTGAAGGACGGCATGATGCGGCGCCTCGCCGAGGCGACCGGCCGCACCGTCGTCTACAACAGCCTGTCGCACACGATGCGCCGCCCGGATGAGTGGAAGATCCACATGGCGCGCCTCGAGGAGACCGCGGCCATGGGCATCCGCGCCTATCCGATGTGCAGCCCCAATCGGGTGACGCAGGACTTCACAATGAAGAACAGCCAGGTCTTCCGCGGCCTGCCGACCTGGCACCCGATCCTCCTGATGTCGAACGAGGAAAAGCTGCGGCTCTACGCCGACCCCGAAATCCGCGCCAAGCTGCATGACGAGGCGGTCGTCAACAAGCCCGAGAGCGCGGTCGGCATCTCGAAGACCTGGTGGAACTACATCTGGGTCAACGAGCCGGTCCTCGAAAAGAACAAGTGGATGCAGTTCAAATCGATTGGCCAGATCGCCGAGAAGCAGCAAAAGCGGGTGATCGACGCCTTCCTCGACCTCGTCGTCGAGGAAAAGCTCGAAACCCGCTTCCTGCAGGCCGAGAACAACATCGACGACGAGGCGCTGACCAAGATCCTGACCCATCCCAATGCGGTGATCGGGCTTGGCGACGGCGGCGCCCATGTCCAGTTCCACGGCGGCTATGGCTACATCACCAAGCTCCTCGGCGAATGGGTGCGCGAGAAGCAGGTGATGACCCTCGAACAGGCGGTGCGCCGGCTCACCTTCGACTCGGCCTCGACCTTCGGCCTCTACGACCGCGGGTTGCTGCGGCCGGGGATGGCGGCCGACATCGTGATCTTCGACCCGGCCACGGTGAAGTGCGGCGCTGAAGAGGTCGTGCACGATTGCCCGGCCGGCGGCTGGCGCATCAAGGAGACGGCCGAGGGCGTCTCCCACACGATCGTCAACGGCCAGATCCTGCTGCAGGGCGGCAAGCACACCGGCGCCCTCCCCGGCCGCGTCCTGCGCAACACCCACTGGCACGCCAACCACTGACAAAAAGCAGTCATTCCGGGGCGCGGGCGCGAGCCCGCGAGCCCGGTACACTTCGCCATCGCCGGCCCGGTGCTGTTGCACCGTCCTAGGGTCGGTGCGCGAGGACGCTTTGGACGTATTTGGATTTTTCGACCTGCCTTAGCTCACCAAGCCCTTCGAATGGCATGAGAACTCCGGTCAAGCGGTTTGGGCCAACTCCACGGCCGAAAGTCGTGACGGTATCGGCACGCAGCGAAGCATCTACAGCGCGCGTCGTCTGAACAAGAAACATCAGCCCACGGGTATAGAATCGCGCGACCCATTTGCCGCGAATCTTTATGGTCTGTGGATACGACAGCATGGTCGCCGCAGCTTCGTGGGTAAGGTCGTTCGCGCCTACAAGCCGTGCGACGAGCACCGTGGGGATCTCGGTGCTCTCACCAAAGAGTATGTCACGAAACCAAGTTTCGTTAGGCCGAGGGAGAATTCGCGAAGCTCACGATAGCGCGATACAGAGGTGCGCCACACAACAGCGGCTCCAAAGAGAGCGAGATGCTCATGGTTTACGCCGCCACTGCGTGTGACGGTGAAACAATTCTTTCGGTGGTCGATGATCTCGCACGCAGTCCCAAGAAGACATGAAATATCTATGGAATGAGCGTCGAAAACACCCAACTTTCCGTCGCAGCTGCTACAGAGGATGTTGTCATCAAAGATGCTCGATTGAATGGTATTATCCATCCGATCGGGTACAGCGAGAGATAAGGTCTTTCGCCCTGCTTGCTTTATGATGTCCTTCCCGAGCGCAGCGGGTTGGATGTGCGCTCGACAAGTCTTCACGTTTCCACACACTACGCACGGCATTCGAAAGAGACCTTACCGAGATCAAGTGCCCGATATCGCGCGGTAACCAGCCGGGGGCCTTTTCCGCCCGAGTTCGATCAGGTCTGGCGCAATGTCTTCGCAGGGGCGGCACTGGCGCTTATGGGCGCTGATATGGAGGGGTAAATGCCCGTCAACAAGCCGGGTGACGCTCGCAGCAGCGATCATCTCGGCCAAACGAGCGGCGGGCGGTGCCTGCGCGAACTGAGCGCCCAAAAACGACCACGGCCCGGCGGTTGCCCGCCGAGCCGCGATACCCCTGACGGTCATCGCCGTCCCCGGCTGTACCGTGAGGTAGATTCTCACCAGCCCGATAGCCCGCCCCCGACTCCTCATTCGCGATCGTGATACACTTCTACTCATCCAAAGGGTGCCCCCTCCGCGGGTGAGCGAGATGAGACTCGATACTCTGAGGTCTCGGCCTCAATGAAGGAGGGCACGGCAAAATCTATGCTACTCGCTCTCGCCGCCGGATGCTTCGCCGCTGGTTCCCTCGGCAGCGCTCTTAGCGAGGAGATCGTTGTGGACGGCGTACCGCCAGAGAACTCCGAGTTCATCGCCTCATTTATAAGTTCCTGCATCGCGGAAACCCAAAAATCCTGGTTTGCGCCATCGATTCAAGAGGCGGCCCGTACCTGTTCGATGCGAGTGCGCGGGCTCACCGTGAAGGAATACGTTGCCCTTTCGGAGGGCTGCCTAACGCAGGGCGAACGACGGTGGATTTTTGATTTATGCGCCAGCGCGATAGATAAGAAACTGCGCCCCATGATGGTGCCACACAAAGCGCCGGACAAAAGGCGGCCAGAACATCCCGTCGGCCTCACAGCGGCGGATTTGGCCGCGCTTGAAGCGGGATGTGACATGGTCCCCGATGCCGGTAACAAAGAGCTTTGCCGTTCAGGAATCAAGAAGGTCAAAGAGCTGATCCTTGAACCTCCCGAAATGCAGAAAGACTGAATGGTCGCCGTCGTTCTCAACGAGGCCACCATTCGGGCCGATCCGATAATTTTCCGTAAGGCCCGTTATCCGCAATGCGAAGCTGCCTTGTCTCAGGCCGTCGCCAGCGCCGCCACTCCCGGCAGTTCCTTGCCCTCGAGCCATTCGAGAAAGGCGCCGCCGGCGGTCGAGACGTAGGAGAGCTGGTCGGTGACCCCGGCGGCGGCGAGGGCGGCGACGGTGTCGCCGCCGCCGGCGACGCTCATGAGTTGCCCGGCCTGGGTCAGCTCGGCGACCTTTTTTGCGATCAGGGTCGTCGCGCGGTCGAAGGGCGGGGTCTCGAAGGCGCCCAATGGCCCGTTCCATATGAGGGTGCGCGACCGTTCGAGCGCGAGAGAGATGCGCGCGACGGTCTGCGGCCCGATATCGAGGATCATCGCATTCATCGGCACCGCGTGGACCCCGACCGTGCGGGTCAAGACCCCCGGTTCGAGCTTCTCGGCGGTGACCGCATCCTCGGGCAGGATGATGTCGCAGCCGTCTTCTTCCGCGCAGGAGAGGATAAAGCGGGCGTGGTCGGCCAGGTCCTGCTCGCACAGCGAGCGCCCGACCGGGCGGCCCTTGGCGAAGAGGAACGTGTTGGCCATCGCCCCGCCGATCGCCATCAGGTCGGTCTTGCGGATGATGAACGAGAGCAGGTCGAGCTTGGTCGAGACCTTGGCGCCACCAATGAGGGCCATCACCGGATGGCGCGGGCTTTCGAACGCGGCGCCGAGCGCCTCCAATTCGGCCTGCATGTTCTTGCCGGCCGCGGAAGGCAGGAGATGCGCCAGCGCCTCGATCGAGGCGTGCGCCCGGTGCGCCGCCGAGAACGCGTCGTCAACATAGACATCGCCCAAGGCGGCGAGCTGGCGCGCAAAATCCGGGTCGTTCGCCTCCTCGCCGGGGTGGAAGCGCAGGTTTTCCAGGAGCGCGACCTCGCCGGGTTTGAGCGCATTGACGACCCGCTCGGCCTCCGGGCCGACGCAGTCCGCGGCGAACTGGACCGGCCGCCCGCCGATCGCCTGGCTCAACGGCTGGACGAGCGGGCGCAGCGATTGCGCGGGGTCGGGTCCTTTCGGGCGGCCGAAATGCGACATCACGACGATCCGGGCGCCCTTCTGGATCAGCGCCTCGATGGTCGGCGCGAGGCGCTCGATGCGGGTCGCATCGGTGACCTTGCCATCCTTGACCGGGACGTTCAGATCGGCGCGCAGCAGCACCCGCTTGCCGGAGACATCGAGATCGTCGATCGTGCGAAACCGCGGCATGCCCGGTCAGCTCCTCTGCGAAAGTCCTACTTGTTTATCGCCGGGCCCGGCCCCCTTTGCAAATGCGTCGGCACGCCATACCTCAAAGGCGCCATGGCTAGCAGCTTCGACAGGCTCGCTTTCGAGACCGCGCAGATGGCGCGGATCGGCTGGTTTTTCGGCCAGAAGCTGGTGGCCGCGCGGCTCGCCCGCCCGGTGCCGGCGCCGCCCGAATTACGCGGCCGCACGACGCCCGACCGACGCCGCCTCATCGCCGATCTGTGGCGCCTGATCGAGGAGGATTGGCGCAATATCGAGGCCGGGGTCTATGCGCCTCCCGAGGATTGGCAGGGCAGCCCGCTCGCCGGGTTGCGCCGGGCCGTCGATTTCTTCGCCGATCTCCGCGCGGTCGAGACGCGCCGCCACGGCGGCCCGGCGGAGGTGCTGTTGTCGGAGGCCGAGTCGGGCCGCTATCCGGCCTATTACCGGCGGAAATTCCATTTCCAGAGCGACGGGTATCTGAGCGAAGCGTCGGCCGAGCGCTATGATCATCAGGTCGAGGTGCTGTTCGGCGGCGGCGCCGCGGCGATGCGCCGCCAAGCGCTGGTGCCGTTGCGCGGGGCGTTGCGGCAGCACGGGGCCTCCGGTACCGCGAGGCTGCTCGACATCGGCTGCGGCACCGGCTCGTTCCTGCGCGAGGTCAAGCGCAATCATCCGCGGCTCGCCGTCACCGGGCTCGACCTGTCGGCGCCATACCTGGCGCTGGCGCGGCGGCGCCTTGAGCCGTGGTCGCGGGTCGCGCTGATCGAGGCGGCGGCCGAGGCGATGCCGTTTCCCTCCGCAGAGTTCGACATCGTCTCTTGCCTCTATCTGCTCCACGAGCTGCCGGCGGGCGTGCGCCGCGCGGTAATCGCCGAGATCCGGCGGGTATTGAAGCCGGGTGGAATGTTGATTTTCGTCGACTCGCTGCAAACCGGCGACGAGCCCGATTACGACGCGCTACTCGACTATTTTCCTTTTGCCTTTCATGAGCCATACTATGCGAGTTATCTAACGGAGGACCTCGACCGGCTGATGAGGCCGGGCTTTACCCCTGAGGAGCGCTCGCTCGCTTACTTTTCGAAGGTGGTCTCGTACCGACGTGGCGGTCAACCCCCGACCAGCCACTAGATGTAGATAACGGTTGGCGCCGACCCACAAGGGTGATACCCTATATTGTGGGGATTAGGGGTCCAACCACAGTATACGGGGGAATAGCATGGATGGAACCTGGACGCTGGAGCCGAGCGAGGAAGCCGTTGCGCCCGCGCAAGTCGAGCTTACCTGGACTCCGGAACGCATCGAACGGTTGATCGCGTTGTGGGAGGAGGGGGTCACCACGGCCGAGATCGGCCGGCGAATCGGGGTGACCAAGAACGCGGTGATCGGCAAGGTGCATCGCATCGGGCTGGTGCCGCGGGTCGTCAAGGAAGTCCCGCCGCCGCGCCGCAATGTCTTCGATTTCGCCGGGCCGGTCTGCATGTGGCCGATCGGGCACCCGAACGACGACGACTTCCACTTCTGCGGCGGGGCCCCGATCGGCGGCAAGCCCTACTGCGCCCACCACGCCGCGGTCGCCTATATCCGGCCGAAGGAGCCCAAGCCCCAAGCGGCTTAGCACCTTCAGCAGGTTTCCCTCTCCCCCGGTGGGGGAGAGGGTTAGAAGCTATCGCGTCAACTCGCGCATCGCGCGGTCGATGCCGTCGAGGGTGAGCGGGAACATGCGGTTCTCCATCAGCGCCCGGATCATGCCGATGCTGGTGGTGCCGCCCCAGTATTTCTCGGGCACCGGGTTGAGCCAGACCGCTTTCGGATAGGTACCGAGGAGGCGGCGCATCCACGCCTCGCCCGGCTCGTCGTTCCAGCGCTCGACGCTGCCGCCCTCCTTGGCGATCTCGTAGGGGCTCATGCTGGCGTCGCCGACCAGGACGGCCTTGTGCCCGGGATCGTAGGTGCGCAGGATCTCCATCACATCGATCTGCTCGACATGACGGCGGCGCGAATCCTTCCACACCGTGTCGTAGAGGCAGTTGTGGAAATAGAAATGCTCGAAGTGCTTGAACTCGCCGCGGGCCGCCGAGAACAGCTCCTCGCAGACCCGCACATGGTCCTCCATCGACCCGCCGACATCGAGAAAGAGGAGGAGCTTCACGGCGTTGTGGCGCTCCGGCACCATCTTCAAATCGAGCCAGCCGGCATTGTGCGCGGTCGAGCGGATCGTGCCGGGGAGGTCGAGCTCCAGTTCGGCGCCCTCACGGGCAAAGCGGCGCAGGCGCCGCAGCGCCAGCTTGATGTTGCGGGTGCCGAGTTCGACCGTATCGTCGAGGTTGCGGAACTCGCGGCGGTCCCACACCTTGACCGCGGTGCGGTTGCCGGCCGATTTGGGGCCCATGCGGACGCCCTCGGGGTTGTAGCCCTCGGCGCCGAACGGCGAAGTGCCGGCGGTGCCGATCCATTTCTTGCCGCCCTGGTGGCGCTCCTTCTGTTCGGCGAGCCGCTCGCGCAGCGTTTCCATCAGCTTGTCCCAGCCGCCGAGCGCCTCGACGAGCGCCTTTTCCTCCTCGGTCAGATAGCGCTCGCCGAGTTTTTTGAGCCACTCATCGGGGAGTTCCGTCTGGGGGTCGGACGGCGTCTCGATCCCCTTGAAGCACTGCCCGAATACCCGGTCGAAGCGGTCGAGATGGCGCTCGTCCTTGACGAGCGCGGTGCGCGCCAGGAAGTAGAATTCGTCGATGTCGAAGGACGCGACCCCCAGCCGCATCGCCTCCAGGAGGCTCAGGAACTCGCGCAGCGAAGCCGGCACCTTCGCCGCGCGCAATTCGAGGAAGAACGAGATGAACATCAGATGCGTTTGAGCGTCTGAATGAACGCGTTGACTTGCGGCTGCATCCACGTGTCGCCGTTGTTCCAAAAATCCAAGAGCGCGTCCTTGTTGGTCGCCACCCATTGAACGACCTGTGGCGACATCTGTCGCATGATCCGAGCGGGCAAACTGTTCGCGACGACGCTAGGTTGATCTGAAATCGTGATCGAAAAGCTTGGCTGTGTCCGTCCAGGCTGAACGAAGTACTTTACGCGCGGTCCGTGGCTGCCCATCGCTGTCGAGATGAAAATGGTGCCGGATATGCCGGTCTGTGCCGCGGGAAGGTTCGCCATCTCCACCAGCTCATCTGCGATCAACTCGTCGGAAAGCGTCGCATCCAGCGGCAGAGAAGCGATTTCGGCAACGCGCACCGGGTGCCCCCGCGTCGGCATCACCCGCGCTCGCGCCGGTTGAGGAAGGCCAGGCGTTCGAACAAATGCACATCCTGCTCGTTTTTGAGGAGAGCGCCGTGGAGGGGCGGGATCAGCTTTTTCGGGTCGCGGCTGCGCAGCACCTCGGCCGGGATGTCCTCGACGAGGAGCAGTTTCAGCCAGTCCAAGAGCTCCGAGGTCGAGGGCTTTTTCTTCAGCCCCGGTACTTCGCGGATGTCATAGAAAATGGTCAGCGCCTCGTGCACCAGATCGTGCTGCAGCCCGGGGAAATGCACATCGATGATGCGCTGCATCGTCTCGCGGTCGGGAAACCGGATGTAGTGAAAGAAGCAGCGGCGCAGGAAGGCGTCGGGCAGCTCCTTTTCGTTGTTCGAGGTGATCATCACGATCGGGCGCTGCTTCGCGACGATGGTCTGGCGCAGCTCGTAGACGAAGAACTCCATGCGGTCGAGTTCGAGGAGGAGATCGTTCGGGAACTCGATATCCGCCTTGTCGACCTCGTCGATCAGGAGGACCGGCGCGGCCTCCGCCGCGAAGGCGTCCCACAGCTTGCCGGGCTTGATGTAATTGGCGATGTCCTGCACCCGCTCGTCGCCGAGCTGGCCGTCGCGCAGGCGCGACACGGCGTCATATTCGTAAAGCCCCTGCTGTGCCTTGGTGGTCGATTTGATGTGCCAGGTGATGAGGTCGAGGCCGAGCGCCTTGGCGACCTCATGGGCGAGGATCGTCTTGCCGGTGCCGGGCTCGCCCTTGATCAAGAGCGGCCGCTCGAGCGCGATCGATGCGTTGACGGCGACCTGCAGATCCTGCGTCGCGATATAGCTGTCGGTGCCCTCGAAACGTGGCATGTGCTCTTCCGTTGTCATGAAGGGGATGAATCGCGGGCGGCTAATCCTCGACCGCGAACCAGAGCGGGCAATTGTAGTCGATCGTCACCTCTTCGCCCGCCGGGATCGTCGCGAGCGCCACGAGATCGAGCGTGGCGTGCGCGAGATTGCGCCTGACGCGGGCGCGCGGCCGGCGCGAATGGTTGCACAGCGCGACAAGCCCGAGCGCTACCGCGCCGCTTTCTTCGCCGCCGCCGTCCCAGCGAAAATAATAGTCATGGAGGATCGTCTGATCGAGCAGCGGGCAATCCTTCGCCGGCACGATGATGACCGGGGCCGCCTCGATCACGGTTCCCGCGGCGATCGGCGCGGCGGCGAAGACCCCGCGGCCTTTCGCCGGGTCGTGGCGGATTTCGAGGCGGTCATTGCGGATTGGCCGCAGGCTACCCTGGGCGGGCGCGCTGCGCACCGCGGCGGCCATCCCGGGGTTCGCCGGGGCTCAGGCGCGGTCGCGCGGGCGGTCGCCGACGCCGACCGAGGCACTCGACGCTGCCGCTGCCGCGGCGGCAGGCGGCGTGACCTGGGCCGGCGGGTTGGCGGCTGTCTCCTCCTCGGGCTCCTTCATGCCGGCCTTGAACGCCTTGATACCTTTGGCAAAGTCGCCCATGACGCTAGACACCTTGCCCTTGCCGCCAAACAACAGCACGCCCACCCCAATGACGAGCAGCCAATGCCATATGCTGAGAGAACCCATTAGACGACCCCAGACGCTGAATGTCTCGACAGTTTAACAGAGATCGCGCCAATCTGCCCGGCGAATCGCGGTTGCGGCACGCCTGGGCGGCGCTTCTATGCTACGAGGTCGTGCCGATCCCCCGGAAATCAAGCCTGCAACAGCTGGATACCCAACGATGTCCTATTTCCCGCCGCCGCACCCTGCCTGGGAGCGCTGCGCTCCCCAGGCCGTCGGCCTCGACCCGGCGGCGATCGCCGCCGCGGCGCGGCACGCGGCCGAACACGAGACGCCGTGGAGCCGCGACCTCGCCCGCATGGTTCGGAGCGATTTCGGCGAGGAGCCGCCGTGGAACGAGCCGCTCGGTCCGGTGCGCCCGCGCGGCGGCCCGAACGGCGTCCTGTTGCGCGGCGGCCGGATCGTCGCCGAATGGGGCGATACCGGCCAGATCGACCTGACCTTCAGCGTCGCCAAGAGCTATCTCTCGATTCTGGCCGGCCTCGCCTGGGACAGAGGTCTCATCGGCGACCTCGACGAGCCGGTCTGCCGCACGATCGACGATGGCGGGTTCGACCCGCCGCACAACCACCGAATCACATGGCACCACCTGCTGCAGCAGACTTCCGAATGGGAGGGCGAGCTGTGGGGCAAGCCGGATTTGATCGACCGCCACCGCAGCGTCGGCGGGCGTCCTGCCTCCGGCCGCAAAGGGACACACCGCGACCTTCAGGAGCCAGGCAATTTCTGGGAATACAACGACGTCCGGGTCAACCGGCTGAGCCTTGCCTTGCTGCGCCTGTGGCGGCGTCCGCTGCCCGAAATTTTCCGCGAGCTGGTGATGGAGCCGATCGGCGTCTCCACGGCGTGGGAGTGGCACGGCTATCGCAACTCCTATGTCGAGGTCGATGGCCGGCGGATGCAGTCGGTCTCGGGCGGCTCGCATTGGGGCGGCGGGGTGTTCATCGACGCCCAGGACCAGGCGCGGATCGGCCTCCTCATGCTGCGCGGCGGGGTCTGGGAAGGGACGCGCATCCTGTCGGCCAAGTGGATCCGGCGCATGCGCCTTCCGTGCCCGCTCTACCCGCAATACGGCTATCTCTGGTGGCTCAACACCGGCCGCGAGATGTATCCGAGCGCGTCGGAGGCAAGCTATTTCGCGAGCGGCGCCGGCGGCAACCTGACCTGGATCGATCCCGACAACGACTTGGTCGCGGTCATGCGCTGGATCGACCCGGCGGCACGCGACGGCTTCATGCGGCTGGTGATGAGCGCGATTAAGTAAGCCGCCAAGCCCCCACCCCTACCCTCCCCCGCAAGCAGGGGAGGGGGTTCTGCGGAGCGCGCGTCTCGCTCCCTCCCCTGCTTGCGGGGGAGGGTAGGGGTGGGGCCTTAAGGCGCGTCAGCTTTAGCTGTCGCCCATGCGCAGCGCGGCGATGAACGCGGATTGCGGGATCTCGACCTTGCCGAACTGCCGCATCCGCTTTTTGCCTTCCTTCTGCTTTTCGAGAAGCTTCCTCTTGCGGGTGACGTCGCCGCCATAGCATTTGGCGGTGACGTCCTTGCGCAGCGCCTTGACCGTCTCGCGCGCCACCACCCGGCCGCCGAGCGCGGCCTGGATCGCGATCTGGAACAATTGGCGCGGGATCAGGTCCTTCAAGCGCTCGCACAACGCGCGGCCGCGGCGTTCGGCT
>Ga0182024_10016313_pt1 | contig 14104 bp, 16 predicted proteins | sample P32metaG_FD_120480 | JGI IMG/M metagenome (GOLD analysis project Ga0182024, IMG submission 120480) | Permafrost microbial communities from Stordalen Mire, Sweden - P3-2 metaG (Illumina Assembly) | ecosystem: Environmental > Terrestrial > Soil > Wetlands > Permafrost | place: Sweden: Stordalen... | reverse complement strand
TCGCGAACCCGAACTGCTCGACGATGCAGATGGTCGTGGCGCTGAAGCCGCTGCACGACGCGGCCGGGATCGAGCGGCTGGTGATCTCCACCTACCAGGCCGTCTCCGGCACCGGTAAGCAGGCGGTGGACGAGCTGCTCGACCAGTCCCACGCGCTGTTGCACGAGCGCGAGATCTCCCCGCCCGTCTCCTACGCGCATCAGATTGCCTTCAACGCGCTGCCCCACGCCGGCTCGTTCGCCGCCGGCGAGGATCACACCGACGAGGAGCGCAAGCTGATCAACGAGACGCGCAAGATCCTCGGCGACCCATCAATCCGCGTGAGCGCGACGTGCGTGCGCGTGCCGGTGCTGACGGGCACTCTGAGGCCGTCAACGTGCAGACGCGCGAGCCCCTCTCCCCCGAGCGGGCGCGGGAGCTGCTCGCGGCCGCGCCGGGCGTGAGCGTGCTCGACGATCCCAGCGCCGCGGTGTATCCGCTCGCGATCGACGCCGCCGGCCAGGACGACGTGTTCGTCGGGCGCATCCGCCGCGACCCCGGGCACGAGCGCGCACTCGACCTGTGGATCGTCGCCGACAACCTGCGCAAGGGCGCCGCGCTGAACGCGGTCCAGGTGGCTGAGTTGCTGCACGAGCGCAGCCTGCTACCTCAGTTCCCTCGCTGAGTCAGCGGGTGATAATCAGCGGATGGCCACGAGGACGAGTCTTTCGAACGTATTTCCGCTCGGCAGCCGGCTGAACGAGCGCGGGCGGGTGGAGGTGGGCGGCTGCGACACGATCGAGCTCGCGAAGCAGTTCGGGACGCCCGCCTACGTGGTCGCCGAGGATGACGTGCGTGCCCGCGCCCAGACGTTCCTGAGCGCCGGGGAGGGCCACGATGACTTCAACGTCGTGTTCGCCTCGAAGGCGTTTCCCTGCACCGCGGTGCTCGCCCTCTTCGCGCAGGAGGGCCTGTGGTGCGATGTCGCCTCCGCCGGGGAGCTGCACCTGGCGCTGAACGCGGGCTACGCGGCAGAGCGGATCGTGATGCACGGCAATGCTAAGTCCGAAGCCGAGCTCTCGGCGGCGCTTGGGGTGCGTGTGGGCCTGATCGTGGTGGACAACTCCGACGAGCTCGACCGCCTGGAGCGGCTGACCGGCGCCGGCGCCGGCGAGGAGGCACCCCAGGAGGTCCTGATCAGGGTGACTCCCGACGTGCGCGGCGAGACGCACGAGAAGATCTCGACCGGCCAGGCGAACTCCAAGTTCGGTTTCGGGATGGACGAGGTGCAGGAGGCGATCGAGCGTGTGCGGACGATCCGTGGACTGTCGCTGCAGGGGCTGCACGCGCACGTCGGCTCGCAGCTGCTCGAGCTGGATCCCTTTCGCCGTGAGGTGGCGGAGGTCGCGAGGCTCGGCGAGTTCTCGGTGTGGGATCTCGGCGGTGGCCTCGGGGTCCCCTACACCGAGGCCCAGCCAAGCCCGCCAACGATCGAGGACTACGTAGGCACTCTCCTGAGCGCGGCGCGCGAACACGGGATGGGCGCCCCCGGCAAGCGGCTGTTGATCGAGCCCGGCCGGGCCCTGACGGCCAACGCGGGCGTGACGCTGTACACGGTGGAGAGCGTCAAGCGCAACGTCTCCACCTGGGTGGCGGTCGACGGTGGGATGTCCGACAACCTGCGCCCGATGCTGTACGGCACCTCCTACGAAGCGCATGTCGCCGACCGTTTCATTGGCACGACGAGATGTGTGATCGCCGGCAAGCACTGCGAGTCCGGCGATGTGATCGTGCGCGACGCGCTCCTCGACGACCCGCGCCCCGGCGATGTGATCGTCACGCCGGCGACGGGCGCGTATGGGTTCGCGATGGCGAGCAACTACAACGGGGTGCCGCGCCCGCCGGTCGTGTTCTGTAAGGACGACGACGCGAGGGTCGTCGTGCGGCGCGAGAGCTTCGAGGACCTGACGGCGCGCGATGTCCACCGAACCCTCGCCGAGGGCTGCACACACGCCAACCGTGCTGGAGCGCATCCTGGAGAGCACGCGCGAGGATCTGAATGCTCGCAAGCGGGATCTGCCGCCGGAGGAGCTCGAGTATCAGGCGTTTGCGATCGGTAATGGGGGAGAGGCGAGCGAGCGGCGCTTCGAGGCGGCGCTCACAGAGCCCGGGATCGCGGTGATCGCCGAGTTCAAGCGACGCTCGCCTTCGGCGGGGACGCTGGGCCGGGCGCCGGATCTGCATGAGCTGGTGGGCGCGTATGAGCGCGGGGGCGCGGGCGCGCTGTCGGTGCTGACGGAGGAAAAGCACTTCGACGGAACGCTCGAGGACCTGAGGGCGGCTCGCACGGCCTGCGAGCTGCCGATCTTGCGCAAGGACTTCATCCTCGACGATTACCAGCTCTACGAGGCGAAGGTGGCGGGCGCGGATGCGGTGCTGTTGATCGTGGCGGCGCTGGCGCCGGAGGAGCTCCACTCGCTGCATGAGGGCGCTGGCAAGCTCGGCCTGGACGTGCTGGTGGAGGTGCACGACCGCGAGGAGCTGCGGACGGCGCTGAGCTTGGGGGCGGAGCTGATCGGGATCAACAACCGCGATTTGCGGGATTTCAGTGTGGATGTCGAGCGCACCGAAAAGCTGATGGGCGAGATCCCGGCCGGCGTGACGGTCGTCTCGGAGTCTGGGATCGCGAGGGCCGAGCAGCTGGTCAAGCTCGAGGCCGCCGGCGTTGATGCGGTGCTCGTCGGAGAGGCGCTGATGCGCTCGGCAGACCCCGAGGCGGCTCTGAGGACGCTGCGGGGAGACCCCGCCGGCCGACGCTGCGCGCACTTCGATTAGCGTGTGGACGCAATGACGCTTCCGGACGATCGTCTCGCGCGCCTGTTGCTTATCCAGGGTGATGGCCCATCGCAGCTCGAGGACGACCTCCTGCGCCTGGATGTCCTGGCGCGCCGCGTTCCGCGGACCCTGAGCGCGAACGTCGTCTATCAGTGCGGTCTTAGCGACGGGCGCGAAGCGTTCCATAAGCCACACGAGGGTATGCGCGACCATCCTCTGCTCGGGGAACCCGTCTGGAAATACTACGATCAGCTCTCGGCGACCGCGACGGGTATCAACGAGTGTGCCGCCTGGCGGCTTGCGCGTGCGATGGGCTCGCCGTGGGACACACTGGTGCCGACAGCGGTCATGCGCTGGCTGGCGCCGGGTGCCGGCCTCGTCGGGGGTTGGGGTCCGTTGATCCGCAAGGGAAATGGGCCCTCAGGGGAGCCGACGCCCTTCAACGTGCAGGCGCTCTGCTCACCGGCGGCTTTCTTTGACTCCCTTATCGGTCAGCAGGACCGCCATCGCGGCAACCAGCGCTATGAGGCCGCGACTGCTCGCTTGACGCTGATCGATCATGGCTTTGCGTTTCCGGGCGGCCGGTGGAGGTTCAAAGAGTCGGCATTCCTGCAGCAGCGCCACGATGACGGCGCGAGCGCCCTCACGAGCGACGAGGTGGCGCTGCTCGATGATCTTCCCAGCCGATCGGTGTGGCAAGAGCTCGAGCTGATGCTGATGGGAGAGCAGATGCAAGCCCTTGAATGGCGTCGGATCGCGATGCACAGCGCCGGTCAGCTGCTACCCGCCGGCAAAGAAGGGCTGGGAGAGCCTTGACACAACCTCTTGAGTTTGCTGTAATGCAACCTGGTGGGTTGCGGCTCTCCTAACGACCATGCGACAAATCACGATCACTCAGTTCAATTTCGAGCCAGACCTCAAGACGTTCGTCGGCCAGGTCATGGCGGTCATCGACCTCGATGCGGACGGGGTCCACGACGTGCGCGGCAGCGCCCACTATCTCGAGATCCCGGTCACGGACCTCGCCAACGGTCGCTCGATCCGGGTCGATGATGATCCCATTCTCTGGTCAGATCTGCTCGCCGAAACGATCGGCTACGGTGATATCGAGGTGGGCATCGAGGATTCGGTCAAGGCTGAGTCTGGTCGAGCCAGCATCGAGCCGGACACCGTCGCAACCAGGGCTCTGAGCGCTCTTGTCCACGAGCGCTAGTGCCGCGCACCTCGACATCGCCACTGGATTCGGCCGCGGTCGGGGCGGCCATCCGTCAGGCGCGGATCGCAACGGGCATAACCCAGACCGCGCTCGGCGAGCGACTCGACGTGACCGCCGCCTACGTCCACAAGCTCGAAGCTGGACGTGGCAACCCGACGATCGGCATGCTCGCGAGAGTCGCGCGTGCGCTCGATGCCGAGCTCGTCGTGGACTTCCCGCTTCGGCGCAAGGCCCCAACTGAACGGGCCTTCGGCCTGCTCAGTCGCTAGCCCCGACCAACGGCGCCATCAGTCCTCAGCGCGGAAGCTTCGCGCGATCTCCGGGCCGGTACCGAAGTAGTGTCGGAAGACGTAGAGCAGGGGACTCCATTGCTGGGTGTCGATGTGGTTGGTGTCGGGCTTGACGATGCTCGAGCGCGCGTGGACTCGCTGGACGTGGGTCTCGACGATCCGGAAGAACTCGCCATCGGGTCGGGTCGCGGGCTCATGGATCGCCGTGACCTTCGCCTCGAGTTGCAGCGGGCACTGTGCGATGCACGGTGCCTTGACGGTCTCCGCGGCCGTCGAGGTCAGACCGGCGGCCTGGAACTTGTGGGGCTCATAGCGGAACGTGTCGGCCTTGTGGGATGCCGGCGGGTTGCGACCGGTGAGTGGCGCCAGGGCCTCGACCTGCTCGACGAGGTCCGGTCCGGGGAGGTTGATCACGCACTCGCCCTCACGTTCGAGATTGGCCAGGGTATGCGCGGTGCTCTCCCAGCCCATCACGACGGTGTAGCCGAGTGCCCAGGCCGAGGACATCGGCCCGATGTTCGGAGTTCCATCGGCGTTCAGTGTGGTGACGAGCGCCACCGGCGTGCCGAAGTAGAGGATGCTCGGCCAGATGTCCTGGTAATCCTCGGTGGGAGGGGCCGGGGGCGTCTCGGTGTCATCCTGGTGGGATCGCATTCCCGCAGTCTCACCCGTGTCGTTTCGCTGTGGGCCGAAATGTGCGCCGCTACGATGAGGCGCTCCGGTATGGAGGACGTAATCGACATCACCGACATCGCCGGGCTGCTGGCCGACAGTTCGCGCTCCACGATGCTTCAGGCGCTGATGGACCAGCGTGCTCGTACGGCCGGTGAGCTTGCCCGCCTGGCGAAGATCGCGCCCTCAACCGCCAGTCAGCACCTCAGCCGCTTGACTGATGGTGAGCTCCTTGCCGTCGAGGCACAGGGCCGGCACCGCTACTACCGGCTCGCCGATCCCAGGGTTGCCGCGTTGCTCGAGAGCATGATGGCGTTCGCGCCTGCGCCCGTCGCGCCCCGCGCAGCGAACGTCGGCTTCGACCTGCGCTTCGCCCGCACCTGCTACGACCACCTCGCCGGAACGATCGCGACCGCGCTCTATGACCGGTTGCAGACAGACGGCACGTTGAGCGTCACATCCACCGGGATCGCGCTTACCCCGGCAGGAGGCAGGCGCCTACGACCGCTCGGCATCGACGCCGAGGCTCTGCGCGCTGGTCGGCGCCCGCTCGCGCGCGCTTGCCTTGATTGGACCGAGCGCCGCGACCACCTTGCCGGCGGACTCGGCGCGGCGCTCCTGACCAGCTTCCGCGCCCAGCACTGGGTTACGCCGCGCAATACGCCCCGCGCTCTACGCCTCACGCAGGCCGGACGTCGAGCACTCGCTACGCACTTCGACATCGACGTGAGCACCCTCACACCCGCGTAGCCACTCCGAGCTCATCTCGAGCAGGTGTTCGCTCGTCCATTCGCGTAGGGCTGCATACGCTCGTAATGGTCCAGCGGCTTCCAGCCGATGATGTCTATATGCCTGATCTATGGCGAAAGCCGCTCACCGTGCTCGTCAGCTTGATTGCTTTTGGGGCGATGAGCAGCACGGCGATGGCGGCGGAATGGCAGGCTGTTCCGTCATCTCCTGAAGCGACCGCGCTGGAACAGGCGACCGAAGACAACACCCCATTGGTTGTCCATCACCTTGAAGCTGATGGTTCCATCAGTCCGATAGCACATGTTGTTTCCTCTAAGACCTGTGCTTACGGTGAGGAGCAGTTTTTAACCCAAGACCTTTCTAATAACGACGTTGTGGTGGGACGTAACTGCGTGGCGAGCAACGAACTCGAAATCTATATTTCGGCTGATGGTGGGCAGGACTTTAATAGCACGCCGGTGGTTATCACTATTCCTGCCTTCTTCGCCGATGAGCCACAGGTAGCTGTCTATAACCACACGCTGTATTTGCTTACAAATAGCAATAGTGGACGTACAGAACTAGGTCTTTATGCTTGGGATCTGGAAACAGATAGTTTACTTTGGCAAGAAACTACGCTTAATGGCGCAGCTTGGGATGCTACATTAGCTGATGCATTGCTTTACGATAAGAACACGGGCGACTTAATTCTCCAATATCTTAGCAATGGCAATGGCACCAATTACACACTGATCAGAAAGACCAACGGGGAATATATCCCAGCTAACTTCTCAACGGAACTAGATGACTTGGGAGAACCGCGAGACATTGCACTCGCTTATACCGGCGATAACGAACCGGTAGCTGTCTCCGCTTATGGTGAATGCGGGGAGCTGAGTCTTGGCGGATCGTATTTTTTTGGAGTTTCAAAGTTCACCGATGGCTCATTTGCAAAAGTTATCCCAGCTGGCGGTATCGTGGGGGCCGTTTTCTGTGCAGGCGTTACAGCTGGGCCAGGGCCGACCGGAACCAACACTGTAGATTTTACTCGCGGTACTTGGTACAACAGCACCCACGGGCTTAACCACGACTGCCTCTTTGACCCGGGCGCCTATGTAGATTGTGGAGCAGGCAATGAAGATAACATCCCATCACCAGCAAGGGTATTTGAGCAGGTTAATTTGGGCAGCGGTCTGGTCAGTTATGAACCCATCTCTTACGTGTCTATTCCCACGACACCCTCAACGGCAACCACTGAAGAGCTACTTCATACTACGGTTTATGGTGGCAGTGAGAATGACCTACTCGATAATACGCTAGCCCATACTGTCAATAGCGTCGGTGGTTCAACCAACAAGACCATCGTCACGGGTTTCTCGTGGGGAAGTTTGAAAGATAAACTTCCCAGCGGCGAGATCGACAGCGAAATCGTCGGTTATACGTTGCCGACCATAACCTCGCCGGCTGAACCGATCTATGAGTTCCACGTTGTTCCCAACTCGCCAATCGAAGCGGGAGAAACCTCTTGGGTTATTCGCGATAGCGGCTGTAGCGGTGGTATTTTGGAATGTCCTGACAACTATCCGTCTAACGGTGAAACCTACGTGGCGGTACTCATGCCTGGGACAAAGCCAACAATCCAGGCTGCCATCGTAGATGATAATAACGTCAGTGAAATCATCTCAACCGAATTAAGCCCGGCTGCCGGTTCGCCAGCGCTCAAAGAAGAACCAGCCAATACCGGCGGCAACGGCACTACCAAGTCGTCGGGTAGCACGGCAAAAGAAGAACAGCCAGCCAAAGAAAACGGCACCAAGCCCAAAGAAAGCGGCACCAAGCCTATTACGCACATCGAGATCGAAGTATCCGGCGGAAACATCTCGATTTCACTAAAGTGCTCAACAAGCTGCAGCATCAAAATCACCTTGAGCATTACCGAGAGCAAGAAGACCGTGATTATTGGCGAAAAGGAGATTACTCTAGCTGGCGGCAAGAGCACTAAAGCAAGCATCGAGCTCAACGCCAAAGGTAAGAAGCTCCTGAGGCAGCATCACACGCTCTCGGTTCGAGTGACGGCGAACCAGGGCGGAATGACCCTCTATAGTCAGGCGGTCAAGCTGAGGGCGGAGAAGAAGCACAAGCGGTAGCCGCGTCCTGCGGCGAGAGCTCGTCCTCCGGCGCCGAGCTGACACGGCCAGCCCCCACTCGCACGACCCCGAACCGTTCGAGCGCGGGCCGGCGCGGGACGTGCATCAGCCGCGCGACCTTCGGCGAGACGACGTGCCCACGAGCAGGCCGAGACGTCCGGCTCATCGGCGTCCCCGGCCTCTACTCGTCGTCGCGGCGGTAACCGAGCCGCGCTGAGATTCCAGCCGGCGCTCCGGGCCCGTCTCGCTCGTCCGCGCCAAACTTATTCGCCGTCTGACCGCTGGCGACGGCGTTCGGCGTAACGCAAGGTCATGGCGCCGAGCCGATCGCCTTCGACGACAACTACATTAGACACGGCTCGCTCGCCCCGAGCGTCGCCCAGGCCGAGCGCTTGCACCGCGAACGCCAGCGCACCCGACTCACGGGCCGCGACCCGGATCCTTACCCGCGCTGTCGAACCAGGGTCGACGTCGATCCTCTCGTCGGACAGCCCAAACTCCCAACCGGCCGCCGCCCCGGATCGCAGAGAATCAGCGTTGAGGTTGCGGACCGCCTCGTAAAGGCGGTCATCCAGCTCTCCATCGTCGGTCAACTCCTGTAGCAAGATATCTTCGACCGTCTCCCTGCCGTCACCCATGGCCTCTCCGGGCAGTACCAGCGACAGCGCCAGGACAGGATCGTTGAGTCCAGTAGGTACGGTCACGCCAGCCTCGATCTCTAGCACGCCTGGAAGGTGCTCGGTCGTTCGTACGCGTCCTCGCACGAACACATCAGCAAAGCGCGTCGTGCGCACCACGGATGAGAAGTCTGTACGGTCAGTGAACCGCCAGCGCTGCGTACCTGAGAAGCGCGACGCTTGTAGCGATAGCGGATCTGACCGGGCTTCATCTTTGCCCACCATATGGGCTGTCCACACGTCCCTCGCCCGCTGCGTGAACTGCGGGCGACCGGCTGCCCGTGCGCCCGCCCGGACCATCGGGCTGTACACGCGTAGGAGGTCAAACTGCCCTGGCCGGCTCGTCCCATAACGTCGGCCCAGCATGCAAACGCGCTTGCCGGCGGGCAGGCTCGTCCCATCAGGCAACTGTTCGCCGGTGCTCGCCTTGGTCCAGAGGAGTTCGGCCATACGCGTCGCGTGCAGAGCATAGCCCCCCACGCCCCCGACCGGCAGCCCGACGTGTTCATAAAGGATGGCGCGCAACTGAAAGACATTCCCTACGACGCCACGAACGTAGAAGTTGCTGGCGTCCCGGTCGTGGCGCTCTATGTCGCTAGCCAAGGTCGCCACTCGCCGATCCCGGACCTGTCGCGCACGCTGCGGGCCTGATCGAGAAGCGCATCATCACGCCGCTGCTCCCCTTCGTGCAGCCTGACGCCGACTGATACCCCACGTACGTGATCTCAAGATCGCCGCTGCGTGCGTGACGAGTCTCCCGAACGCCCACTGGACCAGAAACCACCCGCGGCGCCGCATCGTAGGCGTTTGGCGAGGAGGAGGAGGAGGTCGGCGAGTCCTTGGAGGGTGCAGCGGAGGATGTTGTGGTGCTTGGTTGGTTGAACTGGGGGGGGCGAGCTGTCGCTTGGTGTGGACGATCACGCCGATGACGGGTCGTTCGCCGCTGGTTTTGAGTGAGCGTTGCAGCAGGCAGATCTGGTCGCGCATTTTGGCTAGCTGGTCGTCGGTGGTGCGTGGCGGAGCTATGTAGAATAGGACAATGATGACCACCGAACGGCGCATTACCAGGCAGACCGAACAGATCCTCGAGACGCTCATGAGCGATTCCCGTAAAGCGTGGTCTGGGTCACAGATCGCCCCAGTGGCTGGTCTAAAGAGCGGCACGCTCTACCCCGCGCTGCTACGGATGCAGCGCTCCGGGTGGCTTACGTGCCGTTGGGAGGACATCGACCCCTCAGAAGCAGGTCGCCCGCGTCGGCGTCTCTATGCGCTCACCGGCGAGGGCGAGCGCGTCGCCCGGCAAATCGCAAGCGAAGCCGACGCGCGGGCACGACGCAGGCAGCGCAGAGACGCCGCCAGTCCACTACCTGGAGGTCTGCCCGCATGACGCCCATCACAGAGGTACTCCTCGGCCTCGTGATCTGTCCGCTTGCTGTCGGACTCTATCTCCTGCGCATAGTGGCTGCTGATCTTACGAAGACCGAGGCACACGGATGGCTACCGCACATCAGTCAGAAAGTGGTCAGACGAGCAGCAGAGCCTCTCCCTGCTGAGCAGAGCGACATTCTCGAGGCATGGGAAGCGGAACTCGAGGATTACTCCGACAGGCCCGTGACGATGTTAATCGTAGCCCTCCGCATCGCTCACCATCGAAAGCTAATCGCGGGCGAGCTACTGAGGCCAATACCACTAGAGGTAGTAGCAATACAGAGTCGAGCAGGAAAGAAGCGTCCTGTACGAACAACGATCGTCTGGATCGACGCGTACGATCCTCAGTCAAGGAAAGTCATACGGCAAGAGGCTCCCTATCGGAGAAGCCGCATACTGATCAATTCCGCAGTTGAGCTTTGGGACCATGTACTTGTTGCTTTGGAAAAATCATCTGACGTCGGAGATGAGATGGGAGTAGTTTCTTTCTTTCCGAGTAATGAGTTCAGCATAGAAGGCGAACCGGGAGTCCTCGAACCACCCGGGGGCGCGGACAATCGCGGGCGGCAGGTCCCGGTAGACGAGGATCGCGCGGCCGCGCCCGCTCTCCATCAGCCACGGTGACGGCGCCACCGCACTGACCGCCGAACGACACGTGTTTCCGGGCGTTGTATCCTCGGCGTTGCGCGTGTGAGATGATTCGTGGATGAGCACCTCCGAGCGGTCAGCCGTCCGCCTCGCCGCGATCGATGACCTCGGTGACTCGCAGGTCACCGTCGTGGAGGAGACGCCTCATGGCGCCCTGGCGGTTGGAATGAGCGGGGGAAAGCCGTTCGCGGTATCCAATCGCTGCCGCCATCTCTTTGCCGCCCTGGGCAACGGGCACGTGACGGACGACGGATGCCTCCAGTGCCCGTGGCACGCGGCGCTCTACGATGTCGGCACCGGCAAGATGGTGCGTGGTCCGCAGGGCGCATTCAAACCGCTGGCCGGCGCCGTCAAGGCGACGGCCGGCGCCCGCGCGCTCAAGACATTCCCGGTCGAGCTGCGCGACGGCGCAATCTGGCTGGAGGGTTAGCGGCGGGGCGCTCGCCGCCGACTCAGGGACGCGGGCGGGTCAGCACCAGACCCATGAGTGGAAAGGTGGTCCATGCCAAATTACCGTGCCGATAGCGACATTCGAGCGCTTCTCGAAAGCGATTTCGCGATCCCCAATGACCTTGATCCTGATGAGGTGGAGCGCCTCCAGCAGTTCCTCCGCTGCGACCAAGTATTGGAGGCCTTTTACAAGCGTAGCCAGCCTGGCCAGCGGCCGCCAGAAGCGGATCTATCAGGCGCGGCGTCAGCTGCCATGGCTGCGTATGACCAGAGATCGGAACGTCTCCCAGTAGGTTGGCAGAAGTTGCTGGTACTCCAGGCCGGTATCGCTGGTAGTGAGGCGAATCTCGACTCCTTCGAGATCAAGGAGTGGGCGTATACGCGCATCAAGGACGAAAATCCTGGCTGGCTCGGGAACTTCGACGACGACATTGATCGCGACATGCCACTCCGGTGGTTGACGCAAGCAATCGGTGTCGACGTCCTCATGGCCCGCCAGCGTATGGCAGCGCCCGTTGAGCCCCCGAAAAAGCGATGGTTCGGGCGGTAGGCTTACAAAAAACGCGTCAGACCCGGTCCTCGCGCAAAGCAGGTGCGTCTTAGACGAGCTCGAACCTGGCGTCGGGCCTGGGAACGCAGATCAGGCCGCCGGCGTCGAGCCTCTCCACCGCACCAACAACCGCGTCCTTGTTTCCACCAAGAGCAGTGATCAGCTCAAGTGCGTACAGGGGTTGGCGTCGAAGCTCGGAGGCTACGGCGGCCTCCATGCGCTCCTCTAGCTTTCGGTCGCTGTTCATGCCAGCCATGATGGCATGCACTCAGGACAGGATGGTTTCAGCGACCACCCAGGGCGGTAGGACAAACCCTGGCCATGGCATGGGCGGCCGGCGGGGTTCCCTCATCGGCCTCACCGTCGGGGCTTGGAGGGCGCCTTGTAGACCCCCATGCCGGTGAACTCGACCGTCCCGTTTGCGAGCTGAAGGTAGCGCACGGCGGGTGGAGTCTGGGAGTCCTGGCGTGTCAGCCTGCACTGCCACGCCAACTGCTTGCCGTCGGGCGAGTCGTGGTCGCGGTGGGCGTGGGGGTTGGGTGGTAGTGGGCTCTGCGCGAGGGCCGCGAGCGTCTCCACCCGGTTGCAGACGATCATCGCGCAGACATACGCGAGACGCTCGCGCACGAGATTGCTCAACCCTTCGGCGGAGCGCACGAAGTCGTGGCCCAGCACATACGGGCCCAGGGGGTGCTGAGTGCGGTCCTCGAGGCTGAGGGTCTCCAGCCAGCGCTGCAGGATCAGTTCCATCAGAGCACCTTCGGGGTCTTGAGCGTTCACCTCTGGGGCGCCGCGGTCGCGCTGAGTCACCCGCAGTCGTCGCTCAGCCTCACGCCCGGTCTTGAGCGCTTCGTCGCGTTCCTTGCGCATGAGCGTGAGTCGCTCTTCATAGTCGTGCTTGGCCATCTCCGCTTCCTCGGTGACGCGGATGAGCTCGAGCGAGCGGTGCGCCGCCACCGGGTCGACCTCCGGCACCATGCTCCTGATCATGTGCGCGTCGCGCAGCCCGTAGGCGAGCTGCCTGAGCGACCTGGGCCCGTACTCGCCCGTGGGGTCGAACACCTGGGGGTGCTCGCGGGGATGGCCCTTGACGCTGGCGCCGGGGAGCCACACTCGCATCGACCCGTTGAAAGGCCCGCGGCGATCCGGCGCACGCTCACCCAAATCGAGCGACAACCTGCCCGTCAGCATGAAATAGATCGACGCGGAAGGCCCCACGATCGCGCGCACGTCCTCCACGTCAAGCGAGGGCTCACGCTCATCCTGCCGCGAGGTCAACACGACCACCAGATCTTTCCGAGCCGGATCCAACACGACACCCGCGAGCTCGGCGACGTCGTCATGGGTCTTGACTACGACATAAGGCCGATCCCCGTCGCTCTCGGAGGTCGGCGGCTTTGAACCCCACGGCCTCACGCACAGCCTCCTGGCTAGTTTTCCTCGTCGGCGCGGCGATAGCCAAGCCGCGAGGAAATGCGGTCGGCAGTGGACACCAGGTGCGGGCTGAGCGAGACGACCAGCTCGTCCACCGTGATCGTCGAACGAGCCCCAACCAGGTTGACCGCGGCGATCACCTCACCCCCTTCGGAGCGAACCGGAGCGGCGATCGCCTGCACTTCAGCCGCGAGCTCCTCATCATCTACGGCCAAGCCTTCATCACGGATCTGCTCCAGCTCGCTCGCCAGTGCCTTCTTGGAGGAGATCGTGTTGGGTCCGTGCCTGGAAAGCTCCAAAGACCCGATGATCTCCTCCTCCTCGCCATCCGGCAGATAGCCGAGCAGCAGCTTCCCGATCGCAGTGCAGTAAGCCGGCAGACGCGATCCCGCCCGCAGGTCCAGGTCGATCTTGTGCTGCCCGGGCCTCGAGCTCTCGAGCCGGTCGACATACACGATCTCCCCGCCGTCCAAGATCCCCAGGCCAACCGTGAAGTTCGTGTCACGGTGCAACTCCTCCAGATACGGGTGAGCGTGCTCGCGCAGCCCCGTCGAGCTCAGCGCGGACATCCCCAGCTCGGTGACGCGCAGCCCCAGACGGTACTTGCGCGAGGCGTCCCGCTCGAGGTAGCCGAGCTTCGCGAGCGTGGTCACATAGCGGTGCGTCGTCGGGCGGCTCATGCCAAGATCGCTGGCGATGTTCGCGATCCCCAGCACCGGCCGGGAAAGCGTGAAGCAGCCAAGGATCGCAAGCCCACGTTCGAGCGACTGTGAATAGCGGGATTCGCGCATGCTCGGAACAGACCAAGCGGCCCCGTGGCCCACTGCTTTGCGCCGGCCGTGTGTGCTCATAACCCCTAGGGTACGCGCTCCGATCGACGAGCGCGACCCTGTCGAAGTTGTTCTCCGTGGAGCGCTCAGAAGACGACCGTGCGCCGGCCATCGACGATCACCCGGTCTTCGAGATGCAGCGACACCGCCCGCGCGAGCACCAGGCGCTCGACGTCACGCCCGACCCGCTCCAGCTCCTGGGCGCTCTGGCGATGGTCC
>Ga0182024_10016312_pt1 | contig 14104 bp, 10 predicted proteins | sample P32metaG_FD_120480 | JGI IMG/M metagenome (GOLD analysis project Ga0182024, IMG submission 120480) | Permafrost microbial communities from Stordalen Mire, Sweden - P3-2 metaG (Illumina Assembly) | ecosystem: Environmental > Terrestrial > Soil > Wetlands > Permafrost | place: Sweden: Stordalen... | reverse complement strand
GTAAAGGTAGGGCCGGCCAACGGCGCACAGGTTGGCGCCGAGGGCGATGGCCACGGCGATGTCGGCACCATGACGGACACCGGAGTCGACGATGATCGCAGGTTCATTACCTATGGCCTCCCGTACGGGCGCAACCAGGTCGAGCGCCGGTACGGAGCGGTCCAACTGGCGGCCCCCGTGGTTCGACAGGTGGAGGCCGTCGACGCCCAAAGACATCGCCCGCTTGGCGTCTTCGGGGCCGACAGGGCCCTTCAAGAACAGTGGTCCTCGCCACCAGGAGCGAATCTCGGAAATGTCGTCCCAGTTCAGGGAGGGATCGAACGTGGTGGCCATGTTGGCGGCGCTGACCTTGTCCTCGCCGACGTCGGGGTGGCCGAGGTTGGCAAACTCCAAGGTCGGTGACCGGAGCATGTTGGTCCAGTAGCCCACCTTCATGCCTATATCTGCCAGGGCTCCGGGCCGGAGGCTGGGCGGTATGGTGAGCCCGTTGCGGACGTCGCGCCGTCTGAGGCCGCTGACCGGAGTGTCGATCGTCACCTCCAGCAACTCGTACCCGCTCGCCTGTGCCCGATCGACCAAGGACCGAGACAGGCCTCGGTCGCGCATCACATAGAGCTGGAACCACAGGTCGCCGTGGCGCCCGGAGCAGAGATCCTCGATAGAAGTGTTCCCTACCGTGGACAGGGCATATGGGACGTTGTGCTTTTGTGCGGCAGCCGCGACGGCCATCTCCCCGTCGGGGTGCGTCATCCTGGTGTAGCCAGTGGGGCACAGCGCCAGCGGGATGTCATAGCGGCGGCCCCCGAGGAAGGGAGCGCTCAGGTCAGGCGCGCTCACGTCCTGCATGACCTGAGGCGCGAACTGCCACTGTGCGAAGGCAGCCTGGTTGGCCGCCAAGGTCACTTCGTCCTCGGCACCGCCGTCTATGTAGTCGAAGACCACTCCGGGGAGGAGTCGCCGAGCCTGCCGTCGCAGGTCCTCGATCGTCAGGCAGCGATTGAGGCGCCGGGTGGTGGTGTGCCACTCGATCGGCCTGAACTGGAGCAGCTCTCTGATCTCGGAGAGGCGCAAGACTATCCCTTCCTCATATTGCCCAGAGCCGGGCTGTTCTCACCACTGGCTGCGCAGCAAAGCCGCCTCGGCGTCCGCCTCGCTCGCGTCAAGGGGCAATGGTACGGCCTCGCCGCTAGCAATGGCCAAATGGGTCGCCGTGATGAGCTCGACCGCCCGGTAACCGTCGATCGGGGTGACACTGGGCTCCTCCTCTCCCCTGACCACCTGGAGGAAGTGCTCGAGCTGAGGTAGGTAGCCGCCGAACTCCTCGTCGAAAAGGAGAGTATTGGCGAGCACGGGCTTCCACACTTTGGCCGGCCCGGTCTCGGAATCGTAAAGCACGAGCTCGAAAACGTCGTCCACCGCCAACCAGGTCCCTTGCCCGTGCACCTCGACCCGCAGCCAGGGCTTCAGGCTCAAAGCGCTTGCGCTGGTAAAGAGTTGGGCAGCCCTGCCCGGCCCAAAGTCGAGCGAGATGACCGCCTGGCGGAAAGGGTAGCGGTGCGGTCCTTCGGCACGACCAAGGCCTCGTGCCCTCACCTCGACCACGTCGCCGAGCAAGAAGCGCGTCAGGTCGAACAGGTGCACCGTCGCTCCTTCCAGCACGTCCACGTAGTCGTAGCCCAGGTGCATCTTGCCCAGGAGGGTGCGCTCCGCGGAAAACCCTTCCAGAGTGGCGAGAAATTGATGAGCACGCCGGAAAGGTGGGGAAAAGCGAAGGTTTGCGACGGGCATGAGCCTTGCCCCTGTCGCGGCGCTCACGTCGCAGAGCCGTCCCGCCTCAGCCAACGAGGTGCAAAAGGGCTTTTCCACCAATGCCGCCGACCCCGCCTCCATAGCGTCCTGCGCGTGCTCAGCGTGGGAACGATCGGGGCTGGCAATTACAACGACATCAGGCTTCTCTTCGCTCAGCAATTGCCGGTGGTCACGGTACCAGCGGCAGCCATGCACGCGTCCGACCTTGCGCCCCTGGTCCTCGTTCGGGTCGGCCACGCCCACCAGCTCTACCGGGTCCCACAGGGTCCGTAGCCGGGCGAGGGCGGGTAGCCATTTCGACTGAGCCACGCCGCCGGCGCCGATCACGGCCAGACGCAGCGGGCGGCGGTCGGCTCGGTGGTGGTCAAAGCCGACCCCGTAGACGTCGGCCCCGGCAAACATCTTGTCGACCGGCGTGTGCCCGTAGGTGTCGCCCAGGCCCGGGTCGCTCCCAGGTGGCGTGGCAGCCGTCGTCATGCCACCGCGACGGGACGTACGAGCGAACCCGTGGCCCCTTTGATCTTGAGGGGCAGGCAGATAAAGAGGAACTCGCCCACGGAGGCGGCCGCAAGCTCCTCGAGCCCGACCCACTCGATCAGGTAGATGCCACGCTCGACTATCAGTTCTACGTGCACCGGTTGGGCGCGCTCGGCAATTACCGACGGCATCACCTCGATGGCGGAGTTGTCGCAGCCCACCGCGAAAGGCTCGTACCGGGACAGCCAAAGAGCCGCCTCCAGGCTGAGCCCGGGCTCGGGACCGAACTCGTACGCCGGCCAATCGCGCAGGTGACCTGTGTGGACAAGCACCACGTCGCCCGGGCGCAGTCCCACCCCCGCCCTGCCGCGAGCCTCCTCGAGCTCGGAGGCGGTTATGGCGTGCTCGGGCGGCAACTTGGGCACCCCGAGCACCGCGGCGACGTCCAGTAGGACGCCCCGGGCCACGATAGGTGGGACTTCGGTGACATCGTTGGCCAGGACACCCTTGTCGCCTACGTCGTCTACGCCGTTGAAACCGCCGAACCCGTGGCAGTCCTCCCCCGCTGTCACGTGGCAAAGGGCGTCGAGGTGTGTCCCCATGTGCATGCTCGTGGTGACTTTTTCCAGTACTACGCCGAAATTGTCCCGGTCCACAGCGGGTGGCTTTCCCGCTCGCTGGCGTTCGTTGCTCGACCCCTGCGGCGAATGGTAGGTCACGACGTCGAAACCCGGCTGCGCCGGGTGGTGGGGCATGCCGGCGAAGCGCCCTATGTCGAGGTCGAACACCCGCCCTGAGCCGGCCAGGGACAAGGCGGCGAGCACCCGCTGCGGGTCGAGCCCGCCATTGCCGGTGGGAGGGTAGGCAAAGCTGTGCGACATGGGGCACACTCCTCGATCGGGGCCGGGTTAATGCGGGCAGCGCCGGGCGGAAATCCCCGCCCGAGGGGCTCGGGGAGCACGCCCGTGGCGATTGCGCCACGGGCGTGGAGACCCCCTTTTTTCAGCTATAGCTTGGCCTGTCCAGCCTCAGAAGGCCAACGGGTTAGGCACCGCCGGGCCCCCGGCGATGGTCACAGTCGGGCAGCCGTAACGCTGGGCGATCTGCGCCAACGTCCCGTTGAAGTTGAAGGTCATAGTGTTGTCCGCCATCGCTGTCTGCATCTTGTTTATGCAGGCGACGTTGGTCTTGGTCACAGGCAACGCCTGCAGCACGATGGTGTGGGGCGCATACTTATGGGCGGCGAGGCTATAGCCCATCTCAGCAAACTGGTAACCGGCCCAGTACGGGGCGTACAGGTCCGTGCCGGCCAGGGTGCCTGCAGCGATGGCCGTAATGCCGATGGGGTCACCGTCGACGGAAGTGAAGATTATGCAGTTGGAGTTGCTCTTCCAGCTCTCGGTGGTGACGTTGCATACCCTGTTGCTCCGCTGCGCGATGGTGATGGCGGGCACGGTGACCGTGTCGCTACCTCCGTAAACCAGCGAGAGGTTGGGGTACTTGGTAAGCCAGTCCTGCATGAGCGACTGGGCGGTCGACGCTTGCGAGTTGGTCGGCTGTACCGAAACCACCTTCACCCCGGGATAGCTCTCCATGGTCTTGACGAAGCCGCCGATGCGGTAGGTCTCGAGGGTCTGGCCGAGCTCCAAGCCGAGGACGGCGACGGTACCCTTCACCGAACCGTAGCGCTCCTTCAGCAGGTTGGCGCTGTAGACGGCCATCGTGTGGCCGACTACTTCTTCGGCAAAGCCCGAGCTCATTGCGGCCATGCTGTCAGCGCTGTAGAGGCTGACAACCGGGAGCCCATGGCTCTTGGCGTACGAGAACGCCGTGGTCATGGCGGCCGGGTCAGCGGCGGTGATGAGGGCGGCATTGACATGCTCGTTGGCCAACTGTTCGAGCTCTGTGGACTGCAGCGACTCGGACAGGTTGCCGCTTATAGCCTTGAACGAGAACCCGAAGTGCTTGGCGGCCGCGGCCGCTCCATCATTCTCCGCCGTCCAGAACGGGTTATTGTCGCCCAACTGGACCCAGTCAACCGACAGGCGCGTAGCGTCCGGGGTGCGGCTGGCTGCGTTGGCGATGCCTGTCGTGCCCAGCAAGGCGGCGGTCACAGCCAAAGTGGCGGCGACGGCGGCACAGCGACGTGGGGCGCGGCGGGCAAACTGGCGGAGAGGTTGTCTGTTGCTCGTTGGTTCTGATCTCACGCTTATCCCCTTTGGTCTTTCATTTGGATTCTGCTCTTCCTTTTGTTTGTTTTTGTCGAGGACCCTGGGGGACATCCGGGAACGCCCGGTCCCAAAGGTCGACGCTTTTATGCGGCCTGGAGGGCCAGGCCGGGTGCCGAGGTGCGTTTATGCTCCACTTGGCGGCGCGCGTCCAGGCGCACCACCAGGCGCTGAAGGAGCACGCTCACGACGAGGACGGCGATAAGGGCGAGCCCCTCCCACAGGTCGTAGTAGGCATCGGACAGGCCCAGGCTGGAAAGGCCGTTGCTCAGGACGGCCAGGACCAGTGCGCCCAGGCCGCTGCGCAGCACACTGCCCTCCCCGCCGGTTAGGCGGGTCCCACCGATGACGACTGCAACAATGGCGTCGAGCTCGAGGCCGACCCCGGCTGAAGACTGCGCTGCGCCCAATTGCGAGACGGACAGGACGGTGGCCAGCCAGATGGCCAGGCCCATGAAAACAAAGACATAGACCGTGTAGCGCACTACCGGGACGCCGGTGCGCCGGGCGAACTCGCCGCTGCGCCCGATGGCCCTGCTGTAGTACCCGAACTTGGTGGAACGCAGCAGGAACTGGCCCACTACAACAAACACCAGCACCACCAGTATTGTCCATGTCCAGCCGTCGACCCCATCGTTGAGGTACCTGAACATGGAACCCGTGATCGGGATGGCATTGGCCCCGTTTATCGCTGTCGCCAAGCCGGCAGCCCAAATGTACGTGGCCAGGGTGACGATGATGGCGCTGATCTGTAGGCGGCCGACGAGGTAACCGCTCACAACACCGACGGACAATGTCAGGCCGAGGGCGCTGAGCAACCCCAGCCACAGGCTCCCCGTCGACTCGACTACAAGGCCGGTCACCATTGCGGCCAGGGAGAGCATGGAACCGGGAGACAGGTCGATATTTGACGAGATCATCGAAAAAGTCATGCCCACCGCCAGCACTTCGAGGGGGGCGTTCTGGGCGACGATGAACGGCACCGTCTGGCTGTTGAGCCAACCAGGCGATAGCCGCCAAAACAGGATGACCAACGCACCAATTACGAGCACGAGGAAGCCCCGCTCGAGCAGGCGGACGGCTCGCAGTGCCCGGGTACCCGTCATGGTTCGCGCCGGCGCAGCACGTGGTCGGTGAGGACGGCGACCAGGATGACAAAGCCGATCGCGGCTTGCTCGTACGGCTCGGCCACGCCCTGGAGGACGAAGTAATTGGCGATCATCCCCGCGATGAGAGTTCCCACCAGAGTTTTTTCGACCCGGCCGATCCCGCCCGTCTTGACGCTCAGGCCACCCACGAGGACGGCGAGTATCGCTGAAAACTGGAGCCCTGTCCCGTCGTTCTGGCTGATGATGCCCAGTTGGCCGGCATCCAGGTAGCCGGCAACTCCGGCCATGAGGCCGCTAAGGGCGTAGACGGCAACCAGCCTCCGGTTCACGGCTAATGCGGCCAGGCGGGCACCACCCCGGTTGCCGCCGATCAGGTAGACGGTCCGCCCGAAAGTTGTCCGGTACAGCAGGACCGCCGCCACGACATAGAGGACGACCATGATCCAGGCCATGAGGGGGATCCCGAGCGGCATCACCGTGGCCACATCGGAGAACACGCTGGAATGCAGGGTTATCCAGCTGTTGTTCAACCAAATCTGGCCCAACCCGCCCGCCGCCAGCAAGGTGCCCAGCGTCACGATGATGGGCTCGATCCCAAATGCAGTGCTGACGATTCCGTTGATGAGCCCGACCAGCAGCGCCGCGAGTACCCCTACGACGATGGCGAGGCCCGCCGGCCAACCGTGGTTCACGTTGAGGTTCGCCATGATGACGGAACTGAGCAGGACGTTGGAGCCCACGGAGAGGTCGATGCCACCCGTCAGCATCACCGCCGTCTCGCCGATCGAGACCACGCCGATCACGGCCACCTGTTCCAAGATGTTGCGCATGTTGCTGACCGTGGCGAAGGGCCCTGAAGTCAGCGCAAACACGGCGAAAATGACAATGGCGATGAGGACGATGCCAAAACGCGCGGCCTGCTCGGTGGTCGTCGTGCCGAGCCTGGGCGCGCCCGGCCCCACCAGGGTGGGGGAATCAACGGCCATTTTCGTCGCTCCCCTGGCCCAGTCCCTGCATTGCGAGGAACAGTGACTCTTCCGTCGCCTCACGGGGGTCCACCACCGCGCTGACCCGTCCCGCGAAGCAGACCACGACGCGGTCGCACAGGACCAGGGCTTCTTCGATGTCGGTGGTCACTATTACGACCCCTGCGCCCGTACCGGCCAGGTCCCGGAGCTGGCCGTAAATATCGGCGCGGGCACCAACATCCACGCCACGGGTGGGCTCATTGCAGACCAGCAACCTCGACCCCTTGGCCAACCAGCGCGCCACGACGACCTTCTGCTGGGTACCACCGGAAAGAAGCCTGAGCCGCCTTCCTTCCACGGCCCTCGGTACGCCAACCTGGTCAGTCACCTGCCTGGACCTGGCTCGCTCCCGGCGAGGGCTGAGCAGGGGGACAAAGGGGCCGAGCCAGCTCTCGTGCAGTGACGCCGCCGTGACGTTGGGGACCACCGAAAGGTCGGGGAAGATGCCCTCATCGCGACGGTTCTCGGTGATAAAGCCGATCCCGTGGCGCGCGGCAGCCCGAGGATTGGTAAGCCGGACCACCTCACCGTCCAGAGCCACCGTCCCCTGGACTTCGGGAGCGTCCCCGTAAAGCGCCCGTGCGACTTCGCTCTGCCCGGACCCGAGCAAGCCGCACAACCCCACCAGTTCTCCCCGGTCCACGTGGAACGAAATGTCAATGACGGTGCTACCTACGCTCAGGTGGTCGACGCGCAGGAGAGGCGTCTCGCCGGAGCTCCCCTTGGCCCCCGTAGAGCCGGGGCTTGCACGGTCGGCGGCGTGATAAGAGCGGTGCGCAAGTTCTCCCAACGTCAGCTCGACCAACCGCTCGAGTGTCAGGCCGGCCACGGCCTCGCGGCCCACGACCTTGCCGTTGCGCAGCACCGTGCACCGGTCGCAGATTTCCAGTACTTCGCCGTAGCGGTGGCTCACGAACACTATGCCGACCCCGCTCTCGCGGAGGTGGCGCAAGGCCGCGAAGAGCTTGCGCGTGTCTTCCAACGAAAGTGCCGCTGTGGGCTCGTCCAGCACGAGGACCCGAGGCCCGTAGCTCATGACCTTGGCGATCTCTACGATCTGTTGCTGCGCCAGCGATAGCCGCCCGACGCGGGTATTGATGTCGAGCCGGTCGATCCCGAGCAAAGCAAGAGCCTTTTCGGCCATCTTCCTGGCCGGGTCGCGGGCAACGACCCCGAGCCTGGTCTCCTCCCGACCGAGGGAAATGTTCTCGGCAATTGTCATGTTGGGGAGCAGGCTGAGCTCCTGGTAAACGATGCCGACGCCGGCGTCCAGGCCCTGACGGGGGTTACGGATCTCGACTTTGTTGCCGTCGATCATGACGACCCCGCTGTCGGGCGTGTAGTCGCCGGCGACGATCTTCATCAGCGTCGACTTACCGGCCCCGTTCTGGCCAACCAAGGCATGAATTTCGCCGGCCGCCACCTCGAAGTCCACCTTGTCGAGGACGGCGGTCCCACCGAAGCGTTTGGTGATGTCGAGCATCGACAGTCGGGCCGGGTTGGCCAGTTCGCTCGGCCGGGCGACCTCGACAGTGCTCAAATCACTTACCCGCGGGGTCATGTCCTTGGTCGCGGACAGTCCTGGAAAGGATGGAGGTGGCCGCAAAAAGGTCGAGATCTCTTACCACATAGGGATGGAGGGCCATTTCGGGGCCGTCGAGCGAGATACCAAGGCCGGGACCGTCCGGGGGGCGCACATGGCCGTCGATGACCTTCACGGCCGGGATGGCGACGCGGTCCTTCCACTCGACGTCGAGCGGGGCGAACATCTCCTGCAGCAACAACGTCGGCGCTAGCGCGGCCAGGTGCAGGGTGGCGGCGGTGGCTACCGGGCCCGAAGCGTTGTGAGGTGCGAAAGAAACCGAACTTGCCTCGCATAGTTCGGCGACCGCGACCATGGCGCTGATCCCACCGAGGTGGATCACGTCGGGTTGGAGCACCGATACCCCGGCGTTTATCAACTGCTGGCAATCACGTATGTCGTAAGCACGCTCGCCGGCCGCAATGGGCACCAAGGAGGCCCTGGCCACTTGGGCGATGGCCACGTAATCACCGGCAGGAGTGGGCTCTTCAAAAAACCGGACGTTCAAAGATGTCAAACGAGCGGCCACCCGGAGCGCCGATTCGACCCCGAAGCGGCCGTGGCCTTCGACCATCAAAGAGACGTCAGGCCCGGCGGCGTCGCGCACCGCTTCGACGCGCTCTATAGCTCGGGAAAGTTGTCCCTCGTCGATGGTGAACTCGACAACTTCGAAGGGGTCGAACTTGAGGCCTTTGTAGCCGAGGGCGACGGTGCGGCGGGCGCACTCGGCGAACTCGGCCGCCGACGCGGCGCCGAAATACCACGCGTTGGAGTACACCGGGATGCTTTCGCGCACCGCTCCGCCCAGGACTTCGACGAGCGGCCGGCCAAGGCTCTTGGCAAACAGGTCCCAAAGAGCCATTTCCACGCCACCGATGCCCGAGCTGATGACGGGGCCGCTTTCCCAGTAGCCGTGCCGGGACATCCGCCGGCGCAGGCGACGGATGTCGTCCGCCTCCTCCCCCACCAGGTGGCGGCGGAAATCCTGGACCGCACCGGCCACGGCCATTTCCCGCCCTTCCAGGGTGCATTCGCCGTAGCCCGTCAGGCCGTCGTCAGTCTCGATCAACACGAAGACCCAGTTGCGGAACCCTCCGTCGACTATGACGGTGCGGACGTCGACGATCTTCATCCCTGCCACTGCTCCCTCTGCCCCAATGGATCTGCCTGCCCCGACAGATCTGCCTGCGTCGACGGGTCTGCCTGGCCCGGCGAGACGTGCCTGCTGAGCGGGAGCACCAGTACAGACGCCAGTCGTTCCTTGGAGTCTTCGAGGTGGTTGAGCATGGCCTGTGCCGCCTTGTCCTCGTCGCGGTTGACGATCGCGCTGCAAATAGCTGAGTGAGCCATCAGGCCGGAGTGCCTGGCCAGCGGGTCGCGCCAGCTCTCGGACATGCTCTGTTCGATGATCCGGGTCAAGGGCGTCAAGAAGGCGCCGAGGAACGGGTTGTGTGAGGCGTCAACGACAGCCATGTGGAAGCCCATGTCGGCCTCGATCCAGGCAACGGGGTCGATGTGAGCCGCCTTCATTTCCTCGAGCCGGCTCGAGATGAGCCGGATGTCGCTGTCGTGCCCGCGGCCGGCCGCCAACCTGGCCGCCATGACTTCAACGGCTATGCGAGCCTCGTACAGGCTCTCGATCGCCTGGGGGGCGACCAGGGACCCGAAGTGCAGGTGGCGGAGCAGGACATCGGTCAGCCCCTCGCTGTCCGGCCGGCGCACATACGTACCGCTCCCGTTGACGGTCTCGGTCAGCCCCCGCTCGCGCAGCTGAGCCAAAGCCTCCCTGACTACCGGGCGGCTGACGCCGAACTGGCTGGCCAGGACCCCCTCGGGCGGCAACTTCGCCCCCACCTCGATCTTGCCCGCCAGGATCAACCCCTCGAGCTGGGAGGCGACTTGCTCGAACAGCCCGGCCCGGTTGGGGGGCGACACCTCTAGCGAAGCTGTCATACAGCCTGGCACCCTAGTTACCTGAGAGGACCCGCGCAATGCGCCCCCGCATGTCAGCCAGGCGCGTCCCTCTCCCGCCGCAACCGGTCGAAGCGGTACAGGATCGGAAGGACCTGGAGGTCCTTGGGTCGTCCGGCAGCCTCCTTGGAACGGATGACGTCGGTGAGATCGGCGACCATGAAGTCAACCGCGTCGACCCTCATCCTGTGAGCTCTCGTTGCGAGCTCGTTGTACCCCCCGGCGATACCGCTCGGTACAAATGAGATGTCGAACTCACCGAAGGGGCAGATGAGGTTCCAAACCCCTGACGCCCCAAGCGACCGGCCATCGTGGTCAAAGGGGAGCCCCTCATCGACAGCATCCGTGCGTATTCGAGCTTGGAGTTCCTTTAGCGCTGCGGAAAGCCGCGTGAGGTTCTGGACTGATGAGTCCGGTGTGAGGTCAATGTCCCTGGTAGCCGGAATGGGAGCGTGCTGAGCGATTGCTGCGAATGCACCGATAACGACAAACCTGACGTCGTGCCGGTTCAGGACATCAATGATGGCTGCCGCGTTCAGGGAACGAGTCATCGGGAGCCGGCGGGCTCACCAATAGGCTCAGCGTTTCGCCAAGCATCGATCTGTCGGTCCCTTCGCAGACGCTCCCTTGGGCTACGCCTCGAATCGAGCTCCGTAAGCACATCGTCATGAGGATCGCTGGGCACGAGATGCATGCTCAGCTCGAACCCGGCGGCCTTCAAGAGCCCTATCAGAGTCGGGATGGTCGGCTGCCGACGGTCGCGTTCATAAGCCGAGATCATTGTCGCAGGTACCCCCGCCCGCTCACCGAGCTGTGCTTGGCTCAGGCCACTCTTGATCCGGGCGAGCTGCAAGAGGGCCGCGGCCGGTGAGGGAACATGATACGATCGTGCCATGACACGATCGTATCAGCCTGGAGCCGTCCTGCCGGGCCCGGTTACGACTTAAGGCTTACGCTCAGCGTGGCGATCCCTCGCAGCGTGATGTTGTCCTTATAGGGCGGTGGGTCCTGCTCCAGCTCGATCGCCCGGAAGCGACGGGCCAGGGCGCCCAGGGCTACCTGGCCCTCCAGGCGGGCCAGGGGCGAACCGATGCAGGTGTGCGCTCCGAACCCGAAGCCGAGGTGACGGTTCTCGGACCGGCCGATGTCAAAGATCTCCGGTCGGTTGAACTGCCTTTCGTCGTGGTTGGCCGCGGCAGGAAGCGTGACCAGACGTTCGGAGGGGTGGATGGTCCCACAGGAAAGTTCGATGTCATCGAGCACGACACGGCCCACAATGTGCACTGGGGAGTCGAAGCGCAACACCTCCTCCACAGCGCTACGGGTTAACGACGGGTCGGCGCGGAGCCTCTCGAACTGGTCGGCATGACGGGCGAAGGCCAGTGCGCCGTTAGCGATCAGGTTCACCGTCGTCTCGTGCCCCGCGACGAGCAGAAGGTAGAGGATCCTGAGCAATTCGATCTCGGTCAACTTGTCGCCTTGTTCTTCGGCCTCGATAAGACCGGACAGTAGGTCGTCACCCGGTTGGCTCCGGCGCCGGGCGATCAGGTCGCGGAAGTAAGCCATCGCCTGCTCGCCGGCCGCGTTGTAGCGCTCCTCGAGCCCGGGTGGCCACGTGAAGGGGGGGTCGAGCCCTCTCGCGGTGATCGCCGACCACTCTTTGAACTCGTCTACTTCCTCCGCTAGCACGCCGAGCATCTCGCAGATCATCAGGACAGGGAGGGGGAAAGCCAGGTCGGCTACCACTTCCATCCTGCCGCCGGCCTCGGCCTCGTCAAGGATCTGGTCGACGATCTCTTGAGCCCGCGGGCGGAGCTGATCGACCCGTTTCGGTGTGAAGGCCCTGCTTACCAGCCCCCGTAGACGGGTGTGGTCCGGCGGGTCCAAGAACAGGAACGACAGCGTAGGGTCGTCGGTCTCAAAGGTCGGTTCCCATTCGGGCGATTTGCGCCAGTCGTTGCTGGCAGCCGGGTGCCGGTAGACCGTCATGCAGTCCTCGTACCGAGACACCACCGTCGGCCCGAAAGGGCTGTGGTGCAAAGGCTCGTTCTCGAGCAAGGCGCGGTAGGTCGGGTAGGGATCGGCCTTGAAGCCCGGGTCTGTCGGATCCCATCTCACGCCCACGAGGTCGCCTCTTTCTCGGCATAGAAGCCGCCAAAAACATACCCAAGCCGAGCGGCCGGGTCAGTGTGAATCCCGCGGTACCCGATGTCCCCTGGTCCCTTGCAGGAAGTCGAAATCCGCACCCATGTCTGCCTGAAGGACATGTTCGGTGTAGAGCCATTCGTAGCCGGACTCGGCCTGGCCCACCGGCGTGGCCCAGGCCGCGCGCCGCGATGCCAGTTCGTCCGGAGGGATATCGAGGCGCAACGAGCGGGCCGGGACGTCCAGCTCAATCGTGTCACCGCTTTGGACGACGGCTAGCGGGCCGCCGGACGCCGCTTCGGGCGCGACATGGACAACAACGGTCCCAAAGCCGGTCCCGCTCATGCGCCCGTCGCAGATCCGTACCATATCGGTGACACCGTCGCGCAGGAGCTTCGCCGGCAGCGCGACGTTCGAGACTTCGGGCATACCGGGGTAACCCTTGGGGCCACAGTTCCGGATAACCAAAACATCACTCGGCACAACGTCGAAGTCTTCTTCGTCGCACACAGCGTAATAGTCTTCTACCGAATCAAAAACGAGAGCTCGTCCCCTGTGCTTCATGAGATGTCCTGAGGCCGCAGACTGCTTGATCACCGCGCCGTTCGGGCACAGGTTGCCGAAAAGCACTGCGGTCCCCGAACCGGGAGGTTGGAAAGGTGCCTCGATGGTGCGGACAACCTCACGGTTGAAGCACTCAGCGCCCTCCACGTTAGCGGCGATCGTTTTACCGGTTACCGTGAGCGCCTCGCCGTTCAGGAGGCCGGATTCGGAAAGCTCGCGCAGGACAACTGGCAGGCCTCCGGCGTAACAAAAATCTTCCATCAGGTGCCGGCCGGAGGGCATGAGGTCGACCAGCGTTGGGACCGGGCGCGCAAGTTTGTCAAAGTCCGCCAGCTCGAGCCGGACACCCGTGCGCCCGGCGATGGCCAGGAGGTGGATAATCGCATTTGTCGAACCACCGATGGCGGCGTTCACCCGGATCGCGTTCTCGAAGGCGGCCCGGGTCAAGATCGCGCTCGGGCGTAGATCCTCTTCGACTAGCGCAACGATGCGCTCGCCGGCATTCTGGGCAACCTCGTAGCGTCGCGAGTCGACAGCTGGCCAAGTCGCGGACCCAGGGAGCTGCATGCCGAGCCCCTCGGCTAGGCACGCCATCGTCGAAGCGGTACCCATGGTCATGCAGTGGCCGTTGCTCCTCGACATGCAGCCCTCGGCGATGCGGCCTTCCTCTTCGGTCATCCGCCCCGCCTTCATTTCGGCCTCGAACCGCCACACATCGGTCCCCGAACCGATGTCGCGCCCGCGGTACTTGCCGTTCAGCATTGGCCCGCCCGTCACCATGATCGCCGGAAGGTCGACACTCGCTGCTGCCATCAAAAGGCCGGGAGTCGTCTTGTCGCACCCCGACAGGAGCACGACCCCATCCAAAGGGTTCGCTCGGAAAAGCTCCTCCGCTTCCATCGCAAGCAAGTTGCGATAGAGCATGGCGGTCGGGCGCATCAGGCTCTCGCCTGTGGCGAGACAGGGGAACTCCAAGGGGAACCCCCCCGCCTGCCAAACACCGCGCTTCACGGCCTCGGCCACGCGATGGAGGTGCGCGTTGCAGGGGGCCAGCTCGGACCACGTGGTCGCGATCCCGATTACCGGCCGCCCGTCAAAGACTTTGGGCCCAAAGCCCTGGTTCAGCATCCAGGAGCGATGGCCCATACCCGCCCTACCGCGTGCTCCGAACCAGGATTGGCTGCGGCGCCC
>Ga0182024_10016311_pt1 | contig 14105 bp, 12 predicted proteins | sample P32metaG_FD_120480 | JGI IMG/M metagenome (GOLD analysis project Ga0182024, IMG submission 120480) | Permafrost microbial communities from Stordalen Mire, Sweden - P3-2 metaG (Illumina Assembly) | ecosystem: Environmental > Terrestrial > Soil > Wetlands > Permafrost | place: Sweden: Stordalen... | reverse complement strand
CGTAATAGTCGTCGTCGTAGTTGACGAAACCGAACCCGCGAGTCTGCCCAAACACGATCCAAATCATCGCCGCGAGAAAGAGAGAGATACCAATGGCCCTCCAATATTCGCCGGCGCCGGCGGGGCGGGTTTTCAACTCCCGAGGCTTTGGCGCGGCGGCTCCCTGCGCGTCCGGGGGGACGAGCCGTTCAGGCTGAACGCTAACATCTGATTTCTTCTTCAATCTGCGGCTCATTGCCCGATTTCTTGGGCAACATACAAGGCGCGGGCAGTATCGGCCAGCGCGGATGCGTCATCAAGAGGCATGGTTAAAATCGGATTCCACATTTCAGATTTCGGTTTTAACCTCCCTCCATGTACCGCGACATCACCCGCGCCTTCTTCCTGCTTGCACTGCTGCTGCTTTCCGCGTCTGCGCATGCCGGGAATGCCCTTCCGGTAAAGGTGGAGGATGCCTGGGTGCGGGCTGTGCCTCCATCGCTTGGCGATACGGCGGCATTCATGCGGCTGGAAAATACCGGCGACACGCCGCTCCTGTTGACCGGCGGCACGACGACTATCGCGGGGATGGCGATGCTGATGAAAACGACGCGGAAAACGGTGCAAGGAGTCGAGGTTCTCGGCATGGGCCCGCTTGATTCCATCGAGATCCCGCCGCACTCGGAGCACGTCTTGAAGCCGGGTGGCGATCACCTCATGATCATGAATCTGACCAGTCATCCGCGCCCCGGTGATATCGTGGCGGTGACGCTGCGGTTCGAGCCGGGTCACCGGACCGTGACGGTGGAGATGCCCGCCCGCATCGACCTCGAGAAATGAACCGCATGCGGCGAGTTGCGCCGGAGGGTCGAGCGGCGTTAGTGTCGCGACATGAATCCTGCAGAGGCTCCCGTCCTGGAACCACGCCCCGCGCCCGGCAGGCGGTTTTCGCCATGGACGCTGATTTTGACCGCCGCGACCCTCGTTTTTCTGATCGCCGCGACCTGGATGCGTCACGCGGGAGACGGATCGGACTATCAATACTACGGCAACTGGATCGGCAAAGACGCCCCCGATTTCACCCTCACGGACCAGGACGGCAAGCCCGCCACGCTGAGCGGCCTGCGGGGGAAGGTGGTCCTGATGACCTTCGGGTTCACGCATTGCCCAAACGTATGCCCGACCACGATGGCAAACCTTGCCGCCATCTCGCAGACGCTTCCGGCGCGCGACCAGGGGCGCATGCAGGTTGCATTCATTACGGTGGACCCGGCGCGCGATACGCCGACGGCGCTCAAGGATTATGTAGGGTTTTACTCGCCGGGATTTATCGGCCTCACCGGCAGCGCCGATCAGATTGCAAAGGTCGCGAAAGACTACGGCGCCTATTATTCGGCCCAGTTACAGGACAGCCAGGTCGCCGGCGATTATTACACAATCACGCATTCCGCCTACATTTACCTGATCAATCCCGAGGGCAAGTTCGCCCTCCTTTATGATAATGATAAGATAGCCGATCACGCCCGGATGATCTCGGACATAGAACATATCCTGGCAACTGACGGCCAATGATGCGGCGCTGCCTTTGCATGCTGCTGGCTGTGGTAGTGTTGGCCGGTTGCCGGCAGGAGAGTGTGGGGGTGGCGCAGAATTCCGGCCAGCAAATCTACATGGCGCGATGCGCGGTGTGCCACGGAGAGAATCGCGAGGGACGGCCAGGCATGTACCCCCCCCTGGCCGGCTCGCAATTGGTGGACGGCCCCCCGGATCGAATAACCGCGATCGTGCTGGATGGATTGCAAGGCAGGGTGGGCGATTACAATGCCGTCATGCCGGGATGGGGCTCAACCCTCCGCGACACCGATATCGCCTCGGTCATAACATGGTTGCGCCAGAGGGATGGCAAGACTCCGGTGACAGCAGTCGATGTCAATCACACGCGAGTTACAACTACCGGCCGCAACACATTCTGGACGATGGAAGATTTGCAGAACTTGCCTGCCAACTAACTAGAGCATTTTCCACTTAATTTGACGCGCCGATCCGCGCGCCAGCATTGTAGCCACGGGCCGCTGGCCGAGGAGGCGGAAGGGCGTAGCGGAGGTTGGTGGATGGGCGAGTACGTGCGGAGGTGCGCTTGCAGCGTCAGATTAATTAGAAACTGCTCCATCGTGAACGTTCCCGTATAATTGACTTCTCATCGAGTTACTAATCCGCTAATCCCGGTAAATGAGAAAAAGACTAAGTAATGTTGCTCCCCTCCAACTCGGCATAGTCCTCGGCGCCCTTTATGGCTGCCTGGGTGTGATCTTTGTGCCGTTCATTCTGCTTTTTTCGATGATTGCTCCGCATTTGCAAAACGCCGGTGGAGGTTCCCCTGCGACCGGTCCGGCTGTCGCCGGTATGGCGATTGGCGTTGGTATGGCGATCATGATCCCCATTATTTACGCCGTCCTCGGGTTCATCATCGGCGTGATTACCGCACTCATCTATAACCTGATTGCGATGCTGACCGGCGGTGTGGAATTCACCGTTACAGATATGGTCTGACTACACACCCATCTCACAGCATGCGGGCATGGGTTGTCGAGCCTCTGATTTACAGGGCTGGAATGGGGCAGGGTGAAAAGCGAGTTTTTGGATTTTTGGATAATCTCTGGCGCAATCTTGAATGTGGCTGACCCACAGGAATGTTCAGAACTCATGGAAACACGGCTGCTGCGGGGTAGCTATGAACCGGAAGGTGCCCGATGCTCTCCCAAAGGATCGAAAGGGGCTTGCCAGTTTCCACCGACGCCAGAGGGCGCTGCGTTTCAGGGTGACGACACGGGTAAGCCTATGATGCTATCCATGAGCGAATGCCAGGAAGCGCAGGAGCGCATAGACCGCCCTGTGGGAAGGCTGATGATTTTAATACTTGACGGTGGCTGGGGGAACGACTACGCGCGGCAGGGGTGGTGATCACGTCACTCCCACAAAACAGCTCTCCTGGAAAGTCAATCAGTCATCAAATTTCAGAGAATCATCACGGTAGTGGCCGGTATTCTAGCGCTGCTTTCAACGGGGTCCGCTTTGCCAGCGCAATCGATCATCATGTCGTACGTGACGGTCGGGAATCCCAACAACGCGCCGGACCCCGCGACCGGGAGCTTGTACGGAAGCGTGTCCTACACCTACGAGATCGGCCAATACGATGTGACGGATTCGCAGTATTGCACATTTCTCAATGATGTCGATCCAACGGGGGCCAACACCCTGGCTCTTTACAAACCGGCGCCGCAGGATGACGAGGGCTCGCCACAGCGTAATGCGGAATACGGCGTCACTTTCAACCCCGGGGCGGCCAACGGCTCGAAATATTCGGTGAAAAGCGGCTACGCGAATATGCCGGTGGTTAACGTGGACTATTGGGACGCGCTGCGGTTCGTTAACTGGATGAACAACGGGGAGGGGAGCACGAGCACGGAGACCGGAGCCTACATGCTGTTGGGGGGCAGCACCGATGGTAACGGGAGGCCCGGCAATTGGGAATCCGTCACGCGGAACGCCGGGGCGGCGGTGTGGCTGCCGAGCGAGAACGAGTGGTACAAGGCGGCGTATTACGATCCTGCTCGCAGCACCTATTCGAAGTACGCGACCCAAAGCGACACGGCGCCTGGAAACGTGATTGGAAGCGGAACGAACGAGGCGAACTATCCCACCGCGAACGGCTTTTTCTCGGTGACACAGAACAGCCGCCACAATTCGAATCAGAACTACCTGACGGCGACGGGAACTTTCAGCGGCTCGAAAAGCCATTACGGGACTTACGACCAGTCAGGGGATGTTATTAATTGGTGCGATACAGTTGTCGCTTCTCATTCACCTGTGTTGCGCGGCGGCGCCTGGGACTGCACCTCATCCTACCTGTCGTCGTCCGGCGGCGTAGGCGAAAGGCCGACCGCCCCGGGCCCCGACGTTGGGTTCCGTGTGGCAAGCAAGAGCCCCTGAGCCAAACTCGATTATACAGCCCACAGCCACGTCAATTCCTCATCAACAATCCTCAATCCCATTTCGTCATGAAAAGAAAGCTTTTTTCCTGGATCGCGCTTTCCAAAGCTCAAAGACTGACACCTTTCTCGAAAATGGCTCTGATACTTGCCATTGTCGGCCTGGCAGCTTGCGGCAAGCCTGCGAATACTTCACTGCCTGCCACCGGACCCGCTGGTGATGCGTCACAATCTGATGCCACGCCGGGAAGCTCGATTCATCAGGAGGAAACACAAATCCACGGCAAATATGACGATGTTAAAGAAGCGTACAATAAATTCATCGACGCGAACACGCATTTCACGGCGCAACTGGAAACGGAAAGTAATGCGGCGGAACTGTCAAAGGCTCTAAACGAATATTCAACTGCGACAGAGGAGTTTATAGTCGCATTCAAAAGCATCGAAGCGAAACACCCGGAACTGAGTTCGCAGAACAATCCGCCGCCAGAACTCGAGGAAACAATGAACAATTTCAATAGCGTTCTATCAAATCTCGCCGAAATCGGCATAGCATCAGGTTCCGCCGAGGCGAAATACCCTGACAATCCAATGGTGATCCAAGCCTCTCAACGGCAACAAGCTGCTTGGCATGACCTCGGCAATCTTTGACGATCCCCAATGAGTTTGCTAAGGCAGAGTTATCCCCATCGACTAAAATCTTCACACTTTTTCAAAAACACATGATTCAAATCACCCACGTTATCGGCACCGATGATCTCGTTGTCCACTTTTGCGTTGCGTCGCTCATTTTGACGGCGGCTCTGCTCCTCGTCTCCCGGTCGCGGGCAAACCGCACGGCAATACTCTTACTCATTTCTGCCTTCATTACAGCCAGCCCCGCATTTGCTGACGGCCAATTCGGGCCGGACAGCGACATACTCGGGTTCAAATTGTCAATGACGCAGGCGGAAGCAAAGGATTATGCAACAAAGAATTACCCGAACAGTCAGCTTGTGATGCTTCCCGTGACCCTCAACGAGAGTGGCTACTCGACAAATACCGTCGCTGGATTCATGCTCATTGACAAAGAGAAACTAAAGACGGGAATCACGGAAATGGCAGAAGTATTGTTCGATCCGAATAAAGACAGCACCGACATAATCGCAATCTCTCGCACAACCAATTTTGCTAATGCCGCTCAATACGGCGCATCGGTTCTAATCCAAAACTCAGTAGATTCGGTAAAGGCAAAATTTGGACAACCTGACCTTGTTCAGAGGACATCGACGCCAAATGATTTCTTTTTCATCTGGGGGCTGAAAAAGGACATGCTGAAAAAATTGTTTTTCCGCAATCCCTATGGCGGTCTTTGGATAATAACTCCAGGGAGTTACTTCGGCGAAGACATAAGCCAGTCTTCCGAAGAATTAGCACCGGGTGCGGCCCAACGTGATTTCGTGTCCGCATTGAATCGCATTGGAACTAAGAACGCTACCAGTATTGCCACTTTAGATCCAAGCGGGCAGGTGGGAATCATGCTGCAAATTCGCATTTGGGGTACAGGAGACACCGTTAGTGTGATCACAGAAAAGTTAGTCGATGTTACCAAAGGACTTGACGCATTTAGAGCCTTTAACGCCTCAATAAACGCCGGGGTTGATGCAGTCAAAAAGGCCAAACATGATCAACTCTCCGGTAACACATATTCGCCTTAGATCAGTCGTCGGTCACCAAACATGAGCACGAAGCCAAATTGGAAATCTCGGATGAAGCCAGTTTTCCGCCCGTTCGCGTCAACCGTGAGGACTTATTGGATCGCTTTCATTGCCTCGATCGTGTGCGGTTTATTGTCCCAAGTCTACGCACAAACTCCGGATCCGCTGGTGGACGAAGGAGTCCAGCTAACTATTAAGCAGCAGGAAATCGCACACCTGCAACGGTCCGGGCAACTTAACACTGAGCAATACCAACTGGCAAATCAGGCGTTCCGGCAACAAAGTTGCGACTACAACCAGAAAGTTGCTCAATTGCCAGCAGACCAGCAGGCGTCCATAAAGAATCAGGTGGCGAATCGCATTGCAATCGTCCTGCCGCCGATTAGGCAGAAATGGGACGATGAGGAGCGGCTTTTGCGGGACCAAGCCAACGCGCTGTCCGCAGAGCGTTTCAAAGAACTGGAAAACGACGCTCAGGCGGCCGCAGAATTGCAAACAGATCGCACATTCTTGCAACGACAGCTTGAGAATAAAACAATCTCACAGCAAGAAGCGGACTCTCAAGATGCTGCTGATCTCGCAAAAATAACGGCATTGCAGGGCAAGTTCACAAGTTACGGCGGCAATTGGGGTACCAGATTCAACCAGCGATTTCAGCAATTGACGGATCAGTTAGTGACGGCGAGGGAGCTTAAAGAACGGCTTGACGACACGTCTAGTGAGATCGGCAAGGACGCACACAGAGCAACGGAACTCTCGTTGGGGATGAAAAAAAACCAGATGCGGCGAGCGGTGGGAGTAATCACTTATTCACAAGAAGATCAGCAGGACGCGCCATTAAAATCGGAATTTTCAAGCATCCAAGCCAAATATGCCACCGGCGGCACGCTGGCAGCATCCGCACAGGACTTCAATGAGCGCGTAGATGAACTCGTCAATAAAGGTGTGCGAGCGAAGACGCAGCAGTGGGACCGTGACGCCAGCGCAGAATATGCGGCGAACCATCAATCGCCAACCCCTCAGAGAGTCGCTGCTGCGGTTCAAGATTCGGGCAGCACAGAAATTGCGACGACGCGTACTTGGGTTTACAACAACGGGAAAACGCTTACTGGCACGTATGTGCGAGCTGGTTCCGATGTGCTCGTACTTAATACTCCCGATCAGAGAAGTTGTGTTGTGGAAATCTCCGCTCTTTCAGCCAACGACCAAGCCTACGTTGCCAAGATGCGGGACGCGCAAGGCCAGGCATTGCTGACAGCCGCGAAGCAGCAGCAGGTTGTGGCACAAGCTGCCTCGAATTCCCTTCCGCCCGCTCGTGATGCGATTGCTCAGCCGAGCATTGCGCCGTTTGTGAATAGCAGCGATGCCGCTGCCGCCACCGGCTACGCCGCTTGCGGTGGATTCTTCGGGCTCATTATTTGCATCATCGGGGCTAGCATCGCGTTGAATATCGTCCTGTTGGTTTGGGTGGCCCGCGATGCCAGGAACCGAGGCATGGACAGTCCCGTAATTTGGATGGTCGTAGTGCTGCTTACCAGCTGGGTTGGACTCCTTATTTATCTTTTTACACGTCCGAAAGGGAACCTGATTCCATGCCCAAGCTGCAATAATAAGCGTCTCGCCGTGGGCGCCAAATGTCCACATTGTGGAAACGCCTAAACCAAGTACCTCAGTTTTCAACTGGACTTTCGAACACTCACCACTTTCAGGCAAACCATGTTGAACGTAAAAGCGAGGCAAAAGCAATGAACCGAAAAGCCAGTTCCGTGAACAAAAGCGAAAACTCCGGACGTCGCCCGACGTTACTAAAAACAATTGTCCTGGCCGTGACAATTGCCGTTTGTTTTTGCTCGTCTCAGTCAAACGCCTACCCCCTTCACAGTGGCGAATACGCCTTCATGCAAAACATGCCTGACGCTCCGCAAGTTCTGGCGGACATGAAGGGAGCGAACGATCTGGACACTGCGGCGCGCCAACACGCCGCTTTGGTACTGCTCATCGCGCTCGTCAATGTGAGTGCTGATGGCACAGGACAAATTCCATGGCCGGCGCGCGAACGGCAACTCATTTCTGCGTACAACCACGCGCTTCCCGACTTCAACGGGCACCGTGACGAAATACAGGCAGAATCGCTTCAATTACAAGCCAATGACTCCTTTGTTCAGACGTTTCTTAAACGATATTTTTCCGAAGCCGAACTGGGTGAGATTAAACCGATGATCTCCGACTTCGAAGCCCGCGCGCAAAGCCAAATTGGAACGTCCCAAGAGGAAACAACTGCATCGACGGCTTCCTCAACGCAAATGAACAACGACTTTACCTCGTCCACTCCGCCCGCTCGTGATGCGATTGCTCAGCCGAGCAATGCGCCGTTAGTGAATAGCAGCGATGCCGCTGCCGCCACCGGTTTCGCCGCTTGCGGTGGATTCTTCGTTCTCTACATTTGCATCATCGGGGCTATCATCGCGTTGAATGTCGCCCTGTTGATTTGGGTGGCCCGTGATGCCAGGAACCGAGGCATGGACAGTCCCGTAATTTGGATGGTCGTAGTGCTGCTTACCAGTTGGGTTGGACTCCTTATTTATCTTTTTACACGTCCGAAAGGGAACCTGATTCCATGCCCGAGTTGCAATAATAAGCGTCTCGTCGTGAGCGCCAAATGTCCACATTGTGGAAACGCCTAAACCACCCGCATTGCATAATGGCTTGATGACCAGGAGAACCTGGCTAAGGCTGGGGGGCCTCTCTGCGTTGGGCTTTTTGCTCGATTCACATCGTCCCCCATCACAGCAGCTTTCTGTGGTTGCATGCAGGGGAGTAATCCATATGTACCGATGGGCCAAGAACAGTTTGCACCTTAAGCCGCGGTGTCGATTTATTCCCTCTTGTTCGATCTATTCCGAACAAGCTTTCGAGCGATTTGGGTTTTGGCCAGGACTGCAGCTTACATGCAATCGAATCTGCAGATGCCAGAGCACCGTTCCCTTTCACACACCCGATCCGCTTCCCCTGTTTTTACCAGATTGAACATGTGAGCAACGAATGCGAAAGGCGTGGCCGGCTCTTCGGGATGCCATCAGCGGCTTCAGCCGGTACATCTCTCATTTTCTTTTACCCGCTATGGCACGGCTGCGGTCCAATTAATCCGCCGGCAGGACGGAATCTGCCGATAGATCAAACAGTGCGACGTCCGGATTCTGTTTCCGGAAATAATCGAGCGTCCATGCAGTCGGGAATAGGATCACCGGCTGCAGGGCAGAGTCCTCGGCCACGCGGCAGCCCGTGGGCAGCTTGAGCGCGTCCAGTTGCGCCGGCGTCATCCCGTGGCGCACCCACTTGAGCATCTCCCAAGGCGCGGATTCCAGGCGCGAAGGCGCGCCGTACTCGGACTCGAGACGGTATTGGACCACCTCGAATTGCAACGGCCCCACCGCCGCGAGCAGCGGCACCCGCTGGCCGGCATTGCGCAGGTGGAATACCTGGATCACCCCTTCCTGCAGCAGTTGATCCATCCCTTTCCGGAATTGCTTGAACTTACCCGGATTCGGATTGTGCAGATATGAGAAGCACTCCGGTGGAAAGCGGGGAATCTCATGGAAAACAATCGACGGATCCTGTGTGAGCGTGTCGCCAATCCCTAGCCCCGAATGGCCAACGAGCCCCACTATGTCGCCCGGCCACGCTTCGTCAATGGTCTCGCGCTCCTGGCCGAAGAGCTTGTGCGAACTCGACAGCCTCACCTTCTCTCCGCTCTGCGCATGCGTCACCACCATGTCCCGCTCAAACTTACCCGAGCAAACCCGCACAAACGCAATGCGGTCCCGATGCCTCGGGTCCATGTTTGCCTGTATCTTGAATACGAATCCCGAAAACTGCGGGTCCGCAGGTTCAATCACTCGATCCCCGGCGTGATGCGGAGCCGGCGGCGCGGAGCGCTCGAGAAACGAGTCGAGCAATAGCTGCACGCCAAAATTATTCGTCGCGCTGCCGAAGAACACAGGCGTGAGATGCCCGGAGAGCACCTCGGCGGATGAATACTGCTTGCCGGCAATTTCGAGCATCTCCAACTCCTCGATAACCCGGTGGAAATCGGACTCATCCAGCTTTTCCCGGACCAATGGGTCCGCCAAATCCGTGATCGTGACCGGCGCCCGGTAAGCCCCCTCGCGTGTCCGCTCAAACAAGTGCACCGACTTCGTCTGGCGGTCGAATACCCCGCGAAATCCCGGCCCGGAGCCGAGCGGCCAATTGACCGGGAAAGCGCCGATGCCCAGGACGCTCTCGAGTTCGTCCACCAATGCGAGCGGATCGCGGGTGGGCCGGTCCACCTTGTTCATAAACGTAAAGATCGGCACGCCGCGCCTGCGGCATACCTCGAAGAGTTTCCGGGTTTGAGACTCGATCCCCTTGCCGGCGTCGATGACCATCACCACCGCGTCCACCGCCGTGAGAACACGGTAAGTATCCTCGGAAAAATCCTTGTGGCCCGGCGTATCGAGCAGATTCACCCGGTACCCGGAGTAATCGAATTGCAGCACCGTCGAGCTGATGGAGATGCCGCGTTTGCGCTCCAGTTCCATCCAGTCGGATGTCGCCGCGCGCTGATCCTTCCGGGCTTTGACCGAGCCGGCGAGCTGGAGCGCGCCGCCGTAGAGCAGCAGCTTCTCGGTCAGCGTCGTCTTGCCGGCATCCGGGTGCGAAATGATGGCGAACGTCCGCCGCCTTGCGATTTCATCTTGCATTGAAAAGGGGCGCGTACCATCGGGCAAAAGCGGTAACGGCGCAAGGCCATGCGCAATCGACACCGCGAAGCCGCCGCGTTACACTGCCTCCGCTGATGCAGATTCTGAAGATCCCTTCCAAGAGCAAAGTCCGCCTCATCGATTCCCTCTTGATCGAGGGAGATGTCCGCCGGGCGCTAATCGAGCTGCCGGACGGCTCGATGCAATGCGTGGTAACATCGCCGCCTTATTGGGGGCTGCGCGATTACGGTATTCCCGGCCAGATCGGCCTCGAGGGCGGGCTGCCGGAATTCATCCAATCGCTGACCGGCGTCTTTGCCGAGGTTAAGCGCCTTCTGCGGCCGGATGGCATCCTTTGGCTGAACATCGGGGATGGTTATACGAGCGGGAATCGCGGCTGGCGGGCGCCGGACAGGAAAAACCCGAATCGCGCAATGTCGGTGCGGCCTGGCAATCCGCCGGGGTTGAAGGACAAAGACTTGCTCGGGATCCCGTGGCGTCTCGCCTTCGCGCTCCAGGACAATGGCTGGTACCTCCGCAGCGAGATCATCTGGCACAAACCCAATGCGATGCCGGAGAGCGTGAAGGACCGCCCGACTCGCGCCCACGAACATCTATTCATGTTCACAAAATCAGAACGCTACACCTACTTTCCAGGGGCAGTGAAGGAAGTCGCGGAAGATGGGTCCACGCGCAATCGGCGCACAGTCTGGAGCATTAATACGGCAACGTCCGGCACCTCGCACGTCGCGCCATTCCCGCGGGAGCTGGTCGAGCCTTGCATCCTCGCCTCAACCGCGGATCAGGATTTCGTCCTCGATCCGTTCTTCGGCTCCGGCACGGTGGGCCTCGTGGCGCGGCGCCTGGGCCGGAGATACGTTGGAATCGAGATCAACCCCGTGTACATGAGTGAGGCGATTGGCGCTTTGAATTATGGGCTCCGAACCAAAGAAACGAATCGACACGAGCGGCTCCCAAACACCGCTGGGCGGCCTGGGCGGCGCATTCGCCGGGATGAAACTCCCGGACTTGCCGGCAGGTGAGCCGCGCCGGACACCGGAGAAGCCGGCCGGGCCGCTCTGGAAGCTGGGCCGCGTAGTCCTGCGCAAAGAGAAGGCGCATCGCGGCGGGAAAACGGTGATCGTAGTCGATGATTTCGCCACGCATCTCCCGGCATCCGTGATCGAGACAATGGCGAAGAAACTCCGGGCCGGCTGCGGCTGCGGCGGCACGGTGAAGGATCGCCGAATCGAGGTGCAAGGCGATCAAGCCCCCAGGGTGCGAGCCATCCTGGAAGGCGAAGGCTTTGAGGTAGCGGGGGTCAGTTGACGTCAGACGCGGTCACGGCCCGTCCACTACCAGCCGCTTCCCCATGCTCACCACATCGTCCACGCCAAAGCCCAATCGGCGGTAGAATTCAATCACAGCTTTGTTGGTCGAGCGGATCTGGAGGTTGATCTTCGGGCAGCCCCGTTCGCGCAGGAGCTGTTCAGCATGTTCCATGATCTGCCGGCCAAAGCCAATCCCTTGCGATCCAGGGGCGACGGCCAGGTAGTTGATCCACCCGCGATGCCCTTCGTAGCCGGCCATCACGCTCGCCACCAGCCGCCCGCCTGCAATCCCAACCAGGAATAACTCCGGCGAATCCGCGAGCTTTCGCTGAATATCCAGAACCGGGTTATTGTGCGAAACCACCAGTCCGCAACTGCCCCAGAGCTCAATCACGGCGTCCTGATCACCCATCTCGTACGGTCTGATCTCCATTCGGTTCATTAAAATCCGGCGTTCCCCCCGGAGCGACTTCTTTTCTTGTCACCGATTGCGCCCGCGCTAACCTCACCGCTTCCCCCCTGCAAAAAAAGCAGAAACAAAAATTATGCAGCCACTATTCACCTATAACGTAGTGCCAAAATTGCCAGGGGAGCTCGAGCCATTGCGCGAGATGGTTTACAATCTCTGGTGGACCTGGGAGCCCTTGGCACGGAAGCTCTTCCGCCATCTCGATGTCGATCTCTGGGAACGGACCAACCATAACCCTCTCCGGATGCTCCAGCTTTCCCGCCAGGCACGGCTCGAAGAGGTGGCCCAGGACGACGATTTCATCCGCGAACTGACCGCGGTCTCCAGGAAATTCAAGAACTACCTCGAACGCCCGGACACCTACGGGAAGAAGCGGAAAAAAGGCGCGTCAATTGCCTATTTTTCCGCCGAATTCGGCTTCCACGAATCTGTGCCAAACTACTCCGGCGGCCTCGGCATCCTGGCCGGAGACCATTGCAAATCCGCCAGCGACCTGAACCTCGATTTCCGCGCCGTCGGGCTGCTCTACCGGCACGGCTACTTCCGGCAGCAGATCAACAAGGAGGGATGGCAGGAGAGCGTCGCGCTCAACCAGAGCTTCCACCACCTGCCGATCGTCGAGGCCCGGATCGACGACAAGCCGCTGATGGTGGAAGTGGAACTGCCAGGCCGCACCGTCCGCGCCAAGGTCTGGCAGCTTGCCATAGGGCGGATCACGCTTTACCTGCTCGATACCGACATCCACGAGAATAACGCGGAGGACCGGCTCATCACCGCGCAGCTATACGGCGGCGACCTCGAGATGCGGATTCGCCAGGAGATTGTGCTCGGCATGGGCGGCTCGCGCGCGCTCAAGGCGCTCGGCATCGTCCCGGACGTTCATCACATGAACGAGGGGCACGCCGCCTTCCTCTCGCTCGAGTTGATTCGCCGCGCAGTCCAGGACCGGAAACTCGACTATTACGGCGCGCTGCAATTGGTCGCCGCCGGCAATATCTTCACCACGCACACCCCGGTGCCGGCCGGCAATGACGCCTTCTCCCGCCAACTCATGGAGCGGTACTTCTGGGAATTTCCGTCGAAGGTCGGCCTGACCTTCGACGAGTTTTTCAAGCTCGGCCAGACCAGTGTCAACCCGACCGATTCCTTCAGTATGACCATCCTCGCCTTGCGGAGCAGCCGGCATGCAAACGGCGTGAGCCGGCTGCACGGCGAGGTGAGCCGCGGCCTCTGGGAGGATGTCTGGGCCGGAGTTCCCCGCGAGGAAGTCCCGATCACCAGCATCACCAACGGCATCCATACCAAGACCTGGATGGCGCCGGAATTCTCCGCAATGTTCGATAAGTATCTCGGCGATTGGGAGGAGCACCTCGTCGAGCCCGAGTTCTGGCGCGGCGTCATCGACATCCCGGACAATGTGATGTGGGAGACCCATCAGCTCCTCAAGGCGCGCCTCATCGATTTTGTCCGCAGCCGTGTCCGCGCGCAGCGCGAGCGGCTTGGCGAAAGCATGGAAAGCATCCGCAAGGCGAATCTCCTTCTCGACCCGGAAATCCTCACCGTCGGCTTTGCCCGCCGGTTTGCCACCTACAAGCGCGGAACGCTTCTCTTCTCGGACCTCGACCGGCTCCGGCGCATCCTTGCAAACAAGGATCAGCCGGTTCAATTCGTATTCGCCGGCAAGGCGCATCCCAAGGACGACGGCGGCAAGAAGTTCATCCAGGAAGTTTACAAGTTCTCGCGCGAGCCGGAATTCGAGGGGCGCATCGTCTTTATCGAAGACTACGATATCTATGTCGGCCGGCGGCTCACCCAGGGTGTCGATCTTTGGCTCAATAATCCACTGCGCCCGCTCGAGGCGAGCGGCACCAGCGGCATGAAGCTGCCGCCAAACGGCG
>Ga0182024_10016310_pt1 | contig 14105 bp, 9 predicted proteins | sample P32metaG_FD_120480 | JGI IMG/M metagenome (GOLD analysis project Ga0182024, IMG submission 120480) | Permafrost microbial communities from Stordalen Mire, Sweden - P3-2 metaG (Illumina Assembly) | ecosystem: Environmental > Terrestrial > Soil > Wetlands > Permafrost | place: Sweden: Stordalen... | reverse complement strand
GGGCTGATGACACTCAATGGCGATGATTGCAATGCCACACTACGCTATTCGCTGCGCTCTCATTCCGGCGATTGGGATTCCGGGGAAACCAGCCGCTTCGGTTGGTCAGTGGCCAGTCCGCTCGTTGCCGTGAAGAGTGAAGCTAGCCCCAATGGGCCGCTTGATTCCAAAGGAACTAGTTTCCTTTCCGTCGATGCACCCAATGTCCAGATGACAGTGCTCAAACAGAGCGAACAACCAGGCAGGGGTTGGATCGTACGGTTGGTCGAAACAGAGGGAAAGGCTACTGGATTCGAACTCAAGTCGAATCTGTTCCCGATCACGAATGCCTATGAGACCGACCTTGCGGAAAGCGATATTAAGAAACTTGATGTGAACAATCAGACTATCAAGGCTAAGATTCTGCCCTTTGGTTACTTGACGTTACGTATGACCAATGGCGGCGCTCCCGCACAAGTCGAAGGCCTGACTGCCACTGCTGCGTCGGGAGAAAAAGTAGACCTTCGATGGAATCCTACTGGCACAGGCGATCGCTATGAAGTATTTCGTTCAGACGACTCGCGTGATCCAGCAACCGAATACACGATGCTTGGGACTGTAACGACGCCAGAGTTTCGTGATGACGGGCTGGATACAGGAACAACATATTACTATCAGGTCGCGGCGGTGACACGAAGCAACATCGCCGGAGCCGCTTCCAACCAGGTAAACGTAACCACACTGGCTGCGGCATCGGAACCGCCGGCAGCGGTGAAAGGGTTAAACGTTATCCGGCTCTCGCCAACACGTCTGGTGATCTCTTGGCGCAAGAGTCCCGAGAAGGATGCAGTCCGGTACTACCTATACCGTTCCGATCATGACAAGTTCGATCCAAGCGGCATGAAGCCCCTGGCAGTCCTGATAAAGAGCGGATATTTTCTCGAAGCATTTACAGATTCCGGATTGCAACCTGGACATCCGTACTTCTACGAAGTATTACCGGAGAACTGGTCCTTGCTGCGGCAGCAGAAATCGGAAGTCGCGACGGAGACAACTCCAAGTAAGTAACATATGCCTGCTCACCGAGGTGGGAGCGGAAAGGGACGGGGAGAATTGCTAGAAGGGCCTGTTTGGGTGACCTAATGAGATGGACCCGCCTCGTAGAGGTGAGTTGATAAGCTCGTCACGAGGAGGATGGACCATGAAGGCAGTAGCCACTATTGGGCTGGACATCGCGAAGCAGGTTTTTCAGGTACACGGAGCCGACAAGATGGGCCGCGTTGTACTGCGGCGCAAGCTGAGGCGGTACAAGGTTATTCGATTCTTCTGCGAGCGGTCGCCATGCCTGGTCGGCATCAAAGCCGGTGGCAGTGCGCACCTTTGGGCACGGGTTTCTTGGCGGATTGGGACGTAGCGATCTGCGAGGCGGTGACACGGCCCAACATGCGGTTCGTTCCCCAGAAGTTGATAGAGCAGCAGCATCTTCAGTGTCTTCATCGGGTAACTTTAGGAGTACTCCCCAATGAATAGAAGAGAGTTTCTCGCCTCGACTGCGGCGCTAGCCACGTCTTCCTTGTATTCAGGTTTGGTACAAGCGCAAGACCAGCTTCATGGATTTCCGTCCCCTGAGCTGAAGAATGTTCCGTACATCGAAACTACGCCGATCGATGAATATCGCTCAGCTTCGGTAAACGCTTACGAAGCCTTTCGAGATATGAAGTTCGGCGTACGCATTCACTGGGGAATCTACTCAATATGGCACCGCGCCGCCGAGTCCTGGCCTTTCCTTCCAATGTCGTTCGAAGATCGACAGGCCTACAACAATCTCTATAAGACGTGGAATCCATCGGCCTTCGATGCAGATGTGTGGATGGACATCTTCAAAGCCAGCGGGATGAAGAATTTTGCCATCACCACGAAGCATCACGAAGGCTTCTGCCTGTTCGATACCAAAACAAAGGTGAAGAGCAGGGCCAACTGGACAGCACCCGGTGGACCTAAAATGGAATCCTGCGATCTGGCCTATTCCATCATAGAGACCCCATTTCGTCGCGATGTAATTAGGGAACTCTGCGACGCGGCTCATAAGCGGGATATCAAGATCGATCTCTACTTCTCGCATCCCGACTGGTACGACACAGATTTTCGACCTTATGTCGCCCATCCATTGCAGATTCCCTCTTCAGCCCAATGGCAGGCACCGACGGATGTGCGCTTCACACTCAAACAGTTCGGCACGCATGCCGTCATCGTTCCGGATCCTACCGAGTCAGAAGTAAAGCGCATGATGCAAAGGCATCGAACGCAGTTGCTGGAATTGCTTACCAACTACGGAAAGATCGATATCATGTGCCTGGACATGTGGCTTGGGCCTCGCGTTTGGCCTGAGATGCGCGAGACACTTTTGATGATGCGCAAACTGCAACCGGATGTGATGTTGCGTGATCGCGGCATCGGCAACTATGGGGATTACTACACGCCGGAACGCTTCGTTCCTGGATCATTAGAGACTTCAGACAAACCGTGGTTTACTATTTACCCGCTCGGCACTGACTTCTCTTACGATCCAGATGCCGGAAGGTACAAAGGGACGAAATGGATTGTGCAGAACCTGGCAGACGCCGTCGCCAAGGGCGGAGGCCTGCAGATTGGCGTTGGGCCCAGCCCTCTCGGCGAGTTTCATCCTGAGGCCATCCGCCAGATGAAGGCTACGGGAGCGTGGTTGCGGGTCAATGGCGAGGCCATTTATGCCACACGCTCACGCGAAGGTTCACTCTGGTCCGAAGGTGAAACCATCCGATATACCCGATCCAAGGACGAGCGGTTTGTGTATGCGATCTTCACTGAGTGGCCTGGAAAACAGGCACGGCTCAAGTCAGTTCGCCCCAAGGAAGGATCCAGAGTCACTCTTCTGGGCTCGAACGCGGAATTGCGTTGGAACTTCGACTCCACGCAGGGAACAACGATCACTCTGCCAGAAAACCTACAACAAGCGTCAAACAGACCCTGCGATTATGCATGGAGCCTGAGATTTGAAAAATCGAGCTGAGGGGAAAAACCATGCGATCAGAAGAGCAAAATCAATCATAAATGTGGTTCCATGGAGATTGAGGTCAACGTGGATGTGATTCGATTGAACGAGGAAACCCGTTGAAGAGGCGAACATTCATCGGCAGGTTGGTCGGCGCGATTCTTGCATCATGCCTGAAAAATTACTTTGGACTAACGATGGGACTAGTGAATTCTTCGGCTCAAGCGAATGCGACCGATGCGCAGCCCTCAAGCGCGGTTGATTCTGTTCTTGCGGGCACACGGCCCCTCACGGCCGAAGGTGATCTCGCATTGCAGATGGTCGAGGTGATTCGCCAATTCCTGCTTGCTCAAACGGAGCGGCAGGCAATGGAGCGAGAAAGCCGGTGGAGCCGCGATTACGGCTCGGCACAAAACTACGAACGATCCGTCGCGCCGAACCAGCAAAGGTTTCGCCAGATCATCGGGGCTATTGATGAGCGGATCACGTCACGGCCGCCTGAAATCGAGGCTAGCATCGGGTCGCGAACAGCGATAGCGCAAGCCTCAACCTACAGCATTTACGCGGTGCGATGGAGGGTTCTCGCACCTGTTACGCCGGATTCACAAGGACTCGAAGCGCTTGGATTGCTTCTTGAGCCGCACGCTGCGCCAACTGCTCGCGTAGTTGCAATTCCGGACGCTGATTGGTCACCGGAAATGCTTGTTGGCGTTGCACCAGGTATTCCTTCAGGCGCACAGTTTGCACGCACATTGGCTGAGAACGGCGTTCAAGTGATTGTGCCCCTCGTAATCAGTCGCGACGACCGCTTTTCTGGCATCCCCGGTATTGGCATGACCAACATGCCCCATCGCGAATGGATCTATCGGATGGGCTTCGAATGCGGCAGGCACATTATTGGCCTCGAGGTACAAAAGATCCTCGCTGCGGTCGATTGGTTTGAAGGTGAGAATACCCGACTACCGCTTTCGATCGGCGTGATGGGTTACGGTGAAGGCGGCTTGCTGGCGCTCTATAGCGCAGCAATTGACACACGAATCGCAGCAACTCTCGTGAGCGGCTATTTTCAGCCACGCGATGACGTGTGGAAAGAGCCGATTTATCGCGACGTATGGGGCTTGATAACCGAGTTCGGCGATGCCGAGTTGGCCGGGTTGATTGCGCCTCGGACACTCGTTGTTGAAGCAAGCCGATGTCCAGAGGTGCCTGGTCCTCCCCCGGCAAGCGCCGATCGTCGACCTGTCGCCTGTCCGAACGGCATCCTCACAACGCCACCGCTGGAAGCGGTGCAACGCGAGATCGAACGCGCGCGCCCCATTTTCCGTGCGTTACATGCAGAACACAGATTACAACTCATTGCCGGCCAGGATGGCAACGGCCTTCCCTGCTCGCTGCCCGCGATTCATGAATTCCTCCACGGGCTTGGCATCCAGGACAAACCGCAATCCAGTGGCGCTGAACCGCCGAAACTCGACCCAGCATACGATTCATCATTAAATATGCGGAGCCAGTTCAATAATCTGGTGGAATACGTGCAGGCAGTTATTCGCAAATCGCCAGATGTGAGAAAGGAGTTTTGGAGCAAAGCAGATGAATCTTCCATTCAAAGCTGGAGGGCCACGACAGATTACTACCGCAAATACATCTGGGACGAGGTGATTGGGCGTATGCCTGCACCGAGCCTGCCCCCTGATCCGCGAACCCGTGCGACTTTTGAAACGCCCCGATTCCGCGGATACGAAGTCATGTTGAATGTGTGGCCCGACGTGTTTGCGTATGGAATTCTCCTCTTGCCTAAGGATCTGAAGATTGGGGAACGAAGGCCGACCGTCGTATGCCAGCACGGTTTAGACGGACGGTCGGTTGATGTAGCCGATCCAAAAATCGATAACCACTTCTATCACCAATTTGCCGCCACCCTCGCCGAAGAAGGTTTCGTGGTCTACGCGCCGCAGAATCCTTATATCGGAGATGACATGTTTCGAATAATCCAGCGGCTGGCTCATCCGCTCAAACTATCGCTCTTCTCAGTCATCCTTGGCCAGCACGAACAGATGCTGAATTGGCTATCTGAGCAGCCATTTGTGGATCCTGATCGGATTGGCTTTTATGGACTCTCTTACGGAGGGAAGACTGCCGTCCGGGTGCCTCCTCTTTTGGACCGTTACGCGCTGTCTATTTGCTCAGGCGATTTCAACGAGTGGGTCTGGAAAACGACGACCGTCCTGGCACCGCAAAGCTATCTCCTGACCAAGGAGTACGACATGTACGAATTCAATTTCGCGAATGTGGTCAACTACTCTAACCTTGGCAATCTGATGGCGCCGCGGCCGTTCATGGTGGAACGCGGTCACGATGATCCTGTGGGAGTCGATGAATGGGTCGCATTCGAATATGCCAAGGTGCGCGAATTCTACGACAAAATGAACCTCGGCGATCAGACCGAGATCGAATTTTTCAACGGTCCACATGAGATTCACGGAAAAGGGACATTCAAGTTTCTACGCAAACACCTGCATTGGAACGAATAGTGTCAATTAGCTGTCTACCCGAGTTGGAAGAAGCCTCCATGTGTGCGCCTCATTTCGGCGATAACACTTCCGCGACTTACGTAACTTGATCGAGGGGATCGCCTTCAAAACGAGACGATGCCGGGATGGGCAGATTGAACAACGCGGCTGGCCTTGGCATGGCAACGGTCACACCGGAGCAACTCCTTGGAGCGATCCAGTGCCATCGCAGCACTGTGCAGTTCCCCATGTTTGGGTATGTAACGGTTCAAAAGGAATGGCAAATCCCGTCACGGATAATTCAACAGCATCTCATATATCTTTTTGTCGATGGCGAATGTGCCGGGCGAGTAGATGGAATGCCGATCCATCTCGTCGCTGGTAATTTCATGTGGCTATCACCCGGAGTAACCCACGAATTCTCGATTCCCGCAGGTGCTTCCCCGTTCACGCTGTTTTTCTTCAAAGTGCAGATCGTGAGAAGAGCCTGCGATTGCATGCGGGTGAAAGACAATGTTCTGGTGGTTCGGAATGCCTGGCGCCTGAAGCCTCACGTGGAAGAGTTGTTAGAAGAGCTCCAAATGCCAGAGCCATTTGGCAAAATACGAGTTCGGTGTCTCTTGACTCTCGCGCTCAGTGCAGCGTTGAGCAGCCGCGGGATCCCAATTACAGGCCCGGTTCTAAATCAAGCTCAACGCCACCGGCTTTTGCAATACATCCAGGAACAAATCTCCGGGCGGCCGACTCCAACTGATCTCGCGCGAGTGCTCGACCTAAGCCCGGACTATTTTGCGCGAACATTCCAACGCAGCTTCGGAGTTTCTCCCCGAAGATGGCTCGTACTGGAGCGCATCCGGCGCGCAGCGATCATGCTCTCCGAATCCAACCTAAGCGTGTCCCAGATCGCCTATTCTCTCGGGTACTCGGATATCTATCTATTCAGCCGGCAATTCAAAGGGACGCTTGGTAGAAGTCCCAATTCCTATCGCAGTCACTCCGCCGTGAAGTCCGCGTGATTGCGAAGGCATCGCCATCGGGCAAGCCTTCAAAGATGCGAACCATAGAAGGTCCGGAAAGGCTCGTACAATAACGTCTAGTATGTTTGCTTATCCAACCCGCCAGACTCGGTGTGAATAGGGGAATGCCGTTTTCCCCACCACCGTTTCAATGCAAACTTACCACTACCGATGCCATTGATCCCGCTCGTACACATCTCTAAGATTATTTTGACAATGACCCGGCATTGCCGGCGCAGGAGAGGAAACCAGCAACATGACAGTGCTCACTTCTGCAAATCAACTTGAAGTTACGGAGATCGACCGTTTTCACGACCTAGGCTATTTGGGGCCGTATGCACTCTGCACTCCGGAGACAATGGCAAAGGTCCGTAGCCGCATTGAAGAGGACGTTTTGACGACAGATGGCCCCAAAGAGGCCAGCCGTGAATCTTGCCGTCATTTGGATTCAGCGCTGATATACGACCTCTGTGCCGATCCAGCGATTACGAATCGCGTCAGCCTCCTTTTGGGGCCGGACATTGTTCTCTGGAGTTCACATTTTTGGATCAAGCATCCGGGGGGAAAAGAGATCCCCTGGCATCAGGACATCAACTACTGGCCCCTTGATCCACCGCTGAACATCAGCGCATGGCTGGCTATTGATGAAGTTACGACTGAGAATTCGTGCGTTCGCATCATTCCTGGCTCCCACAAAAAGGCTCTCCCGCATATTCAGGTCGGAGAAGGCAAGTGGTTTGACGAAGGTACGGACATGTCCTATGTGGACGAGAGTAAAGCTATTTACATGGAACTCAAGCCTGGCGAATTCTTCATTTTCAGTGAACGATTGTTGCACCAATCCAATATCAATCGCTCTAATAAGCGCCGCATGGGATTGTCGATTCGAATGACGACACCTTTTGTGAAGATCTATCACGATCAAACTCCACCAATGTTTCCGGGGCATAAGGCTGTGATGACTCGTGGTGAAGACCGAATCGGCATAAACCGCATCGCGAAGCGCCCATCCTTATGACGCAAGGCCATTCCCCGTTCCGGAGCGTTCCTGAAAGGAACAGCATTCTTGAGTCCAGCATCGGTCGTTTTCGCTGGCACGAGCCGTGGGTCACATTCCCTGACGGCTTGGACGCGGATTACACCGGTAAGACTCACGGCGTCGCTGTTTCCAAGGCTGGATGGGTCATTGTGTTTCGGCAATCCATTCCTTCAATTCTGGTGTACAACCAGAGTTCCCTGTCGATTGACAGTTGGGGAAAGTACCCCGGCGCACATGGGCTCACTTTGGTCGAGAAGGATGGCGTTGAATCTCTTTGGCTCACGGATGAGAAGATCGGAATCGTTGAGAATCGGACGCTCAACGGACTTCTGATGCAGAGCCTGGTTCAGCCGCCCCATCCTCTGTATCAGAGCCGCAAATACCGCCCGACTTGGGCCGCAGAGAACGAAACTCGCTTTGGTGGAAACGGCGATGTTTGGATTGCCGATGGCTACGGCGCTCATTTGATCCACCGCTTCGATGCGGCTGGAAATTACTTACAAACTATCGATGGCGGCGAAGGAATCGGCCGCTTTAATTGTCCGCACGGAATTTGGTTTGATAACCGCAAATCGCCTTCAATGCTGTATATCGCGGATCGCAATAACCGGCGCGTCGCGGTATATGATGCCGAGGGCGTCTTTCAACGATCTTTTGGGTCCGATTTTCTGACGAGCCCCGATGGCTTTGCTAATTTCGGTGACACTTTAATCGTGCCCGAGCTCATGGGTTGCGTCGCCATTCTCGACGGGCAGGATCGATTGACCGATCGCCTGGGCGTTAATTCAGATGTCTGCGCGCTGCCCGGCTGGCCAAATGAGACCCCAATCGAGGTGGGAAAGTTTAGCAGTCCGCATGCCGCTGCAGTGGACGCCGCGGGAAATATATATGTTGTTGAGTGGCGCAATGGCGGCCGAATGATTAAGCTCGAAAAGCTACAATGACCGGCTGCGGAATGCAGCCCTCGCGCGGCGACAAACTCAGCTCGTCGCATCAGAGCCCTTACAGCCTGAGAAACCAAAATCCCGGGGGTGCGCCGTGGTCTATTTCGCCCCGGCGCGCACAGTCGAAGTAGCATCGAATTTCTCCAGGAACCGCGCTGCCTCCGCATCGGCCCATGTAAGAACCGCTTCCTGGCGCTTCGGATCGTTTTCAGCAACCACACTAATCCATTGCTTTCCGTTACGAACATGCGGCAACTCGTCAGCCAGCAAATAGTCTAGTATCTCGCCAAGAGTTGAGCTGCCATCCGACTGGCAGACGGTAATCCACTCGCGCAATTGAGAACAGAGATGCCCTTCCAGCTTTGCGTTGCCCAGTGCAAGCCGTTCCAGCGGATCAGGGCGATCGACATGTACCTTCCAAACAGTGGAGTTGAACGGATACAGGCCCCATTCCCCACCAAGCTCGCGCACTGTCGAAGCCACGATACCGATATGCCTGGCCTCATCCCATGCCTGGTGCGCTAAGGCAAGCCTCATCTCCCAAGGTAGATCTGGAAACTCCGTGATGATCTTTGCCATGCGTTCCACGGTCCCGATCTCGCCGCTCAGCAGATTGTGCATGGCGAGAATTTTCCCCTTGTGCGTGGTAAACGGCTCAAAGGCAGGTAATTCGGAAGGATCAGTGGCCCACCAAAAGGGCTTCTCGCGGGCACCCACAATTCCGCGTGGAAACACCTTTTTGTAGGTGTAAAGGCTGCGTTTTCCCCTGCTGTGGATGCCACCGATCGCGGAGATTCGCGCCTCCAGATCCTGCAGCCAAATATCGACCTTGCGACGGGCTGACTCTGTCGTACTAAGCCGCTCGAATTGTTGCGTTCCCTCTTCTATCTGCCGCACCTCCTCTTGCCCGAGTCTGGCAAGAAGGCGAGCGGTAGGCGCGTCCACCAGCTGCTCGGTGGCCCGGGAGAGGGCCAGGTAGGAATCCGCGAGACGCGGTTTCAATAGAAGATACGCGCCTGCCAAGCGGCTGGCAGTATCGGGGGCATTCCATACCGCCTCGCAAATCTGAGCGATATCGTCATTCGGCGGGGAATCCTGATCGCGTTGCGTGCGGAGTTCGAAGAGGCGTGCACGCAGCCCGTCAACATGCTGGGCATCCTGATAGAGATGATCGCCCAACATCATCTTGACGCTAGTTTCAGGTGTGAATAGAGTCCACCCCGATAACATCTCCATGAGCTGGTTCTCAAGGTAGCGAAAATCACGCAGTGCATCCGTAATTTCTGACAACTTGGGGAACTCTCGAATTCTTCTCCACGGGAAATCCATGCTAACTCCTCGCTTCTCTCATCCATGCGCTCGAAATGACAGACCCGAGCCATCAGGGGAGCGCGTCGCGATTTATTATCCCGCGATCAGGCAAAAAACGCAAACATATGGAACCAAATTCTTGTTGATATGGTTAAAACGAAGACATAAATTGTGTTTATTTCCGTTTAGTGGGAAAAATGGTCCCAAGAATAGGCTCAAAGGGCCGTATTTTCGCGCATCGACGCGAACCTTAGCAACATATTTGATTGATCGACCGGCCCACCCTGGCTCATACCGGCGCCGACAACGGGACGGGCTGAAACCTTACAAGACTCGTGAACACCACCACGGCGACGGGATAAAGGCAAGCCGCCACAACGAAGGCGGCTGGATATCCGGAACGAACAATCAAAACTCCCAGCACCTCTGCGAAGAGAACTCCGCCCAGACTGCCGAGGGTGCCCATCATCCCAATAACAGCGCCAGTTTCTGAAAGGGGCAGCAGCTCCGAGGTGAGTGTCGCGATATTTGTAGCCCAGACCTGAGTCAGAAAAACCACCAGGCATGTAACGACGATCACCGTGACCACAGAGTGCACGATGCCCACGAAGGCTCCCAGCGGAGCGATGCAACCCACGGTGATCATCACGCGGGCGCGAGCGCGAGCCGGGCTAACTCCGCGACGAACCATCCAATCCGACACCGCGCCTCCGGCAATTGAACCGAAATTGGCAAACAGGAAGGGTACCCACCCGTAAACCGCCATTTCATGCAGGCTCAGATGTCTGGCGCGCTGCAAGTAATCAGGAAGCCAAAAAAGGTAGAAATACCAGACTGGATCGCTGGCCAGACGAGGCAGCACCAACGCCCAGACATTTCGCTTCTTCAGCAAAGCGCGCAAGGAAGTCTTCGTTCTCTCGCGCTGATCCGCGGGCGTTTTATTGCGATAGATCTTGATCCATAACGGCACCCAAATTAATCCCAGCATGCCTGGGATTACGAACGCAAAGCGCCAGCCAAACGAAAGCGCGCACAGCGCGACGATTGAGGGTGCGACAACGATTCCCAAGGCTGCGCCTGCAGACAGGGCTCCGGTAGCCGAAGCGCGCTGGCGCGGCGGAAACCATTCCGCACATGCCTTTATGCCGCAAGGAAACATGCCCGGCTCGCCGATCCCCAGCAAGGCTCGATAAAAGCCGAGGGACATAGCGCCTCGAGAAAGTCCGGTGAGCATACCAGCAACAGACCACCACGTGAAACTTGCGGCGAGTACTAGACGTGGTCCCCAGGAATCCACCATCCAGCCGCTCACTGCGTACATGATCGTATATGGGATGAGGAATGCAGCGACCACGTTGGCGTAATCATGTTCGGAAAGATGCAACCCGATCCGCATTGTCGGACTAAGAACGGAGAGCGTTTGGCGCGCAATTCCGTTGATCGCTGCAGCCAGAACCAGCAGAACCAGGATGCTCCATCGCCTTTGCGAAGTGGTCATCGAAGGAGCGCTCGAACAATGAAGTTGCAGGCGGTTGTGCGGCCTGGAAACTGAACGTCACACCAGGCCGCGCGCCGTTCATTAGCTTCGACTACTGGATTGAAATCGGCGCGTCGTGCGCACGCAGCCGAAATTATTCCTGCCGAAGACAGAGGGATATGGACGCGATTGATCAACAGCGAATGAGACTCTGTGGAATAGCCGGTTTGCGGGCTCATGCAGGACCATCATACGGACCAGCACCTTGCTGATTAAGAAAGTCGCGTACTTTCTCCCCTTCCAGTTCCTGAACCGTGGTACGTGACTTCAAAGCAAGAGCGGCCGCGGTGCCGGCAGCCTGTCCCATGGCCATGGCGGTGGCGGTTACGCGCGAACTGCTGGCTGCCAACCGGGTCGCCGAATGACAGCGCCCTGCTACCAGCAAGTTTTCTACCTGACGAGGTTGGAGAGTTCGATATGGTATGTCATAGGAACTGGGCTGATGTCCAAGCAAGTCCATCGGAAACTTCTCGCCTTCCTCATTTCCTTGAGCGTTGCGCAGCCAGTCCTTGTACGACCCAGGACAAGGATAGTTTGGATGTAGATCCATGAACCAGCAGCCAGTCGCGACCGCATCGGGAAATTTCTTTTCCTCTTTCACGTCGTGTTCCGTTAGAACATACCGGCCCAGGATGCGTCGAGTCTCGCGAATACCGCTATACGGGCCGCTGCTGATGTAATAGGAGTTTTCGAATCCCGGAACCTGCTGTTTCCAAAGCTCAAACATGGTCCAGGCATCCATGCGCCCCTGCATCTCCGCGCGCGTCAGATCCTCGGGGTCGGTGGCGTCGGCCACCACGCGGGTGCCGTGAACGTAAGCCTCATTCGGCGCGAACCTAAACGAAATCAGAGGACCATAAAAGTTTCCTATTCGCCCATCTTCGTACGCTTTTAGCAGAATTTTACTGAGAAGCTTGCCTTCAACTTCGCCCGGCGTCAACCCAGGGCCATCGGCGTCGGCTTTCAAGACCAAATTGCCGACATCGGGCTTGAGAACGACATTCCCGATACGAAAGTGCAGCGACATAGGCATGTGTTCTTTAAAGATGTCCATAGGCACGCCTGCGCGAGCGGCGATATCGGCATCACCGGTGGTATCGATCACGATGGTCGGTTTGATTCGCAGTAAGCCGCCCTTAGTGGCTACCACGACTTCAACGATCCGGTCCCCATTGACGACAGCATCTGCTACAAATGCATGATAGAGAAATTGGAGGTTCTGCTCCTCCTGGAGCATCTTATCGGCGAGGATTTTGAATCGCTCAATACTGTCGATGGTCACATTATGCGGAAATATGACCTGGTCGGAAGGTTTACAAACTCCCATGCGTACAAGTAACTCCACCGGAATTCCGCGGGTCATGACGACGCCGTCTTTTTTGCGCGCCACGCCATCGAAATAAGGCAGCCCTGCGCACGTGATGATTCCGCCCGCGAATGGCGCTCTCTCAACAAGCAGTGTTTTGGCGCCCGTGCGCGCAGAGGCCAACGCAGCCGCCAATCCGGCGCATCCCGCCCCACATACCAACACATCGGGGCTCAGAGAAATTGCCATGAACTCACCTCCTCATCATTCTCATGAATGATCACTGAGCGATCTTTATCTCGATTTTGGCGCAGCCCGCACTAACTTTACCGCTCCCCCGGGTCATCTCTGCATTTCGATGTCAGCGATTGGGTGGAGTTAGAGCCTAAGGGTGCGGTGTAGTCGCCGCTGCCGCGTCCGATTTCGCCTGGCGCATTCCAGACCAGTTCTCTGGATACACCCTATAGAAATATTTGTGGTCTGGTTGAAGACCTGAGTCTACAAATGTTTCGAGAAAATAGCCGCTCTTTGTGAGGATTGCCAAAGGTTGCATTCCTGCGGGGTCAAACTGGTCCTGGTCGCCGCGATATAGATAATACCTTGCGGCGTCCTTCTCGGGACTCTTTCGCCAGGACACTACCAAACGCGTTGGCGAGAGGCGGATCACGTTGAGACCCTTCACCGGCGCTGGCGGTTCGGATGCCGCAACCTGCGTAGTGACCGTAGCCTGAGCGGATTCAGGCCCTCCCGTATTGTCTCGTGTCACCGCGACGACGCGGTAGTAATAGGTCGCTCCGGGATCAAGTCCGTCATCGTTGAACTCTGGAACCTTGACCGTCCCGATCGATGTGTATTGGGTTGTGGGATCGCGCGAATCGTCTGAACGAAAGACCTCGTACCGATCGTTCCCGCCATCAGGGCTCCATCGGAGACGTACTTTTTCTCCCGACATTGCAGTGGCTGTCAGATTTTCCACTTGCGCCGGTGTGCTGCCGCCGACCAAGTGCAAAGTCAGATAACCAAAAGGCAAAATCTTCGCCTTGATTAACCCATTGTCTACGATCAGCTTTTTCAGGTCGTTTTCTACGAGATCACTCTCGTAGGCCTCGCTGACAGGAAGAAAATTGGATCGTATACTTGCATCCGTAGCCTTCCCTTCCGTTTCAACCAACCGCACAATCCAGCCCTTGCCCGGGCGTTCACTTTCCTTGAGGACCGTCATCTGGACGTTTGGTGCGTCGACAGAAAAGAAGCTACTCTGTTTTGGATCGAGCGATCCATTTGGATTGGCCGCGGCTGCGATCGCGAGGAGCGGACTGGCCACTGACCAACCGAAGCGGCTGGTTTCCCCGGAATCCCAATCGCCGGAATGAGAGCGCAGCGAATAGCGTAGTGTGGCATTGCAATCATCGCCATTGAGTGTCATCAGCCC
>Ga0182024_10016309_pt1 | contig 14105 bp, 18 predicted proteins | sample P32metaG_FD_120480 | JGI IMG/M metagenome (GOLD analysis project Ga0182024, IMG submission 120480) | Permafrost microbial communities from Stordalen Mire, Sweden - P3-2 metaG (Illumina Assembly) | ecosystem: Environmental > Terrestrial > Soil > Wetlands > Permafrost | place: Sweden: Stordalen... | reverse complement strand
GCGCCCGCGATCACCAGCATCGGTCCGTGAACATGCTCAATCGCCTCGCGCTGGCGATCGTCAGGAATAAACGGCACGGGAGATTGTGATTTTGAGACTGCCATTGCGGCTCAGAATACCACCACACTAGGCGGCGCGCAGAAACAAGAAAAATCAGAGCGAGTGCAGTACGGACTCGACAATCGCCGTGGCGGCAATTGCAGCCGTCTCGGCGCGAAGAATCGTGTTGCCGAGTGAAGCCGAAATCCATCCGGCCTGATGGAACGATTGCAATTCGTCGTCAGCCCAGCCGCCCTCGGGGCCGACGGCGAGAACAGTTCCTTGGTCGGCGGCTTGCGGTTTCACGACGTCACGAAGCAAAGTTTGGTCTTCCGCTTCCGCCAGAACAATCCGCGCAGCCCCTGAAAGGGTCAATGCCTCCAAAACTTTGATCGGATCCGAAATCTCCGGCGGGGCGATGCGGCGCGATTGCTCGGAAGCTTGGCGCGCAATCCGCTGCCAGCGCTCAACTCGCTTTGCGGAGGCTGCGGCGAGATGCGAATCGGTGCGCCGCGCGATTACGGGAACGATCCGCGCGATACCCAGCTCAGTACATTTCTCAATCGCCCACTCCATGCGGTCGAACTTGAAGATCGCGAGAACCAGGGTGATTTCGGAGAGGCTCACCGCCGCGACTTCTTCGCCTAGAGCGAATTCGACGCGTTCGTTCTTTACCGACGTGATTCGGCCTCGGCGCACGCCCGAGCCAGTGGCGATGTCGAATTCTTTTCCAATGCTGGCACGGAGGACGCGCACGAGATGATCGGCGTGCTCGCCAACCAAGGCAGCGCGGTCCTGTGAGACTTCATCGGCAATGAATCGGCGGCGAGTCATTTTATGGCAGCCGCCAGTAGCCAGCTGCCAGTTCCCAGTAAGTTCTCATAGCGAATGACAGTCAGACGTAGTTGGAGCGTCGTAAGAATAACAAAGGCAGGGAGCTAAAACCGGCAGCTGGCGGCTGGTAACTGGCGGCTGCCTCACCCGAACATATCTTTCACCTTGCCCAGCAGCGAGCGCATCATGGGTTGGTTGTCGACCTTTGCCGTCGTCTCCAGTTCCTGCAGCAACTCTTTCTGGCGTTTGTTCAGCTTGGTTGGAATTTGCACCCGCACTTCCACGTAGAGATCACCCTTGCCGTGCCCATTGAGCACGGGCACGCCCTTGTTGCGAACGCGAAACGTCGTGCCGGGCTGCGTGCCATCAGGAACTTTCAGAGTATGTTCGCCTGCAAGAGTCGGCACGCGAATCTCCGCACCCATGGCGGCCTGCGTCACCGACAGCGGAACGGCACAGTGCAGATCGTTCCCTTCCCGCACAAAAAACGGATGCTCCTTCACGTGCAGCACTACGTAAAGGTCGCCTGCCGGCCCACCAAAAGGTCCAGCCTCGCCGCCGCCAGTGAAACGAATGCGCGTACCGTCTTCCACGCCGGCCGGAATCTTCGCATCCACCGAACGCTGCCGCAGCAACCGCCCTTCGCCTCTGCACTTCGTACACGGATCAGTAATCACATTGCCCGTTCCCTGACACGACGGACAAGTGCGCGCGATGCTGAAAAATCCCTGCTGATAGCGAACCTGCCCGCGCCCATCGCAAGTACGGCAACTGGTTGGACCTTTGCCCGGCGCCGCGCCCGAGCCGCGACAGTCTTCGCACGCTTCATGACGGCGCACCATGACGCGCGTCTCGGTGCCGAACGCGGCCTCTTCGAACTCGAGTGTTATGTCTTCCCGCAAATCCGCGCCGCGCTGCACGCGGCTGCGGCGGCGTCCACTTCCTCCAAGCACATCGCCAAAGCCGAAGAACTCGCCAAAGATTTCGCCTAAATCCTGGAACGGCGCGCCCTCGAACCCACCGCCTGAACTCGTCGCACTGCCAACTCCAGCGTGGCCGAAGCGATCATAGAGCGACCGCTTTTCAGAGTCGGCGAGAATCGCGTAAGCTTCCGTAACTTCCTTGAAGCGTTCTTCGGCATCCGGATTATTCGGATTGCGGTCAGGATGGTGCTGCATGGCGAGTTTGCGATAAGCGCTCTTCAATTCCTGCTCGCTCGCCGTGCGGCTTACCGACAACACTTCGTAGTAATCGCGTTTTGCGTTGGTGGCCAGAATAGCTGCCTTTCTAACGAATCAAAAAATCTTGATAAGACAGTGAGAAAACGCCCTTAGAGGAAAATTACTTCCCGGAATTCTGCGCCACCCTCACCATCGCAGGCCGCAGCAGCCGGTCTTTAAGCTTGTAGCCGCGCTGCAACTCCTCGATCACCTGATGATCGGGCACATCGCTGGTTTCCACAAGTTCGATCGCCTCGTGCACACGAGGATCGAACGGCTCGCCCTTCGCCACAATGGGATGCACCGAAAGCTTGGCGAGAGCAGCTTGCAGTTGCTTGTAAATCAATTCGACTCCACTGCGCAGTTCGGCGGCATCCGATTTCACTTGCAACGCGCGCTCCAGGCTGTCGATCACAGGCAACAGAGACTTGATCGCGTCGGCGATGGCATAGTCGCGGGACTCCTGTTGTTCTTTGCCTGCCCGCTTGCGCGCGTTATCGAACTCTGCTTGCGCTCGCGCCAGCCGGTCGAGCAGAGAGTCGCGCTCCGCCTTCACCTTTTCCAATTCCGATTCCGAGCCGGACGATTCCACGCCGCTCGCATCGCCCGCAATCTCATCCCCGTCACCTGACGGCAGTTCGTGGTCCAGATCCAAACCCGCATTCTTCGCTTCTGATGACTTACCGTTCACTTTGCCCATAAACAACTCTGATCACTCCGATTCGTTCAAGATTTTGTCGAAGAGCCGCGCGATGTAAGAAACAGCAGTCATAGTGTGTTGATAATCCATGCGCGTCGGCCCAATCACGGCCAGCGATCCAAACATATCCGTCCCGGATCGCGCCGGAGCTCCAATCAGCACAAAATTCTGCATCGACGGCAGCTCATCATCCAGGCCGATCACTACCCTCACCGCTTCCTGCTTCACGTCGAGATAAGCTCCAAGAAGTTTCGCGACTTTTTCTTTTTCCTCGAGCGTCTTCAGCATCTCCTGCAGGCGTTTGCGATCTTCTTGCCCAGTCACCAGGTTGGCCGCGCCCTCCACGAAAACCATCTGCGTTCCGCCTTCAGCAGCGAGAGCGCCTTGCTTGTAGAGCTCCTCGATCGAACTCATCAGCCGGTCATACTCACTTCGCTCCTGCTCAATTCTGCGAGCGAGTTCGACGCGCATCGATTCCATCGTCCAGCCGCGAAAATTCTCGTTGATGTATCGAGCCGCAAGATCGAGTTGCGCCTGCGGCAGATCGAGCCTCAACACGCGGTCGCGCACCAATCCAGAACGCGTCACCAGCACCGCCAGAACTTTCTGATCGCCCAGTCGCGAGAAGTAAACATGCTCCAGCGCATTCTTTGCGCCGCTGGTCGCCACGGTCACGCCCACGTTGCGCGAAATCAGCGACAACACGCGCGACGTCCGCTCCATAAATTCCTGCACATCCGTGACACCCGCCAGCGAGTCAGAAATCATGCTCTCTTCCTGCGGCGCCAGCTTCGCCTTCCCCGTAATCTGCTCCACGTAATACCGGTACGCATCGGTGGTCGGTATGCGCCCCGAGGAGGAATGCGTCTGCTCTAGAAATCCAGCTTCCGAAAGATCAGCCATCACGTTACGAATCGTCGCCGGACTCAGGCCTTCGCGACTCGACCGCGACAGAGTGCGCGAACCGACGGGCTCGCCCGTGGAAATAAAAGTCTCCACAATCGCCGTCAGAACTTCGCGCTCGCGCTTGCCGATATTAGGGTCAGATGGCATTTCGTTTCGTTGGGATGATACAGGCTTGCAACCAGCTCCGCTCTCCCTGCTAAGTATTTTAGATGCAAAAACTTAGCCCAAGGTCGCAAACCCGCGCCCTGATTGGATTCTAGGAACGCCTCTCTGTCCTGTCAAGCAGCGGAAAAGTAGCCGCGAGCTTTGAGCGATGAGCGGCGAGCGAGCTTCCACAAGGCGCATTGCGCAACTCGCTTCCGAGCCGATTGCTCGTAGCTCCCAGCTCGGCGCTCGAAGCTCAAAGCTGCTCGTGCGAAACTATTGCAGATGAAATCCAAACCTCACATCGCCGTCATCGGAGCCGGCGCCTTCGGCGGCTGGACCGCCCTTCATCTTCTCGAACGCGGAGCACGCGTCACTCTGCTGGACGCATGGGGTCCGGGCAACTCACGCGCGTCTTCGGGCGGCGAAACCCGCATCATGCGTGGCACCTACGGCCCCGACCAGCCTTACACCGAACTTGCCGCGCGCGCACTCAAGCTCTGGCAGAAATATGAACGTCGATGGAAACGCCAATTCCTGCATCGCACCGGAGTACTTTGGCTGGCCAGCACCCACGATGATTCATTCGAGCGCGGCTCGATCGCACCGCTGCATCACGCTCGCATCAAGTTCATGGAACTTTCTGCGCGCGAGATGAAAAAGCGCTGGCCGCAGGTCAACTTCGCCGATGTTCAGTGGGGAGTCTTCGAACCGCAATGCGGATATCTCGACGCCCGCGCCAGTTGCCAATCCGTAGTCGACGCATTCAACGCCGAAGGCGGCACATATCGACAGCTCGCGGTCTCACCCGATGGACTAGAAAGCGGACCTCTGCGTAGCGTGACGCTGTCCGACGGCTCGCAACTCAAAGCCGATCACTACGTCTTCGCCTGCGGCCCGTGGATGGGCAAATTGTTCCCCAAAACTCTTGGCAACATCATCCGTTCCACCAAGCAGGACATTTTTTTCTTCGGCCCGCCCGCTGGAGACGCGCGTTTCACCCACAAGCATCTTCCGGTCTGGGGTGATCATGGCGAGCGATTCTTCTACGGCATCCCCGGCAGCGATCGACGCGGTTTCAAAGTAGCCGACGACACCCGTGGTCCCACGTTCGATCCAACAAGCGGCGAGCGAGTCGTAAGCCCAGCTACGCTCAAACGAGTCCGCGAATATCTAGCCTTTCGCTTTCCCGCGATGAAAGATGCTCCGCTGATCGAGACTCGCGTCTGCCAATACGAACAGACCCCCGACGCCCACTTTATAGTCGATCGCCATCCACAAACAAATAACGTCTGGCTGCTAGGCGGAGGCTCAGGCCACGGCTTCAAACACGGCCCCGCGCTAGGGGAAACTATGGCGAAGTTGATCCTGAAAGATGAAAACCCGCCGGACGCGTGGCGGCTGTCGCGGCTCCTAAAGAAGACGTAGGGAATCCAAAAGGGTTACCCCGTGCAACCCCGTGAACTCCGTGGTAAAAGATTTTCGCTACTGAATCGAAATCACGCTAGCCGACTCTCCAGCCTTAATCTCCCCCACCCGCGCAGCAACCCTGCGAGCGAACTCAAAGATCGACTTGGCATGCGGCGAGTTCTCCCCCTCAAGCACGATAGGCTTTCCACCATCGCCAGACTTCCGCACCTCAGGGTCAAGCTCAATACTTCCCAGAAATGGCACGCCGAAATGTTTAGCCATGTTTTCCGCGCCGCCGCGCGAGAAAATATCGATCTCGTGATTGCAATGCGGACAAGTGAAAAAGCTCATGTTCTCAACCACGCCCACCAGATCAACTTTCATCTGCCGAAACATTTCAATAGCCTTGCGCGCATCTTGCAACGAAACATCAGAAGGAGTCGAAACCACCACAGCGCCCGTCAGCGGCACCGACTGCACCAGCGACAACGCGATATCGCCAGTCCCCGGCGGCAAATCGATCACCATGTAATCGAGATGTCCCCACTCCACCAGTCCCAGGAACTGCTTCACGATCTGGTGCAGCATAGGACCGCGCCAGATAATGGGCTTGTCTCCAGGATTCAGAAAGCCCACGGAAATCACCTTCAGCCCAAACGCTTCGAGCGGTTCAATCCGGTTGTCGCCAACCATCTTCGGCTGGCCGCTCACACCCAGCATCAGCGGCACGTTCGGCCCATACACATCGGCATCCAGCAGGCCGACCTTGTGCCCCATCTTGGCCAGCGCCACCGCCAGGTTTACCGAGAGCGTAGTCTTGCCCACTCCGCCCTTGCCCGAACCCACGGCAATAATGGCATCAACTCCCGGCAACGGTTGCGGCCCCGGCGCGCCCTGCCCGGGATGAGACGGCATATGTGCACTCAATGGATCACACTCCAAGAATCAACGGACGGATCGAACACTAAGGATTATACAGGGCTCCCCACTGGTAGACTTCGATCATGCAACCCGAGCAGAACGAGACTGCGTTTGAGTGGATTCGCGTTGGACGCGGCGAAAGGAGAGCGCCTCGGAGCAGTTATCTCGTATCTGACGAATGGCCGGGACTGTTTGTTTCCAACCTGATACCACCAGCATTTGAGGGCTACGCGAGAATTCTTCATCGCATCGATGCTCATTACGAAAACATCGACAATCCGCTCTCAGCCAGCGAAATTGCCATTTTGAAGATTCCGCCCTGTGAACCGCTGAAGTCGTTTGTTGAACAGCGGCGAGCGCACGGTAAAGGAACAAGAGTCAGGTGGAAAGAGCTGTCGGCTTTGCTGAGTGTTCCATTTGCCCCTGAGATAAGTGGTGCATGGTACAGGAAGAAACTCGAAGAGGGATGCTGGCCGCGATTTCTTCGCCCTGGCGGAGTATGGCCCATCGGAGACGAATGTCAGGAACTCGTCTCGATCTTGCATCCGTTTACAGAGGGCCGATCTTGCTTCTTCCGATTTTCCGATATCCCGTTCATCGGCAAAGGCAAGCCGCCTCTTTTCAGAGGCTCGGTGGACGAAGTAAGTGGTTTTCTGAAGGCGGGAACCTACGGCTGCGCTTTCGAATATTGGTGGCCGTCTGACCATACTTGGTGCGTCTGCTCAGATTTCGACCTTGATGTCACGGTCGTTGGGGGCCCCGGGAAACTAATCTCGGACCTTCTCACAAGCGACGTGCTTGAATGCATTGAGCTGAGTTCGCGGACCCGCGTTGACCCTTTCGCCCCAATGCCGCGTTGAGTAGCCGCGAATCCCCGTGGCAGAACCGAGTCAGAGAGGCAGAAATGACGGTATAATCGCCTCATGGCCGACCACTCGATTCACATCTCGGAAGCCGAAGCTGCCAGCGACTTCGCGGGACTGTTGGCTCGCGTGCGCGATGGAGCGGAGGTCGTGATCGAGCGCGACAAGCTGCCGGTTGCGGTCATCCGTCCCGCCGAGCCGCATGTGCGGATGCTTTCCGAATCGCTTCGCCTGGCCAGAGAACATGCTTCTACGGCTACGCTCGACCCGGATTTCGTCCGCGACCTCAAAGCCATAATCGACAGCCATCGCGAACCGCTGAACCCGCCCGCATAGCATTTGAGCGCGCTTGACTGATGTAAACCATTCGTTTTACACTTAAGCTGTGATTGGCGGCTTCCGGCATAAGGGGCTCGAAGAGCTTTATGTCTCCGGCAAAACCCGGCGGATTGGCGCCGGGGAGACCAGGAAGTGCGCCCGAACCCTGCAATTGCTCGAGGCGGCGCGAAGACCTGAGGACATGAACATCGCCGGCTTTCACTTCCACCGACTGCACGGCAATGAAAAACGCTGGACATTGCGCGTGACAGGAAACTATCGCATTACCTTCGGCTGGATGGGCGAGAGCGCCTTGGATATAGATTATGAAGACTACCATTAGGGATGGAGCGATCAAGAGACGGAGCGGACTGCCGCCGATTCATCCCGGCGAAATCATTAAGCAAGACATCCTGCCGTCAGTTGGCCTGTCTGTGACTGCGACTGCCAGGGCTTTGGGAGTCTCGCGGCAGATGCTGCACGCCATTTTGGCCGGGCGCAAGCCTCTCTCCGCCGTGATGTGCCTGAGAATCGCGCGGCTGTTTGGGGGCTCTCCCGAGCTATGGATGGACTTGCAGGCCACCTTCGACCTCAAAAAGTCGATGCAAAACAAGAAAGTCATGCAAGGCATTGCGCGGATCGTTCCGCTGAATGGGACCGAAGAAGCGCGGGCGTAAGCCGCAGGCCGCCTGGCCAAGGTCCGCCTTTTGCGCCCAAAAGATTTCCACAGCCCATGTGACATCTGACCCTGCGCGTTGTGACATCTGACCTTGCGCACAGCCCCAACTTCGTTCCATGATGGTCTCGGGCAGAGATTCCACAGACAGGAATTGCGAGAAAGGCCGAGCGGGTCAACAAGCGATCATTAACTCCTTTACTGTCTAGATTTTAGCCTCTAAGTCCTTTACCGCCTATATTTTGCGGGCCAAAACCTGCCTAACCTCATGGTTCCAGATATCGAGGGGGGTGGGGAGTGGGGAGGGGGGGGTTAACCAAAAGATAAACCGGCAAGGAACGCGAGGGCACAGCGCTACTCGCACCTGTGGAAATGTTCCGGGATCGACGAAAACTCAGTAGCCTTCGCCCTCCAGCCGTACCTTTCCGCGGAACATGCGGAATAGTAAGGTGAAGTACCCTAGAGCGAGAATCATCCCGAAAACCCACCAGGTCAGGCCGACCGTAAGTCCGTGTCGGCCAGCGGCGGTGTTGTAGATGGTCAGGCTTCTGTGAACAGGGTCGGTACTGGCTGGCAACACCACGGGATAAAGCGCGAACGCCGCGCCCACCAGCATTCCGACGATGTAGAGAGCCGAGCCAACGAACGCGAGTTTGTCTTGCTGTTTGCGGATGGCATAGATCATTGTGCCCAGGCTTCCGAACACAATGACGGGAATCAGATATCCGATGGCATGTTGCTTGTAGTTGTCGAGAACCGAGGGTTGCACATCGCAGGTTGCGATCAGCGCGACGATGGTCAGGATCAGTTGCAGCGGCCACGCCTTCATGGCAATGTTGCGCGTGCGCTGATTTAAGTCGCCGTCGGTCTTGACCGCGATATACAACGATCCGTGCGCGGTTAGCGTTACCAGTGCGACTACGCCGGTGAGCACGGTGTACCAGTCCAGAATTCCGGTATCGGCGCCCACGCGGAAGTTGGTCCAGAGCGGTTCGAAGAAATAGCCGTCAACTCCGAGCGGTACACCGCGAACCACGTTGCCGAGCGCCGCGCCGAGAAAGACAGCCAGCAGCGCGCTCGACACGCAGAAGATTAAATCGAAGAATCCGACCCAGACCGGATTCTCCATGTGCGCGCGAAGCTCAATGCCGATGCCGCGCAGCATGAGCAGCCACAGAACCATCATCAGCGGCAGATAGAAGCCGCTGAAGCTGGAAGCATAAAGCAGCGGAAAGGCGAAGTAGAGCGTTCCGCCAGCGGCGAGCAGCCAGACCTCATTGCCATCCCACACCGGACCGATGGCACGAAGGATTTTGCGGCGCTCGTCGGTGGTTTTGCCCGCGCTCAGATAAATCGCGCCAGCGCCGAGATCGAATCCGTCGAGCACCACATAGGCCGCGACCATCACGGCAACGATCATGAACCATAGTGTTTCCATGAGTCCTCGTCTTATTCAACTAAATCCGGTCCGAGTAAATGTCGAGTCGTCCCGCGAGACGGCAGCGCTAGTTCAGTGCCCCGTACTCACTTCAGCTTCAGGGCCTTGTTCGATTTCGCGTCGCACCAAGAACAGAAACAGAATTCCGAGCACCATGTACATGCCCATAAAGCCCAGCAGCGTAAACATTCCGTTCCCTGCCGAGACCAACTTCGAATATCCAGCGGCCGTGCGCATCAGGCCGTACACCAGCCAAGGCTGTCGGCCCAGTTCCGCTGTGATCCATCCCGCGGTGTTGGCGATGTAGGGGAATGGCAAAGCGAGCACCAGGACCCACAGCATCCAGCGTGCAGAAAATAATTTGCCGCGCCACAACAGGAATGCTGCGATCACCATGATGGCGATGAAGATCGTCCCCAGACCGACCATGATGTGGTAGCTGTAATAAAGCAGCGCGACGTTGTCTGGCCAAAGATTCTGCGGGAATGCGTCGAGCCCCTGCACATTGGCTTTCCACGCGCGGTAAGTTAGAAAGCTGAGCGCGTTCGGGACTTCGAGCGCATTATCGATCTTGCGCTCGTCGACATTCGGCTGTCCGAGGATTACCAGCGGCGCACCGGGTTGGGTCACAAACAGGGCTTCCATGGCTGCGAGTGTTACCGGTTGATTCTCGGCAATCATGCGGCCCTGGCCATCGCCGGTCGGAAATAATTGCAAAACACTGAAGATCAGTCCAGCAACCACGCCGACGCGCACGAATATCCGCGCGTGCTCCTGAAACTTTCCCCACAGCAGGTAGAACGCGCCCACCGATACCATCGCGAACGCGCCGGTGATTACAGCTCCGCTCATGTTATGCGCGTACTGCCACCAAGCCCACGGGTTGAGAACGAGCTCCCGGAAGCTGGAAAGTTGTACCGATCCATCCGCAGTGTTGGCGTAACCCACAGGATGTTGCATCCACGCATCGGTCGCGATGATGAAGAAGCCGGAGAGCCACGAGCCGAGAAAAACCGCGACTGCCGACCACCAGTGCGCACGCGGGCTGAGGCGTTTTTCTCCGTAGAGGAACAAGCCTAGAAACGCCGACTCCAGGAAGAATGCGAATATGCCTTCCATGGCCAGTGTCTGCCCGATCACGCCACCGGCGAAGCGAGAGAAGTGCGACCAGTTGGTGCCGAACTGAAATTCCATGGGAATTCCGGTTACTACGCCCAGCACAAAGTTGATGCCGAAAATCCGGACCCAGAATCGCGCAGCTTGATTGTAGGTCTCATCGTTACGGCGCAGGGCGAGCGTTTTGAGCACCACGATCAGCGGCGCCAAACCCATGGTGAGTTGCGGAAAGAGATAGTGGAAGGTGACGGTGAATGCGAAGTGGATGCGATGAACCAGAAGCGCACTATCCATGAAAATTCCTCAAGGGCACGGAGTAGGCTATCTTTTTCGCCAAACCTCAGATGTGACGCCCGTCGCAGTGCTGCGAATTTACCGCCTCGGCTTGCGGCGCAGTTCAGACCGGCGGTTCTCGCGACGGCGCCCTGCGTCGTCGTAACGCTGCTGCTCTTCTTCAGTCTCAGGAATTACTGGGGCGATCTTCAAGCGCCGGCCCTCGCGATCGACCGCGACAAATGTGAGATAGGCCGATGCCACATGCTGCGCGGTGTCGGCAATATAGTTCTCCACGAAAACCTTCACGCCAACTTCCGCTGAAGTATGGAAGACGCGATTCACTGAAGATTTCAGAATGATCAGATCGCCTACGCGCACCGGAACCAGAAAATCAATGTGATCCACCGAAGCGGTGACTGCGTAACTGCGCGCATGCCGGTGAACTGCCATTGCGCCCGCGAGATCGATCCAGTGCATCAAGCGGCCGCCGAGCAGCGCGCCGAGCGGATTGGCATCGTTGGGCAGAACAATCTCGGCCATCTCCGACTGCGAATCCCTCACCGGCCGGGGCACCAACATCTCTTCGTTCATTCTCGTCTTCCTCTTTCAATTGCCGGCGGCAGTCGATCTAACTTGCGGCGTGCGTCACTTCCCGTCTCTTCCTCTTTTCGACGTAGGACTCAAGAAAACATTCGGCCATGCGCTGCACCCTTTCATCGCGATGGAGTTCCCGCCACTGAGACGCGACTGGATCAAACTCCAACATCCCGTGCTCCGCTGGACGATGACCGCGCTCGCATACGTAGCGAACGTGAATACGTCCGGAGGTCGCGTTTTCGCCGCACACGGTTCGAGCGGCAAAGCGGATTGAATCCCACGCTCGCTGTTGCGGTAAGCGCCCGCAATCGTGCGCATAGCCAAGGTTGCAGAAATCCCGCAATTCATTCTGCGAAGGGCTCTCGCCTTCATGCCCGGGCGCGGTGCAGTGGCCGCTCCATCCGCAACCCAACGGAAGCCGCATCGCGTGCAGCCAAGTGCCGTTCTCTAACTTCTCTATCGGCAGGAAAAACGGACACGCCATCGGCGGCCACTCCATGAAAGATGAAATGTTAAGGACTGCTCATTCTACTCACCTCCGCAGTGCAAGCCAACACAAGACAGCCACAACGATTTACAAGCGGAGCAATGCTTTGTAGTAATCTCATCTAAACTGAGAAGCGAGAACTGACCATGGATCGCATTGCCGCGTTAAACGACGTCCTCACCCAGAATCCGAACGACACCTTTGCACGCTACGGGCTGGCGATGGAGTATTCAAAGCAAGGTGACTTTGACCGATCGCTTGCTGAATTTTCCATTCTTCTCAAAGGCAGTCCTGACTACACTCCCGGCTACTTTATGGCTGCGCAGACGCTGGCTCGCGCCGACCGCATCGCCGATGCCAAGACGATGCTCACGGACGGCATTGCTTCAGCGCGCCGCACTGGAAATTTGCATGCGCAGGGCGAGATGGAAGCCATGCTGTCGGAACTGGGGTGAACGCCGCCGACTGTCGATTCATTCATCCTGCCATCCTTCCCATTGCCCACTCCACTAGTCCCGGAAAGAGCTGATAGATGTTTACCGGGACATGCATCGTCCAGGGCACGATCACTTCCCTCTTCTGCTTCAAATATCCTTGCAGGGTCGCCCGTGCCACGCGCTCAGCGCTGATGCCTCGCGTTGATCCCATGCGCTTCACTTCGTGCCCCTGCACGGCATTCTCGCTAAAGGGTGTGAGCACGCGGCCAGGGCAGACCGTGAGCACGTGAATTCCATCTCTCTTCAACTCAACACTCGCAGCCTTGCCCACGGCATTCAGCGCAAACTTCGTCGCGCTGTATGCGGCGTGAAACGGCACCGGAATATGCCCCGCGACGCTCGAAATGTTGATGATAGTTTCTTTGCACTGCTGGCCTGCGCTCTGCTGCCCCGCGCTCTGCTGCGCCCCGCCTTGCTGACCTGGGCCTTGCTGCCCTCCACTCTGCTGGCGCATCACTGGAATCACAGCCTGCATCGCCGCTACCGCTCCAAACAAATTCGTGTCGAACATTTCGCGACACGCGGCCATATCCATTTGAGCCACTGAATCGAGCAGTCCATGTCCGGCGTTGTTTATCCAGACGTCGATTCTCTGGAAATGATGCAGCGTCAAGCCGATCGCGCGGTCAATATCCTCGCGATGCCTGACGTCGCAGGCCAGCGCCAAGGTTCGCTCGGCATGCCCCACACGGCCGCGGGCCCCTTCCACGCGGGCGGCATCGCGCGACAGCATCACCACGCTCGCGCCCTGATCGGCAAAAATCTTAGCGATCGCTTCCCCAATTCCCATGGAGGCGCCCGTCACCACCACAATTTTCCCTGCAAGGTCCATAGCGCGCTTTTATTCCTATGCAACTTGTGAAGTCAAGCGCTAAGGTACAATCAGGACGGCGCGGTCATTTTTGCGGATCATTTTTCGCGGATCGTTTTTACGAATTACTTTTCGTGCCGATGGTTTCGCGAACATCCGCGCACTCGTCACCGGAGATCACTTGGACGCCCTTTTACCCCTGTTCCCGCTCGAAGTCGTCCTGTTTCCCGGCACTCCGTTGCCCCTGCACATCTTCGAACCGCGCTATAAAGAAATGATTAGCGAATGCCTCGCCGAGCACCGCACCTTTGGTGTGGTGCGCGCGATCGAGCAAGGCCTGGCCGACGTGGGATGCACCGCCGAAATCATTACGGTCGTGAAGGAGTATCCCGATGGCCGCCTCGACCTCGTCGCTGAAGGGCGGAAGCGTTTCGAAGTGGTGCGCGTCAATCAGGAGCGGTCTTTTGTGCAGGCCGAAGTTCTCATGATCGCGGATGAACCCGGGAGTCTCTCGCAGGCGGATTCTGCGCGCGCAGTTGCATTGCATTCTGAACTGTTGGCTATCGCCGGTGCGCAACAGGATCTCTCCGGCGCCGATCCTGCGATGCTCTCTTTCTATCTCGCCGGATCGCTGCCGCTCGACTTGGATTTCAAGCAGAAACTTCTCGCGCTGCGCTCGGAAGCGGAGCGAATTCTTCTGCTGACCTCTTATTTCGAGACCCTAATTCCCAATCTTCGCCGCGCCGCCTCTGCCCGCGAAAAGGCTGGCGGCAACGGGCATGTGCATTAAGTGCGGGCTTCGGGCTTCCGGCTCCGGGCTTCGGCTTTCGGGCTTCAGCGAATCCAGAAGCG
>Ga0182024_10016308_pt1 | contig 14106 bp, 11 predicted proteins | sample P32metaG_FD_120480 | JGI IMG/M metagenome (GOLD analysis project Ga0182024, IMG submission 120480) | Permafrost microbial communities from Stordalen Mire, Sweden - P3-2 metaG (Illumina Assembly) | ecosystem: Environmental > Terrestrial > Soil > Wetlands > Permafrost | place: Sweden: Stordalen... | reverse complement strand
GGCGTTACGCGGATTCGCAAAAATCTTGCCGCCGGAAAGTTCCTGTTGCCGGTTCAATTCCGCGAAAGCCTTTTTGGGCATGACAATTTCGCCGCGCACTTCAAAATTCGGCGGCAACTTTGCTTTTTTGAGCGCAGCCGGATCGACGCGCAGCGGTATCGAGCGGATCGTTTTTACATTGGGCGTGACGTCTTCGCCAGTACGCCCGTCACCGCGTGTCACGCCGCGAGCGAGCGCTCCGCCCTGGTATTGCAGCGAAATGCTCAGGCCATCAAATTTGTGCTCCGCGATGTATTCGATTTTCTCGCGGCCGCTGCTTTCGCGCACGCGACGGTCGAATTCACGCAGCGCATCATACGAAAACGCATTATCCAGACTAAGCATGGGCCGTGCATGCTGGTAAGTTTGAAAACCTTCGCGCGGGGCGCCGCCGACGCGCACGGTGGGCGAATCCGCGGTGATTAGTCCCGGGTGCGCGGCCTCCAACTCCTTGAGCTTGCCCATGAGGCGGTCGTAGGCAGCATCAGAAATTTCCGGGTCGTCCGCGACGTAATAGCGGTATTCGTGATGGCGCAGCTTTTCGCGCAGATCTTCGATTTCGTTTTTTATGGCAGCCCCGGCCTTGGCCATGAATTCCTCGCCCGGAAATCTTCGCAGAAGAGATGCTGTGATTGCTCTCACATTATATAGAATGAATGGACGGATCGACGGACACGGACCTCGCCAATCGAATGACTACCGGGCTTCAGAATGCTCTCCTGATTCATAATCCCAATGCCGGGCATGGAGGCGCGCAACGCCGCCACTCGTTGGACGAAGCGCGCAAGATTTTTGCCGCGGTGGGAATTGAAGTAGAGCTTATCGAGACGAAAGGCCCGGGCGACGCGACAGAGATGGCGCAGCGAGCCACTAGCGAGCGCCGGGATTTGGTCGTGGCGTGCGGCGGCGACGGCACTTTAAATGAAGTGGTCAACGGGCTCGCCGGCCCATCGAACGGGCATCGCGTTTCACTCGCTCTACTGCCTGCAGGTACCGCCAATATTTTCGCGAAAGAATTGAGCCTTCCGTGGGACATTCCTGGCGCGGCTCGCAAATTAGCGCGCGGCAAGGTGGTCGACATTGCTCTGGGATTGGCCACGCCGCTACTCGAACCGGACAAACGAAAATATTTTCTCAGCGTTGCTGGCGCCGGACCGGACGGCAGGATCGTTTACTCCATTGATCTGGAGCTGAAAGCGCGCATGGGCATTCTGGCTTACTGGTGGCAGGGCGCGCGCGAAATTTTCCGCTACGACTATCCACATTTTCGCGTGGTGATTGATGGCCAGTCCTCCGATGCATCGCTGGCCATCGTCGGGCGCACCAAACATTACGGCGGGCCGTTCAAAATTACGACGCTTGCCGATTTGTATGAAAATAAATTTGAGGTGATGACGTTAAGTACGCGAAGCGGGTTACGTTACTTGAGTTATTTGCCGACTCTCTATTTGGGCAAATTGCGCGGAACAAACGGGGTATTTTTTTCAAAGACTGATTCCGTGGTCTGTGAACCTCTAAATGGAAATCCGGTGCACGCGCAAGTAGATGGCGAACCGCTTGGCCGTCTGCCGGTGGAATTCAAAATTGTGCCAGGTGCATTAAAAGTATTGATTCCTGAAGTCCCCGGTAAAAATGGGCTAAGTACCGTAGCGTCAGTTTAATATCGCCTTGACGCCGCGATGCACTTTGCACCTCGCTGACATTTTATGGATATAGGCACGCACGCTTTGGCTTCGCTTGCGCTGTCTCGCGCTTTTTTTCCACGCGCGCCCAGAATGCTCTGGGCTTTCACGATTCCGGCCGGAGTTATTGCTGATGCCGATGCATTTAGCGCGTTCATCAGTCCGTCCGCGTATCTCAGTTGGTACCGCACCTACACGCATTCCCTAGTGGCGTCACTGATCATCGCTTGTATTTTTGGCGCGGCATATCGCATGTGGGCATCACACGCCTTGATTTCAAGATTGTCAGCGGGAAGCATTTTTGTCGCGGTTTTATTGGCGCAATGGTTGCATCTCGCGATGGATGCGGCGCAATGGCAGGGCGTGGAATTGTTTTGGCCGATTAATCCCGCACGAATTGCGATGGATTGGCTGCCAACGATCGATCCATGGATCGTGACCATCCTGATCGCGGCCATTGTGTTGCCGGAATTTTTCCATTTGATCGGCTCCGAAATTGGCGCGAAGGATAAACGGCCGCGGGGCTTCGTTGGCGCCATCGTGGGACTAATTGTGGTTGCGTCTTATGTCGGCTTGCGCGCAGATCTACATGCAACGGCTATCGCGCAAATGCAAAATCGCAGCTACGCCGGTGAATTACCAAGGCAAGTTGCGGCGCTGTCCGACTTTGTTTCCCTCGTCACCTGGCACGGTGTCGCGGAGACGGAGAGCGCGCTTCACGAAGTCACCGTCCACATAAACTCTTCACGACGTTCCGCGCTGGACCCTGGCATAAATCTGTTCAAGCCTGAAGCGAATCCACTCCTGCAAGCCGCGCAAGCCACGGAAGCAGCAAAACACTTTTTGCGCGTTTCGCGTTTTCCGAAAGCGACGATTCAGAAAATGGATACAGGGTCAGAAGTGCAAATCCGCGACTTGCGCTATGCGGCTGCTGGCGAAGTAAAACGCGAGCCGATGGTGACCATCGATTTCGATCCGTCAGGAACAATAATTTCTGCAGAGATTGTGTGGGCCAGCCGCGAAACGGCGCGCTAGATTGGCTGTGGACTCTTACTCGGCGGGCTTTTTTTGTGCCGCGTCTCCGTAAGGATGTTTAGCGCGCAAAATTAATTGCGAAAGCCCGTAACTGATTGCCACCAGCGCCACTGCCGCGAGGGCCACGTTTAATTTGTGCCGCTGTAAAAACGGAAGCGCGCCGTCACCGTATCGAACCGCGAGATAGCCCACGCCGAAATATCGAAATAGCCGCGCCACGGCGATCGCGGAAGCAAAACTCAGCAGTGGCATCTCAAATACTCCGCCGGCAAACACAAAAAACTTGAAAGGTGTAGGCGGAGGCAATAGCGCAGCTGCCAGCATCCCGCCAAATCCATTTCTCTCTATCCAGTGGCGGACCGCGCCGCCGTGTTTTCCCGCTTTGCTGTGAAAGAAAGCTTCGCCGCCTTTGCGGGCGATGAAATACAACAAAATGCACCCCAAAGTGGATCCAGTCGCCGCCATCAACGCGTAAAGCGGCATGCGCGTGGGATGCTCCCTGGATAATTCAATCAGCAAAAGATCGTTGATCACTGGGAAGGTTAAGACCGAAGAATCCAGAAATGAAATAAGAAAAAGTCCGGGCGCGCCCAAGCCACCGGCGAAGGCGACGATCTTTTGTTTCCATGTATGGAGCGAAATCATCAAGTACAGCACCTCGCGTACGTCACACTAACACCGTTGCCGCCAATCTTTGGACTCACAAGCCCCTTAGTGCGGGAAGAAAAACACCTTAATTGCCAAGGCAGGCCGCTCTTTCCTCACAGCAGGGCCTCGATGCCTCGCAACATTACGTCGTAAACGAAATGCAATTCCTCGCGCGTGATTACATACGGCGGTAGCACGTAAACCACATTTCCCAGAGGCCGTAACAACACGCCGTGGTCGATAAAAAATTGGTACAGCTTGGTGCGCATGCTCGATAGATAGCCGGCATCGTCGGCGCGAAGCTCAATCGCACCCATCGTTCCGATCTGGCGCACATTCGCGACCTGCGGCATTTTACGGAATTGCTCGAGGCGCTCGGCGTTGACGGCGGAGATCATGGCGATGCGTTCAAACACCGGTTCATCGTCAAAAATCTGTAGGCTGGCGTTGGCCGCGGCGCACGCCAAGGCGTTTCCGGTATAGGAATGCCCGTGGTAAAACGTGTGCAATCGGTCTTTGCTACGAAATGGCGCTTCTACGCGATCGCTGCACACCGTCGCGCCCATGGGTAAAAAGCCGCCGGTGATTCCTTTTGACAGGCACATCAGATCTGGAATCACGTCGGCAAGTTCGCACGCAAACATTTTCCCGGTGCGGCCGAAGCCGGTCAGCACCTCATCGGCAATCAGCAGAACATCGTAACGGGTGCACAGGGCGCGCACCTTTTGCAGAAATTCCACGGGATGCACGATCATGCCGCCTGCGCCTTGCAACAACGGTTCAACTATCACTGCGGCAATGCGTTCGTGATTCTGCTCCAGCAATGTTTCCAATTGGCGCACGCACTCGATGTGGCAGGTCGCGCGCGTGAGGCCCACCGGGCAATTGTGGCAATAAGCGGAATGCACGCGATGCACCGCATAGCGCATGGACTGAAATGGTTTGTTGAAGAGTGAGTCGTCGCTGGCGGACATCGCGCCTGCAGTGTCGCCGTGATAGCCATGTGCTAGCGCGACGATCTCCGATTTTTGTGGGCGGCCACTGTTGCTGAAATGCTGCACCGCGCTTTTCAACGCCACTTCCACGGCTGTCGAACCGTCATCGGAAAAAAACAGGTGCGTCATTTCCTGCGGCAAGCGCTTGCGCAAGCGCGAGGCCAGTTCCTCCGCCGCGTCGTGCGTGAAGCCCGCCATGATCACGTGCTCCATTTTGCGGGCCTGCTGTGCGATGGCTTCCGCGATGCGCGGATTGGCGTGGCCGTGCAGGTTCACCCACCAGGACGAAACCGCATCCAGAATGCGCCGCCCGTCTTTGGTGTAGAGATAGACGCGTTCCGCGCGCACCACATGTAGTGGAGGCGCATCCATTGCGGCGTTGGTAAAGGGATGCCAGATGCGCAGCGGCGAACTCATTTCGGCTTATTGGGAAAACGCGGCGCGGTCAAAATTATTCATGAATACTTGCATCAGTGCAGTGCGGTGCAAATTGGGCAAGCGTGGAATTTCGCCAATGACGCGCACGTGCCCGAAGCGCTCAATGGTTTCGCGATTCTCGCGGTTCTGGTCGCCAATCAAAACCACGCCGTGCACCGGAAGCTCCGCGGCGTGCAAGGCCGCCAGCGTCAATAAAGTGTGATTGATGGTGCCGACGTTGCTTCGCGCGGCAAGAATTACCGGTAGTTTGAATTTTGCCATCATGTCCAGCATGAATTGTTTGGCGTTGATGGGCACCAGCACGCCTCCGGCGCCTTCAACAATGAGCCAATCATTGTTGAGGGTGGTCGGCAAATTAATACGCGCTAAATCGATTTCCACACCTGCCCAGCGCGCGGCAAGGTCTGGCGAAACCGGAGGCACAAATTTGTAAACTTCTTCGAGCGTGCGATCAGTGCCCATACCGGCGAGACGCATCACCGTTACACGGTCGGAGCCTTCGAGTGTGCCGGTTTGTATTGGCTTCCAATACACGGCATCGAGCGCAGCGCAGAGTAAGGCGGCAAGCGTGGTCTTACCCACGCCGGTGTCTGTGCCAGTTATAAAAAAATGGTGCCTCACGCGGAGCCCGCCAACGCCATTGGAAACGGATGATGCGATTGCGCGCGCCATGTGGATAAAGTGGCTGCCAGCTTCTCAAGTTCTGCGGCAGTGAGTTTGTGGGTCACCGAGAAGCGTAGGCGCGCGGTGCCTGGTGGCACTGTGGGCGGGCGGATAGCTCTGACGGCAAATCCAGCGTGTTGCAAAAATTCCGCGGCAGCGACGGCTGCATCGTTGGCGCCAATCACAGCGGGAACAATTTGCGTTGTGGTGCCCAGGGTTTCCCAACCATCGCATTGCAAGGATTTCGCGAAGTCTTGCGATCTCGAAAGCAATTCTGTCCGCTCGGTGTTCATTCCCGCGGCGAGACGCAGGGCTGCGCGAATTTGTTCAGCCATGTAGGGAGGCATGGCGGTGCTAAGAATAAATGTGCGCGCGTGATTGATCAAATGTTCGCGGAGCACTGCCGTTCCACAAACAAATGCGCCAGCGCTTGCCAAAGCTTTGCCGCAGGTATGCATAGCAGCGAGGATTCGGCCGTCGGCCAGGAATTGCATGGCGATTCCGCGCCCATCTGGTCCATGCACAGCGGTGGCGTGCGCTTCATCGACTATCACGCCGACGCCATACTTTTCTGCAAGCGCGACAATTGCATCGAGCGGGACCACGTCACCGTCCATGCTGAAGACTGTTTCGGTCACAATCAGTTTCCGTCCCGGCTTCGACTGATTTTCTTTTAGGGAAGATTCCAACGCGTTTAAATCGCGATGGGAATAAATTATTTTTCGCGCGCCCGACAAGCGAATTCCATCGATGATGCTGGCGTGATTTAACGCGTCAGAAAAAAACACATCGTTCTTAGTTGCAAGCGATGTGAGCAAACCGATGTTGGCCACGTAGCCGCTGCCAAAATACAAAGCCGCTTCGCTGCCGGCGAAGGCGGCGAATTCTTCTTCCAGTTCATTCCACACCGCGGCGTGGCCGGAGAGCAGGCGCGAGCCGGTGCCGCCGATACGAGCAGCCCTAGCCATAGCTTCGATCACGGATTGTTTCAGCGACGGATTGTCAGCCAATCCCAGATAATCATTGGAACAGAGATTTACGCCGCTGATTTCGACCAGCGTGCGGCGCTGGCTCCGCGATTCAAGTTCGCGCAGGCCCGCTTGTAATTCCGCTAGCAGTGATTCGTTAAATTCAGATGGCATGCGATTCGAGTGGCTTCAATCCCAGGGTTTGCAGCAGCTGTTCGTCCTCGTCCGCGCCGGGGTTGGGAGTGGTTAGCAATTTTTCGCCGACAAAAATCGAATTTGCGCCCGCGAGAAAGCATAGCGTCACCGCTTCCGGTGACAATTGTTTTCTTCCCGCGGCGAGACGTACACGCGAAGCGGGCATCAGCACGCGCGCCGTGGCTATGGCGCGCACCATTTCGAGCGGGTCGAGCGCAGGTTTCTCCGCGAGCGGCGTGCCGGCAACGCGCACCAGCATGTTGATGGGCACACTTTCCGGATGTGGCTCGAGCGTGGCGAGTTGATGTAATAAGCCGATGCGGTCTCGTTCGCTTTCGCCCATGCCCAGAATTCCGCCGCAACAAACGGTGATACCCGCTTTGCGCACTGCCGCCAGTGTTCGCAAGCGGTCGTCGTAAACACGGGTGGTGATGATCGAGCCGTAAAACTCCGGTGAGGTATCTAAATTGTGGTTATACGCGGAGAGGCCCGCTTCTTTGAGTCTCGTAGCCTGGCTGTCCGTCAACATTCCCAGCGTGCAGCAGACTTCCATGCCCAGGGCGGAGACGCCGCGAACCATTTCGAGCACATTGTCGAAGTCTTTGCCTTCGGGCGCTTGGCGCCAGGCTGCGCCCATGCAGAAGCGGGTCACACCGCGTCCGGCTGCTTCGCGAGCAACGGAGATTACGTGTTGCGGGTCCAGCAAGCCCTGCCGTTCCACGTCGGCATCGTAATGCGCGCTTTGCGGACAATACGCGCAGTCTTCGGGGCATCCGCCGGTTTTGATGGAAATTAATTGGCAGGTCTGCACGCGGTCGGGAGCGTGAAATTGGCGGTGGGTGGTTTGCGCGCGAAAAATTAATTCAGGCAGCGGAGTGCGATAGATCGCGGCAACTTCTTCACGGCTCCAGTTGCTGCGAACCGGCGTGGTCGCGGCGTGATCGCTTACGAAAGATACGGCGGCTGCGGATGAAGATACCGATGGGTTTGTGCTCATAATCCCCGTGAAACGTTAATTGTATGACTGGCCCGGACGTGTGGGCCGAATTTAGAATGGCATGTTACCATCGCTGGACGGCAGCGTCTCGCCATTCCAGGTGATTCATTCCCGTCGGCACAAAATTGACGCATTATTAATAACGCGATAGAACCCTATTGTGGCGGCGGCTTTAACCCATTTTAGGACGCCGGCACGGTTTGACCGCTATCGTTGCTAAATGTTATAAATCAACGCTTTGTTGCCAGCCCGCGCAAAGCCTTTTCGCTCTCCCTGGGAGGGGTTCCGGGGATGGTCAGGCTAAGATAAAGTCAGGCGAAGATAAACAGTACAAGATAGGCCCGTGCAGAATTGGCGCAGGGCCCTGTTTCAAGTTGGCGGAGTGGCCGCCGGTGCGGTTGTACGCATGCTGAGAGTGTTGGCCGAATCGTTGTACGGGGCCCTGGCTCTGAAATCATTTCGTAATTTTATGGAGGAATTGTTGATGCGCACCTGGTTTGAAAATTTGTGTTTGCTCGCTCGCAGGCCCCTAAAAATAAGCGCCGGAGCGGCGTTTCTCTCAATGCTCGGCGGCGTGTCAGCGCGCGCACAGGAAGTTCAGGAGGCTGGTGGCGAGGCCAATCTAAAGCTGCCAGATCTGTCGCAGGTTTCCTTTCTCGGTATTGACGGGCACAAAATTCTGATGTTCGGGCTGATTTTCTGCGTGTTTGGGCTGATCTTCGGTCTGGCCATTTATAGCAAGCTCAAAAACCTGCCCGTGCATAAATCGATGCGTGATATCTCTGAGCTGATTTACGAAACCTGCAAAACCTATTTGATCACGCAAGGCAAATTCATTCTGCTGCTGGAAATTTTTATCGCCATCGTAATCGTTCTTTATTTTGGTGTGCTGCTGAAATTTGAAGTCATGCGCGTTGCAATCATTTTGCTCTTCAGCCTGGTGGGCATCGCGGGCAGTTACGGCGTGGCGTGGTTTGGAATCCGCGTGAACACTTTCGCGAATTCGCGCACGGCGTTTGCCAGCCTACGTGGCAAGCCGTATCCGATTTATCACACGCCGCTGCAGGCGGGCATGAGCATCGGCATGATGCTGATCAGCGTGGAGCTGCTGATCATGCTGTTTATTTTGCTGTTCATTCCGGGCGACTACGCCGGGCCGTGTTTTATCGGCTTCGCCATCGGCGAATCGCTGGGCGCTGCTGCGCTGCGAATCGCTGGCGGAATTTTTACCAAGATTGCCGACATCGGCTCGGACTTAATGAAGATCGTCTTCAAAATTAAGGAAGATGATGCACGCAATCCGGGCGTGATCGCGGACTGCACCGGCGACAATGCCGGCGACTCCGTCGGACCGAGCGCTGACGGGTTTGAAACGTACGGCGTAACGGGCGTGGCGCTGATCACTTTTATTTTGCTGGGAGTTTCGAGCCCCACGGTACAAGTGCAATTGCTGGTGTGGATCTTCATCATGCGCATCGTGATGCTGATCGCCAGCGCGGCGGCCTATTTCATAAACGGAGCGATCGCCAAGGCGAGATTCGGCAACGTCGATGAGATGAACTATGAGGCTCCGCTTACTTCCCTGGTGTGGATCACTTCCGTCGTTTCGATCGGCTTCACCTACCTGGTTTCGTACTTGATTATTCCTTCGCTCGGGCAGGACACCACGCAATGGTGGAAGCTGGCGACGATCATCTCGTGCGGCACTTTGGCGGGCGCAATTATTCCCGAGCTGGTCAAGGTTTTTACGTCTACGGAGTCACGGCATGTACGAGAAGTGGTCAGCTCCGCGCAGGAAGGCGGCGCGTCGCTGGGCATTCTTTCCGGATTTGTGGCGGGAAATTTTTCGGCGTATTACATCGGGCTGGCCATGGTGGTGCTCATGTCGCTGGGGTATTTGATCAGCGAGATGGGGCTGGCGACATTCATGATCGCCGCGCCGGTGTTTGCGTTTGGGTTGGTGGCGTTCGGCTTTTTGGGTATGGGACCGGTGACCATCGCGGTGGACTCCTACGGACCGGTAACGGACAACGCGCAATCTGTTTATGAGTTGTCCTTGATCGAGCAAATTCCTGGCATTCAACAGGAGCTGAAGCGCGATTACAACATTGACGTGAATTTTGAACGCGCCAAGGAAATGCTGGAAGCCAATGATGGCGCTGGTAACACGTTTAAAGCTACTGCAAAGCCAGTGCTGATCGGGACCGCGGTGGTGGGCGCGACGACCATGATTTTTTCCATCATCATGGCGCTGACGCACGGGCTGACCATGAATGTGAACAAGCTATCGCTGTTGCACGCACCGTTTGTTCTTGGGCTCATTACTGGTGGGGCGATGATTTACTGGTTTACGGGGGCGTCGACGCAGGCGGTTACTACCGGCGCTTATCGCGCAGTTGAATTCATCAAGGCCAACATCCATCTGGAGGAAGCCAAGGCCGCGAGTATTGCCGACAGCAAAAAAGTGGTGGAGATCTGCACGAAGTACGCGCAGCGAGGCATGCTTAATATTTTTATCGCGGTATTTTTTGCGACGTTGTCTTTTGCGTTCGTGGAGCCGTTCTTTTTCATCGGGTATCTATTCAGCATTGCGATTTTCGGCCTGTATCAAGCGATTTTCATGGCCAATGCAGGCGGGGCTTGGGATAACGCCAAGAAAATCGTGGAAGTGGAGCTGAAGCAAAAAGGTACGCCGCTGCATGACGCTACGGTTGTTGGCGACACGGTAGGCGATCCTTTCAAGGATACTTCTTCGGTGGCGTTGAATCCGGTGATCAAGTTCACCACGCTGTTCGGTTTGCTGGCGGTGGAGCTGGCCGTTCAGTTAACGGCTACGCAAGGATCTAACGTTACCCACGCGCTGGCCGCGGCGTTCTTCGCGGTTTCGTTTTTCTTCGTGTACCGCTCGTTCTACGGAATGCGCATCCGGCAGGAAGCGCACTAGGGCGGCAACTTTTTCTAAACCCAGGAACAAAAGACCATTCCGAAATCGAATGGCCTTTTTTATGTCGGCGTAAATGTCGGCAAGAAATGTCGACGCGCCGACAATTAAAGTAATGCTTTAATTATTCAGTAACTATAACATTTTAGTAATATTGCAGGCGTTCGAATCGCGCGTGTTCGAATGACTCGCGAAATTGTCGGCGCTGCGGTTCGAATGACCACGTCCATCCGAGATTAAATCACGACGAAGATCGTAAGCGATTTTGCGGATCGTGCCGTTGAGCGATTGCTTAAGAATCGTAGCCAGGGCCACGGGGCGAGCCGCACTCTTTCCAGAGCTTTTCCCAATTCCAGAGTCCGGACGTGATGTTGATCGGCAACGGGAACCCGAGTTGATGCGCGAGCATGCAGACTTGGCCGCGATGATGAGCTTCGTGCGAAAGCATGTAGCAGAGCATTTCCACGCCAACGGGCCAAGGCTTCGCCCAGCCGTCTCTGTGAAACGTCTCGATGCGGCCGCCACCGCCGAGCGCTTTCGCGAGCATCTCGCCGCAGCGGGTGGCGCTTTCGGCCAGTGCGGCGCTGACTTGCTGCGGGGTGCAGCGGGCACGGTGCAGTTGTCGCGGAACTTTGAGGTGCGGGGCGGTCAGCCAGACCCACTTGGTGCGGACGTTGTGCACGTGGGTGAAGATGGCGACGATCGGGCGGGTCTTGCCGGGCGGTTTGGCGCGCCAGGCGCGCGGGTCGAGATGTTCGATGAGAAGCTGGTTCATGCGGTCATTGGCAGCAAAGATCCGGGCCGCGGATCGGCCGATTTGAGGACGAACGTTCTGTTGACGCGCGGTCACAGTCGCCTGCTCTAATCCTCTGCTTCGTAAGTCCAGACTTGGGCTGGTTCGTTGCCCTTGGCCGGCACGGCCACATAGAAGCGATCGCGTTTTGCGAAGTAATATCCGGTACGAATACCAACTGCGGAAGGCACATTCGCTACCAACTCGTAATGCTCGGGATCATTCTGCTGGAAAACGCTGATCAGTCCTTCTCCGCCGATCACGTAAATGCGTTTCCGCGAGGCGTCAAAGAAAACATCGTCACACTCACCGGCGGCACGTAAGCGAGCAAGCTCCTTGCCGCTCTGCGTGTCCAGGACGACCATCATGGGCGTCTTGCGGGTTATCGTGAAGAGGCGATGATCTTCTTCGTTCAGGGCCATCGCATAATTGGCGCGTAAGCCCTTCAGACGCCACTTCGTCACCGTTCCGGTTTTTTGATCGATGGACTCGACTACATTTCCAGCATCCGGAACATTAACGAAGATATGCCCTCCTGAGGCTTCCACCTGGAAGGATTCCGGGTGACCGCCGGTTTTGTAAACGTCGCCAACGCGTTCATCGGTTTTTGGATCAATCATGCCGATCCCGCCATCCTCCTGGCCGAATCCCACATACACTCTCTTCGAACCCTCGTCGTAGCGCATGTTGTCTGGATCTGAGCCAAAATCAATAGTCTTGCGAAGGGTGTATGTTGCGCCGTCGTACACTCGCACCTTGCCATCCTCTGCATTCGCCACGTAGAGCTTGTCTACCGCCGGCACATAAAGCGGTCCTTGTGGTTCAGCGAGCCCCTTGATGCTGTGAATTACTCTGCCCGCGAATACGTCGATGACCTCCAGCGAGTTATTACCGAGCGCGGAAACAAACAATCTTTTGCGCTTGGCATCCGCGGAAAAGTGATCGATTCGCCCAGCCACGCTGGGAACCGGAATCTGCTCCTCCAGCTGCAATGGGAGAACGTCTCGCGCGGAATTCTGAGCAGCCACGATTCTTGAGCTTCTGTGCGAAACAATCCCGGTTGCCGCCAGCATCAATACACCAATCACGACGAGCTTCTTCATCTGGACCTCCTGAGATTTCTAGCTCTTGCCAGTCGCAAAATTTAAGGCTGTGGTTCAAACACCAAGATGGCCGCGTCTTCATTGCCGTGGGCCGCCGCGGCGACGTAGTAGCGATTGAATTTCGGCGACCAGAAGGAAGTACCGGCGCCGGCTCGCGTTGGTATTTTGCCGATAAGTTCGTAATGATCCGCGTCCTTCTGCTGATACACAAAAACATATCCAACGTCATTATCGCGACCGCCGGAAACGTAAACGCGGTTCTGTGCAGCATTAAAGTAAACACCGTCCATGCCCTCTGTCGTTGGCAGACTTGCGACCTCTTTACCGGTGTTGGAATCCATCACGACCATTCGCGGCGGCGTGCGCGTGCCAATAAATAAGCGATGCGTTTTTTCATCCAAGGCTCCGTCACCGTTGCGTTGGCTGCTTACTGGCCAAGTGGAAACCACTTCACGTGTTTGAGTATCGATAACTTGCACGTTACTTGCTATGGAAACGAAGACGTACAAAGTTTTTCCAGACTTGTCCAGCAAAAGTTCCGACGGGTGACCATTGACTTTGATGTCGCCTAGACGCTTGTCCGTCTTAGCATCGATGATTGCAATTTCGCCGTAGTCTTTGCCGGCGTCCTTTCCGCCATAACCTACATAAAGAAGGCTTTTAAGAGGGTCGAATGCAACCCGGTTCGGCCCAAGGTCCAGTTTGATCGAATCAACCAATTCCAGACTATCGGCGCGAAAAACGCGTAGCATTCCATCATCTCCGCTGGCCACGAACATTTTATTAAGGGATGGAATATAGGCAATTCCCTGCGTCTTCTTGAAGCCGGGAATACTCTTCGACCATTTCCCCGCACCGAGATCGACTACTTCGACTGAGCCGTTCTCCAGCCCAGCAACGAAAAGTCGGTTGCCCTTTACGTCCACATCCATGTGATCGATGCGCCCTTTGACGTTCGGCATGGGAATTGTTTGCACTAAACGTAGAGGCTCTTTTTCCTGTGGCGTAGCTCTCGAAACAAGAACGGACAAAAATAGTAGTGCCGTCACGCTAACGCCGAGAGACTTCTTCACGGTCTTCATGGTGTTAACCTCGCATGAGTCTCGAGCCACTTGCAGAATGATATCTCGATCCGCGCTGTTTTTGACTTTTACTCGTGCTGCAGAACTTCTATGATGCCGCGAGATGCGCTTTCCAGAGGCCCTGCCACGCACCAGCATGCGAACGTCCCCCGCCGCGGCCAGCAGCATCACCGAACCCATGAAAAACGTCGTTCCCACAGGAACGCCGTCTTGCGAGCTTGCTCCGCTGCGCACGACCTTAAGACCACTCATTTAATTCTCAGCGTGCTTCCACTGATTTTGCTGATTTTTTGGCTGGTACGGATCCGCTTCAAACATGCCTACAACGGACAGCCAATGCCACCTGGCGGCGCAGGTCGCTCGCTGGTAGCGGCCGATTAGAAAATCGAAAAGATGCGCAGGACCCCAAGGCAGAAGAATATCGTGACGTTTGAGAAGCGGGCTGCTCAGCTGTAATTCATTGGATTTGTCCGTGGATTTGTCCGTGGATTTGTCCGTGGATTTGTCCGTGGATTTGTCCGTGGATT